>Ga0134126_10003827_pt1 | contig 18839 bp, 19 predicted proteins | sample KB31752_FD_96881 | JGI IMG/M metagenome (GOLD analysis project Ga0134126, IMG submission 96881) | Terrestrial soil microbial communities with excess Nitrogen fertilizer from Kellogg Biological Station, Michigan, USA - KB3-175-2 | ecosystem: Environmental > Terrestrial > Soil > Unclassified ...
CGCGTTCGGGCCGTTGCTGTTGGCCTGGCCCGCGGCGCTGATATTGGCGGAGGACTGCCCGCCATCCGGCGTCATGGCGTTCGCATTCGCATTCGCGGAGCCGCTGGCGGCGTGCGAAGCGATGCCGACCGGGATACGCGATCCGGTGACGGTCATCGCGCCATCGGCGCCGAGACCGTTCGTTCCGACGCTGCCCGACGCGCCGCGGGCGCTGGTGGTCGAACCGGCGCGCCCGCCGCCGAAGCCGGTGCTGCTGGACATCCCGCCGATATGCGACGTCGCGCCGGCGCTCACGCCGAGCCCGCCGCCCAGACCGCCGCCGCGCGCGAAACTCGCGCCGGGAACCGATACGAGGCCGGCGATCGCAGCCGCAGTCAGAGTTGCACCCAGTTTGTACTTGCTGGTCATGTCGAGTTCCTTCTTGCCGAATCGTGAACCGCCCCAAGGAGCGGCCAGCCCGCGGATTGAACGATTCGAAAAAACAAGCGTTCCCAGCACGCCTGCGCGCGGGTTCCCGGAGTTTCGCGGTGCAGAGCGAAAAACGTCCGGCCACATAGTCCGCATACAGATAACACCATGCTACGAACCTGGTGAGTCGCGCGACAGTACGGGCGACAATCCGAAGCAACAGCAGATCAGCCGCGGCCCGCGGTTAAAGCGTGCCGGACAGCCGAACGTGCCAAAGACGTTTGGGAGCAGAAGCCGGTAGCACATTTAGTTCTTGACCAATATTCGGTAGAGTTTTGCGATTCGTTCTAGGTATTCCCGATGCTTGATCCAATTCATCCATTTCCGGCCAGAATGGCGCCGGAAATCGCTTTCGATTTCTTAGGAGAGCTTCGCAAAGGCGCTGTCGTGCTCGATCCAATGTGTGGGTCGGGCGTGTCGGTTAGGTCCGCCGTCGTAAAGCAACACGAAGCCATCGGTTTTGATGTGGACCCGTTAGCAGTGCTGATGTCCCGTGTTTGGACCAACAACAGCAAGCACAGCAAACTTCCATTGTTCGCGGAAGACATTGCTCGAAAGGCGAGGAATCGGACGGACCTGCGAGTTCCTTGGCACGATCACGAAACCGAGCCATTCGTGCGCTTCTGGTTCGCCAAGGAGCAGCGAGACGACCTCGCTCGTCTTGCGTTGACAATTCAGTGCTCGCGGAAGCTGCCTCCCTACGCCCGCGACGCGATGAAAATTGCGCTGAGCCGCCTGATTGTCACCAAGACGAAAGGTGCTTCTTTGGCATGGGACGTATCCCATAGCCGGCCTCACAGGAAGAAGGATGAGAACGAATTCGAAGTGATCGATGAGTTTGTCCGGTCTTGCGAGACTCTGGCGAAGAAACTCGGCTCGAATGAAGTCGACTGGGTGTGTTCGGTAAAGCGCGGAGACGCAAGAGAGTTGCGCATTGCAGATGAGAGCGTCGACGCAATAATTACATCACCTCCATATATGAACGCGATTGACTACATGCGCGGGCATCGACTTTCGCTCGTTTGGCTCGGGGCACACTCTCCGTACATATCTCATTAGGTACTCAGGAAATCCGGCATCACCAATGAGAGCCTGTAAAGCGTCAAGCTTTTCGAAAGAACTCATATTTGTGCTGACGGCAATTTCATCCATCGCGGATGAGTATGGAAACATCGCGAACGACATCTCGCCGCGGTCGAATTCAACGCGTGCCTTATCAATGCTACTCGGGGACGCGGCTGCGATGCGATTGTCGGCCAGCCAAATCGGAGATCCTTTTCCCCCGCTGATGGCTGCAAGCGCAAGCTTGTGAAACACAAAACAACGATGCCAGTCCTTGTAGAGAGCTTGGGGAATTGTCAATTCAAAGTGCTCGAGGTAAGCCCCGCGACTTCCAAACATTCGTGCTCGTTGAATGTAAGTGTCTTGCTGGAGCTTCGACTTGGGACTCCGAGCGAAGTACATTGATAGAAGGTTGTTAAAAGTCACGCCGCGAGAAACAATGTTGCCCCCGACGACGATCGTAAATAAGGCGGCCGGGTTCGTGGCGCTCGCGAAGTCTGTGCCTTTCTCACGATCGCTGTTCATGACAACAATGGCGTACCTGGAGGCGTTCGTGACGATATACCTCACGATCTCTTGGTACGATGTGTTCGGGTAGCGCCGCGAAATTTGCTGCCGTCTGGCCGTCGAACCTGCTCCCCTCCTGCGCGGGAGACGTAAGCGCGGCCGCCGCCGCTTCAAGCCCGGGCGACGATGCGCCGCGGCATTTGCCAGCGTGGCGCCCGTCGATGGCGAACCGGGAAGCGTTCGACCTGCCTGCGCGAAGCCAGGGCTTCGCTCCGGCGAAGGCAGGCCGCGCCGTGGAAGCGGCGAAGGCGAAGGCGCGGAGTGCGAAGCGGTTTGTGGCTTCGTAGCGACATCGTGCGAACGCCAAGTGAGCGGTAGCGAACTTGGCGATCATGTTGCGCGCGGTGTCGCAATTTAGTCCACCCTAATCTTGATTTTCCCCGAATCGGAATAGGTTGAATTTGCGGAGGTAGCCTCTCATGGCAAGATCTAGAAGTGGCTCGGGCCGTCAACTAAACATTGACTGGAAGGTCGGCGCTCAACACGCCCTCTATCACTACAGTGGCAGCTGGTATCACCTATTGGAAAGATTCCCCGCTGCCTACTTTGACAGCAAAGGATTCGTCCTGTTTCCAACGAGGCGGGACTTTGAAAGTTGTAAGAATCTGCGCATTGGTCAGCACGTACGGGTGCCAGAGGGTATATCAAATATAATGGGCTATACTAAAGTTCGCTAACCCTTGAGTTGCGAAGACGTCTCGATTCGGCAGAATTCGCTTTGTCGACTAGAATAGGGCGTTCTAAAGGGGCGACTCTATGCCAGAGCTTGATTTGGACGAGCTTCGGGGGCTCAGGTCAAATACTTCGCGCTATTCCGTGCAGCTCAATCGGCTGAAAGGAGTCGGAATAGACACCACCAACATCAATGAAACCGTGTCTCGAGCGGTCAACAACGTTCAGTCAGGCGCTCGCTCTTTCGTGATTTTCGGCGAACCGCAAAGTGGTAAGACCGAGATGATGATTTGCTTAACCGCTCGGCTTCTAGACGAGGGTCACAAGGTCATCATCCATCTACTTAATGACAGCGTGCAACTGCTCGAACAGAACCTAGATCGCTTCAAGCGTTCTGATCTGGCTCCAGCCGCGCGCAACTTTACAGAAATTCTTGACCCCGACATCTCTCTCAAGTCGGGCGAGCATGTAATCTTCTGCAAGAAGAACAAGGACGATTTGCAGAAATTACTGAATCGCACATCTGGCGTAAAAGGGCGCGTGATCATCGATGACGAGGCCGACTACGCAACACCCAACGCCAAGATCAACGCGGGCGAGGTCACAAAGATCAACGAGCTCATTGGAGAGCTCCTCGAAGAGGACGGGACCTACATCGGAGTTACCGCAACACCTGCACGACTAGATTTGAACAACACGTTAGACAATGACAGCGCGAGCTGGGTTTGGTTTGCTCCGCACGCACAATACACAGGGCAGGAGCAGTTCTTTCCCCTAGAGGAAAAAGTGAAGTACCGCTTGAATCTAATCAAAGATGAGGGCGATCAGCCGAAGTATCTTAGGCAGGCACTATTTCGCTTCATGGTAACGGTCGCTTACCTCAACCTGCACGGCAAGCCGCCGGAAAAACACTACTCGATTCTAATTCATACGAGCGGTAAGAAGGAAGATCACAAGGTCGATCGCAAGACGATTGAAGCCTCCTTCGCACCTCTGATCGACCCAAAGTCAGCGAAGTTCGGGACGTACGCTAACGAGTTGGCGCAAACCGCAACCGAACTTTATCCGCGCCGCTTTGTCCGGCCCGTCAAAGGGTTAGGCCCGCATTCGGCGAATCGAACCGCGTTTTTCGGTTCCACCCGTCGGATTGTAAATTCGGCCGGAACCCGCTATACAGGCAGCACGTGGTTCTTACGTCCCGTCAGACGAAGCGCTCCCGTCGATACGACCCGCCGAAATGCGCGCCGAACCTACCGGAAACCTTCTGACACGCTGATGCCTTCGTACTCTCCGCGGCGCCCTCGCATGTGCGACGGCGCAATCTCTGTTGTCAGGAAACTACCTAAATGACGATCGGTACCGTTAAGTTCTTCAATACCGCCAAGGGCTTTGGCTTCATCTCGCCGGAAGGCGGCGGCAAGGACGTGTTCGTCCACGCCACCGCGGTCGAGGCGGCCGGCATGCGCACGCTGAACGAGGGCCAGAAGGTCTCGTTCGACATCCAGCCGGATGCGCGCGGCTCCAAGGCGGCCAATCTCAAGGCCGTCTGATGCGCGTTTGACGCAATCGAAGGGCCGGTGGCGGAGCGATCCGTCTCCGGCCTTTCGCGTTTTGCAGGAGAGTTTCATGAGCAATCCGCTGAGCCCGCCGCCGCGCGACCGCGACGGGGCCAGGCGCCGGGCCCAGAACCATTTCGAGATCGCCGAGGCCCGCACCTCGCTGGTCAAGCAGATGGTGGCGACCGAGAACGCCGCCCTCGATGCGCGCACCGCCAAGCTGAAGGCGCTGCGGCTGGCGAAGGAAGAGGCCGACCGGGCCGAGGCCGCCGCCAATCCGCCGGCCGCCAAGCCGGCGCGCAAGACAAAAGCCAAGAGCTGAGAGGCGGCGCCGTCCGCCTATTCGGCGGCCATCGCCGGCGGCTCATAACAGGCACGGCAGCGCACCTGGTACTCGCCCGCATCGCCGACCACCAACTGCGCCTCGCCGGAAACGATACGGTGGCTGATGTAGCCGGCGTCGGAACCGCACACTATGCAGACGCCGGTGAGCTTGTCGACGCTGTCGGCCAGCGCCAGCAGGCCCGGGATCGGGCCGAACGGACTTGCACAATTCGCAAAACGCGGGAAAGCCGCGCTCCGGACTTGTCCCAAGCCTCAACGCGCCGCGCTTCGGGCGATCGGCTTGCGTGGAACGGGCTTGTGCCAGAAATGGCCGCGCCGGGCGGCGGCCGGCAAGGCAAAACTCGCCGGCGTCTCGGTATAGGTGAAGCCGACCGGGCTGGCATCGTGGCTGACGCGCCCGATGGGCATCGGATCGCCGGTGGCGACGCGACTGCCACCCGCCCAGGCGGGTCCCGTCAAGAACACAACGAAAAGGACAATGGCGACGCGGCGACTCAAGGGTTTTCTCCCAATACGGAAAGAAAACGCGTCCGCCTTCGGCTTGTTCCGGTGTTTTCAGCTATGCGCTGCGGACAACGCGGCTTCGAGATCGTCGATCAGGTCGGATGTTTCCTCGATGCCGGTCGACAGGCGCAGAAGATCCGGCGGCGCCGGCGAGTCCGCGCCCTCGACCGATGCACGATGCTCGACCAGGCTCTCAACCCCGCCGAGCGAGGTGGCGCGCTTCCAGATTTTCACATTTGCCGCCGTGGCGATGGCGGCGCGCTCGCCGCCCTTCACCCGCAGCGACAGCAGGCCGCCGAAACCGCCGGTCATCTGCCGCGCGGCGACTTCGTGGCCGGGAAAATTGCTGAGCCCGGGATAGAGCACGTCCGCCACCAGAGGGTGGCCGCGGAAGTGCTGCGCGATGGCCATGGCGCTGGCCGCGGCGGCGCGCACGCGCGGGAACAAGGTGCGCATGCCGCGCAGGAGAAGCCAGGCCTCGAACGTCCCCAGCACGCCGCCGAGCTGGACGCGGATGGCTCTGATCTTTTCCCAATGCGCGTCGCACAGCCGCGTGACCAGAGCGCCGGCGATGATGTCGGAGTGGCCGTTCAAATATTTTGTCGCCGAATGCATCACGATGTCGGCGCCGAGTTCCAGCGGCCGGGTGAACACCGGCGTCGCCACCGTAGAATCCACCGCCAGCCTCGCGCCGGCGGCATGTGCGATCTCCGCCGCCACTGCGATGTCGCTGACGGCCAAAGTCGGGTTGCCCGGTGTCTCGATCCACACCAGCGCCGTCTGGCCAGGCCGCATCGCCGTCTTCAGTGCGGCGAGGTCTGTCGTGTCGACGATCTCGACCTTCAGGCCCCAATCGGTGGCGAAGCCCAGCAGCCAGTTACGCAACGACCAGTACATCACGCGCGAGATCACCACGTGGTCGCCGGGCTTCAGCGACAGGAACACCGCGGTCGCCGCCGCCATGCCGGAGGCGAACAGCGCCGCGCCAGCGCCGTTCTCCAGCGCCGCCAGCACGGCCTCCGCCTGGTCGAACGTGGGATTGTCGGCGCGGGCATAGACACGGCCGGAGCGGAACTGGTTGTCGGGATCGCGCACAAAGGTCGAAGACGGATGCAGAGGTGGCACGACGGCTTTGGTGGATTCGTCGATCCAGCCAAGCGCCTGGGCGGCAACGGTCGCGGGTTTCATGGCCGGCTTGTCGTTCATGGCGGCGATGTTCGCATAGCCGCGCGCGCCGCCCAAACCGTTTCCGCAGCGGCAACCAAAAGGACGCGGTCTCCGGGCTGGTGCGGCACCGCCGGGCCAGTGCTAAAACACGCGCCGGTCAACTTCAGGGAGATGGTCATGGGCGAGGCATACATCGTGGCGGCGGCGCGTACCGCCGGCGGCAAGCGCGGCGGCAAGCTGAAGGACTGGCATCCGGTCGACATGGGCGCCCATGTCATCAACGCACTGCTCGACCGCTCCGGCGCCAACCCCGACCTGATCGAAGATGTGATCTGCGGCTGCGTCAGCCAGGTCGGCCAGCAGGCAATCAACGTCGCGCGCAACGCGGTGATGGCCTCGCGCCTGCCGGAGCATGTGCCGGGCACCTCGGTCGACCGCCAATGCGGCTCCTCGCAGCAATCTCTGCACTTCGCGGCGCAGGCCGTGATGAGCGGCTCGATGGACGCGGTGATCGCGATGGGCATCGAGAGCATGACGCGCGTGCCGATGGGCGCGTCCGCCGCGCTGCCGATGCAAAATGGGATGGGCACCTATATGAGCCCCGAGCTCCAGGCCAAGTATCCCGGTATCCAGTTCAGCCAGTTCATGGGCGCCGAGATGATGGCGACCAAGTACAAGCTCAACAAGGACCAGCTCGACCAGTTCGGCTACGAGAGCCACAAGAAGGCCATCGCAGCGACGCAGGGCGGCAAGTTCAAGGACGAGGTCGTTGCTCTCGACATCAAGGCCGAAGACGGCAGTGTTTCCAAGCACACCATCGACGAAGGCATCCGCTTCGACGCGAGTCTCGACGGCATCAGGGGCGTGAAGCTCCTGCGCGAAGGCGGCGCGATCACCGCGGCGACCTCGTCGCAGATCTGCGACGGCTCTTCCGGCGTGCTCGTCGTGAACGAGAAGGGCCTGAAGGCACTCGGCGTCAAGCCGCTGGCGCGCATCCATCACATGACGGTGATCGGCGGCGATCCGGTGATCATGCTGGAGGCGCCGCTTCCCGCCACCAAGCGCGCGCTTGAGAAGGCCGGCATGAAGATCGGCGACATCGACCTGTTCGAGGTCAACGAGGCGTTCGCGTCGGTTCCCGTCGCCTGGCTGCAGAAGACCGGCGCGGATCCGGAGCGTCTGAACGTCAATGGCGGCGCCATTGCGCTCGGCCATCCGCTCGGCGCCAGCGGCACCAAGCTGATGACGACACTTTTGTATGCACTCAAAGACCGCAACAAGAAGTGGGGCCTGCAGACGATGTGCGAGGGCGGCGGCCTCGCCAATGTGACGATCGTCGAGCGTTTGTAAGAACATACCGAGCCGGCCCTCGCCCTTCGACAAGCTCAGGGTGAGGGCCTTCTTGGACCCCACAGACTCCGTACGCGGTCCAAAGCTCGATCCTCATCCTGAGCCTGTCGAAGGATGGACGGCGAGCATGGATCTCTCCTACTCCCCCGAATACGAAGCGTTCCGCGACGAAGTGCGCCCTTCGCCGCGATGTACGGTGATCGCGCCCCGCGCGGCGGCATGGGCGCCGACATGCGGGAATGGCAGAATCTGCTCATCGAGCACGGTTATGCCGCGCGCACCATACCGAAGGAGTATGGCGGCTATGGCGCGACGCCGGACGTCCTCAAATCGCGCATCATCGCCGAGGAATTCATCGCCGCCGGCCTGCCGATGGGCATGTCGGGCCAGGGCATCTCGATGCTGGTACCCACGCTTCTCGAAGTCGGCAGCGAGGAGCAGAAGCGGAAATATATCGGCCCGACGCTGCGCGGCGAGCTCATCTGGTGCCAGGGCTATAGCGAGCCGGGCGCCGGCTCCGATCTCGCCTCGCTCACCACGCGCGCCACCGAAGACGGCGACGATTTCGTCATCAACGGCCAGAAGATCTGGACCTCGACCGCGGCGCAGGCCGACATGATCTTCTGCCTTGTGCGCACCGAACCCGACAAGCCCAAGCATGAGGGCATCTCCTACCTGCTCTTCTCGATGAAGACGCCGGGCATCGAGGTACGTCCGCTGGTGACCATGACCGGCCGCGCCGAGTTCAACGAAGTTTTCTTCACCGATGTGCGTGTGCCGAAAACGAGCGTCGTCGCCGGCCGCGGGCTGGGCTGGATGGTCGCGAACGCGACCCTGAAGCATGAGCGCGGCATGCTGGGCGATCCCAACCAGGCCGGCACGCGGCTCAAGGCCATTGTCGAACTGATGCAGGAAGAAACCGTCGAGGGCCGCCGGCTGATGGACAATCCGGTGATGCGCGACCGTCTCCTGAAACTGCAGGCGCGCGTGCACGCCATGGAATATCACGGCCTGCGCCTGCTGACGGCGGGGCTGAAGGGCGAAGATCCGGGCGTGGCGCGGCTGATCGTCAAGCTGATGGGCTGCGAATTGAACCACCAGCTCGCCGGTTTCGCGATCGATGCACTGGGCGAGCTCGGCATGCTCTACAACGGGTCGCCGCATCTGCGGAACATGGGCAACTGGCAGTCGAGCTACATGTTCGATCTTGGCCTCATCATCGGCGGCGGCACGGCGCAGATCCAGAAGAACATCATCTCCGAGCGCGGGCTGGGCATGCCGCGCGAACCGAAGCCGGCGAAGGCATAGACGATGGAATTCGGCCTCACCACCGACCAGAAGATGATGCAGGAGAGCATCGACCGCACGCTGGAACGCACCTGCCCGCTGGAGCGGGTGCGCAAGGCCACGGACGGACTCGCAGCCGACGTGCTGAAAGCCGTGGCGGAGTTGGGCGTCACGGGCATTCTCATACCGGAGGAATTCGGCGGACTTGGCCTTGCTCTCCTCGACGCCGCGCTTGCCGCAGAGATGCTGGGCAAGCACGTCGCGCCGGTGCCGTTCATTGCGAGTGCGGTGATGGCGCCGCTGGCAATCCTGGGCGCCGGCAGCGAGACACAGAAAAAGAGATATCTGCCGCAGCTCGCGCAGGGCCGCACGGTTGCGGGCGTCGCGATCAGCGAACACGCCTCGGGCGCGCGCGACAAGGCCGGCATCGCGGCGAAGGCCGGAAAGCTCAGCGGCAAGGCGCTGTTCGTGCTCGATTTCGCCAGCGCGGATTTCTATGTCGTGGCCGACAAGTTCGGCGCGCTCTACGTCGTCGACGCCAAGGCGAAAGCCCTGGAGAGAACCGCCCTCCCGACCATCGACGCGACCCGCGCCGTCGGCGAACTGACCTTCGACAATGTCGATGCCGAACCACTGACCGGCGGCAACCCGCAGGCGACGCTCGACCGCATGATCGATGCCGGCCGCATCATGCTGGCCGCCGACACGCTTGGCGCGGGCATGCGCATGATCGACAAGGCTGTCGCCTATGCCAAGGAGCGCCAGCAATTCGGCCGCGTCATCGGCTCGTTCCAGGCGGTCAAGCATCTGTGTGCCGAGATGGTCGCCGAGCTCGAGCCCTGCCGCGCCCTGATCTGGTACGCGGCCTATGCCTTCGACACCTTTCCCGACCAGGCGCGGCGCGTGGCGGCACATGCCAAGGCGCATACCGCCGAAGTCGGCACCTTCGTCGCGCGCACCGCCACCGAAGTGCATGGCGGCATGGGATTCACCGACCTGCTCGGCCTGCACTACTGGTTCAAGCGCATCGGCTTCGACCGCCAGGCCCTGGGCGGCCCCGAGAAGACGCGCCACGACGCGGCGGTGGCTCAGGGTTGGGTGGGAAACTGAGGCAAGACCAGCTCCACCCCGACGGCCTTCCCGCGCCGCAGCGCATCTGGGCGATCGTCACCATCGCGCTCGGCATCGTCATGGCGGTGATGGATTCCTCGATTGCCAATGTCGCGCTGCCGACGATCGCCGGCGACCTGCATGCCAGCCCGGCGCTGTCGATCTGGGTCGTCAACGGCTATCAGCTCGCGATCACCATCTCGCTGCTGCCGCTGGCGGCGCTGGGCGACATCATCGGTTACCGCCGCGTCTATGTCGCGGGACTGGTCCTCTTCACGCTGGCATCGCTGTTCTGCGCGGTGTCGCATTCCCTTCCCATGCTCGCCGTGGCGCGCGTCGTGCAGGGCTTCGGCGGCTCCGGCATCATGAGCGTCAATTCCGCGCTCATCCGCTTCATCTATCCGCACCGCCTGCTCGGCCGCGGCCTTTCGATCAACACGCTGATCGTGGCGGTGTCGGCGGCGCTCGGGCCGACGGCGGCGAGCGCCATCCTCTCGGTCGGCGATTGGCCATGGCTGTTCGCGGTGAACATTCCGTTCGGCCTCGCGGCGATCGCGATCGCGATCCGCGCCCTGCCCCGCACGCCGCGCGCCGGACACTCCTTCGACATTGCCGGCGCGGCTCTCATCGCCCTTCTGTTCGGATGCCTGATCGGCAGCATCGACGCGTTCGGCCATGGCGAGTCGCTCCCCTGGTTCGCGGTCGAACTCGCCGTCACCGCCGCGATCGCCTTCCTCATGGTGCGCCGCGAAGCGACCGCCGCCGCCCCGATGCTGCCCGTTGATCTGATGCGCATTCCGATTTTCGCGCTTTCCATCGCCACCTCGGTCTGCTCCTTCGCGGTGCAGATGCTTGCGCTGGTGTCGCTGCCGTTCCTGCTGCAGAGCGAGTTGCACTTCACGGCGGTGCAGACCGGCCTTCTGATCACGCCCTGGCCGATTGCGATCGCGCTGGTCTCGCCCATCGCCGGACGGCTGGCCGACCGTTATCCCGCAGGCCTGCTCGGTGCCATCGGCCTTGTCGTGTTCGCGAGCGGACTGTTTGCGCTCGCCTTGCTGCCCGATCCGCCGGGCGTCACCGACATCTCGTGGCGCATGGCACTCGCCGGCGTCGGCTTTGGCCTGTTCCAGTCGCCCAACAACCGCGCCATGATCGGATCGACGCCCCGCGAACGCTCGGGCGGTGCCAGCGGCATGCTGGGAACCGCGCGGCTGTTAGGCCAGACGGTGGGGGCGGTGCTGGTCGCGCTGGTGTTCAGCCGCGTTGCGGGACATGGCACGGTGGTTTGCCTTTATGTTGCTGTCGGCTTCGCGCTCGCTGCGGCGGTGGTGTCGAGCCTGCGGCTTTTTGATCGGACGGCCGATGCCGCGCCTAACCCGCGCTAGGCGATCGAGGCCGCTTTTCGCCGCCAGTCCCCAAGCGCATACTTGCCGAGGCGGCAGGGGGAAACGATGAGGAAACTGGCAGCCCTTCTTGCTCTGGGACTCGGTCTTGCCACCCTCGGCGCCGCGCGGGGCGACGACGCCGCGCCGACCGACACGCGGGTCGGCGACATCCGCGGCGACGTGGTGGTCGGCGGACAGGTGCAGGCGAATTGGGGATTGCATCTGATCGACATGAACCTGTTCATGGGCAATTTCCAAGGACATCGTGCGCAGGGAAGCGCGCGCCTGGCTGAGGAAGCACTAAGCGCACCGGGCCACAACAAGTGACGTGGAGGACAATATGGACGTAAACCCCAAGGCTGCCGGCTTTGCGCCGGGACGGCTCGACCGCATCGCCGATCATCTGAACCGTTCCTATGTCGACAACGGCAAGATCGCCGGATGCCAGGTGGCGGTGACGCGTCACGGCCATCTCGCCTATTTCAAGTCGCTCGGCCAGATGGACAGGGAGCGCGGCAAGCCGGTCCAGGACGACACGATCTTCCGCCTCTATTCCATGACCAAGCCGATCACGTCCGTGGCGCTGATGACGCTCTACGAGCGCGGCTATTTCCAGCTCAACGATCCCGTCTATCGCTTCGTGCCCGAATGGCGCGACCAGCGCGTGTGGATCTCGGGCGATGGTCCGGCGATGGAGACAGTCAAGCCCAAACGCCCCGTCAGCATGCGCGACATGCTGGGGCACACGGGCGGCATCACCTATGGCAATGCGCTGGCCTCGCTCGGTGCGCCGGACGAGGGCCATCCCGTCGATAAGGAATATGCCCGGATCGGCGTGCGCCGCGGCGAGGGCGAGACCCTGCGCGATTTCGTGACCAAGCTCGGCCGCGTGCCGCTGCGCTATCAGCCCGGCGAACGCTGGATGTATTCACTGTCGACCGATGTCTGCGGCGCGCTGGTGGAAATCATCTCAGGCAAGCGGTTCGACAAATTCCTCGCCGAAGAGATTTTCGAGCCGCTGAGGATGAAAGACACGTCCTTCGTCCTGCCGCGAGAGAAGCTCGGCCGCTTCGCCGCCAATTACCGCCGTGGCGCCGACAAAAAGACGCATCTCGTCGACGATCCAGAGAAGTCGAACTATCTCAAGGAACCGACGTTCTTCTCCGGCGGCGGCGGCCTTGTCGGCACCACGGCCGACTATGTCCGCTTCTGCGAGATGCTCAGGCGCGGCGGCGAACTCGACGGCACGCGAATTCTGGGCCCGCGCACCATCGACTTGATGCATCGCAACCATCTGAAGGACGGCAAGGACCTGACACAGATGGCGATTGCCAGTTTCTCGGAGACCGCCAATGAGGGCGTCGGCTTCGGTCTCGGCTTCGCCTGCACCCTGGACAGCGTGACATCGGGCAGCATCGCCGGTACCGACTGGTATTGGGGCGGCGCGGCGTCGACCATCTTCTGGGTGGACAAGAAAGAAGACCTCGCCGTGGTGTTCATGACCCAGCTCATGCCCTCCGGCGCCTTCAATTTCCGCGGCCAGCTGAAGTCGATCGTCTATTCGTCGATCGCGGATTAGGGCTCGCTTCGCGCGCGATACCAGGCAAGCTGCTCGCTGGTGGCGAGCAGCTTGCCGCTGCGGCTCCAGTAGCTGGAGCGTTCGTCGGACGCGCCGCGGCTGCCGACACGGCCCTCGCATTCGACCAGGATGAAATCCTCGCCGACTTCGGCGATTTCCTCGGCGGTCGCGTGCAGATAGGCGGTGAGCGACAGCGTCGTCGTGCCGACGGCACGGCCCAGCGCGTACATCGCACGCGGCGCCGAGTGATCGGTGACCATGCCGAGCATCGCCTTGTCCATCGGACCGCGTCGCGAGCGCACCCAGGCGAGCGAGCGCGAACTCGAACCGGGCGCCGGCGGGAAGCCTTCGAGCGTTCGGCGCTCGAAGGCGGAGCTTCCGTAATGCTGTGACGCGTCCCCGAAATCGACTTTTGGCAGGGAGAGCGGATCGGGCGTCTCGGGCATCGTGGCGAAGGCGAAGGCCGGCGTCTCGGGCCGGCGCGCCATCGTCACCATGGCGTGCACGCCGACCTGCTCCGATCCGGCCGACAGGATTTCGACCTCCCACACGCCGATCGAACCGCCCTGGCGCAAACGGCGCGTGCGAATGTCGAGCATCCCCGACGGCAGCGCCGCGGCATAGGTGAGCGTCAGCGAGAGGGCTTCGCCCGTCGCTTGCGGCTCGGTTTCCAGAACGCGGATGGCCAGACCGATCGCATAGCCGCCCCACAACCCGCCGCCTGGGTTGCTCCATTGCGTGCTGGCAAGCGTCGTCCAGCGGCCGGGTGCAACGGATGTGAGAGGAATATCGGTCATGGTGGGTTCAGCTAACCGGTCTGACGCTGCGTCAGTCAACGAGGCGACGCGTCTCACCGGCGGGCAGAATGATCTCCGCGCCGTCCGCGCCTTCCACCTCGATGACGTCCGCGCGGCACGTCACCCGGATGCGCCAGATGCGGTCCTTGGCCGAGAGGCTCTCGCCATCGCCGTCCGCGATCTCCGACTCAAAGGAGCCTTGTGCAAGTGGAAATACGGCAAAGGCTCGCCTGTCCGCCCGCGTCGCGAAACTCTGTTCGGCGACATTGAGCGCGATAACGCTGCCCGCGCGCGCGAAGAGCGGCGGCCGATCGTAGGGGGCCGGCCGCGTCACAGCCTGACCGCCATCGAAGGCCTCGCCGGTCCACCAGTCGAACCATCGCGTACCTTTCGGCAGATAGACGTCGCGCGCCGTCGCGCCCTGCTCGATAACCGGCGCCACCAGCAGTGCGGCGCCGAGCAGCATGTCATCGCCTTCTTCGAAACAGACCGGATCGTCCGGGAAGTCGTGAAAAATCGGCCGCGCGATCGGCTCATAGTGCTGCGCATGGCGACACATCAGATCGTAGAGATATGGCAGCAGCCGATAGCGGAACTTGATCAGGTCGCGCACCGCCGGCGTCACCTCCGGGTGCATCCAGGGCTCGTTCACTGTGCGGTCGGTATTCCAGCTATGGATCGAGAAGCGCGGCAGAAGACGCCGAAACCGACCCAGCGCACGAACAGCTCCGCGTCGGGCTTGGGCCCGTCGAAGCCGCCGACGTCGTGACCACTGTTCGACACCCCGCTGAGCGCCAGCCCAAGTCCCATGCGGATATTCCATTTGAGCGTGTCCCAGCTCGTGTAGTTGTCGCCCGACCAGGTCTGCACATAGCGCTGCATGCCCGCGAAACCGGCGCGGCTGACGAGATAGGGCCGTTTGTCGGGATTCCTGGCGCGTTGCGCATCCCGCGAAGCGCGCAGCATCTGCAGCGTGTGCAGGGGCTTCATCTCGACAGCCGCGCGCGCCGCACCGAAGCCGTGCATTCTTGCTTTCGGACTGACGATCTCGAATTCGTTGTTGTCGTTCCAGGTGCCGGCCATGCCGGGAACGAGCAGCGATGTCGTCAACTTTTCCTTCCACCATGCCAGCGTCTTCGGATTGGCGAAATCGAGATAGGCGCCGATGGCATCCCAGAACTGCACCCATTCCGGTTCTCCGTTCTCCGCGGAGATCAGAAGACCGTTATCGCGAGCTTCGGCGAACAGCGGATGATCGTGCAACAGCGCCGGCTTGATGTTGGGAATCAGCCGTACGCCCCTCGCGGCGTAGGACCGGACAAAGGCGGCAGGATCAGGGAACTTGTCCCTGTTCCAGTGGAAGACATAGCGCTTGTCGCCAATGGATGTATAGCCGGACGACAGGTGGAACGAATCGCAGATGATGTCGTGCTCTTCGCACCTGGCGATGAACTCCGTCATCGCATTCTGTGCGTCCGGGCGATCCGTGTAGCTCATCGTCGAGCCGGAATAGCCGAGCGCCCATTTGGGAAGCAGCGCCGGCTTGCCCGTCAGCCAGGTGAAGCTGCTTACGATGCCTTCGATATCGTGACCGATGACGTAGTAGTCGAGGTCGCCGTGATCGGCCGTGAAGCTGCGAAACAAGCCATGATAGTTGCTGCGTTCGCAGCCCATATCGAACGTGCAGTCCGATAGCGTATCGTAGAACAGCCCGACTGTCGCACCATCCGCTCGCCGCGTGATGTAGAAGGGAATGTGCTTGTAGAGCGGGTCGGAGGTATGCGCGTCGTAACCCATTGCGTCGACATTGCACATGCGGAAGCGGCGGCCGGCGCGGTTCATCGCACCCGAACGTTCGCCGAGGCCGAAATACATTTCGCCGGGATAGCGCGCGAGATAGTGATGCACCCGACTGTCCCACCAGCCGAAATTGTAGGCTTGCGTCCGCCGGTCCTGCAGTACCGGCACAAGGTCGCCGGCCGTATCGTCGAAACTCTCCCAGCTGCAGATGAACCCGCGCAGCCGAATCGCGAGGCGCAGCCATGCCGTCCGCACCACGAGCTTGCCGTCCAATTCGTCGATCTCGAACGCCGGGAGCCTGAAGCCGGACAGATCGAAGCGATCGCGGCCCGACGTCGGCACGTCGTCCAGGCCCGGCGCGATGGCCCAACTGTTCGGATGATTCAGCCGCCCGTCGGGTAGCACCAGCACGCGCATAATGTGCTTCTCCAGCACGAAGACATAGGCGACAGCCGGGCCGTCGCTGGCCAGCGTCAGCCGATTGCCGTCGCACGCGGCGAGGCGGAAGACAGGCGGCGTGCGAAGCGTGCTCACCAGTTCGTCATAGTGCCGTCTTCCAGCCGGTTCACCGGCAGGAAGGCGCGCTTGTAGGGATATTTCGCCGCCAGCGTCTCATCGATGTCGACGCCGAGACCGGGCGCCTCGCCCGGATGCAGCATGCCGTCCTTGAAACTGTAGGCGTGCGGGAACACGAGGTCGGTCTCGCGAGTGTGCAACATGTATTCCTGGATGCCGAAATTCGGCACGGAGATGTCGAAGTGCAGCGCCGCCGCCATGCACACGGGCGACAGATCGGTGGCGCCATGGCTGCCGGTGCGCACGTGATAGAGATCGGCGAGGCTCGCAATGCGGCGCAGATGCGTGATGCCGCCGGAATGCACCACCGTCATGCGGATGAAGTCGATCAGCTGCTCCTCGATGAGCTGCTTGGCATCCCAGATCGTGTTGAACACCTCGCCGACCGCGAGCGGAGTCGTCGTGTGCTGGCGGATCAGGCGGAAGCCGGCCTGGTTTTCCGCGGCCACCGCGTCTTCCAGCCAGAACAGCCTGTAAGGTTCGAGGTCGCGCCCGAGCCGTCCCGCTTCGATCGGCGTCAGCCGGTGATGCACGTCGTGCAACAGATTCATGTCGGGGCCCAGCGCCTCGCGCGCCGCGGCGAACAGCTCGGGCACGGTGCGCATGTATTTGACGGTGGACCAGACATTCTCGGTCGGCAGATCGGCGTCCGCCGGCTCGTAGAATTTCTTGTCTTCGGACACACCGTAGGTCGAGACGAGACCCGGGATGCCCGTCTGCAGCCGCACCGCCTTGTAGCCTTCCGCCTGGTACTTCTGCGCCTCGGCGACGGTCTCCGCAATCGTGCTGCCATTGGCATGGCCATAGACCATCACTCCATCGCGACACGCGCCGCCCAGCAGCTGATAGAGCGGAAGACCGGCGACCTTCGCCTTGATGTCCCACAATGCCGTGTCGACGGCGGCGATTGCCGACATCGTCACCGGCCCGCGCCGCCAATACGCGCCGCGATAGAGATATTGCCAGATGTCCTCGATCCGCTGCGCGTCGCGCCCGACCAGGCAGGGAATGACGTGATCGCTCAGATAGCTCGCGACGCTGAGCTCGCGGCCGTTGAGTGTGGCGTCGCCCAGGCCGGTGACGCCGTCTTCGGTCTCGATCTTCAGGGTGACGAAGTTGCGGCCCGGACAGGCGACGATGACGCGGGCGGATCGGATCTTGGACATGGCACTCGCCGGAAGGGACGCTAGAGCTTATAGGCCGCTTTCGGGAGATTGTAGGCGAGATCGACGATGACGTCGTGGGCCTCGTCCTCTTCAAGCCGGTGGGAGGTGACCAGCTCCGCCAGATAAGCGGCATCGATCCGCCGCGCCAGATCGTGCCGCGCCGGGATCGAGAGGAAGGCGCGCGTGTCGTCGTTGAAGCCGACGGTGTTGTAGAAGCCCGCCGTCTCGGTGACCTGGCGCCGGAAACGCAGCATGCCTTCGGGCGAGTCGTGGAACCACCAGGCGGGACCGAGCTTCAGCGCCGGGTAATGGCCGGCGAGCGGTGCCAGCTCGCGCGCATAATTTGTCTCGTCCAGCGTGAACAGGATGATGGTGAGACCGGCATGATTGCCCACACGGTCGAGCAGCGGCTTGATATCGTGAACATAGTCGGTGCGCATGGGGATGTCGGCACCGATATTCGGCCCGAATTTCGCGGCGAGCGCCGCATTGTGGTCGCGAAACGCGCCGGGATGGATCTGCATCGTCATGCCGTCGTCGCACGACATCTTCGCCATCTCGGTCAGCATCGCGGCACGGAAGAGCTCCGCATCGCCCGTCTCTCTCGTGCCGCGCAGCAGGCTGTCGAGCAGGGACTGGGCCGCAGCGCCCGACAGATCGGCGGTGCGCGCGGTCGGATGACCATGGTCGGTGGCCGTCGCGCCGCGGGCGCGGAAATAGGCGCGACGTGCTTGATGCGCCCGGAGAATGCCGCTCCAGGTCGCGGTGTCCTCCCCTGTCAGGGCACCGAAGCGCTCGAGATTGGCGGCGAAGGATGGCTTGTCGGGATCGGTGACATCGTCCGGCCGGTAGTTCGTGATGACATGGCCGGGCCAGTCGCGCGCGAGCGCGTCGTGGTCGGCGAGGCCGTCGAGCGCGCCTTCGGTGGTCGCGATCTTTTCGATGTTGAAGTGCCGGAACAGCGCGCGCGGCCGGAATTCCGGTGTCGCCAGTGCGGCCTTGATCCGATCGAAATAGTCGTCGGCGGTTGCGGCACTCAGCCTCTGCTCGAATCCGAACACTGTGGCGAATACATGATCCAGCCACAGCCGCGAGGGCGTGCCGCGGAACAGATGATAATTCGACGCAAACAGCTTCCACACTGCGCGCCTGTCGGCCCTGGCGTCCCGGAAGCCCAGCGCTTCGAACGTGATGCCCTGAGAATAGAGCAGGCGCAGAAGATAGTGATCCGGCCAGAGGAGCAGGCTGGTGGCATCCTCGAACGGCGCGTCGGTCGCGAACCAGCTTGCCTCGGTATGGCCGTGGGGCGACAGGATCGGCATTTCCTCGACACGGGCGAACAGCGTGCGCGCGACCGCCCGCGTCGCCGGATCGGACGGAAAGAAGCGGTCGGGATGGAGCGTCAATGCCGCCATCAGCGAATGACTCGCGCGCCCTTGCCCTTCATC
>Ga0134126_10003828_pt1 | contig 18839 bp, 19 predicted proteins | sample KB31752_FD_96881 | JGI IMG/M metagenome (GOLD analysis project Ga0134126, IMG submission 96881) | Terrestrial soil microbial communities with excess Nitrogen fertilizer from Kellogg Biological Station, Michigan, USA - KB3-175-2 | ecosystem: Environmental > Terrestrial > Soil > Unclassified ...
CGCCTTTTCCCGCAACGTCGCCGCCTACTACGAGAAGGTGCGCGAGGAAGACCTGCTGTGCACCCACACGCTGATCCCGCCGCAGGCTAACCGCGCCGTGGCCGGCAGCCAGCAGGGCGGCGGCGCTCTCATGGCGCACGTGGTGCGCGAGGACGACAACGGGATCGTGGTCCGCGGTGCCCGGATGCTCGCCACGATCGGCCCGTTCGCGGACGAGCTGCTGGTGTTCCCGTCGACCGTGCTGCGCGGCACCCCGGAGGACAAGCCGTACTCGTTCGCGTTCGCGGTCCCGGTGGACGCGCCGGGGTTGAAGTTCATCGCCCGGGAGGCGTTCGACTACGGCCGCTCGCACTTCGACCATCCGCTCGGCTCCCGGTTCGACGAGTCGGACGCGGTGGTGATCTTCGACGACGTGCACGTCCCCTACGAGCGCTGCTTCACGCTCGGCGACCCGGAGATCTGCAACGGCTTCTACACGGCCACCGATGCCCTGCAGCACATGACCCACCAGGTCGTCACCCGCACCACGGCGAAGACCGAGTACATACTCGGCCTGACGACGCTGCTCACGGAGTCGATCGGCATCGGCCAGTTCCAGCACGTCCAGGCCGACCTGGCGGAGATCATCACCACGCTTGAGACGCTGCGCGCCCTCGGCCGCGCCGCCGAGGCCGACGCGGCGGCCAACGCCTACGGCGTCTACACGCCCGCGTGGCCGCCGCTAAACACGGCGCGCAACCTCTACCCGAAGCTTTACCAGCGCTTCCCCGAGATCCTCCGCAAGCTCGGCGCTTCCGGCCTGATGGCTACCCCGACCGAGGCGGACCTGACCGGCGCGGCCGCCGCCGACATCGACACCTACCTGCAGGCAGCCAACCTGAGCGGCGCGGAGCGGGTCAGGCTCTTCCGCCTGGTCTGGGACACGTGCGCCTCGGCGTTCGCGAGCCGCCAGGCCCTCTACGAGTACTACTTCTTCGGTGACCCGGTCAGGACGGCAATCGCCTACGTGGCCAGCTACGACAAGTCCCCCTACGTGGACCGTGTCCGCGACTTCCTGCGGCAGCCGTTACGTCAGGGTGCGCGCGGGCCGCGCTTACGGACAGGCGCCGTCCTCGCGCAGGTGCCAGGCGCGCTCCAGGTCCACTTCCACATTCAGCAGACGCCGCAGCCTGTCGACGCTGACCGGGTGGCGGGGGGCCTGCGGCGGCGGGCAAGCGGCGCACACCGCGGTCACCCGGCCGTCACCTGGCTGGTAGGACAGGCTGAAGGGCGGCTCGCAGAACGCGTCTGGGACGGGGCTGATCCGCAGCACGCGCTGCTTCTGCGCACGGTAGCCGTGCTCGTGCTCGATCACCCGCCCGTAGAGGTCCACCTCCAGCAGCCATGTCCCCGCCGTCCACGGGAAGGGCCGGCCGGGCTTCCACGCGTAGAACCCGCAATGGCCGTCCTTCGGCTCCGGGCGCTCATGCCAGCGGCCGGGCCTGCGGGCGCCCATGATGACGGGCTGCTCGGCGTAACCGCACAGGCAGGTCATCTCGGCCTCGGGCGCGTAGGCGACTGGGTCCCCAGCGCCATGAGCCGCGTGCAGCGCCGTGAACGCGACACCCGAGGGAAGGACGGCCACGCGGCCGGCCTTGACCCCATGCAATGGCTCGTCGTGGACTGGGCTCTCGCTTAGGAGGGCTCCCTCAGCATCAGGCAGGAACGGCCGCCGGCTCGGGGGTGGCAGGCTCGGTCTGCGGAAGCTCATCGGGCACCTCCTGCGGGTCTGGGATGTCGTGGGTGCGGAGCGGTTCGCCGATTGCGGACATAGGTCAGGCCTCCGATCTCGGGCATGTGACGTGTGATCGTGTGTTACCAAGTAGATCGTGGTCATCGTACCCCGAAGTTCGCATTTGGTCGCAAGTTTCCCGAACGTACTGAAACCGGTCGTTGCCTGGTGCGAGCTTGTCGGCGGAGACGGGCGCGGTGGGGCCTCGCGCTTGGTAATATCGCCAGATAGGGCACATATGGTGCATAGTTCCGCGTCAAGAGGTGTTAGGTCAGTTGGGTAGTACAGCGACTCGTCATGCCAGGCGTCACGGGTCCGAGCGTCGCGCTGCTCGCATCATGGCCGCGTACAACTGCAAGAGTTGCGAGATCGAGGGGCAAGATCTCGAGGTATCCCCTGGGCGGGTCACCTGCTGGAACTGCGATGCCGACGCCACGATTACCGCCAGAATCGTCATAGACGGCGCTTAGCTCAAACAGAACTTCCCTGGTGGGAGGCCATGTGCGCGATGAGCATGACTCGCCACGTCACGGATTGCCAGCGGGGCTTGACCCGGCGGTCGCCGTGCGGCCGTCTCTCTGAGTAACTAATCAGTCGCAGAAACATAGACTCACCTGGTTGACAACACGCCTTGCCGGGAAAATAGTCGGTCTATAAGCACTAGTGCACCAGCAAGCGCAGGTGCACCGGCAAGCGCAATTGCACCGGCGAGCGCAGGCGCATCGACATGCACTAGTGGCGGCGGAAACGGGGACCAAGCCCAACGGGGCACAGAAGTCAGCCACCATACCTACGGGGACGCACGGTCATGGAGCCGTGGCTGGCTGTGATACGCCATTGCGGACGTTTTGCGCCTTAGCAAGGCGCCCTTGTCTGGGCACTGCCCCCTTCGATGCCAGGGTCGGCCGGAAGACCGGCAGGACCGCGTAGACGGCGCGGAGGACAGGAGAGATCGCTATGCCAGAAGTCGCATTCAGTGTGGACCAGTCCAAGTCCATGGCGGACCAGGCCGTCCCGGGCCACAACAGGTGGCACCCAGACATACCGGCAGCCGCCTCGGTCAGGCCCGGCAGTGAGTTCCGGGTGGAATGCCGGGAGTGGACGGACGCGCAGCTAGGCAACAACGATTCAGCGAACGACGTGCGAGATGTGGACCTGCTTAAGGCGCACATGCTCAGCGGACCGATCGAGATCCAGGGCGCCGAGCCCGGTGACCTGCTTGTCGTCGACATCCTTGACCTCGGCCCCGTCCAGCCGCCGCAGGAGCGCGGCGACGCGCCCGGCCAGGGATGGGGCTACACGGGCATCTTCGCCAAGCACAACGGCGGCGGCTTCCTCACCGACCACTACCCGGACGCCTACAAGGCGATCTGGGACTTCCACGGTCAGGACGCCACTTCCCGGCACATCCCCGGGGTCCGCTACACCGGCATCACCCACCCCGGGCTGTTCGGCACCGCCCCGTCGGACCGGCTGCTGGCCGAGTGGAACCGGCGCGAGCAGGCGCTGATCGACACCGACCCGAACCGGGTGCCGCCGCTGGCACTCCCGCCGAACCCGGAAGGAGTCCTGGCAGGCACGTTGCGCGGGAACGACATGGAGCGCGTAGGCAGAGAGGGAGCCCGGACCGTCCCTGCGCGCGAGAACGGCGGCAACCACGACATCAAGAACTTCACCAGGGGCAGCCGCGTCTTCTACCCCGTCCACGTTCCCGGGGCCAAGCTTTCGGGCGGTGACCTGCACTTCTCCCAGGGCGACGGAGAGATCACCTTCTGCGGCGCCATCGAGATGGGCGGGTTCATCGACTTCGGCGTCGACCTCATCAAGGACGGCATGAACAAGTACGGCGTGACGACGAACCCCATCCTCATCCCGGGGCGGGTCGAGCCGCGCTACAGCGAGTTCCTGACCTTCATCGGCATCTCCGTGAACGAGACCACCGGCGACAACCACTACCTGGATGCCACGATCGCCTACCGCCGCGCGTGCCTGAACGCGATCGAGTACCTGAAGAAGTTCGGCTACTCGGGCGAGCAGGCCTACCTGCTCCTCGGCTCCGCGCCGATCGAGGGACGGATATCCGGCGTGGTGGACATCCCGAACGCCTGCTGCTCTCTCTACCTGCCGACCGAGATCTTCGACTTCGAGATCAAGCCGTCCATGGCTGGACCGATGTCGGCGGACCGCGGCACGTCTGCGCGGACGAGCTGAGGCCCGGCATGCCCGTCTACGTCTTCGCCTGCCGTGAGTGCGGCTCGTTCGAGCTGGCACGCCCCATGGCCGAAGCGAGCAACCGGGCGTGCTGCCCGACTTGTCAGAGTGAGGCGCGGCGGGTCTTCACCCCGCCCCGCCTCACGCGGCTCGCCGCGCCGATGCGGCGGGCGATGGAGACAGAGGAGGCAAGCGCTCACGAGCCGCGCGTGGTGACCGAGAAGACCGGGCGTCCGCTACAGCACCGCCCGGAGCCGGTCCCGCCGTGGGTACTGCACTAACGCCAGCCGCCAGGACGGCGGCGATGGCCAGCAAGAAAGTGGGTGACAACCCATGACAGGGGTCGTGTTGCTTTACGTGGGGGTCGTCCTCATCGTGAACGGTATTTGGCTGGTCGGCCAGGCACGCGCTGCGGCCATCGCCAGTGAGATGCCCGCCATGGAGACGACGGCTGTCGGGAGCACAGTTAGCAGGGGGGGAGGGGGATACGCCGGCGATGCTGCCGCCGGACAGGAACTCGGCGGAGAGAGAGTCGCCGTGCCGCCCGCCAGGGGCGAGGCACATCCGCTGTTCATCCAGAACCGCGAAATCGCGATTCTCAACATCTTCACCGGGTTCATCGGGATCGTCATCGCCGCCACCTACATCATCGTCGGCTACGGCCCAAGCACCAGCCTCCTGCCGGCCGTCGCGGCCGCCGGCAACGCGTCAATCCGCAACGGCGCGGCCATCCTGCTGTTCGCCTTCACCTATCTGTGGGTGGCGTACAACCAGTACGCCAACGCGGGCGGGCGCGGGCTCGGCTGGTACTCGGCGTTCGTCTCCATCACCGCGATCGTGTTCGGCATCTACACGATTTCGAACACGCCGGGCAGTAACACCGCCGACCTGTGGCTGGCGGGCAACTGGTTCGCCTGGGCAATCCTGTGGGGGATGTTCTTCGCGCTGCTGGCACTGGACATGCCGATCGCCCGCCTCACCGGGTACGTGGCCATCATTGCGGGCCTCGGCACGTCCTGGGCGCTCGCGATCGCACTCCTCTGGGGAAAGCTGGCCTTCGCCTGATTCCACTGGACAAGGAGCGGCCGGAGCAAAGGCATGGAAGTTCTGGCGATGCCTCTGCATCCCAGGGAGCGATGGAAGCTCCGCCAGATCGAGGTGGTCCTGCGCAAGGACGATCCCGGCCTTGACGCGCTGCTAGCGGGCCGGCGGCTACTTCGCCGGCCCGTACTCCACAGCCGGCAGGCCAGGCTCCAGATGGCCTGTCTGCTGTTGGCTTTCCTTGTTCCCGTCGCTCTCCTTGCCGCCGGACTGGTACTGGACATCACCTGGCTGCTAGTGGCCGGAGCCGTGCTCTGCCCGTTCGCCCCGGTAATCACAGGGCTCCTGATCCGCCGCCGTTCCGTCGATAAGGGGGCCAGCCATTGCCGCGAACCATGACGCGAGCGCCACCGCCGGCGGGCGCGGGAAGGGTGTGGCAGCTTCAGCCGCGTTCCGGCGCCGCGTGACCCTGCTGGCAGTGATCGGCGCGGGCGGCGCGATCGGGTCCGCGGCCCGCTACGGGACCGCGCTCGCCATACCGCCGCGCTCGGCTGACTACCCTTTCGCCACCTTCCTCGTCAACGTATTGGGCGCGGTGATCCTGGGCGCGATCGCTGCCCTGCCGGCTGCCTGGCTGGCCGCTCACGAACTGACCCGGCCGGGCATCGGCACGGGTTTCTGCGGAGGGCTCACGACCTTCTCCACCATGACGCTCGATATCTACCAGCGGTGGGCCGACCACACGGCACTGGCCGTGGCGTACGCGGTGATTAGCCTCGTGGCGGCGCCCCTTTGCGCGTGGGCCGGGTTCTCCCTGGTGCAGGCCGCGCTCAACGCCTCGCGGGAGCGGCGGGCACCGCCCGGCCCGTCGAAGGAACAGGCTCGGAAATGACTGCGCTGCTCGCGGTTCTCGTCGCCGGATTCGCTGGTGCGGTGGCCCGCCAGGTGGGGTTCAGCGCCATTCAGGAGCGGGTCAGTACCAAGTTCCCGGTCGGCATCCTCGTGGTGAACCTCTCCGGGGCGTTCGTCCTTGGCTTTCTCTTCGGCCTCGACGTAACGAAGACCTGGCCGCACTGGCTTGCGGTAGGCGCACAGACCGGGTTCATCGGGGCATACACCACGTACTCGACATGGGCGGTGGACTCGCTGACGCTCGTCCGGTCCGGAGCCCGCCGGCAGGCCGTGCTCAACCTGGTGGGGTCACTAATCGCTGGCGTTCTGCTCGCCTGGGCCGGCGCCAGCCTCGGCGGTGCGGTGTGACGGGCCGGCCTCCGCACCAGATGACGACAAAGGGAGGCGCGCGTTGCGCGTGATTGTGGGCGTGGACGGATCGCCGCACGCTGACCGTGCCTTGAGCTGGGGCTGCCGCCGCGCGGAGAGCTGTGGCGACGAGGTGCGCGCCGTCTGCGCATGGTCGGTCGGCACCTCCGGCGAGGACTGGACGCCGCAGCCTGGCGTGCAGCCCGAGGGACAGCGCTACGCGGAACAGATCCTGCGGGAGGCGGTCGAACGAGCGCGGACCGTCCATCCGGCCGTCAAAGTGGAGACGGCGGTGGTCGAAGGGAACCCCGGCCAGGTGCTGGTGGATATGTCAGCGGACGCCGATCTGGTGGTGGTCGGCTCCCGCGGGCGGGGCGAAGTCAGCGGGCTCCTGCTCGGGTCAGTCAGTCAGCATTGCGTTCACAACGCGCGCTGCCCGGTAACGGTGGTCAGGTAGTGGCCGCCGGATGCTGACCGTTCATGCGCTGAGCTGGAGCCGCCGGCACGCGGGCTGGCTGCGGGGCGGATGCTGGCTGATAGCCCAGCTCCATCCAGTCGCAGCCGGGTGACCACATGGCGTGAAGCTGTACCAGGAGGCGCTGCGGGCAGTCCGCAAGCGGCAGCCGCGGGTCCACGGATTCCTTGCCTGCGAGCCGCCGGCACTCGTTGACGCAATTGACCAGGGCCTGACACAACGCAGTGTCCGCGCTCTCGGGGTCGGCTGATGCGGCCACCCGCGCCAGCGCCGAACAGCTGGCTCGCAGCGCCCATTGCCGGTCCCGGAGGCGGGCCAGGTCCCCGCGTCGTCGGCTGCGGTGCGGCGCGTCGAGGCCGGCAAACCATGTGCGCGCCCGGTCTAGCTCCGCGAGCAGCCGTGACAAGTCCGGTTCGGTAGCCGACGGCGTCGCGGCCCGGATGCAGACGCTGGCGACGGCGGGCCAGACCCGGGAGTCGGCCGAATTCGTGCCGAGCAGCCAGGGTGCGAGCGGTACCAGCAGCCGCCGCCGCTCGTCGGTCAGCAGGTCGTTAACCGTGTCCGCAGCCGCCGCGAGCGCGGGGTGGACGGAATCCGGGTTGGCGCTCCAGCGGTCTCCCGCGAGCACTGAGGCGAGTTCGAGGACGTTACTGCCGTGGCGCGGGTCCGCGTGCGTGCCCTGCTCGAGCAGTTCCATCGCGATCACCGGGGCAGCCATGCCAGGACCTGGAGACACCGCTGAAGGAGATCCAGGATTCCCCGGGATTCTCATGGCTGCCTCCTACCTCAGATCCGGTAGGAGCTATCAGCCAGCATGGCGGTTACGGCGAGCCCCATCGCCTCATCTCAAATAGTAGGACGGGATCCTCAGGCGGGCAATAACTGCCAGGTCAGGCGGCTTAGTTCACCTGGAAGGACCGCTTCGCCAGGCCCATCCAGTAGCCGTCGATCACCGTTGTCACCGGCGCGGCCGGGTCCGCCGCCGCCCCGAGGGTCACGAACAGCGGCAGGAAGTGGTCCGCCGACGGGTGCGCGTACGGCATCCCCGGCGCCTTCTTGAAGGAAGCCAGCGTTGACACGTCCCCGTGCGCCAGCGCTTCCGCCGCCCACTGGTCGAACTCGGCCGACCAGCCGGGCACGAAGCCGTCGGTGATCATCGCCTGGGTCAGGAACGGCAGCCCGTGGGTGAGGAACCCGGACCCGATGACCAGCACCCCGGACTCGCGCAGCGGCCGCAGCCGGGCGCCGAGCGCGAGCAGGGAATCGGGGTCGGACGTCGGGATCGACAGCTGCAGCACCGGCACGTCCGCCAGCGGGTACATGACCTTGAGCGGCACCCACGCCCCGTGGTCGAGGCCGCGCGACGGGTGCTGGTGGGCCGGCGCTGCGGCGGGCATCAGCGACGCCACCTCGCGCGCGAACGCCGACGCGTCCGGCGTCGGGTAGGTGAGCGTGTAGTACCGCCGCTGGAACCCGCCGAAGTCGTACACCAGCGGCGTCCCGGCCCCGGGGGAGGACAGCATCAGCGGCGCCGCCTCCCAGTGCGCGGAGACGATCAGTATGGCCCGCGGCTTCGGCATGGAGTGGGTCCACGCTGCCAGCTGCGCCATCCACGGGCCGTCGTCGAGGAGCGGCGGCGCGCCGTGCCCGATGTAGAGGGCGGGCAGCGTGCCGTCCGACGGCGCCCAGGACCGCTGCTGCGCCGAGCGCGGCGCGGCGTCCACGGCGAAGTCGTCGTATGCCCCGGCGGGCACCAGCGGGTCAAAGATCGAGCGCCCGGCCATGCGAGCCGCCTCCAGACAAAGACGCGGAACAAAAAGTTGACGCTTCAACTGTATGGCATCACGGGGCCGTCAACAAGTCGTCATTGAAGCATCAATCAATCGCCATAGAATAAGGCTATGGAGTGGCTCAGCGAAGAACAGCAGGCGGCCTGGCGTCCCTTTGTCGCCCTGCTGCTGCGGCTTCCGGCGGCCCTGGACGCTCAGCTGCAGAAGGACGCGGGCATCACCCATTTCGACTACCTCGTCCTGTCCGGCCTCTCCGAGGCCCCCTGCCGCACGCTCCGAATGAGCGAACTGGCCGCGACGGCCAACAGTTCCCTCTCCCGGCTGAGCCACGTCGTCAGCCGCCTCGAGGCCAAGGGCTGGGTCCGCCGCGAGGCGTGCCCGGGCGACGGCCGCTTCATCAACGCCGTCCTCACCGACGAGGGCTGGGAGAAGGTCAAGGAGACCGCCCCCGGCCACGTGGCCGCCGTCCGCGAGCTGCTCGTCAGCACCCTGAGCCACGAGGAGCTCGTGCAGCTCGGCGCGATCAGCGCAAAGGTCCTGGCCACCCAGGGAATCCACGTAGTCGTGCCGAAGTCCGGCTAGCCCCCCGGCACGACCAGCCCCGACTCGTAGGCCACCACCACCGCCTGGGTCCGGTCGCGCAGTCCTAGCTTCGCCAAGATACGGCTCACGTGCGTCTTCACGGTTTCCTCGGTGACCACGAGCCGGGCCGCGATCTCCGTGTTCGACAGGCCCTCCGCGACCAGCCGGAGCACCTCGGTCTCCCGGGGCGTCAGCGCCGTGAGCGCCGCGGGCCGGCCAGCGACGGCCGGCCCGCCCGCTGCCGCGTGCGGCCGCAGCCGCGCGAACTCGCTGATCAGCCGCCGCGTCACCGCCGGCGCGAGCAGTGCCTCGCCGGCCGCGACCACCCGCACCGCTTCGAAGAGCCGCTCGGCGGTCACGTCCTTGAGCAAGAACCCGCTGGCGCCCGCCCGCAGCGCGTCGAAGACGTACTCGTCCAGGTCGAACGTCGTCAGGATCAGCACCTTTGGCGGATTTTCCGCCGCCGTCAGCTGCTGGGTGGCCGTGATCCCGTCGGTGCCTGGCATCCGGATGTCCATCAGCACCACGTCAGGCCGCAGCGAGCGGCAGGCGGACACCGCGTCCGCCCCGTCGGCGGCCGTGCCGAGCACGCTGAAGTCCGGCTGCGTGTCGAGCAGCGCCGCGAACCCGGCGCGCACCACCTCGTGGTCGTCCGCGACCACGATCCCGATCGTTTCCCCGCTCACCGTTCTCCCCTAGCGCCGACCGAATCCGCTGCCCGCACCGGGTCAGGCTCACTGGGCAGCACCGCCTCGACGAGGAACCCGCCGCCGGGCGCCGCGCCCACGTACAGCGCGCCGCCGACGGCGAACGCCCGCTCCCGCATGCCGAGCAGCCCGTGCCCGCTGCCTGGCTGCCGCCCGCCGGGCCCGGGAACGGCAGCCGGCCCGCCGCCAGCCTCAGCGGGAGCCCCGTCCGCCGTGAGGGACCCGAGATCCGCCGCCGCCACCGGCCCTGGCCCGTTGTCCCGCACGCGCACCCGCAGCGCCTGCGGCCCGTAACGCAGTTCCACGTCAACCGCCGCCCCTGGCGCGTGCCGCCTGGCGTTGGTCAGCGCTTCCTGGACGATCCGGTAGGCGGCCAGTTCGACGCCGGGGTCAAGCGGCGCGACCGGCCCGGAGATGATGAGCCGGGTCCCCGCCGCAGAAGCCTCCCGTGCGTCGTTGACCAGTTCCGCCAGCTGCGCGAGCCCCGGCTGCGGCTCCCGGCTCGACAACGCGGGGCGCAGCCCGGGCTCGCCGTCACCCGCCGGGCCCGGCTCGGCGGCGGTCGCGTCCTCGCGGAGCACGCCGAGCAGCCGCCGCATCTCGGTCAGCCCGGCCCGCGCGGTGTCCCCGATCTCGCCGAACCGCCGCGCCCCGGCCTCCGGCAGCCCCGGCGTCGCCAGCCGCCCGGTCTCGGCCAGGACCGCGATCATCGAGATGTGGTGCGCCACCACGTCGTGCAATTCGCGGGCGATCCGCGCCCGTTCCCCGCGCGCGGTGTGCGCGACCAGCGTGTCCGCGAGGGCCTCCCCGGCTTCGCTGTAGGTGCGCGCCGCCCGCCCGGCTCGCAGCGTGATGCCCGCCGCGGCCGCCGCCGGCACCGCCCACGCCAGCGCCGCGCAGGCCAGGTCCCCGCGCCTGACGAGCGACAGCACGAGGAACGGCACCGCCAGCCCCACGGCCAGGTACTCGACCGCCAGGCCAGCCAGGCCAACACCGCCGCCGCGCCGCCCCAAGCCGCCCCGCGGACCCGCCGCCCCCAGCCGCCACACGGCGCAGACCGCCGCTACTGCCCCCGCGACCGTCGGCGCGGGAAACCACGCCAAGACGACCACGGTGGCGGCTACCGCCGCGGCGGCCGCCAGCAACGGCCGTAGCAGCAGGAGCGGCAGGGTCGACAGCAGCGCGAGCCCGCACAGCGCGACGGTGTAGAGGAACGCGCTAAGCGCGGGATTCGACCCGGCGCCGCGGCCGGTCCCGAGCGCCACCGCCTGCCCGAGCGCCTGCCCGAACGCGGCCAGCACCAGCAGCACGCCAGCGATCCGCCCCGCACGAGGCGTGCGCAGCAGGTTCAGCCAGCGTTCCGTCATGCCGTCTATTGTCACCGGGCGCAGCGCGCCGCCGCGTCATCCCTGATGACTAAGCCCGGCGTAGCTCTCCAGGGGGACCAAGCGCCCGTTCCGTACTGCCGAAGCGGTACCGGGGAAGACCGCTCTCCGTCGTGACGACCGCGGCCACCGCCGGAACCTAACGTTGCGGACCATGGAAGCAACGATCGAAGTGACCGGGCTCCGCAAGCGGTTCGGCCAGGCCCAGGCGCTCGACGGCATGACGTTCACCGTCGCGCCCGGCCAGGTCACCGGCTTTGTCGGCCCCAACGGCGCGGGCAAGTCGACCACGATGCGCGTGATCATCGGCCTCGACGCCCCCGACGAGGGCGCGGCAACGGTCAACGGCAAGCCCTACCAGCAGCTGAGGAACCCGCTCAGCCACCTCGGCGCGCTTCTCGACGCCGCCGCCGTCGCGCCCAGCAGGAGCGCCCGCAACCACCTGCTCTGGCTCGCCCATTCCCAGGGCCTCAACGCCGGCCGGGTCGACGAGGTGCTCGCGATCACCGGCCTCACCGACGTGCGCCGCAGGAAGGCCGGCGGCTACTCGCTCGGGATGCGCCAGCGGCTCGGCATCGCCGCGGCTCTCCTCGGCGACCCGCCGATCCTCATGATGGACGAGCCGTTCAACGGCATGGACCCCGAGGGCATCGCCTGGATGCGCACGTTCCTCAAAGGTCTCGCCAAAGAAGGCCGCGCCGTCCTCGTCTCCAGCCACCTCATGAGCGAGCTGGAGGACACCGCGGACCACCTCGTCGTCGCGGGCCGGGGCAAGGTCATCGCCGACACCAGCGTCGCCGCGCTCATCGCGTCCGCCTCCGGCGACCGCGTCCGCCTGCGCACGCCCGTTGCCGCCGAGGCGATGAAAGTGCTCGCTAATGCGGGGGCTGAGGTCGCCGCCACGGCACCGGATGTCCTCACCATCGCGAACCTCACCGCAGAACGGGTTGTTGCGCTGCTCACCACCCACCGCATCCCGTTCACCGAGGTAAGCGCCCACCGCGCGTCGCTCGAAGAGGCCTACATGGAACTCACCAGGGACGCGGTGGAGTACCGCAGTGCAGGAGTGGCGTCATGACGACCATCGCCCCGTACCGCTCCCCGGCGGCCCACGGCAAGGACGGCTTCGCGCAGGCGCTGCGCGCGGAGTGGACCAAGTTCCGCACCGTCCGCGGCTGGGTCATCGGCGCGCTCGTCGGGATCCTGGCGATGGCCGGGATCGGCCTGCTCGCCTCAGGGGGCGGCCAGGCCAGCTGCCAGTCGGCCCAGGCCGGCGCCCAAGGGCAGCAAAGCAGCAACTGCGCCCACGGCATCTCCTACCTGCTCGGCCCGAACGGCGAGCCGGTGTCCGACAACTTCTACTTCGTCCGCCAGCCCCTGGCTGGCGACGGCACCATCACCGTCCGGCTGACGTCGCTGACCGGGCGCCTCACGCCGGCCGACGCAAACGGCTCGTCCTTGGTCCCCGGGCTGGTGGCGTGGGCCAAGGCCGGCCTGATCATCAAGGAGAACCTGAACCGGGGCTCGCAGTACGCGGCGATCATGGTCGCCGCCGATCACGGCGTGCGGATGCAGTGGAACTACACGGGCGACACAGCGGGCCAGCCAGGCACCGTCGGCACCGCGAACCCGCGCTGGCTGCGCCTGGCCCGGTCAGGCGACGTGATCACCGGCTCCGACTCGGCCGACGGCACGCACTGGTCGCAGGTCGCCGCGGTGACCCTGGCCGGCCTCCCGTCGACAGCGCAGGTCGGCCTGTTCGCGACGGCTCCGGACAACAACCAGGTGACGACGAGCTTCGGCGGCGGTTCCGGGGTCAGCGGCGGCCCGGCAGAGGCCACGGCTGTTTTCGACCAGCTGGGCACGTCGGGCGGCTGGACCGCCGGTCAGTGGGCCGGCCAGGACGTCGGCGTCCCGGAAATACCGGGCACCGGCTACCACCAGGCGGGCGGCCAGTTCACGCTCACCGGGCAGGGCGACATCGCGCCGCTCCCGGCCGGGCACGGCGGCCCCGCGGACTCCGCCACCACGGTCAGCGACTACCTCGTCGGCACGTTCGCCGGCCTGATCGCGCTCGTAGTGGTCGCCGCCTTGTTCGTCACCGGCGAGTACCGGCGCGGGCTGATCCGGCTGACCCTCGCGGCGACCCCGGCCCGGGGCCGCGTCTTGGCGGCCAAGGCGGTCGTGGTCGCGTTGGCCGGCTTCGTCGTCGGCCTGCTCGGCGCGGGCATAGCGATACTCGCAGGGCAGGCGATCACCAGGGCCAAGGGTCACTACGCGTTCCCGATCTCCGGGATGGCGGAAGCCAGGGTGATCCTCGGCACGGCGGTGGTGACCGCGGTCGCCTCGGTGCTGGCCATGGCCATCGGGATCATCGTGCGCCGCAGCGCGGCCACCGTGGCGGCCGTCGTCATCGTGATCGTGCTGCCGTACTTCCTGGCCGTGGCCTCGATAGTGCCGCTAAGCGCGGGGGACTGGCTGCTGCGGGTCTTCCCGGCCGCCGGCCTTGCACTGCAGCAGCCGTACCCGGCCTACGGCCAGGTGACCATGCACTACGCACCCATCTCGGGCTATTTCCCGCTCTCCGCGCTCGCGGGACTGGGCGTCCTCGCCGCCTGGACCGCCGCCGCGCTCGCCCTGGCCGCTTACCTGCTGCGCCGGAGGGACGCATGAGCAACGCGCTGCACGCGGAGTGGACCAAGTTCCGCACGCTCGCGGGCACCTGGTGGCTGCTGGTCGCCGCGGCCGCGCTCACCATCGCGGTGAGCGCGGCGGCGGCCGCCGCCTTCAGCTGCGCGCCTAGTGCGTGCGCCCCGGAGCGGACAGGCGTCGACCCGGCGAAGCTCGGCCTCACCGGCGTCGCCATCGGCCAGGTGCTCATCGCCCTGCTCGCGGTGCTCGCGGTTGGCGGTGAGTACGGCACCGGCATGATCCGCCTCACGCTGACGGCGGTGCCACAGCGGTTGACCTTGTTCACGGCCAAAGCCCTGGTGACGGCCGCTGCGGCGGTGGCCGCGAGCGTCCTCGCCGTCGGCGGCTCGGCGTTCGCGGGCTGGCTGATCCTCCCCGCGCGGGGCGTGTCGGCCGGAAACGGCTACGTACCGCTGACGCTGGCGAACACCGCTGACCTGCGCGCCGTGGGCGGCTCTGTCCTGTACCTCACGCTGATCGCGCTGCTCGCCTTCGGCGTGACGGCCGCGGTCCGCGACTCGGCCACCGGCATCGGCTTGGTCCTCGGCCTGCTGTTCCTGTTCCCGCTCGTGTCCGCGGTCATCCCCGACCACGTGCTGGCCCGCCACCTGGAGCAGCTCGCCCCGATGACGGCGGGCCTGGACATCCAGGCCACGGTCGGCGTGCCCGCGCTCCCGCTAACCCCCTGGCAGGGCCTAGGCGTCACCGCCGCCTGGGCGGCAGGTGCGCTCATCCTGGGCGCGGCCGTACTCCGCCGCAGAGACGCCTAGCCAGCTCTGGCGAATCCCTTACATCTCGTTTTTTTTCGATGTGCGGCACCCGGCGGTCGATATGCTCAGGCCCCGTTATCGAGAGGAGCATGCGTGCGCGGGTCCGGGGTCGGCACTCTGGTTTTCGGTAAGGTCGGTTACTTCGCGGCGTGCCTGGCGGCAGCGATTGTCCTCGTGGCGAGCGGTTACGCCCACGGGCTGGTCGGAGACACCACGGCCCTTGAGGGCGGCGCGAACCTCGGCGGAGCCAGCGTGCCGCCGACCGGCGCGAAGAACATCCTGCTCATGGGCCTGGAGAGCCGCACCAACTTCCAGGGGCAGACCCTCAGCTCGGCGCAGCTCACCCAGACGCACTCCGGCAGCGTCAACGGCAACCTAGGCTCGCAGGACACCGACACGCTGATCCTCGTCCACGTCTTCGCCGGAGGGCAGAAGGCGGCCGGCTACTCCGTCCCCCGCGACGACGTGGTCAACTTCCCGCATTCCGTCACCGTCAACGGTGCCGTCATCACCGAGGGTAAAATCGACGCGGCCTACCTCTACGCCTACGACCAGTACGTTTCCCGGAACGTCGGGAAGCTGGGCACAACCAGCGCCTTGTACACCGGGGCCAACCAGGCTGGCCAGCTGTTCGAGACCCAGACGGTGGAGTCGGTCACCGGAGTGCACATAGACCACTTCGTCGTGTCGAACATCGAAGGCTTCTTCCAGATCGCCCAGCAACTCGGCGGCATCAACGTGTGCCTCGCGCCGGCGCCGGCTTCGATTGAGCCGGACGGGTTCAAGGGCGGGGGAAACCTGGTCGACGAGCCTTACCCGGGTGCCCCCCTCGTCAAGAGCAACTCGGGCTTCGACGCGTTCAAGGACGGCTACAACGAGAAGCAGAAGGGCGCGCAGTACATTCACCTGCAGGCAGCCCAGGCGCTGGCGTTCGTCCGCGCCAGGGACTCGCTGCCCGGCGTCGACATCGGCCGGACCCAGCGGCAGCAGGCCGCGATCGACTACATCATCTACGACTTCAAGCACCGGAACGTGCTGACCGACCCGGGCTTGATCTCCAGCATGCTCAACAACGCGAAGTCGTACCTGCAGACCGACCAGGGCTTCAACCTGCTCACCTTCGCTCCGCAGATGCAGTCGCTGACCGGCGCGCAACTGAAGATGTCCACGCTGGCCGATGCCGCCGTGCAGAACATCACGATTCCCGGGTACCCCAGCCTGCAGGACGCGAACTACGTCTACGTGCCGCACCTGCAGCAGACGGTGAACAAGGCGTTCTACGGGTCCGCGGCGGTCAAGGCAAGCAAGTCGGTGACCGTGGACGTCTACAACGGCAGTGGCGCCGCAGGCCTGGCCGGAGACGTCTCGCAGGCCTTCGCCGCCGCCGGCTACTCCACCGGCAAGGCCGGGAACGCCGCCGCCCAGTCGCAGCCGCTGCAGGACGACACGCAGGTCTTCTACGGCGCGGGCGCGCAGGACGACGCGGACAGCATCGCTTCCATGGTCGGGGCGCAGGCCGCCGCCTCGTTGTCGTCGCTGCCCGCCGGGCACGTCGAAGTGCTGCTCGGCCAGCAGGTCATCGCGCTGCCGCCCGGCCTGGAGACCTTCGGCGCGACCACGGTCACCGAGCAGGACTTCGTCACGGCCGCCCAGCAGAACCACCTGCCCGCCAGGGAGATGCCGCCCGCGACCGCGACCGGCGCCGCGGCCGGGACGCAGTCAGTGAGTGCCACCGAGGTCGGCGTGCGCGCGGCGGCACCGGTCCACCTGGCCGCGCCCGCGCACCCGGCCAGCACGCCGTCAGCGGCAAACGTCAAGCGTCCCGCCGACGTTCCCGCCGGCGTCCCTTGCGTCTACTAAGCCGTAGCGGCGATCAGGCCGCGCGCAGCCGCTTCGCGAAAGCCGCCGCGGCCGCCCCCGGGTCGTCCGCGTCGGTGATCGCGCGCACCACGACGACCCGCGTCGCGCCCGCGTCGAGCACCTCGTCAAGCCGGTCGAAGCTGATCCCGCCGATCGCGAACCACGGCCGGTCAGTGCCAAGCCCCGCCACGTGCGATAGCAGCCCGGTCCCGGTCCCCGGCCGGCCCGCCTTGGTCGGCGTCTCCCACACCGGCCCGGAGCAGAAGTAGTCGACGCCCTCCTCCACGGCGGCCGCCGAAGACTGCGCGGGGCTGTGGCTGGAGCGTCCGATGATCGGCTCGGGCCCGAGGATCTGCCGCGCCACGGCGACGGGCAGGTCGTCCTGCCCGAGGTGCAGCACGTCCGCCCCGGCGGCCAGGGCCACGTCCGCCCGGTCGTTGACCGCGAGCAGCTTCCCGTGCCTGGCGCACGCGGCGGCGAACACCTCGAGCAGCGCGAGCTCCTCGCCCGCCTCTAGGCCCTTCTCCCGCAACTGGACGATGTCCACCCCGCCGGAAAGCACCGCGTCAAGGAACGGCACCAGGTCACCGCGGTCCCGCCGCGCGTCCATGCAGAGATAAAGCCGCGCGTCAGCCAGCCGCGCCCGCACATTAGTGGTCATGCCCCCCATGGTGCCCCATCGCGAGCGCGCGTCCGCCCGCACCGTCATCCACGCGCTGGTACAGGCGATACGACGTGGGACCGTGTGGCGGGAGGTACGAGCCGCAGGGCGGTTAGCATGTAGGATTTTTGCCCGATGTAAATTTCGAGCGTCTCACGCGCACTTTATTTACATCGGACAGAAATCCTTCGCCCTGCACGGAACTTACATGGTGCGTTCCGCTGGCCAAGGCACCCCGCTCCGGGCATATCGGACAGCCGGGTTACACTGAGATGAACAGCACGGGAGCCCTAGCGGGCTGAGAGGGAGGCCGACCGCCTCCGACCGTCGAACCTGATCCGGGTAATGCCGGCGAAGGGAGCGCACATGGATGTGATCGTGGTGGGCGGCGGGGTCATCGGCACCGCCATCGCGTGGCGGGCCGCACGCGCCGGCCTCCGGGTGACCCTGATCGACCCCGGTGGCGACGACCCGGTGGCCGACGACAAGGCGAGCCTCGTCGCGGCGGGCATGCTCGGCCCGGTCTCGGAGTCCGTCTTCGGTGAGCAGGACCTGCTCAACCTCAACCTGCACGCGATCGAGCGGTTCCCCAGCTTCAACGCGGAACTGGAAGAAGCCACGGGAAAGACGACGGGCCTGCGCACCGAAGGCACCCTCGCCGTCGCGTACGACAGCGGCGACCTGGCCGCCCTCGACCGGCTCACCGACTTCCGCCACGGGATCGGCCTGCAGGCCGAGCGCCTCAGCGCCAGGGACTGCCGCAAGCTTGAGCCCTTCCTCGCGCCGGGCACGAAAGGCGGTGTGTTCGCCAAGGGCGACTTGTCGGTCGACAACCGCCGCTACCTCGCCGCCCTGCGCACGGCCGCCGCCGCGGCGGACGTCCAGCGGGTCACCGGGATCGTCACGGCGGTCGAAGAAGGCAAGGTCACCGTCGTCCTGCCCGACCCGTCAGGAAAATGGCCAGCGCAGCACAACCCGGCCGACGGCCAGGCCCGCACGCTCACCGCGCCCCACGTCGTCATCGCGGCAGGCCACGCCACCCGCCAGCTCAACGGCGTCCCCGACCCGGTCCGCAAGGCGATCCGCCCGGTCAAGGGCCAGATCCTCCGCCTGCGGCACCCGGGCAGCATCCCGCCCGTCCTCACGCACACCGTCCGCGCGATCGTCCAGGGCCACGACCTCTACCTGGTCCCGCGCGCGGACGGCGAGCTCGTCATCGGCGCGACCCAGGAGGAACGCGACGACCGGGACGTCATGGCCGGCGCGGTGCACGACCTGCTCCGCGACGCGCAGATAGCGGTCCCTGCGGTCAGCGAGCTGCTCTTCGCCGAGGCGAACGCCGGCCTGCGCCCCGGCACCAGCGACAACGGCCCGATCCTCGGCCCAGTCACCGGCACAGGCGCGGCCGCAAGCGACGGAAGCCTCATCATCGCCGCCGGCCACTACCGCAACGGCATCATGCTGTCCGCGATCACCGCCGACGCCGTTACGGCGATCCTTGGCGGCCAAGCACCGCACCCCGCCTGGAGCCCGTTCCAACCTGACAGGTTCCGCGCTCCGGACGGCCCGCAGGCGGCCGTGTCCACAGGCGGAGAAGCTTCCCTCCGAGAGGCGACGATATGACCCTCACCGTCA
>Ga0134126_10003829_pt1 | contig 18832 bp, 14 predicted proteins | sample KB31752_FD_96881 | JGI IMG/M metagenome (GOLD analysis project Ga0134126, IMG submission 96881) | Terrestrial soil microbial communities with excess Nitrogen fertilizer from Kellogg Biological Station, Michigan, USA - KB3-175-2 | ecosystem: Environmental > Terrestrial > Soil > Unclassified ...
GCGTAGATCGCCACTGGGTCCTCACCGAACTCATCCCGGTCGAAACCCGGCTCGAAGACATTTTCAGAGATCTAACCCTCAATTAAATTCCCATGTTATCTGTTTGGGTCATCGCCAGACGCGAGCTGGCCTCTTTCTTCGACTCGCTGATCGCTTATATCCTGCTGGTTCTCTTTCTGGGCTTCAGCGGCTTTTTTACCTGGCTGTATGGATCGGATATCTTCCTCGTGGGCCAGGCAAGCCTCCAGGAGTTTTTTAGCGTCGCCTTCTGGACCCTGTTCTTCTTCATCCCGGCGATCACCATGCGCCTCCTTGCCGAAGAACGCAAAACGGGCACTATCGAGCTCCTGCTGACCAAAGCCATAACGGACAGGCAGGTAGTAGCAGGTAAATTTCTCGCGGCCCTGCTGCTGATCGCCATCGCCCTCGTTTTTACGCTGCCCTACCCATTGACGCTGGCCGCCCTCGGACATCCCGACTATGGCCAGATCTTCTGCGGCTATGCGGGCTTGTTACTAATGAGCGCGGCCTATATCAGCATCGGCCTCTATGCAAGCAGTCTCACCGCCAACCAGATCGTCGCCTTCCTGATAGCGCTGTTCATCAGCTTGTTCTTTCATCTCATCTTCGGCGTCCTAAGCAACCAGTTCTCGGGCGGGACCGGGCAGTTCATCGACTACCTTAGCCTTTCCAGCCACTTCGAAAGCATGGCCAGGGGCGTTATCGATACCACCGACCTGGTGTACTTCTTTTCCATCGTGCTCGCAGGTCTGCTGCTGGCCCAACTTCAGTTATTTAAACGCAACCTCGACTGACATGAACCGGACCAAACAGCTATCGATCACCATCGCCCTCATAGCAGCCATCATCATCATGGCCAACCTGCTGTCCACGCAGCTCCATTTGCGGCTCGACCTTACCCAGGGAAGCCAGTACACGCTCAGTAATGCGACACGCGATATCCTCCACGATCTGCACGACCCCGTGACGGTGAAGGCCTATTTCTCGAAGAACCTCCCCCCGAATATCGCCCAGGCACGCCGGGATTTTCGCGACCTGCTCATCGAATATGCAAATAAAGCCCCCGGCATGATCCAATACAGCTTCGTCGATCCTAACTCGAGCGAAGAATACGAACAGGAAGCCCAGACGAGCGGCATCCGCCCCGTGCTCATCGACGTCCGGGAAAAAGACCAAATGCAGCAAAAAAAAGCCTACCTCGGCGCCGTGCTGAATCTCGGCGACAAGCAGGAAACTATCCCGCTCATCCAGCCGGGCGCGGCCATGGAGTATGCCCTGTCCTCCGCCATCAAAAAGCTGTCCGTGACCAATAAACCCATCGTAGGCCTTGTCCAGGGCCAGGGGGAACCTGCCGCCGACGAGCTCGGTCAGCTCAGCCAGCAGCTGGATATCCTCTATCAGACCCAGCCGGTCCCGCTCACGGATAGCACGGCCATCCCACCGAATATCCGCACCCTGCTCCTCATTCGACCCACGGATAGCCTCCGCCCCCGTGCACTGGAAAAGCTGGATAGCTTCCTCGCAAAAGGCGGAAAGCTGGCCATCGCCTTCAACCGCATCATGGGCAATGTCCAAATGGGGCAGGCTCGCCCGATTAATGGATCCCTGGCAGCCTGGCTGGGGAGAAGAGGCATCGATGTCGGCAACAATGCCGTGATCGATGCACAATGCGGCACCGTACCCGTTCAGCAACGTGCCGGATATTTCACCCTGCAGGCCAATGTCCATCTGCCCTATCTTCCACTGATCTCCAGCTTTGCCGACCACCCCGTGACCGCCGGACTCGAGAACGTGGTCCTGGAGTTTCCAAGCACCATTCGTTATAGCGGGCCCGCAGCAGTGCACTACACACCGCTGGCCTTCACCTCCGCGATCTCCGATTCACAAAGCGCACCCATCTACATCGATGTCAACCGCCACTGGACCCAAAACGATTTTCACAACAGCCACCTTCCCGTTGCAGCGGCGTTCGAAGGACCGCTCGTGAGCGGCGGCGCCACTACCCGCATGGTGGTGATCACTGATGGCAACTTCATCGTCAACGGCCCCTCACAGCAAGGCGGTCGCGAGCTCACGCCGGACAACGTCAACCTCGTATCGAATGCGGTGGACTGGCTCACAGACAACACCGGTCTCATCGGCCTCCGCACAAAAGCGGTTACCTCCCGACCGCTCCGCGAACCCAGCGACGCCGCCAAAGCCCTGATCAAGTATCTCAATTTCCTGGCGCCCATCCTCCTTGCCATCGGCTATGGCCTCTACCGGGCGCGCCGCAACAAAAACATCCGGGTGCAGCGAATGCATGCCCATTATACCCAAAACGACTAACGTATGACGAAACTAAATAAACAGCTGGCAATGGTTCTCGCAGGGCTCATCATCGTCTATGCCCTGACGGTCACCCTCCAGCTCACCGGCCGCGAGACCAATACCCGGGCCTTCACCTTTCATATCGACACCACCGGCACCACCGAGATCGATCTTTACCCATACCACGCCGGCCGGCAGGAGATAAAACTCGCCCGGACACCCCGCGGCTGGCAGCTAACCAGCGGTTCACTCACGGTAGCGCCTTCCCCCGGTTCCGCCGAAGCCTTACTCAGCTCACTCGTGACCGTACCCACACAACGCCTCGTGTCGCGAAGCAAAGACCGCTGGGACAACTATAAGGTCGGCGACACTACCGGCACCAGGGTCGTGGTCTATAAAGGGAAAGACCCTATCGCGGATTACTATATCGGTAATGGTAACGGCATGTCCTATATCCGCGCCAACGGCCACGACGAAGTATATGCGGCCGACAGCTATCTGGAATCGATGGCAGATAAGGGGGTGGCAAATTGGCGGGATAAAAGCCTTCTCCACCTCAATACCGCAATCCTCACCGGTATCAGCTTCCAGGGTTCTCCCGGCTATGTGCTCTCGAAAAAGGACAGCACTTGGTGGCTGGCCGGCGGCCGCGTGTTGACAGACAGCGTCACCCGTTACCTCAGCGGCCTGCAGTACTACAAGGGCAGCAAATTTGCCGATGACTTCACCGCGTCCGCTTCCCCGGACCGCAGCATCCTGTTTAGCGGTGCCAAGACGCCTATGGCGACCCTCCAGGCCTGGAAGCGACCGGACGGCAGCTGGGTCCTGAACTCGTCACAGAACCCCACCGCTTACTTTGCCATAACGGACAGCGCCCTGACCCACGATCTCTGGCGAAACCCCTCGACCTGGGTGAAGTGACATCCCCCGCACGTCGGGCATTCGGAAAAAAACTGCATTATTGCAGAATGAAATGCATTCCGGGTCTCGTCCTCCTGGCCTTCTTCGCAACCGCCGGCCTCGCTCAAACCACCGGCAACAGCCGCTATGTAAACCCATTTATCGGCGCCAGCACCAATGCCGCGGTCGCCGGATCGGGCGCCGGTCTCGGCAAGACTTTCCCGGGGGCAACCACGCCCTGGGGCCTGGTACAGGTGAGTCCTAATACGATCACGGGCGGTGACAACGGCTCGGGCTATAGCTACGAACATACCAGCATCCAAGGATTTGCCTTCATGCAAATGAGCGGCGTCGGCTGGTACGGCGATCTTGGCAATTTCCTGGTGACACCCGCCGCCGGCCCATTAAACACCTCCGCCGGCGACCCCGAAACTGCAAACGGCCGCGAGCCCGCGACGCCCCACAGCGGCTACCGCTCCGCCTATTCGAAAACCTCCGAGAAAGCCTCGGCCGGCTACTACAGCGTGCTCCTCACCGATCATCAGATCCGCGCCGAGATGACCACCGCGCCACATAGCGGCATCCTGCGTTTCACCTTCCCCGCCAATCATCAGTCGCGTATCCAGATCGACCTGGCACGTAGGGTAGGGGGGACATCGGTGCTTCAATACGTAAAAGTGTTAGACGACCACAGCATCGAAGGCTGGATGAAATGTACACCCGAAGGTGGCGGCTGGGGCGATGGCGACGGCCACCCCGATTATACGGTGTATTTCTATGCGCAATTCAGCAAACCGCTAAAAGACTTCGGCGTGTGGAGCGCCGATATCCCCGATACGGCCAATCGTCATCGCGAGGCTGTGGAAAGTAAAGCTTACCAGCAATGGGTGGCCCATGCGGCAGTGCTAAAAGGCATAAAAGAAAAGGAAGGCAAACATCTCGGCTTCTATTCCGATTTTTCCACCGGCGCCGGCGAGCAGGTACTGTTGAAAGCAGGCATATCCCTGGTGAGCATGGAAGGCGCAAAACGAAACCTGCAACAGGAGATACCAGGCTGGGACTTTGACGCGGTACACCGGAAAGCGGTGGCCTCATGGGACAAGGCCTTGTCGAAGATCGACGTCCGCGGCGGCAACCGGGACGAGAAAAAGATCTTCTACACCGCGCTTTATCATACGATGATCGATCCCCGGATAACATCGGATGTGGATGGTAGTTATATGGGTGGCGACGGCAAACCGCACACCTCGGCATCGTTCAACCGGCGCAGCATCTTCAGCGGCTGGGATGTTTTCCGGAGTCAGTTTCCGCTGCAGACCATCATCAACCGCGGTGTCGTGAATGATATGGTCAATTCCCTGGTAAGCCTTGCGGCACAGAACGGTACGCGCTACTATGATCGCTGGGAATTTCTCAATGCCTACAGCGGTTGTATGGTCGGCAACCCCGCCGTCGTGGTACTCGCGGACGCCTACGCTAAAGGGATCCGTGCATACGATGCCGACACCGCCTATGCATTTGCCGTCAACACTTGCCGCCGATTTGATAACGGAGCGAAAGGCTATACGCCCGGCTCCATCTCGGAAACGCTGGAATATGCCTATTCGGATTGGTGTCTTTCCCGTTTGGCCGCGGCATTGCACCGGCCGGCGGATGCCGCGAAATATGCAGCCCACGCGTTGGATTACCGGAATGTCTTCGACACCACCGTACACTGGTTCCGGCCCCGAAAGGTGGATGGCGAGTGGGAACCCTGGCCTGCCGAAGGCCGATTGGCGGAGGAGTATGGCTGTGTGGAAAGCGATCCCTATCAGCAGGGGTGGTTCGTCCCCCAGGATATCGACGGCATGGTCAAGCTGATGGGTGGACGCGAAAAGGTGATTGCAGATCTGGAAAATTTCTTTGAGAAGACGCCCGGCAATTATAGGTGGAATGCGTATTACAATCATGCCAACGAGCCGGTGCATCATGTCCCATTTCTCTTCAACCGATTGGGCGCTCCCTGGCTCACCCAGCAATGGACCCGAAAGATCTGTGTCGGCGCTTATCATAATTCGGTGGAGGGCCTGGTAGGCAATGACGACGTCGGCCAGATGTCCGCCTGGTATGTCCTCGCCGCTATTGGCGTGCATCCCGTGTGTCCGGGCGATACCCGTTATGAGCTCACCAGCCCCGTCTTCAGCGATATCCGCATTCCCCTGGCTTCGGGAAAGTTCTTCCGCATCATTGCGCATCACAACTCCCCGGCCAACACCTACATCCAAAGCGCCACGCTCGACGGCAAACCGTGGAACCGCTGCTGGCTCGATTACAAGGACATCATCCGCGGCGGCACCCTCGTCCTCGGGATGGGCAGCACCCCGAACAAAACCTGGGGCCTCGCCACTGCCCCATGACGCCGCCCCGATAACAAAAAGAAGAAACCCGCTGTGATCAGCAGCGGGTCAATTCGTTCACTGTTAATGGGTTCTCGTGGTAACAGCGGCTTCGTAGGGTAGCAGATCCGGTTTCTCAGGATTGGATTGCGGTTCAAGGATACTGGATTACGGTTCAATAGGGTAGTGGATCATGATTCATCGAGGTATTGGATTTGGCTTCATAGGGTACTGGACAAGGTTTCATCAGGATACTGGACTAGGTTTCATAAGGACATTGGATGTGGTTTCAGAGGTAATCGGACGTTGGTACGGTTAATCTTAGGACTTGGATATGTTTGCTTTTGACGACTCAAAGATGCTGCGGAAAAACCCACACGCAAAACTTGTCGGCTGCTTTCTACCCTAATTTCGTACCCTCTTCTACCAGGCATTACGAGGTATTACTTAGGTCGGGGTATTTCCCGAAGCGCTTATCGTAGATCTACGAATACGCCTGCCGTTTCAGCATCTCCACCATACGCCCCACACACAGCGCCCACCCCGCATTATGTCCCATATGATCCTCCGCGGCAATGAATCCATCATGCACCAGCCGCAGCTCGGTCCCATCCGCATCCGGGACAAGGGTCCACACAACCAGCGAGTCAAGCGGTCTCCGGTCCAAAACCGAAGCGGTCCGCCAGGAATAGGCAAGCCTGCTGAAAGGCCTCACCTCCAGCACCTCGCAATCGATAAGACATCCATCCTTACCATGTACACTGAACCGGTGGCCTACCACCGGCCGAAAATCCATCTTCGCCAACCACAGCTCCAACAGCTCCGGCTTGGTGAGATATTCCCAAACCTCCTCCTGCGACCGGCTGAAACGCCAGGTTTGCCTGATTTCACTCGGCATAATATGTAATTTAAAAGTTACTCAAACTTATGAGTAACTTTTAAGATATACAAATCATGTTTCGAGATCTCCCAATGTTTCCTCGCCACAGCCTCCGCCCGAGACCCCCTGGGACACTGCCAGAACTTCGCGTCCGGCGCCGAACAATGTATGGTAACCTCTTCGTTGAAATGATGCGTGATATACATCGGGGAGCCGCATACCGGGCAACGGCGATCCTCGACCTGCTGGTTTAAACAGGCTAACTCACCATATGTACTTTGCATACAATACCTTTAATAGTGGAAAAACGCAAAACAAGGTAGTCAGGAGAGCAATGCGGGAGGCCCACGCAACGAAAGCGTGGTAAGATGAGCAAAGGATAATTTTTCGGGCAGGGCGGCGAAATGTCCAGCTATCTCCGAAACATCGGCAACCAGACTCCAATTCGCAGTAACGATCACACAAGATCCGTCGACATCACACCGTTTGTACTCGGTGGACTTCGGCGAGGCACGATGACTGCCCAGAGCGACAAAAGCCTTACGGGCATTGCTGTTCGCCGTACCGCGACGTGCATGATGAAAAACGGAAGAAAGAAGCAGGATACCGGCTGCCAAAAACATGCCCCGAAGCATCGGGAGACCCACCGATCCGCTAACGCGATATGTATTTTTTTGCCAATGCACCCGGAAAGAATTCTCCCCGAATGTATGATTTTACGGCTGAACCCGTCGTTAAAGCACCGTTAAACACCTCTCACCATGCAGCACTGCAGTTAACATAATGGCGTACTGCTCGAAAGTCGATCCGTCAGCATATTCGTATTCTTGCAGTGCATCTTGATCAGGATATTATGCCGGTGCACCTCCACCGTCTTGTAAGAAATGCCCAGCGACATCGCCACCTCTTTGGAAGTCCGTCCCTTGACCAGCATTCCGGCGATCTCCAGCTCACGGGCGGTAAGCGCCTTGATCGTTTCCCGCATATCGTCTTCATTAGCCACGCCTACTGTCTCCCACAGCGTGTCGGAGATATACGTCCTGCCGCCATTGACCTTCGCGATAGCCGTGAGCATATCCGCGAACGAAGAATGTCTCGACAAGCAGGCCCGGACACCCAGCCGGCTCAAATGTTCTTGTATACCATGTGAAAAATGCGACAGCACCAGGATCATACCCGCTGTCGGACAGCTGTCGTGGATCACGGCCAGCTGTTTAAAATCCAATGCAGTGACAAGGTCGTCCGATGCCAGCACGATCCGGGGTTGATACAGGTGGACAAGGCCGCAGGCCTCCTCAGGATCGCCTGTATTGCCCACCAGGGCAATGTCGGGTTGATCGGATAAAAAGCTCGCCCATCCGTCTCGGACCAGGCGTTGTTGATTTAATAGCACAATTGGAATCATCGGCAAACCGCTAAGTTCTAAATTGGTTAAAGCTTGCGATCCCAGGTTGTATTGAATAGGGTAACCTAAATATAGTGATTGTAGTCGACTTGACATAGCTTTTTATGGTATCAGGAATTCCCGGGTATTCCACACATTTTCTACGTGATACTGAAGGAAATATACGCCTGACATCAGTCCATAGACATCATAACGTACACGCGAAGCCGGGTCCACATGGATCAGCTGGCCGCCGGCATTAACGATACGGATGGCGGCAGGCTGTTCATTGTCGAACCATACATGGACTTGATGATCTTCGGCAACAAGCCGCAGGTTTGGATCGCCGGCCCCCGGCCTGTGCACGACCACGATATTCGAATAGATCACCGCGCCGGACGCTTCGTCGAGCCCTATGCGATAATACATCGGGCTGCCCGCCGGCTGGAAATCCGTGTAGTCATAGGTATAAAGCCCATTCCCCGGCACCCCCGGTACCGTAGCAATGGATTGCCAGCTGCTCGCGTCCGTGCTGCTGTACACGGTGAAGTTCACCCCTTCGTTCTCTTGGTCTACCGCCCACTGCAGCGGCACGCTGTTGCCCTGCCAGACGCCGGTGAAATAGATAAGCGACAGCGGCAGCGTAACGATCGTCGACGTGGCCGAAGCGCTAAGGAACGGATGAGCACTAAGTGTCTGCTGAACATAATGCGTGGCCGTATTCACACTGCTGGTCATGGATTTTGTCCAGGTGCCGCCGGACGAAGAATCGATGTATACCAGGCCGGCCTCGGTATTGCCATTGAGCTCCGTGGCAGGGTTGTAGTAGATCTGTAAATCACCCGTATACGTTAGCTCATTGGCGAAATTGAACACCCGCTTGATCGTGCCATTAGCCCCGATTTCCACCGGCGTGGCCGTCTCGGTAAGGATATTATTGCTCAGAAGCAGGTCGGTCGCCGGCGTCAGGACGAGGCTGTCCGCACTGAATAGCGTACTCGCCTTGACCGTCATACTCGTCACCGTCCCCACCGAGAACACCGTCTTCTGAGCGACGCCGTGAAACGCCACAAACACAAAGGATACCGGCAATAGAATTTTTTTCATCGTCTGAGTTTTTAAAATTTACTGGATCACGGTGATATCGAAAACAACAGTTCCCAGCGCGAGGCTGCTCGCGGAGGTATTGTTGATCACGACGGTCACGGTATTGGTGGCAGACGCATACGCATAAGCGATACCCAGGCCGGTAGCCAGCGCGCTGCGCGGCGTAACGATCACCGACGCATATTGATTCACACCCGTAAGCGTAAACGTCTCCGTCCGGCTTTGACCGTTGGTGAACCCAGTATTATCGGTAACGCTCTGATTCGTAAACCTGATGATCGAGTTCAGCACAGTGCCTGCCGTTCCTACTTTTACCGTCCCCGCGACGTCGAGCGTGGCGGCGGGGCTGGTATTGTTGATACCCACATTGCCGGCGGAAGTGATCCGCATCCGCTCGCTACCGGTGCTCGAAGCGGTGGTATAAAAGATCAGGTTATGATTGTTGGCGCCGTTGCCGATCACGAAGTCATTAGCCTGACTATACAGGTATGCATTGTTGATGCCCCCGGTTATACTCGAGGTGTTGTACCCGCTCGAGTTGATGCCGAGATCCACGTAGTTGGCATTCTCATTGCCATTGTCGGCCGTCGCAACGAGGTCCGAACTGGCATTGGCGCCATTGTTCTTATTTTGAATATTCAGCTGAAGATAGTTATTGAGACTGCCTTTGCCGCCGATGACATTGAAAGAAGAGGAGCTATCCTGGTATACCAGCAAAGCTTCGGGACTCGCAGAGAAGCTGCTTGAACCGATGCCCACGAGACCGGCAGGGCTGATCCGCATGCGTTCCGCAGTGGTGTTTCCATCGGTAGTAAAGAATAGGAGATTTTTACCCGAAGTGGCGTTGCCGAACACAAAGTCATTGGCCTGGCTGTACAAATAAGCGTTATTGGCGCCGGCGGTGATACCGCCATTGTTGTAACCGCTGGAATTGATCCCCATATCGACATAGTTGGAGGTCTCGGTTCCATTGTCGGCGGTGGCGACGATGTCGGAGCTGGCATTGGCGCCGCTGTTCAGATTCTGGATATTCAGCTGGAGATAGTTGTTGAGATTACCCTTGCCGCCGATCACATTGTAGCTGTTGTTGTTCTGATAGACCAGCAGGGCCTCGGCATGCGAGGAAAAGGCGGTCGAGCCGATACCCACGGCACCGCCGGCAGTGATCCGCATCCGTTCCGTATTCGATGTAATAAAAGGCATATCATAACCATCGATCGTACCTATAGATTTGGTTCCGGTCATAGTATTACCACCCTGAACCCAACTGGTGCCGCTACTGCTTCCACCCCCGGGCGCCGGCGTACTTAGATTCTGCACCTCCCAGTTAGCCCCATCGCTCACGACGGCAAAGACCTCATTACTAACATCGAGGATCCAGCTCGAATAGCCATCGATCTGCTGCGAGCTCGTAGTCGCAACGGTGAGTACGGGAGCAGGCGTCGTAGCGCTATAATTTTTGATGACATACAGCCTGCCCGTGCAGGTAGTCGCATCCGGCAGCGTTACCGTAGCGGCAGACGTGCCCGTAAAGATCGACGTATAGTCGGTACTGGTAAGCGTGGTCGAACCCGAGAACCCGCGATACGCCGGTGAAAAAGAACCACGGAGGTCCAGCGTCGACGTGGGGGAGGTGGTGCCGATACCCACTTGCGCATGCACTACGGCCGCGGAGAACAGGGTGATAAAAACTGCATAAACGTGTTTCATCTTATTGGATTTGGGAGTTTAAATATTTTTGGTATTCAGCGTGGCCTGCCACTTCTGCATAAGCGCAGCAAGCTCATCGAGATTCAACGGCTTACAGATATAGTCATCCATACCCGCCTGGATGCATTCGTCGCGGTCACCATTCATGGCATTGGCCGTCATCGCCACGATCACCGGCTGCCGCTGGCCACCGGCACGGATCTGCCGCGTCGCCTCGAGTCCATCCATTTCCGGCATTTGTACATCCATAAAGACCAGGTCATAGACACCCGTAGCTACGCTCTCCAACGCTTCTTTTCCGTTGCAGACGATATCGGCATGATAACCTAGCCGGTCAAGTACCCTGATGGCGAGCTTTTGGTTGACGGGATGATCTTCCGCTACTAGAATACGCATGGGTTTGGTTTGAGGTTGAACTTCGTGCCTCAAAAGGGCACCACAAGTATCGCTGAGTTGATGTTGCCTAAAAGGACGCTCCAAAACTGCTGTGTTCGCCATGAAAGCCGGAAGGAGAAAACTGCTCCCCATACGCTTCAGCAAAACAACGCCCAAATCAGGAAAAGCAGCGAGCGGTTGCAGATCCCCCAAAACATCGCCGTCGATAATTACCAGCCGCACATCGCGGGCGTAGGGAAGACCTTCGGCACCACTTTCCGCGGTAACCACGGAGAAGCCCAACGCACCCAGCCGTGCCGCAGTCGCATCACGGCGGATACCCGCATCGTCTATCAAAAGCACACTCGTACCCGTATCAGTAGCCGGCAAATCCGGCGCGCCGGCACGACGCACAGTAATAGAGAAACTAAACGTACTGCCCCGCCCGGGCTCACTTCTGACACTGATCACCCCTTGCATGCTCTCCGCCAGCTGCCGGCAGATCACCAAGCCAAGCCCTTTACGCCCCGTCCCTTCATCCTCGGTCACACCGGTCCCCGTGAGCAAAACCGCCAGCCGCTCAGGGGCGATTCCCTCGCCGGTATCGGTAACTTCGAACCCCAGGACCAGCTCGTTCTTCGCACCGCCGTCGAGGACCTTGACGGCAATGTGAACATAGCCGGAGGAAGTATGCCGGACCGCATTCTCCACCAAATTCACGAGTAGCTGGGATAAACGTTTCCGATCGCCTTTAAGCTGCTCGGGAACAGCTGGCCCGATATGATACAAAAGCTCAGGCCCGTTCAACGACAGCGCAGGAGCAAACGCCGCCAGCACCTCTTCGATACAATCCCGCAGACCGAACTCCCGCTCACGTGGCTTGGAAGCACCAGGGTCAACAGTCTTCGACAGCTGCAGCGAGCTGCTCGCCAGCATATTGTTCACCGTAACAAGAAGGTTTTCACCGCTATGAACGATCGTTCGGGTATAATCAAGCTGTTCTTCATTCAGCGACGTTTCCACAAGCAGGGTAGCCATGCCCATAATGCCGTTCAACGGCGTACGCACCTCATGGCTCAACGTGGTCAGCAATTTCTCCTGCACACACTTGATCTCGCTGGCCTCCCTGCTGCTTCGCTCTTCTTTTCTGACCCATCTGTCGAGCTGCACCTGCAGGTCTTCCACCTCCTGTTCCAATGCCGCGTGCGACAATTGCCAGGACCGCAGCCGGCTGATATAATACCGGTAAACCAGGAAGAGCATGGCGATCGTACCGGTAACTATAAAAAAGATGTCGGTGGTTTTCATTGGTCAGTTGAGCTTTTTAGTTTTGCGATTTTCGTTTTTAGCGACCATTCACGACTGACACCGGCCATCAGCCACGTGTTTTTCAAAAATGGATCGAAGAGATAGATCGGTATGTTCCAGGACCCGGCGACAATTGCCAGTTCCATCCCCGGATGCCAGGAATTCCCCGGCTCCTGCTGAAGGGCGACTCCGACAGCCAATCGACGGAAGATCGAGAGCCGCACCTCGTTCCAGCTATAACATTGCCCACGGAACCCTGCCGGATACGCCACCACGGATTGGATAACCGAAGAGGCTTCGATACTGCCAAACGTCCAGTCGACGTTCATCCCCACTCCCGCGGCACTATTCCCCCCGGCCATCAACCCGATGGTAGGTGTGATCGCCCAGCGCCCATAGCGCTTCGCCGGCGAAGAAAACGTCCATCCCACACTGAGACCAGCGGTCTTCTGCGCGTCATAATTATACCGGGCCTCGACATACCCGCCGTCGGTTGTCTTATACCATACCCTCGTCACCGGAACGGCAGCAACTAAACGAGAGAAACACCCGTATTGCTCCAGCCCCAGCGATCGTTGGGCATCCAGTGTCTGATATGTCAGCAAGGTCAATATCAAAATAATTTTATTCGTCATTAGTAAGGATCAACACATCGGCCGTAGCCAACTTGTCGAATACAGAGATCTCTTTGAGATAAGGATTCCAGCTGAAGATCAGCTTGTCGATAGGCCGCCATAAGATCACCCAGCTAAAGACATCCAGGCTATTGCTGATCCCGGAATGTATTCGGTGATCCACATGCAATAAAAGGGGGACAAGACCCTGGCAAGCCATTACTATCCCAAGACTCACAAACAACAGCATATACGAACGCCGCTTGAACTTCTCGAACTCCGCTTCCTTCTGCGCCCGCTTTTCCTGGAAATGCCGCCGGATAGAATACATCAGCGGCTCGACAAGCTCCTTGTCCTCCTCCTCCCTATAACAGATCTTATAATTAATGATGGAGTGCCGCTTGATCGATTGGACGGTATTATTAATATAGCTCTCGAAACCATGACTCAGCTGCCGCTTGTATAGCGGGGCCGGATCATGCTCATTATAATAGTCCCGCATGGAGGCCTCATCCACGGATAAAAAGATGGTAATTCTTTTCGATAGCAGCTTGCTCATAGGGATTTTAATGCCCTTTTAACGTTAGTATAATTGTTTATATATGCTATTCTTTCGATTCTTGCCCGTTTAAAGCTTATCGTAGGTCCCGCTAAATACTTCCATTTAATTTCTCAAATTTCTCCCGCACAGCTCAATTTGAAAAAGAGCAAGCCGTTTGGATTCTATGCATATCGAAAGCACTACCCGTGAAAAAAGATTGAATAGTATAGTCGGTTACGCACCCGTAGGCATCGTACAGCTCGATCCGGCCGGAACCATCATAGAGATGAATGCCAAAGCCCATGGCCTGCTGCAAAGCGTGGCCTCCTGTTCAAATGAGGATCCATTCTGCCTTCTGAAAACCATGGCCCCTATAGCAATGGAAAAACTCGACAAAGCAGAATACCACGAAGGCCTCATCTTCAAAAACGAAGTGCATATAATAGAATATGATAAGGCGCCAGAGCAGGGACAACGCTATTGGCAGATCTCCGCAAGCTGGATAGATAGGCAATGTATAGTCCTGGCCTTCGACGACATCACCGAACAGCACCAGCAGCAACTGGCGATGTTGTCCGCAATCTCGGAAAAGGCGGTCGAACAGGGGAAGTCGGAGCTGGCAGCCGACATCTTACATGATATCGGGAATGCCGTGGTAGGGCTGGGCGCACACATCACCCGGATCAGACGCGGCCTCGACAACACAAAAGATAACCTGCTCACCGGACTCGCAGATTTCTTACAGACACAGGAAGCACAGATCGCCACCAGCATAGGCGAGGCGAAAGCCGCCGCGGCAACCACAATGGCCCGAAGCCTCGCCGATAATCACCAGGAATTACATGCCGCTATCCGGGAATCCGTCAATGGCCAGCTCGCCATCCTCGCCCACATCCAGGAGATCCTGAATATCCAGCGGCAATATGTCGCCGGCAAAGAGACCGGCGCACGTTTACAGGTCAACCTCCGTGGCGTCATCATGGATAGCCTTTCCATGCTCACCGCTACCGTGGCGAAAAGAGGTATCCAGCTTCACTCCACCCTCACCGAAGAGCCCACGCTTCTTCGCGGCGACAGGACCCGGCTCATGCAGGTCGTCATGAACCTGCTCAAGAACAGCATCGAGGCGATCGACCTGGCGGCGGAGACGAAAACGATCACCGTTTCACTCGAACGCACCGCGACAGAACTGGAATTGACGATAACGGACAGTGGCTGCGGATTTGACCTGGATACCGCCGGCAAACTTTTTGGCCGCGGTTTTACCACGAAACCCACGGGGACCGGTTTGGGTCTTTCCAATTGCCGCGAGATCATCGAAAGCCACAAAGGCACGATAACAATCGCCAGCGCCGGCCTGGGTAAAGGCGCTTCCACACTCATTAAATTCATGCTTTAAAACTAACATTATGATAGAAGCTGCTAACGCATCGGTATTGGTCATCGACGACGAGGAAATGGTAAGGGACAATATAGAAGAGATACTTACTCCGACCCAAAATCACTCCGCAACGGAAGAGGTGGATAGGGCCGCCAGCATCCTGTTCGATACGCTCCCGAAAACCACTACCACCAATAGACGCACGAATATGCCTGCTTTTACGGTCGATAAAGCCTCGAATGGCATGGAAGGCGTAGAGATGGTCAAACGGGCCGTAGAAGCCGGCAAACCTTATGCAGTGATCTTTCTTGATATGCGCATGCCGGGTTGGGATGGCATGGAGACCGCCGTACAGATCCGCAAATACGACACCAAAGCCGAGATCATCTTCGTAACGGCGTTCAGCGACCGTTCTATCGACGATATTATCGATCGGGCAGGACAAAATGTCGGCTATCATTGCAAACCCTACGCGTCGGACGAGATCACCCAAATCGCGACCAAAGCAGTCTCGGACTATAACAAACTCCGAAATCTCGAAAGATTGATAGAAGCCATTTCCTCTATTAGCATCGACGAACAACAGCTCAACTCCCTGCTCAGCAATATCCTGGACCAACTGGCCACCTATGTCGAAACGGACACTGCCCTGCTCGGAAAACTGCATGCCGACGAACGCTACGAACGTCTGTTCTCCATTGGGCAGGTGGAGGAAAAGATCGACATGGAAAACCTCATTGGCTTGATCAAATCCACCCGTGTCGGCGATGGCGAGGTAGTGCAGGCACAGGAAGCGATCCTCGCACGGCTCGATCATTATACGATATTCGCCGTGCTCAAGCAGGAACAGAAGCTCAAAACGGAGAAACTGTATCTCCTCAAGCTCTTTGTGCTGAACGCGGCCAAAGCCATCCGCAATGCGGAGCTGCGCGAAAAACTGCTGCAAAAAGAAAAACTTTCCGCGATCGGCAACGCCGTCAGCATGATGATGCATGACCTCCGCTCTCCGATCCTGAATATCAAGAGCCTCACCGAGCTCGCACGGACCGAGGAAGATAAATCCGAGTTCCTCGCGATGATCGACGCATCGGCCGAACAAGCCGCGGAGATCTTCGAAGACTTTCTCGATTTTGTCAACCAGCGACCGGTAAAAAAGGCTCCGGTGGAATTGGGTCAGGTGGTGGACGAAGGGATCAAGCTCGCCGAAGCAAGGAATACAGACGCTTCAGTAAAGATCGTGAAGACGATTCCCCCGGCGCTCGTAGTGCCCGGCGACGCCAGCAAGCTAAAACGGGTGATCATGAACCTCGTTAACAATGCCACCGACATCCTCCTGGCTAAAAAGATTCCCGATGGACAAATTTCCATCACAGCATCTGTAAACGACGGCTCGGCCCGGCTCGTCATCGGCGATAACGGACCGGGTATCCCCGAGGAGATACTCTCCAAGGTATTCGAGCCGTTTGTCACAAAAAACAAGGCCAATGGTACCGGGTTGGGTCTCGCCATCGTCCGTCAGTTTGTCGAGGCGCACGGTGGAACGATCAGCGTGACCAATGATAAGGGCGCCATCTTCGAAATCAGATTACCTCTATGATCCGTTGTATAAAGCTGCTCGCTGTCGCCCTGGCGCTTTTGCCCTTGATTGCGTTGGGTCAGCGGCAGCATATCCGGTTTGCCCGCCTGGGTACCGACCAGGGACTTTCGCAGAGCAATGCCGGTTGCATGCTGCAGGACAGCCGCGGCTTTATGTGGATCGGCACCCGCGATGGACTCAACAGGTACGATGGCTACCGGTTCACCGTCTTCCGGCACCAGGACGGCGACAGCACCAGCCTGACCAACAGCTATGTTACTTCCCTTGTCGAAGACCGTCACGGCGATCTCTGGATCGGCACCTGGGGCGGGGGGCTATGCCGCTACAACCGGCAAAAGAACAGCTTCACTCACTATACCTTGCACACCGGGAACGGTGCTGCACACGCCGGCAACCCCGGTACCGTAGGCGAGGACTTCATTAACGTCCTGGCGCTCGACGAGACGGGCAGGCTTTGGATCGGTACCGATGGCGGCGGGCTCAATATCCTTGAACTCGCCACGGGAAAAACACAAAATATTTTCAGCAGCAATAACAGCGGACCCGGCGACAACGACATCACCGCCATCTGCGAAGACTATCAGCACTTCTTTTGGATCGGCACGTTTAAAGCCGGCTTGAGCCGCTATGACCCGGCGTCAGGGCATTTCGACCGGTATATGCAGCGCGATGGCGACACCACCTCATTAACCTACAATGCCATTTCACGCATCTTCGAAGACCATAAAAAGCATCTTTGGATCGGCACCCGCGGCGGCGGGATGGACCTGCTGAACCGCGCCACAGGGACTTTCCGCCATTATCGCTACGATCCCAAAGATCCCAATAGCATCGGCCACGACGAAGTCTTCAGCATCGAAGAGGACGATAGCGGCCATCTCTGGATCGGCACCGAGAACGGCGGACTCAGCGTCATGGACCCGGTCACGAACCGCATAGATCGCTATGTACAAGACGATATCGACAACACCAGCCTTGGGAATAATTCGATAGACTGCATCTACCGTGACCGGGAAGGCAACATGTGGCTGGGAACATACGCCAGCGGATTGAGCATCTTCAATAAGTCAGCCAACCAGTTCACTACCTTCCGGCACAATGGGCAGCCCGCTTCGCTTGCCAATAACAACGTACTCTATTTAGCCCAGGACGCAGACAAGTCGATCTGGATCGGTACCGACGGCGGCGGGCTCGGCCGGATGGATGTGGCTACAGGGAAGATCAAGACCTATCGTTATTCACCCACGAACCCCAATTCGCTCGGCGGCGATTATGTCTTGAGCGTTCACGAGGACCGGGCGGGAAGGCTTTGGGTAGGTACTTGGGATGATGGCGTGACAATGCTCGACCCGTCCCGCACAAAATTTACCCGGTTTCGCAACAAGCCGGGCGATACCACGTCGCTTGGTGGTAACAATATCTACTCGATCGTAGAAGATCCGGACGGCGACCTTTGGCTCGGCGCCTTTGGCAATTGTCTTGACCGCTACGATGCAAAGACCGGCACGTTCCGTCACTACCGGCCGGAAGTGGGTAACCCTAACAGTCTCGCCAGCTCGCGCATCCATACGATGCTGGTCGATGATTCCGGTGTGCTGTGGATCGGCACCTTCGACGGCGGTCTTGACAGGTTTGATAAACACACCGGCCGCTTCACCCATTATATCCATTCTGCCGATAGCAATAGCCTGAGCAACAACTCCATCAACTGTATCTACGAAGACGAGGCGCATGCCTTATGGATCGGCACATCCCTTGGCCTCGACCGCATCGACCCGGCCAAAGGTACTTTCAAGACCTGGACCGTGGCCTCGGGGCTGCCAAGCAACCTCGTGTATGGCGTGGTGGGCGACGGGCACGGAAAGCTTTGGATCACCACGAGCCATGGGCTTGCGCAATTCGATCCCCTCAGCGGCCGTATCCGTAATTTTTCCATGGCGGATGGGTTGCAAAGCAACGAATTCAAACCACATGCAACCTTACGTAGCTCCGCCGGATTGATCTACGTGGGTGGAGTGGCTGGGTTCAACGAATTCGATCCGGCGCGCATCGACTCGGATCGTATCCAGGCGCCGTTGCATTTTACCGGTTTCCAGATCTTCAACAAGGATGTCTCGGAGTCTAATGATAGCTCGCTGACCCTTTCTTATCTCAGCAGTGTCATCTCCTTTGAATTTGCCTATCTCGATTATGCCGCGCCGGAGAACAATCAATATGAATACAAGTTGGATGGCTTCGACACGGGCTGGAACAACATCGGCACAAGACGCATGGTCACCTTTACCAATCTGGACCCCGGCGATTATACCCTCCTGGTCCGCGCAAGGAA
>Ga0134126_10003830_pt1 | contig 18829 bp, 8 predicted proteins | sample KB31752_FD_96881 | JGI IMG/M metagenome (GOLD analysis project Ga0134126, IMG submission 96881) | Terrestrial soil microbial communities with excess Nitrogen fertilizer from Kellogg Biological Station, Michigan, USA - KB3-175-2 | ecosystem: Environmental > Terrestrial > Soil > Unclassified ...
CAAAATCATATTCATGAAGAAGTATTTCTTATTCCTTTTCTTAATTTGCTTCACGGCGCAACTCGCTTTTTCCCAGGACAAAAAAATCTTCAACGAAACGCCCCAACAGAAGGTGGAACGCCTGAAATGGTGGACCGACGCGCGTTTCGGTATGTTCATCCATTGGGGGCTATATTCTTTGCCCGCGCGCCACGAATGGGTAAAAAATTATGAAAGGATTACAGATTCGGCGTACCAAAAATATTTTGACAATTTCAATCCTGATGAATTCGACCCTGTTAAATGGGCGAAAGAGGCCAAAGCTGCAGGCATGAAATACGCCGTGCTTACCACAAAACACCATGAAGGTTTTTGTTTGTTCGATTCAAAATATACCGATTACAAAGCTACTAATACAAAAGCGCATCGCGACCTTGTGAAAGAGTTTGTAAATGCTTTCCGTGCGCAGGGAATTAAAATCGGATTTTATTATTCGTTGCTCGACTGGCATTATCCCGATTATACGATTGATGACGCGCATCCGCAACGCGCGCCCGACGGCTTGAACGACGAACAGAAAGCGGCTTATTATGCGCGCGTGAACAAAGGCCGCGACATGAAAAAATACCAACAGTATTTGAAAAATCAGGTTAGGGAGTTGTTAACCAATTATGGCAAAATAGATATTCTTTGGCTCGATTGGACCTGGGGAAAAGATGACAAATATGGCAAACATCCCGAAGACTGGGATGCAGTGAACTTGATAAAATTGGTAAGAAAATTACAACCCGGAATTATAGTAAATAATCGCTTAGGCCTCGACCAGGATGGCTATTCCGACGGCGGGGATTTTGTAACGCCCGAACAAGTGAAACCCTCAGCATTGTTGAAATACAAAGGAAAGGATTGGGAAACTTGTCAGACATTTTCAGGTTCGTGGGGATATTATCGCGATGAAAATACCTGGAAAAATCAAAGGGAGTTATTGGACTTGTTGATTACTTCGACAGCCAATGGCGGCAATCTTATCTTAAATGTCGGACCTACGGCGCGTGGCGAGTTTGATTATCGTGCCACAAGAGCTTTGGACAGCCTGGCTTATTGGATGCATGAAAACAATCAATCCATTTACAATTGCACGTTTCCGCCGGAGCAATACGATTTACCTGAATCTATGGGCGACCGTTTGACCTACAATCCCAATACAAAAAAATTGTACCTGCATTTGTTTAATTATCCAGCGGATGGGGAATTGGTTTTGCCCAATTACAATGGTAAAATTTCTTATGCCCAATTTTTGAATGATGATTCAGAAGTGCCTTTCAAAGCCGCAAATAATGGAACAGATATCGTGTTGAAACTTCCACTGACAAAACCTCCTTATGAGATTCCCGTGGTTGAGTTGAGTTTGAAGTAATGGTGCGTTTTTATGAAAACAGCAATGTATTCAAAGTTTGCGTGGAGGGACAAAGATTATATCTGTGTTGCTACAACTTATTTTGTGCTTTGCGGGGAAATTTCAATTTGAAATTAGATTGCTTTTATACTTCTAAATGAGGATACACATTCTTTAATATGTTTTTTATATAAGATATGAAGGAATATTTTTAGAAATTAATTGCAGTGGCTTTTAATATGTTGTTTCCCTTGTAGGGTATAACGTAATTTTCACAATTAAACCTGATACCGTAACTAAGAATATTTTTTTGCTTCAATAAACTGAGAGCAGATTGTAAAGGATTGATCCGGAGGAAAGGTGAAATTCTTATATATATACTCCATCGAAAGCTTGTTTACCTCAAAGGATCGCTATTTGATTAAATAATGCAAAAATAACATTAATACTTATCAAATTTAATGTAGTTGGCAGAAGTGTTTTGATTGAGATTTACACTATTGAAATAAATTTTTTCGCTATTTCACAAGAACAAGAATAAGACCGAATATGTTACAACAAAACAACGAATGGGGTGGAACTTTTGACCCCTTGCAATAGTTTTTCTCATAAGCAGTAGTTTGGTAAATGGGAGCCGTGAGGCTCCCTTATTTTACACTTTAAGAGATAGCAAAAGACGAGGCTATGCGCGAGGCAGACAGTAATACACATCAATAAAAAATTTCACAAATTTCTTACATCGAATACAAATGAAGCCTAGTTGAGGGAGTAACAATCTGCAATAGCTAAATATAAATTCACATTAAAAGTAGGTTTACTGTAATTTTTATAAATTGAACGCAACTGATAAGATTTTTTATCTTGTTTTAAAATAGATAGAATTATGGACCAGATAAAAATCCTGAAATCTATAGGCTTGTTTGCTTTAGTTTTCTTCCTGCAGGGAGGAGTGGTATTGTTCGCACAGGAAATATCTTATAATGGTACGGGGAATTGGGACAGAAAGGAACTTGGTAATCATCGGGCTGTAATAAAAGTAATGCAGGATTCAGACGCTGTATGGGTTCATGTGCCCTGGAGAAGGGAAGATAATCCTGAGAAAAAGGCTGTCATCATTATGGCTGCAGCTTCAGGCAAAAGGGTTGAAAACTTTTACAGAGTTAAAGCCAACAGGGAGTATGGCGATTTCATTTTTCAGCCTTCTACAGGTAAAGGGATTTATTACATGTACTATTTGCCCTTTAAAAACACAGGAAGCTGGTACTTCCCCAACACTGTTTACCCTAATTATGCTGATCAATATGATTCTGATTGGAAACAAACGCACGGAATCACAAGTACAATAAATGCCGATCAGTTTCCCGTTGCCAAGATCGTTCGATTCGAATCCATTAATGACTTCAATAGTTTCTATCCAATGGAAATCGTAGCGACAAAGCAAGAAGTGAAGACGTTGATAGATCAAAATACCAATAAAGATTTCCTGATATTTCCGGAAGACAGGAAAAATCCGATAAGGATGAACACAGATATTCCTCAATGTTGGGCAGTGAGAAAGGAAAACAAACCATTCACGGGAACTGCGCTCAGGAATGAATTTTATGTATATCAAATAGGTGTATTCGCAGCATTTAAAAATCTAAAAAATGTAAAACTGATTTTTTCAGACCTGGTGAAAAATGATGAACAAAGAATACCCGCTGCTTCTATCAGGTGTTTCAACCTGAAGGGCATTGATTGGCTGGGGAAAGTCTTTACAAAAGAAATGAATATAGAAAAAGGTCATGTACAAGCATTATGGGTCGGGGTTGATATTAAAAAAAATGCAAGTCCCGGCGTGTACACCGGTACAGTAAATGTTTCGGCAGATGGCTTGGAAAAAAGGCTGGTTAATATCCAAATAAATATCGTTGACAAAATAATTCCAAACAAGGGGTACGATGATCTCTTTAGAATGGCGAGGCTCAATTGGTTAGATTCAAAGATCGGACTTGATGACAGCGTTTTTAAACCTTACATTCCGGTGGAATTAAACCAGCATATTGTAAAGATATTGGGCAGAACGCTTCACTTTGATAAACATGGCTTGCCCGATAAAATAACCAGTTCATTTACCGGAAGTAATGATTCGATTAATGGCGGCGCAAAAGATATAATTGTTGCGCCGGTGAAATTAGTGGCGTTGCGAAATGGGAAAGAACTTAGCTGGAAATCAACGGGGCCAAAGATTACAGAACAGGAACAAGGCGCTGTGGGCTGGAGTACAATGGAGACAAGGCCTGATGCGCAAATGAAGATTAGTGCAAAAATGGAATGCGACGGGTATATCAATTACCAGGTAGAATTGACTGCCCGAAAGGCAATGACTATTGATGATATGCAATTACTGATTCCTTATGCGAAGCCTGTCGCTACTTACATGATGGGGTTAGGATTTAAGGGTGGCCTTCGTCCTGAAAAGTGGAATTGGAAATGGGATACATCACGGGCTAACAATATGGTATGGATTGGAGATGTAAATGCCGGGCTTCAATGTAAATTGAAGAATGAATTCCCTGATTGGGCAATAACCAATTTTGATAAAACAGGGCCTTATAAAGACTGGAGTAATGGAGGATTAGGCGGTTGTACCTTATCAGACCAGGGGAGTAGTTTCTTATTAAAAGCATTTACCGGACGAAAAACATTACGTGAGGGAGAGGTTTTGCATTTTAACTTCGGACTCCTGATTACGCCCCTTAAACTTTTGGATAAAAATCATTGGAGCGAAAGGTATTTTCAATCAGACCCGCCGGTGGACAACTGGTTATCACAAGCTGTTGAAAAGGGTGCAAATGTTATGAATATTCACCAGGGGAATATCCTGAATCCGTATATTAACTATCCATTCATAGCTACTGACACGTTAAAAAAGTTCATCGCAAAAGCCCGGGATAAGGGTATCAGGTGCAAAATTTATTATACTGTCAGGGAATTGAGTAATCATGCGAAAGAGATATGGGCTTTACGAAGCCTTGGCAACGAAATTTATACACCCGGCATGGGGTCGGAAATTGCTAATCAATTTGCCGATGATGGAACCGGTGGCAACCTGTATTCCACAGGCGGCTCATGGCTGGTAGAGCATTTACGGACGAATTATGATGCTGCGTGGCATACTCCGTTACAATGTGGAACGATGGATATGGCTATTCGTACGCAAGGGTTGTCTAGGTGGCATAATTACTATTTGGAAGGTCTTGGGTGGCTTGTAAAAAACGTAGGAATCAGGGGCATTTACCTTGATGGCGTTGGGTATGACCGGGAGATCATGAAGCGTGTTCGAAAAGTGTTGGATAGGTCCGCAGATAGCTGCCTGATAGATTTTCATTCCGGCAATAATTACTCTCCAACTTATGGGATGAATAGCCCGGCTAACCAATATATGGAACTGTTTCCATACATAAATAGCCTGTGGTTGGGAGAAGGGTATAATTACAATGAGGATCCGAATTACTGGTTAGTGGAAGTATCCGGAATTCCTTTCGGGCTGTTTGGCGAAATGCTTAATGACTGCGGCAACGCCTGGCGGGGAATGGTCTATGGTATGACTTCCCGCCTCGGATGGGTGGGATGCGATCCTTCTGCCCTTTGGAAAGTATGGGATAAATTTGGAATTAAAGATTCTAAAATGACAGGATATTGGGATCCGAACCTCGCTGTTAAATCTAATAACAATGACGTTAAAGTAACGGTGTACAGGCGTGCGGATAAGATACTAATTGCTTATGCAAGCTGGGCCAAACGGGATGTTCAGATCAAACTGGAAATTAACTGGAAAGAATTAAATCTGGATCCTGATCAGGTGAGCATGGAAGCGCCGGCAGTTCAAAATTTCCAGGAAGAGCATCTTTACCATACTTTGAATGACATAACGGTTCCGGTTGGTAAAGGAGGTATTATTATTCTTGAAAAGAAGTAACCGATTTGCTACTAATATTTCTTAAAAATAAAGAATGAATGAAAAGTGGAAATAAACTGGGGAAGATCCTTGTTCTTTCAGGGAAAGCAGGTGCTTTATTGAGAATTGTAAATTTTCAGCTGCCGAAGCGAAAATAGTGATATATGATTTTATAGAAATCAATTTTTAAAAGATGAAAGAAATAATAAAAATATTTTTGATTTTTCAAATCTTATTTTGGTGGTTTAATAATGTAACAGCTCAAAATGCTTTGTCCTCCTGGCTTCCGGCTGACGAAAAAAAAACAGATACTAAAAATCCTGTCATTGAAAAATTGATGAAAAGTTTGGACGGACAAATTCGTCCGATGCTTTGCACTTATGAGGGTACTTCCATTGCAAGCAGAAATATTTTTGAAAAAGGGAAACAGCTTGCCTTATTAAGTTCAGTGTGGACAAGCCGTTGCCTGACAAGTGAAGTTGAATCAAGCAAGGAAGAGTCCATTGATTTAAAATATATTTTTCAACTCAGGAAAGGCGACCTGGCTTCGGCGGGAGTGGCGGTGGCTTTTGATTTTTTTAATTGGAGTATTCAAAATTATATTCTTGTTCCCGCCATGATTTACGGAGGAAATCGTTTCAGAATTTTACCAATTAAATATCCGCCATATATTCACGATGCAGGTGACAGACCGCTTGACATGCCCGTTACAACTACCAATATTTTACATCTGAATAAAGATGGCAGTCATGCCAAAATTGAAATGACAACTGGAAATATGGCAACGCCGATGTTTAGTTTTTTTAATCCTGGAACTAAAACAGGCTTGATTATTTTAACCAATCAACAATCAAGTTTTGGTAACAACGGCATGTTTATCGAAGAAGATGCAGGCAGTTTAACCAAAAATAAAAAAATAAGTTTTATAGTTTCTGCTCCCGGTGTTCGTGAACAGCGATATGTGATGTGTGGCAGGGCACCCAGCGGTGATAAAGCGGCAGATTTTAAAAGCGGGGAAATAGTTTCTTTGCAATTCAAAATATTTTATTTCAAAGCCGATAATTTAATTGAGTTTTATAAAAAAGTATTTGAAAAAAGAAAATCCTTGAGCGGTAAAAATACGTTCTCAAACACAACACCATACAGCGTTGCAGCCGATTTGATTTTGCAGCATTTCGATAAAGACAAGTGGTTGGAAAATGATAGCGTAGCCATGTATAACAATCATCCTGATAGTGAAAATCCTTACAATTATCAAATCGGTTGGGGCGGTATTCCGGTGATAACTTTTCCGATGGTAATAGATTTGATACCAGAAAGGTTGCGAAGGGTTTTATTATCATTTCATCATGTTTATGATGAATCGCAGGGGAAATCTGGTTTGTTTTATGCGGTAAATATGAATGGAAAAATATATGGCGACCCGCATGGAAAAATGGCGGAACGCTCAACCATTGCCATGCCGCGGCGAAGTATGGATGTGTTGTATTTCGGTTTGCAATCATTTGATTTATTAAAGAAATGGGGCTATGCCGGTTCCATCAAACCTGCATGGGATATGGTGTTGAAGCGATGCGCCGACGGCCTGGTAAATGTTTGGAAAAAATACGGACAGTTCGGACAATTTATTGATGTTGATAATTTAAAAATGGACATTAACGGTTCGACCGCAGGGTGTGCAGCAGGAGCGGGTTTGGCGTTGGCATCGAAATATTTTCATAATCCTGAATATTTAAAAGTGGCGAAAGAAGCTACGGATATGTATTTCAAAAGGGATTTTATGAACGGGTATGCCGGCGGCGGCGCGGCCGAAATTTTACAATCGCCCGACAGCGAAGCGCCCTGGGATATGGCGGAAACATGTATGGAATTGTATGCTGTTACAGAAGATTATGGGTGGGTGCGAAAAGCAGAATTTGCCGTGAATATGTTGTCTACCTGGATGGTGAGTTATGATTATAAATTCCCCAAAAATTCCGCCATGGGAGAAGCCGGCATTCATGCAACAGGAACAATTTTTGCCAGTTCGCAAAACAATCACAGTGCGCCAGGCTATTATATTTTGTCGGGAGATTTTATGTTGAAATTGTTTCGTGCAACGGGTAATCCTTTGTATGCTCAAATGTATAAAGACCAATCACATAACGTTATTCAATATGTCGGTGCGCCATATAATCCTTTCAAAAAAGTAATCGGCACAGTTACGGAACGAGTTCAACTTTCAGATTGGGAAGGCCATAACGAGGGGTATACAAGTTATGATGATTCAAACATGGCCTGGGAAGTGTTGGCAGCGTTGACATGTGAGGAAAATCCGGGAATTTATTTACATACCGACGACAGTACATTTATCGTGTTGGATCATATCGAAGCAAGTGTAATAAAACGAATTGGGAAGGGTGTGTTGTTGAAATTAAAGAGTACCACGCCCTATAATGCGAAAGTTTCAATCTTTGCGGAAAGTTCTAAACAGGCAAAAAAGCCATTAAGCGATATGGATTTTACCCGCTGGCCAAAAGTGAACGTTAACGCTGGCTCAACTTTAGAAGTAACCGTTTTGAATAACGGTCAAATAGACCAATAAAGGCGCCTGTAATTTCTGTAAGAAACAAACCTGTACGCAAAGCCAATCGTGGTGGGCAAGACTATTTCGCGGTTGCATGTGTTTCTTTTGCGGAAGTAATGATCCGTTCATTATTCGGAGTTAATACGGTATCAAACAATGGACTTTTAAATTTTATGAACATGAAAACAAGTTTTGAAGGAATTTAATAAATCTAAACCCGAACAAAAACATAATATGGATGCAGTAAAGCAAGTTTTGGATGAAGATCAACAAATCCAATTCGAAAAGAAAACAGCAAATGAACTAAAAAAAGGTTATGCAAGTTTTCGCCATCAGTTAATGATGCATGGTTCTTATGCCAATCATTCTGAAAGATCAAGAAGAGCAGTGGTCATTAATGCTATGGGGCATAATACGCTGGGTAATACAGCAGAGTATGGTCGTCTTGATGCACTATCCGGTTTTCCGGATATGCCACAAGACAAGTTACTCAATAGCCGGTTTTTTCCTATATTGTTTGAGAACCAGGATCCTGTAATGAGAACCTTGGCAGATAACATTCCAACTATTAAACCAAGAAATGATTAACCTGTGAAAACTAATATTTTGAATACTTCAACAACAAAAATCAGCGCTCTTAAAATTGACGCTGCGAATAAGCCAAACAAATCATTTATCATACTCACCAGTGGCGTGGCAGCATTAGGGGGTCTGTTGTTTGGGTTCGATACAGCCATCATTTCCGGTACTATCCCCTACATCAGCAAATACTTTTCTATGGATGAATACATGCTGGGCTGGTCTGTAAGTTCAATCCTGATTGGCTGTGCTGTTGGAGCAATGTTCGCCGGCAAAATAGCCGACCTCTATGGCCGTCGTTTATCGTTGGTCGTATGTGCTATACTGTTTGCCATTTCGGGTATTGGAACGGGAATGTCGCATCATCTATTTGTGTTTATTTTGTTTCGCCTAGTTGGCGGGTTGGGCGTTGGCGCTGCTGCCATGGTATCTCCCATGTACATTGCCGAGATGACGCCGGCAAAATGGCGTGGACGACTTGTAGCTTGTTATCAAATGGCTATCGTGATAGGCATACTTGTGGCTTATTTTACCAACTACTTTTTAAATAACCTGGGCGAAAATAGCTGGAGATGGATGTTTGCTTCGCAAACAGCTCCTTCGCTACTGTTTTTTCTACTGTTGCTTTGGGTACCTGAAACGCCAAGATGGTTGATAATGAAAGGAAGGAGGCAAGAAGCTAAAGATATCCTCGAAAAAATTTCATCCGGTTTGCCGGTTGACGAAGAACTGGCGGATATTGAACAGAGTTTTCATCATCAACACCGCATCTCATTAAAGCATTTGCTCACAAAAACTTATCGTCCTGTTTTATTCATTGGAGTTATTGTAGCCGTTTTCCAACAGGTAACGGGTATCAACTCAATCATTTATTACGCCCCCGTTATTTTTAAAGAAACCGGGATTAGTAGCAGTTCGTCATTATTCCAAACCATTATCATTGGCGTAGTAAACGTGGCTTCTACTTTTGTAGCTATAGGTTTGGTTGATAGAATAGGGCGCAGAAAATTACTATTGACAGGTAGTGTGCTTATGGGTTTATCATTAACAGCAGTAGGGCTATGTTTTCATTACCGTTATTTCGATAATTATATCGTACTCGTTTTTATGCTCCTTTATGTGGCCTCCTTTGGCGCTACAATGGGTGCAGTGGTTTGGGTATATCTTTCTGAAATTTTTCCTAACCTCATTCGTAGCCCGGCGCTGTCTGTAGCAACACTTTCGTTGTGGCTGGCCGATTTTGCCGTAACGCTTAGCTTCCCCATCATGACAAAACAATTAGGTGTATCGGTTACTATGTTTTGCTATGCTGTTTTTTGCGCAATCGCTTTTATTTATATGTTTTTAAAAGTAAAAGAAACAAAAGGCAGGTCGCTTGAAGACATTGAAACATTGTTCATTTGATAAATAAAATATGTATTACTATGATAAAAGAAAACGCTTATATAAAAAATGGGAGCATTAGTCCTGAGAATATCCTTTTCTACAAAGAGTTTGGTTATTTGGTGGCTCCTGCATTGTTGTCTATTACCGAAGTAGATGAACTTAAAAAGGAAACCACTGCTATTTTCCGTGGCGAAAGAGGAAACGTGGAAGGCATGTTGGCCGTAGAAGCCAACGAATCCGATGCGGACGTTCTAAAAAAATATGTCGCCATACATTTTCCTCATAAAATATCTTCCGTTATTCATGCTTATTTATCTCATCAAAAAATAGTGGATGTATTGAAAAACATCATCAGTCCAAATGTAAAATGTATGCAATCTATGCTGTTTGTAAAGGGGCCCGGTAAAGCCGGACAATCATGGCACCAGGATGAATTTTATATTCCGACAAGAGACCGTTCACTTACCGGTGCGTGGATAGCGATTGACGACGCAAGCGTTGAAAACGGTTGTCTATGGATTATCCCCGGCAGGCCTAAATACATGATGCGGAGGGTAGATAATAGTTCCAATGAGTATGCCGATGTAGATACTATTGATGTGTCGGAATATGGCGCTGATGGCCCAATACCGGTTGAGGTTGAAAAAGGCTCGGTGGTTTTTTTTGATGGATATACCTTACATAGTTCCAAACGTAATAAAACAATAGATTCCTTTCGTACCGCATTGGTAAATCATTATATGAGTGCAGAGTCCATGTTGCCCTGGGATCAGGATGGAAAACTTGCACCCACAGAAGACCTGAGAGACATCATTATGGTGGCGGGCGAAGATCCTTACGCATGGAAAGGAATAGTAGATGCCAACAAGCCATACCTAAGACCGGAAGTATTAAAAATTAAAACAGATTTGTAACGTGATGCCTATTAACACTCTACTGAATTAAATTATTATTAATAACACAGACAAAAAAATATGAAAAAACTTCTAATCGCCGCGTTTGTTTTAAGTAGTGTGGCTGTTTCAGCACAGCAAAAGCCTTATACCTTACACCACATTGATTACCACGTTTCGGTAAATGGTCATGACCACAATAGTGGCTCTTTATCCAAACCATTTAAAACTATTTCTGCAGCAGCAAATGTGGCCATGCCTGGCGATGTAATAACTGTTCACGAAGGAATCTATCGTGAGCAAATCACGCCGCCACGCGGAGGGAATTCCAACTCTGAAAGGATTGTTTATGAAGCAGCTCCCGGCGAAAAGGTATTGATAAAAGGCTCGGAAATTGTAAAGGGATGGAAAAAAATAGAAAATGATACCTGGGAAGTAAAGATTCCGAATACATTTTTCGGCGATTTTAATCCGTATAAAGAATTGATTCATGGCGATTGGTTTGATCCTACACCGAAGGACCGGAGGTACCATAGAGGAGCTGTTTATCTAAATGGCGACTGGCTGATGGAAGCAGCGAAAAAGGAAGAGGTGATGGTATCAGCAGATAAAAAAAATCTGCTTTGGTGGGGAGAGGTTGATTCGACTACTACAACCATTTGGGCACAATTTAAAAGCGCAGACCCTAACAAAGATTTGGTAGAAATTAATGTTCGTCCAACCATTTTTTATCCGGATAAACCATTCATTAATTTCATTACCGTTCGCGGCTTTACGATGGAGCAGGCGGCTACTAACTGGGCGCCGCCAACGGCAGAGCAGATGGGATTGATTGGCACACACTGGAGTCGCGGTTGGATCATAGAAAATAATACAATTGAATACTCAAAATGTTCAGGTATTTCTTTGGGCAAATATGGTGATGATTATGACAACAAAAACACAGAATCGGCAAAAGGATATGTGGGCACCATCGAAAGAGCGCTGGCTTTTGGCTGGAACAAAGGCACCATCGGCGGCCATATAGTTCGCAACAACACGATTGCTTACTGCGAACAAACCGGTATTGTGGGTAGTATGGGTTGCTCTTTCAGTACGGTAGAAGGAAATACGATTCACGATATATATGTACATCGTTTATTCTCCGGTGCAGAAATGGCAGGTATTAAATTTCATGGTGCTATAGATGTACAAATTAAGCACAATCATATTTATCGTGTAGGAGGCGTTGCCGGAATATGGCTCGACTGGATGGCGCAGGGCGCACAGATAAAAGACAATTTAATGAATGACAATTCCACAGATATTTTTTTGGAAGTGGATCATGGGCCAACGCTTGTAAGTAATAATATTTTATTATCGGAAAAAAATCTTTTAATGAACTCTAGTGGCGCAGCTTTTGTACATAATTTGTTTGCAGGCAAAATAGACGTTATCCATTATGATGCAAGGTTAACACCGTATATGAAACCGCATTCCACTTATGTGGTAGCTCTTCACGATAATCCAAGTGGCGATGTTCAATTCATAAATAATCTGTTTGTTAATGGCGGGGATGCCAGCCGGTATAGCAATGCTTTGCTGCCGGTTGTGTTTGATGGCAATGCTTATACCAAAGGAGCGGTGAGAGCTATAAAAAATATTGAGCAGGATAAATTTGGAGAGATGAACAAAAACGCAGAGAAGCAAATGAAGGAATATAAAGAACATACCGCTACCGAAATGAATGCTTCGGTAGATAATAATTTTGATGCTTCGGTCAGTTTGTTGCAGCAGGATAAGAAAATGTATCTCGAAATATCTTTTGATAAAAAGTGGCTGGCTCAGAAACACAAACTGGTGACAACCGAAACGCTGGCCAAAGCAATCGTTCCAGACCTTCCGTTTGAGAATGTGGATGGTTCTCCGCTTCGGATTGATGTAGATTACCTGGGCAAAAAGCGGAATGTTGAAAACCCTTCCCCTGGACCATTTGAAATCAAGGCTTCAGGGAAACAAAAAATTGAAGTTTGGTAAAATGTATAAAGCTGCTATATTAAAGAATCGTCATAATGAAACATATAGGATATTCAATTTTAAATATAATTGCAACGTCAAAAATTAAAATCTTAGTGCCTCTTTTTGTTGCTTTCTTTGGGTTAGCAGCAAATGCACAGAAGGCGAAAGAAAAAAAGAATATCAACACCAAAGTAACGGATATATGGGTTGTATTCAGAACTCACTTCGATTTGGGATTTACTGACCTTCCTGAAAATGTATTTAAACGGTATCGTGAAGAAATGATGGACAATGCATTAATGCTGATTGAAAAAAACGAAACGCAGCCGAAAGAAAAACGTTTTTCCTGGAGTGTCGCCGGCTGGCCTCTACAGGCGCAAATGATCGGGCCTTTACAAACTCCTGAACGAAAGTTAAGAATTGAAAAAGCAATAAAAGATGGGGAACTTGTTGCTGATGGCCTTCCATTTGTCTTTCAGACGGAGTCACTGGATTTGGAAGATCTGGTGCGGGGTTTGGGCTACTCTTCGGATATTGCGAGGAAATATGGTGTTCCATTAACCATCAGTGCAAAAATGGCAGATGTGCCAAGTCATTCCTGGATATTGCCAACCTTGTTGAAAAATGCCGGTATAGAATTTTTACAATTGGGCTGTAATCCTGCCAGTCAATACCCTCGTTTTCCCGAGTTGTTTTGGTGGGAAGGGCCCGATGGTTCGAAAATATTATGTAATTACACCCATCTGTATGGTTCAGACATCAAACCAACTCCTAACTGGCCGTGTAAAAATTATTTAGCCATGGAAATGACAGGCGACAATCATGGCCCCCCAACACCACAGGAAATTGATAAGCTTTTAAATTATGCCGCTAAAGAATTACCTGGTATAAAAATCCACTTTGGTACATTGGATGATTTTGCAAGAGCAGTGCTTGCCGAAAAACCCGATTTACCAACTGTAAAGGGAGATTGTCCGGATACCTGGATTCAGGGTTTGCAGTCCAACCCTGAAGAAACAAAAATTGCCAGAAATGTTCGTCCACTGGAGTCAACACTCGATGGATTGCATACTCAAATGAAATCCTGGGGCATCGCTGTTGCACCTGTTGCTGCAAAACTGGCTAGGGCTTATGAACAAAGCCTTTTATACGGCGAACATACCTGGGGAATGAATGCGGAATATGGGCCTCGTTATTCTTATGGTGATGCATGGAAGAAATGGATGGCTGAGGCGGCAGCAGAACCACTTCCACCAAACGGAGACTATGCGGCATTGAAAAATATCGACGCTCATAATACTGAAGTTGGAAGTAAACGAAAATGGCTTCGTTCTTACGAAGATAAACGCCAATATATACGTAATACGAATGAGATTGTAAGTACTGATCTTAATACAGAGCTTGATTTATTGGCTGCCTCGGTTAATAAACAAGGTAAGCGTATAGTGGTTTATAACCCACTGCCATGGAAGAGATCCGGGATGATAGAAAACCTCTGGGATAAAGGAAAATATTTTTACGTGAGAGGCGTCCCTGCTTCTGGTTACCGCACTTTTTCTGCTGACGAACTAACCGAAAGAAAAGTTACCACGGATGAATCATCAACTTTTAGCACGCCTTATTTTAAAGTTGTTTTCGACCTGAAGAAAGGAGGTATCGCCTCTTTAATTGAGAAATCAAGTGGTAGAGAATTGGTTGATCAATCATCAAAATATGTGATTGGACAATTTTTACATGAGCGTTTTAGTCAAAATGAAGTAGATAAATGGTTCAATGCATACAGCCGTATAAAAAATGGTTGGGGGTTAAATGACCTTGGCAAACCCGGAATGCCCAATGCAACGGAATCTCCTTACCTGGCTTTTACACCAATCGCCTGGAAAATAAGCGTTATACATGCTGCCGTTGCAGATATCGCTATATTAACATCGGATTCGACAGATGGCTTTGCCAGGAGATATACATTGACATTTACCTTCCCCCGCGATGCTGTTTACGTAGATGTTAAATGGTCTGTTGACTCAAAAACTCCCGAAAAAATTCCTGAAGGAGGATGGCTCTGTTTTCCTTTTAGCGTCAAAAAACCAATTTTCACTGTAGGCCGTTTGGGAGGCCCTATTGATCCGGCAAAAGATATTATACCCGGCACCAGTAGGTATTTGATGGCAGTAACTACGGGCGTAGCCATTACAGAACCCAATAAATCGGGTATGGCGCTTACCTCTGAAGATGCTCCATTGCTGAGCCTTGGCGAGCCAGGTTTGTGGAAATTTTCAATGGATCATGTGCCTACCGTTCCATCTGTATTTGTAAATCTGTACAATAATATGTGGAATACCAATTACCCTTTATGGCAGGATGGTTCGTGGACAGAGAGAGTACGCATCTGGCCGGTTGGTAAAGGCTCGCAGACGATTCCCAATCTAACTCAATACGGGTGGGAAACGCGATTGCCATTGTTAACAGGGATGGCAGGGGGAAATCCCGGAAATTTACCCACTACTAAAACAGGCATTTCTGTTTCACGAGTTGGAATTTTAATAACCGCATTTGGTAAAAACCCAGACGGTGATGGTACAATTTTACGCTTGTGGGAACAAGCAGGTATATCTGGAAGCTGCACTGTGAAGTTGGGTATGGGAAACAGCGTGAAAGCCGTTATTCCAATTGATTTGCGTGGCAATGCAATAGGCAAAAAAATATTCGTGGATAAAGGCGCCTTTTCTTTTCATTTAGGAAAATATGCTCCGGCATCATTCCTTCTTGTTTATTAAAATCACTTGTTTGCAGCCGCAGATTGAATTTGGATTGGTTTTGTCTCTATTCATCTTTTATTAGAAAATAAAAAAAGTAGAGAGGGAGTAATTCTAAATGATTGTGTCCAGCGGGGTTTTCCGTTTATAATCTTCTTAATTAGAAAGAACTTCATCGGAAACCTGCTGCATCGTAGATTATAAACATATCTCAACAGTAAAAGGACAAATACTTGAGATTTCGGTTTTAAAATTATATCAAAGGCCTGAATAGGAATTTGATTTCAACGAGATAAACAAATATTCATGCAGTCAATGTATATTATTCTAAAAAAAATAAAGAGGTAGTAATTCTAAATGATTAAAAATGAAGTATAAAAAAGGAACAGCAATAGTTTTAGCATTAATACTTTTAGGAAATTTAAAATTGTGCGCCCAGGTTCCAGTTAATAATTTTTTAAAAGGAATCCAGGGAAGTATGCATCCGCAGGTATCTTGGTACACGGATACGCGGCTTGATTCGGTGCATGAGCTGTACCAGGGGATTTTGAAAAACAAAACTTCCGAATGGTCATGTACTGTGAAAGTGGCTTCGGGCGCCGAAAAGGATGCTATGGATGTAACGGCCGTATTCAGACTGGAGAAGGGAAATGTTTCCTCGGCTGCCGTTTCGGTATCTTTTGATTTCGGTAATTGGAGTACCGAAAACTATGTTTTAGTTCCGGCCAGCATATACAACGGCAACCGTTACCGGGCTATAGGAAATGGATACAACCCCGAATATCCGAAGGATATGTACTACAATCCTGATGTACCACTAACGATATCTAATAATCCGCGATTGGCGCTCGACCCCGGCGTTCCATCATCAATTGAACTTCAGACAACTAATGCAGCAACACCTGCTGCCTGTTTTTTTTCACCTTCACTCAAAAAAGGATTTATTCTTTTAACCGAACAGGAAACCCGTTTGGGAAATTCAGGAATAACCATTGTGGAAAATTTAGGACGCACGAAATCAAATATTGTAATTACGGCTCCTTCAGTAAGAAAATTGGCGGCAGGTTTCGGTGATTTTCATCCCAGCGGCGACCTGGCGGCTGACTGGAAAAAAGGTGATGAGGTATCGCTTGGTTTTCGTTTATATTCCTTTGAAGCCGGTTCAATTCCCGATTTATTGAAAAAATTTATGCTCGTGCGTAAATCACTATCCGGGCAAAATCATCCAAGAAACCTGGTGCCTGCAAGTATAATTTTTGAATTGGGTACCGGCATCTGTAGTAGCCATTGGATTACCGTTCCTGCCGGAAGTTACTATGCCCCCGAGAACAATGAAGATTTCCAACTGGGCTGGGTTAGCGGGATGATGAATACCTTTCCGATGTTGAATCTGAACGATGAAAAAGAGAGAGCGCGGGTTGCGAAAGAGTTGGATTTTGTAGTGGAGAAATTGCAGGGGAAGAGTGGTTATTTTTACGGAGGCATCACGGCCAACGGAGAAATAAGGCCGGAAAAAGTAAATCCGGAAATCCCCGAAGTGCATGCAATGGTTCGAAAAAATTGCGATGTTTTATATTGGATGATAAAACATTTCTTATTGTTTAAAGAACAAGGCCATGCTAATCAGATTAATAAAAAGTGGGAAGCATCGGCTAAAAAATTAGCAGAGGCATTTGTAGGAACGTGGAAAAAGTATGGCCGGTTTGGACAATATATAGACCCTGAATCGGGTGAAATTGCCGTATTTAATTCATCTGCAGGAGTTGGAGCGCCTGCGGGTTTGGCGCTGGCTGCTGATTATTTTCATGAAAAAGAATTTTTGCAGGTAGCTATCGGCGCGGCCAATTATTACTATACGCGGGATGTAGTAAAACAGGGATTAACAGGCGGTTATTGCGGCGATATTTCGCAAGATGCCGGTTCAGAATCAGCATTTGGATTTTTGAAATCCCTGATGGCTTTGTACTATTCTACTCATGATAAACAGTGGCTTGAAAAAGCTGAAGTGCAAGCTGCACTTTGTGCTTCCTGGACACTCTCATATGATGAGGTATTTCCTCCTGCAAGTGAAATTGCAAAGTTGAAGTCGCACATGGCGGGGGCAGTATTCGCCAGCATCCAAAACAAACATGCCGCTCCGGGGATTTGTACCTCGTCGGGCGATTATTTATTTAAACTATACAGGGCAACAGGCAAGAGGATGTATGCCGATTTAATAAATGACATTCAACATGCACACACAGAAGCTGTTGACATGCCGGGCCACAGAACTAGCAATTTTGGTTTTGGCTCTTCAATGGAACGGATTCAGCCGTCAGATGCAGAGGGCAACGGAAGTATCGGCAACTTCATTCATACAAGAAATTCGTGGACTGAAACAAACGGAATGCTCATGGCTATGGAAATTCCCGGGATTTATCTGCAAACCGATAAAAATGAATTGTATGTGTTTGACCAGGTGGAGGCAAAGGTGTTGAACAGGAATTCAGGCATTGTGAAGCTTTCCATAAGTAACAAAACACCGTACGATGCTAAAGTTTCAATCTTTGCAGAAACTTATAGACAGGCAAAGAAACCATTAGGCTATGTGGATTTTGCCAAATGGCCAAAGGCTAATGTAAAGGCAGGCTCAACTGTGATTGTAACCGTTTTGAGCAATGGTAAAATAAAAAATGATAACTAAAATTGTTTTACCCGTTTGCCGCTCAGAATTGCCGGATTGAAGTGAATGTATTTTAGCCCTAACTCTTTAAATAATAAAACAAGAAAATGATCCAATCAAAAAAAATGATTACCCTGTTTTTTTGCATGATGTACCTCACCATTAGTACATCTTATGCGCAATTAAATTTGTCGACGGATTATTTTAAAATCCATATTGACAAAAAAGGCTTTATCACCAGCATGAAAAACATTATTGTAAAGCCTTTCCAGGAGTTTAGTATTAATGACAAACCTTCTCCACTGATGTGCCTTTACAACAGCAGTAAAAAAGCGTATTACAAACCAGTGAAGGCAACTTTTGAAAATAATAATACAACTATTGCATTAAGGTATGCCAACGGTTCAGTAGCTAAGGTAGCTGTCAGCGTGCATAAAAAATATTTTAAATTCACACTACAATCCCTTACACAACGGGAAGGCATAGACGATATTCAATGGGGCTCTTTTAATACCAGCATTACCAATTTGTTTGGGGATGTTATTGGCGTGGCAAGAGATACAACAGAAGCTGTTAATTATGCCATTGGAGCATTGGCCCTGAATGATATAACAATCGGGGGAAATTCAACAACCGAAGGCGATGCGGCCCCTTTTCAGTATGTGATTCATACACCG
>Ga0134126_10003832_pt1 | contig 18827 bp, 14 predicted proteins | sample KB31752_FD_96881 | JGI IMG/M metagenome (GOLD analysis project Ga0134126, IMG submission 96881) | Terrestrial soil microbial communities with excess Nitrogen fertilizer from Kellogg Biological Station, Michigan, USA - KB3-175-2 | ecosystem: Environmental > Terrestrial > Soil > Unclassified ...
GGCATGCTATGTGCGTTGTCGGATACGACGATAACCAATATGGCGGCGCCTTTGAGATCCAGAATAGCTGGGGCGACAACTGGGGAAACGGCGGATATATATGGATACGTTATAACGATTTTGGCCGCTTTGTTAAATACGGCTATGAATTTATCGACATGCCGGATGCAAAGCCCAATGTAGCCGACCTTTCCGGATCAATCAAGCTGCTGCTTTCAAGCGGGGAGCAAATGCCGGCAAACCTGAGAGTTTCAACCAGGGGCCTAAAGGTAGTGCCGGTTGAGCACACGGCCGAACCGCTTACCATTTACCAAACCGCGGATGCTTATGCTTCAGGCACCAACTTCAGGATATATATTTCAAATAACGAACCGGCCTATGTATATGCTATCAGCTCGGACCTGACTAATGAAATAACCAAGATATTTCCTTACCAGGACGGTATAAGCGCGGCGCTCACCTACAAAAAAAATGATGTAGCCATACCTGATGAAGATCACTTTATCCAGTTTGATGAAAAACCCGGGAAAGATTTCCTCTGCGTTTTATACAGCCGGAGCGAGTTGAATATTGATCAGATCATTTCCAGCATAAATGCGCAGCAGGGCACTTTTAACCAAAGGGTTTTTAATATAGTTGGCGACAGGATGGTTGATCCGGGGGATATTAAGTTTACGAACGATCAGATCGCGTTCAGCGCTTCCAGCAAAGGGAAAGATCTGATAGCGCTGATGGTTGAATTGGATCATAAATAGTTGAACAGGATGAAAAAGATTTACACCCTTTTAAGCGTAATTGGGTTTTTTATGATGCTGGCCTCTTCGGCCGGCGCCCAGGCCATTGTTTACCACGAAACCTTTATTCCGGGAAGGTCTAAATTTCAAAATTATGACGGCGAATACACAAATGAAAAACTCCAGGACGGCAAGTATTACCTGACGCACAAAAAAACCTCCTATTCATACCGCGGCACTGCCATACCGCTTGATGAGCACAGGGACTACAGCATTGAAACGGTTGTTACCCACATTACCGGAACCGACCGTTACCCTATGGGGATCGTGTTTGGCGGTAAGGATGTTTCAAACCTGTATTATTTTGCCATATCCGGCAATGGTAATTTCATCTTAGCGAAGGTGGAAGCGGGCGCTTATAAGTCGATCATTTTCTGGACGCCGTCAAAAGCAATAAGATCAGGCGACAATGTCCCTAATAAATTGCGCATCGAAAAGCGTGGCGACCAGTTAACAATGCTGATCAACGACCAGCAGGTTGCGCAGAATGCAATGGTTCAGCCTATGGGCAACGAAATCGGGTTTGTTGTGAATATGAACCAAACTGCGGCGTTTGACTATTTAACCGTAAGCTATTTGGACAACCCTGTTAGCGTGGTGGTACATGAGCCGGTTAACCCGGCAATTGCCGAACTGGCCTACCATTCGGACTTTTACACCGACGATCAAAATCATTGGACTTCAAAACAAGCCGATTCGGCCACAACAAGCCTGGGCGGTGGGGTATTAAGGATATCGAGGGCGGGCAGATACTGGTTTACCGGCGCGGTCTCCTCCCCTCAAACTTATGTGGATATGCACCGCAATTTCCTGATCGAGACGGAGGCAGTGCATTATTCGGGAACGCAAAATTATGGTTACGGGTTAGATTTTGGGTCTGACGATGCACGTCAGTACCATTTCTGGATAGCGGCCTCGGGCTATTACTATATAGGCTATACGGAAAACCGGGACTTTAAGAACATCGTAACTTTTACGGCAACCGATGCGGTTTTCAAAGGAGATAATGTAAAAAATAAATTAGCCATTGAGCATAAGAACGGGCAACTACATTTTTATGTCAATGGCAAGCAGGTTGATACCTATCCCGAAATAAATTTTACAGGCCACCAGTTTGGGGTCTCGGTAACGCAGGTGCAGGACATCGGGTTTTCCTCTCTTACCTTCGGTTACCTTGATAAACCATCGCTGGTTACAAATACCGATACCGTCTCCATCCCGAAAATATTTATAACCTCGCCCGAGGTTACCCGCGGTTTGAAAGTTGTGCAAAGCAGCAATGTATTGCATGTGGCAGGTATTGCCAAGGACCCCAGCGGCATATTTTCGGTAGTGGTGAATGATATACAGGCTACGGTGGATGCCAGCGGCAATTTTACAGCGGATGTGCCCATGTCACTTGGCGATAATCCCCTAAGGGTTACTGCCATGAATATGAACATGAAAAAAGGATTGTACACGTTTCATGTTGTGCGGAATAGTGTTTCGGCCACCACACAGGCCAGTGTAACTCAGGCGGCATCGCAGGGGAAATTTTATGCCCTGCTGATAGGCGTGCAGGACTACCAGGATCAGCACATACCGAGCTTGGAAGGCCCGATAACAGACGCTGCCAATCTGTCGCAGGCGCTTACGACAAACTATACTTTTTCGCCGGAAAATGTGACCATACTAAAAAATCCAACCAGGGCGGATCTTTTTAAAGCCCTGGAAGGGATATCCGCCATAGTTAAGCCGGAGGATAACCTGCTCATATTTTATGCCGGCCACGGCCTGTATGATGAAAGCCATTTGCAAGGCTATTGGTTTCCTTCCGACGCCATGAGGGAAAGAAGGGATACCTGGATATCAAATTCGGACCTGATAGATTATATAACGGCCATAAAATCAAAACATACGCTGTTGATCAGCGATGCCTGTTTTTCAGGAAGCATTTTTAAAAGCCGGTCTATCGACTTGGCGCCAAAAGACATCCAGGAGCTCTACAAGTTCCCCAGCCGCAAAGCCATGACAAGCGGCACCATGAAAGAAGTGCCAGATAAAAGCGTGTTTATGGAGTACCTGGTTAAAAGATTGAACCAGAACACCGATCCGTTTTTATCCTCGGAGCAGTTGTTTGCAAGCTTCAGGTCGGCCGTTATCAATAACAGCCCAAATCGACAGGTGCCCCAGTTTGGCGAGATAAGGGAAGCCGGCGATGAAGGCGGCGATTTTGTGTTTATAAAGAAGTAATTAACAAAAACACTTCCTGTCTGGATGAAGCCGGGATCATGGCTAACATCCCTTTACCGCCATTTTCCCCCGCTTTACCGAAAATATAGCACGCTTTGCCAAAAGCCGTAATTACCTCTGCCGAAATATCACTTAGATTTGTGTTAGTAAAAAATGAAAGCCATTAGCGTTACAACCTTGCTACATTTAAACATTACAATAAATAAATGAAAAACGCCATTATCACCGCATCTACCAAAGGAATGGGCCGGGCAATTGCCATAGCTTTCGCAAAAATTGGCGTAAACCTGGCCATTTGTTCCAGGAGTAATGACGACCTGGCGGCTTTCAAAAAGGAGTTGCAGGTGATTAACCCCACTATCAAAGTATTCATCTCGGTTACGGATTGCAGTGTAAGGCAGCAGGTGCTGGATTTTGCTGCGGCGGCAGAGAAGGAACTGGGCTTTATCAGCATCATTGTGAATAATGTCGGGATGTATACCTCCAGCAGCATATTGGACGATCGGGAGGAAACGTTTGAAAAACATGTGAACACTAACCTTATGCCCGCCTACGAGCTGTACCGTTATTTTGGTAAAAAAATGATAGCCGCGCACAAGGGACATATATTTTCTATTTGTTCGGTCGCATCGTTAAACCCTATCGCCGAGGCAGGCAGTTACAGTGTAACAAAATATGCATTATTAGGTCTTAGTAAAGTAATGAGGCTTGAAACACAGCCACATGGGGTAAAGGTGACCGCCATAATACCCGGCTCAACATTAACTGATTCGTGGAAGGGTATGGAAGTTGACAAAGATAAAATGGTTTTACCCGAAGACATCGCCTCGGCTATTATAAACGTTTACAAAATGAGCCCCGGCGCCAATGTAGATGAGATAATAATTAAACCGGCATACGGGCAGGTGTGAGAGGGCTGAAAGCAGAAAGACCAAAGCTAAAAGCAAAAAAAGTAAAAAGTAAAACATATAAAAATCAATGTAATCCGTTTCAATAATCGGTGCAATCACTGAAAACAATCGGTGAAATCACAAAAACAATCGGTATAATCAATAATTAAACTCTAAAAACAAAACAATATGAACAAGAAACTATATCGCGACGAATACCACAGGGTGTTAGGTGGTGTTTGTTCAGGCCTGGCAGAATACTTTGATATGGATGTGACCGTCGTCCGCCTGCTGTTTGCTTTTACCGTCATCATAATGGGCGTGGGTGTTATCCCCTACATTGTGTTATGGATAGTACTGCCAAAAAAAGGTTACGTGTACAATAACTTCAACAACCCTACTGTTGATTACCGGGTCCCTCCCCAGCAGCCTGGCCCGCAAAACGCCCCGCCGAAGCCGGGCAACCCGTTCGGGAACAATCCATTTGGTGGAAATCCGTACGGCGGTCCATTTGGCGGAAATCCTGTTGAAAGTGTTCCCCCAAAGCAAAAATCACACGCAGGGGTCATTATAGGGGTAGTACTGGTCTTTTTGGGCGGAATAATTTTAATCGATAATTACGACCTGATCCCTGACTTTGATTTTGGGAATCTGTGGCCTGTGATACTGGTAATTATAGGCGCATCGCTTATTGTAAGCGGGCAAACAAAGCAAGTTTGGCACGCTGCGCCTGATAAAAATGAAAATAAACCAATTGATAACCCGCCCGCGGCTGAAAATGCTTCTTCGACCGAAGCGTAATAGCCAACGTGCATAAAAATTGAATCATGAAAAACGATAAATTAATCCCGGGCCTTGTCCTGGTTGTTATAGGGGCAGCAATCCTGCTTGCGAACTACGGATATCTTCATTTTCATTGGTGGAACATATTCCGTTTGTGGCCGATATTTTTAGTTATCGGCGGGGTAAACCTGATATTGGCTAACAACAAGGAGCCCTGGGCTACTGTACTGAAAGTAGCCGTGGTAATAGGCGGGCTATGCCTGCTGTTTTTCGGCAACTTCGGTGAACGCTATAACTTTTGGCCAGGCCGTCACTTCAGCTACAATAACAATGATAATGATGATAACGACGATGAGGATGATAACAGCAATGCCGGCGCAGTAAAAGTAATTGGTAACGGCACTTTTAACGAACCTTATAAAGCTGATATTAAGACGGTCCGTCTTAACATTAGCGGGGGCGCTACCAGCTACACTCTGTCGGATACTACCAACCAATTGTTCAGTGCAAGTACAAAAGACAACCGCAGCGACCGCTACACTTTTTCACATAGCACTGACGATTCGGTGTACGTGCTGGATTTCCATATGAGAAAGCACAACGGGTTTAACTGGGATTCTGATAAGAACCGTGTTGATTTCCGGCTAAACACAAACCCTGTTTGGGACATTAATGTTGAAACAGGGGCAAGCAGCCTCGACTTCGATCTGTCGAAATATAAAGTTAAAGAGTTAAAACTGCACGGCGGCGCAGCGTCATTCAAAGTAAAACTTGGCATGCCCGTAGCAATGACTGATGTTGATGTACAAACCGGCGTTTCGGGCGTTGACATAAGTATCCCCCAGAATGCAGCCTGCAGCGTGGAAACCGATTCGGGCTTGTCTGACAACCATTTCGAAGGATTTACAAAAACCAGCGACAACAACTACGAAACCCCCGGCTATGCTTCGGCAAAAAACAAAATGCATATCCATATCAGCGGAGGACTATCCGGCTTTAATGTGAAGAGATATTAAGAATGTTGTAAGGTTGGAATGTTGTAAAGTTGAAATGTTAATTTTGATAGCTGTTTAACATTTCAACTTTACAGCAAAAATATTGGAGAGTTTTAAAATCAATTAAAAAATGCAACCTTCCAACCTTCCAACTTTACAACATTTCAACAATAATGACACCTACATATTAGTTATAAATGGTAAACCCGAAGGGCCATTCAGCCTGGCGCAGTTAAAGGAACTTAACATCAGGGCCGGCGATTTTGTAAAAACGCCGGCTATGGATGATTATAAGGAAGCCCACGAAGTTGCAGAATTACGCGAATTATTGGGCTTTAGCAAACAGGCCCTCATTCCCCAATATTTCGGCAGTTTCGACCAGCGGCTGATGGCCTGCGCGCTGGATTGGTTCTTTGTCGGCGGCGCCTGTATCTTACTGGCATTTTTTGCCACGGTCTTTGTCCAAAATAAAATCGACCGTCTTTCGATAGCATTAAGCACCCTCGTGCTTACCCCGTTTATAAAGATCGTTTATAATATCATTATGGAATGCACCGCCAAACAGGCAACGTTTGGCAAGCAAATTTTAAAAATAAAGGTTTGCGACATGCAGGGCAACCGCGTGAGTGTTCTCCGTTCATTCGGCCGCAATTTTACCAAACTGTTTTCGGTAATGACCTTCTTTATTGGCTACCTGCTCGCCTTTTTCAGCAAACAACAGCAATGCCTTCACGATATGATCGCAGGTACTTTGGTGATGAAGGACAGGCTTTTTTAGGAAGTAGCAGTGGTTAGTAGCCTAGCAGCTTTTTTACTGCTACTGCTACTTTTAACTGCCACTTGCTCATTCCAGCCCCAGCCTGGCCTTAAGCGGCTCGCGGTAAGTGCTGCCCACGGGTATTTTTTGGCCGTTAATAATTAGCTGGTGAACCTCTATCATTGCAATGTGCCTCACGGCTACCACGAATGATTTATGGACACGAACAAAATCGGCCTGGGGAACAATATCAAAAATGTCCGTCATGTTTTCGCGGACGAGTATCTTTTTATCTTTCATGAAAATAGTGATATAGTTTCCGTCTTTCTCCAGGTAAAGGATATCGGCAATTTTAACATGGTGTATCTGCGAACCGCTTTTTATAAAAACCATTTCGCTGGTTTCGTTTTTTACGACGGTTTTGCCCTTCAGTAAAAACAAGTTCATGGCTTTGTTAACCGCGGCTAAAAACCGTTCAAAAGTTATGGGCTTCAGCAAATAATCAACGGCGTTGAGGTTGTAGCTTTCAACAGCATGGCTGCTGTAAGCTGTTGTAAAAATTATCATCGGTTTAGCCGTGAGGCCGGCGATCAACTGTAAACCGTTTATATCCGGCATATTAATATCCAGGAAAACCAGGTCGATCTGTTCGCGGTTCAAAAACTCAACTGCTTTAAGCGGTTCGCGAAAGGCCCCTTTTAGGCAAATGGAGTCTATTTTTTGACAATAGCGTTCAATAACCTCCAGGGCCTTGGGCTCATCATCAACGGCTATGCAGTTCATCATTCCAAATCAATTTTAAGCGTAACGGCATATTTGTCATCACTATTTTTTATATCCAGTCGATACTTGCCCGGATATACAAGTTCTAACCGCCTCTTCACATTTTCAAGGCCGATACCGCTTGTCTGGTCGTCCATTCTTTTTATAAAGCTAAAGTTTTCGTTTTCGCAGCTAAAAATCACCTCCTTATCCGATGCGCTGATAGCAATAGCTATCCGCGAAGGCCGGTTTATCAAAATGCCGTGTTTAAAGGCATTCTCAACAAAAGGGATAAACAGCATGGGTGCAATAAGTATGTTTCGGATTTGTCCGGGATATTCAAATGTTACCAGGGCCTCGTCGTCGGCATAACGCAATTTGTTTAGCGCAATGCAATTTTTTATGTAAGCTATTTCATCTGCCAGTGGCACTTTTTCGGCATTGCTTTCATAGATCATATAACGCATCATCCCCGAAAGTTTTGAAATACCATCTGCCAGTTCATCATTCCCCTTATCCTGCGCCATGGAAAAAAGGTTGTTGAGCGTATTAAAAAGAAAATGCGGGTTCACCTGCGACTTGAGGAACTTGATCTCCGTATCCAGTTGAACCGCCTCCAGTTGAATACGAAACTTTTCGGCCCTGGTCCATTCCTTTAGGAAAAAATAAGCTATGGAAAGCCCAAATACGATAATAAAAATAAACAATAATGTATTTGAGAAACCATCTGTCGCAAATATAAATGCACTGGATTGCTGGAATGCCACCACTTTTCTGACATTATCATCGGGGAATGGCTGGTTTTTTAGCCGGTCGACATTGGCATTTATCGTGATGTGTGCGCTCTTCGGCGGCGGCGACATCAGCAACATCGGATCGCTGTTTTTCTGCGCCGGCAACAGGGTATCCAGGTAGATGTTTGCCAAAAAGATGACGCTAAACCAGGCAACAGGCAAAACTACCCTGATCAATACATGCTTGTAACGGAGCGCCTTTTTTAATAGCCACAAGGTATTGCCATAAAATAAAACGACCATGAAACCCAGCGAAAGGAAGATATGCGCCGACAGGGTGCGCTGTATGTCCTTTTGCAATATAGTGCCGTTATGGTTGATACGCATTTTTATGTGCGGCTCGGTAAATGAGAGCAGCGTATAAAAAACGCCAACCCAAAACGCTATGTGGAGCAAGATCTCTATCCAGTCTTTTCTCTTAATGGAAATCATATAAAGCAAAGGTAATTTCCTGTTAACAGCATTGCTAAATTATGTTACTAATAAGGCCAATTGTCGGCTAAACCGTTCTTTTTTGTTATCGCAGGATACCAAATATCCGTTTTTGGCGAATAGTAAACTACTATTCATACCAAAGTTTATAGGAAGTCAGAACGGAAACATAGTATTACTTAAAAATATTGTGAACTATGAAAAAGCAATTACTGTTGGCGGCCCTTCTACCCGGCGTATTTATTACTGCGGAAGCCCAAAAACCGGATACCGCGCGGGTGCTGGTACATTATAAGTTTACCCATGTGATGGACACTGCCAACCGGGCGCATCCATATACAGAAAACATGGTATTATATGTAGGTAAAATCGCGGGGGCTTACAGGAGTTACGATGGGATAGTATACAAAGCGCAATTTAAGAAAGCGTTTGCCGAAGCGGCAGCTGCCAGCCCGGACGGAAATGTAAGGATAAACAGAAGGGGCGTAGGTACAAACGTTGAATATTATCAGTATCCGAATGACCAAAAACTATACACGAAAGATCAACTGATGTTCAACAACTACCTGGTCGACGGCCCGATGCCCGCGATCGACTGGAAGATCAGCGGTGATACGGCAACGTTTGGCGGCTTGCATTGCCAGAAAGCCACCTGCCATTTTAAAGGCAGGGATTATACTGCCTGGTTTTGCCCCGACCTGCCGGTGCATATTGGTCCGTGGAAATTAAACGGGCTGCCCGGCGTGATCGTAGATGCCCATGATGCAAAAAACGAAGTGGTATTCAAATTTGATGGGGTAGAAAAAGCGATCCCTTCGCCACCAAAAACCGGGCCTGCCCCTGCTGATCAACCCCCGATATTGCGTGATTTGGATGATGACATGAATTTGATAGGAACGCCGCCCAGAACGATCAAAACCACACAAGAGGAATTCGATAAACTGAAGGCAACCATGGAGAAAGACCCCGGGGCATTTGCGCAAGCCGTTAATGCGGGCAATCGCGCGAGTGCCCAGGCCGGCGGCGAAAAAATGGACAATATCAGGGTTGCAAAAGGCCCGGGGCCTCGTGGCCCGGTGATCAATAACCCGATAGAATTACCTGAAAAGAAATGAGTGAGGGCTCTTCAAATAAAGGCACTAAGCTTTCTCAAATAACAAATATTCATTTTTCGCCTGTATCAGGGCCGCGTTTGTAACAAAGTTTTCGGCAAACAGACCAGGCAAAGTACCATTGCATAAAAAATATCCAAAACATGAAACCATCATGAGCTACAAAAAACTACGCTCGCTCATCCGCCAGCCGGCGGATTACCATAAAAAAACAATTAACACAATGAAAAAAGCTTTATTACCATGTGCCGCCTTTTTGACCATCGCCTGTATGGCCAGGGCGCAAAAAACCGACACCGCATCGTATATGGTGCATTACAAGTTTTCGCATGTAAGGGACACCAACAACCGCGCAACTCCCTACACCGAAAACATGGCGCTCTTCCTGGGCAAAAACTCAAGCGTGTACAAAAGCTATGATAAGCAGCTGCAGGATGCCCTGTTCAAAAAACAAGTGAAAGAACAAATCGCAAACTCGCCTGACGGAAACATTAAAATAAACAGGCACAACTCGGGCTCGCCTCTTCAATATTTTCAATTCCCGGCACAGCAGAAATTGTTTAGAAAGGAATCGCTCGTCATCAATAGTTACCTGATAGAAGACGCCTTGCCAGTTATCGACTGGAAGATAAGCAGTGACACCGCCAGCTTTGGCGGCATGCATTGCCAAAAAGCGACTGCGCATTTTAAAGGCAGGGATTACACCGCATGGTTTTGCCCGGATATGCCCTTTCATGCCGGGCCCTGGAAGCTGAATGGCCTGCCCGGTGTGATCCTGGAGGCGTATGATGCCAAAAAAGAGGTGGTATTTAAATTTGACGGCATTGAAAAGGTGGCGCCGCCTCAACTTGCAGCCGCCGCCAGTGACGTGCAGCCTGGCGACGGGCACCGTATGATCATGATCGGCGGGGATGATTCCGATACAGACCCGGCCATTATTGAACTGCCTTCGCGCTCTATCAAAACCACTGACAAAGAATTCACCAAATTGCAGGATGCCATGCGCAAGGATCCGGATGCTTTCGTGCAGGCTATGATGGCTTCGTCTGGTATGAATGGACCGGGAAACGGGCCCAGGCCGCAAATCAAAATAAGAATCGGCCCGCAGCCGGTGATCAATAACCCGATTGAGCTGCCCGAAAAGAACTGAGCGGACTATGACTCCCCTCTTGAGAGCGGGCGCGCCGGAATGTGTTGTGACGAGGTGTGTTTGCCGACTTGTTCGATGACACACCCCTTCCCCCTCTCAAGGGTAATAGCCTATGAAAAGACCGAAGGAAAGAAAAAAGCGGGGCCCTGTGCGATTCCCTCCCAACGGGAGGGTGTAGGGAGGGGTTTCGCGAGTATGCATGGCGGAAAAAGCCCTCCCTGCCACCGCTCAAAGCAGCCGCACCCCTTCCGAGGGTAATGGCACTAACTTAAACAGAAAATACAGGTGTAAAATAATATCGAATAATGAATATTGAATGCAGAATATCGAAATGTTACTTCATCATTCAGTGTTCGACATTCATTATTCGATATTAAATCCCTTAAGTTAGCGACATTACTCCCGAGGGAGGGAATTTGTTCGATCAAGTAATGGTCTGTCTTTTCATAGGCTATTACTCTTGAGAGAGGGGAATCGCACTGGCCACAGCGCATGATACACTAATAAGATAAATACAGACCATGTTAAAATACATTGGCATAGCAATTATTGCCTTGCTATTTTCAACCATCTGCTTTGCCCAGGAAAAAATCCATGGCACGGTTAAGGACAGTACAGGAAAACCTGTCTGGTTCGCCACCGTCAGCCTGAAAAAAAAGGTAGGCAATGCCATTGTGTCGTACAGCGTAACAGATGGTAATGGGGCCTACACGCTTGTAGTGCCGGCAGGAAACACCCTGGATAGCCTGCTGGTTGAAGTGCGCTGCATAGGTTATAAGAGCGCGTCGAAAGCCATTGCAGGCAAAGCCCCGGTAGACTTCGTGCTGCATATTTCCGTTAATCAGTTACAGTCGGTAGTCGTCAAAAGCAGCCGGCCCATCTTGCGGATAAACGGCGACACGCTGAATTATAAGGTATCCGATTTCGCCAGCCCCCAGGACAGGACGATTGGCGACGTGATCAAGAAGCTGCCGGGCATAACCGTTGCAGCCGATGGTACCATTCTGTACAATAATAAAGCCATCTCTAACCTGTACATCGGCGGCGATAACCTGCTCGATGATAAATACAATATCGCTGCCAATACCATCCCGCAGGGCGTGGTGGAAAAGGTGCAGGTTATTCAAAATGACCAGCCGGTTAAAGTGCTGCAAAATAAAGTAATGAGCAACGACGTGGCACTGAACCTCTCCATAAAAAAAGGCGCTAAACTACAAGTGGTAGGACAGGAGAGCATCGGCGCAGGCTTACCGGGAAATTCTGACGAAGACCTTAACGCCATGATGTTTAAGGATAAGTACAAGGCTATTAATTACCTAAAAGGCAACAATACCGGCAATGATCTGCAACAGGAGTTGATTGCCCATAATTTTACCGATTACTCGCAACGTATCGATAATGACGTGCCGCCAACGGTACTTTCCCTCGGCTCGGTAAATGACCCGGCTTTGTCCCGCGACCGGTATTTGTTCAATCAATCAGCACTACTCAACCTCAATAATCTTGTGAACCTGAAAAAGAACGTGCAGTTGAAGGTCAACGCCTGGTATTTCCATGACACGCAAAGGCAGGATTACAGCCAGCTCAGCACTATTTTTTTGCCGGGCGATACGGTGCGCTATCATGAAACTCAGCACAACCGTACCGTGCCGGATATACTGCATACCCAATTTACGCTGAACGTTAACCAGGATAAATATTACCTTAACGATGCGCTGCTGATGGATGATAACCGGTCGGCCAGTTATTCCAGTCTGAATACTAACGGCGCCGTGGTGAACCAGGTCTTTAAAGATAATTCATTGAATTTCTCCAATGAATTTAACCTGATCAAATCGTTAAAGTCGAATAATATTATACAAGCCTATTCGTATCTAAGTCATTCGGGCGAGCCGGAAAACCGGGCTATAGGGCCGAACTATAACGACACCACATTTAATAAAAGCATACCCTATGCCCAATTGCTGCAAAATGTCAATGTGCCCGCCTGGTACACTAATAATTACCTGTCGTTTAAAATACCGGCAAACATCGTCACTCAAAGTTACAGGACCGGTTTTAGCGTGCAATCGCAAACTTTAGCCTCCAACCTGGACGTTTTGGAGAACAATAACAGCGTCAATCCTGAATCGGACAGTTCCATCAACCATTTGAACTGGACCCGGAAAAAGCTGTATGCCGAAGCAGCTTACGATTTGCCGGGCACTATCCTTAAAGCAAATCTCACCCTGCCGGTAAGTTTGCAGCAGATCAATTATTCCGACAATCTTTATGCGCTGAACAAGCATTTAAGCCGCTTGTATTTCAATCCGCAGCTAAGGATAAAATACCAAACCAGCCTTGAGAATTATCTGACCCTACTTTATAGCTACCGCAACCAAACGGGTACGATAGAAGATCTGTACCGCGGCTATATCCTGACGGATTACCGCTCGCTTTTTGCCAACAGTGCCGACCTCGCCGAAAGTGCGAACCAAACCGCCGCGGCCGGGTTTAACTACCGCAAGGCCCTAACACTGTTTTTTGCCAGTATAAATGTGCTGTACAACCACAGCGCTTCCAATAATATAGCATCGGAGGTAATCAGCAACACGCTGCGGCGGCGCGTGATGCTGCCCTACCCAAACAGCACCAATTCGTGGACAGTAAGCAGTACCATAAGCAAGTACGCCTTTGCGTTAAAAACCACCTTTAGCGGCGGGCTGCAATGGCAAAACAACAGTTCGGTGCAGATACAAAATAATACGTTACTTCCGTTTAACACCGCCATAGAAGCCGTGAACGCGAGCGCCGACACGAAGGTGAACGGCCAGGTAAATTTCAGCTATAAAGCTACGTTCACCCAAACGGACAGCCATTCCACGGTCGAGGCATCGGCCTTTCATATCGACCAGCTATTGCAGCAGGCCGCGGTCAACTATATCCCTTCGGACAATTTGCAGTTCAAATTATCAGGCGAGCACTATTTTACCCGACAGCAGGGCAACCCCGACCTTAAATACTTTTTCGCGGACGCCTCGGCAAAATTCCATATCAAAAAATGGAAAACCGACCTGGAGATCGACGCTAATAATTTCCTCAACGTAAAAACTTATAATGCGCTTTATTTATCCGCCAATACGCTTGCTTCAAGCTCATACACGCTGCCGGGGAGGATTATTTTGCTGAGGGTGATGTTTAATCTTTGATAGTGCAGAACTAGCAGAGAAATTCAGTGGTTTATTAAAAAGTGCCAATGCGAGCGCCTTGGCGTCTTTTCGCACCCCGAATAAGAAAGGTACTTTGGCGTGCAGTGTGTGAAACATATTTTTATATTTACGCTGTAATTCCACACAATTAACCCAATCCCATGAAACTACCACTTTTCACCATCCTCGCCCTTTTCATCGCCTTATCCGCTCATTCACAATCCATCCCGGATACGACCGCCATAAAACAAACACTAGAAAAAGAATCGACCACCTTCCGCAGCGGCGATGTTAAAGCCCATGCTGATTGCTGGAAAATACAACCTTACAGCCGCATCGTAGTTTCGACGGCGGACGGAAAGATGATCGACGTTCCGCCCGCTATCATGGTAAATCCGCCGGCTAACATGATGGGCGGCGGCGGCACTTTTTCAAATTCCAATTATAAAATATCCGTTATGGGCAACAGCGCATGGGTTAGCCACAATGAGGAATCCATTGCAAAAGATGGCAAAAAAACCTATTCCATTGAATTTAAGATGCTGGAGAAAATAAACGGCGACTGGAAAATTGTCGGCATGTCGATGCATGCTTATAATAAGCAGTAGTAAGGTCGTTTTCAGCAAACTGCCAAATTTTTTCAAAGCCACGCAGTTGCTGCCTACCGCACGGCAACTGCTACTGCAGCTGCCACTGCTACTCCGCCCTACAGCTTAATCACATAACTTTTAGCGAGGTAATCGTGCAGCGCCTGGCGGTACTCGCTCCAAAAAATGCTTAAAAAACCGACGTAAAATATCGTAATTGAAAATACCTTGCCCAAACTTCTCACCAGCGCATTCGGATAGCTGAGCCCCATACCGTCAGCATCGACAACAATAAGCTTGCATATTTTTTTGCCGACGCTGCCTTTCCAACCGGACGCCTCAAGTATCGAATTATAAAGCACCAGCGTAACGTTTGCTATAAGCTGTATTTTTAACAGATCTGCCATAAACCGGGTTTTTAACATGTCATTCAGGCTTAATTTCGACAGATCGTTGTATGATGGTATATGAAACGTTACCCCTTTTGATGCCAAAATTGTTAAAATAAACTGCAGCACATAAGACAAGATGATATAGTCTATCAGGTAAGCCAGCAAGCGCCACCAAAATGACGCAAGGTTATCTTCCGTAGGGAAATTTACCCCCAGCGACAGAAAATAGTCGTATAGTTCAGGCAAGTCGCATGCATCCTGCCAACCATCGGCATTGGGCGAGAGTACGCGCGTGTGGAGGTCCGGCTCCATCTCAATAAGTTCGTCAAAAGTGAAGGGGCCTTTTTGCTCCCCGTCCTCCAGGATATAGTAGTCGCTGTTCATTCAGGTTTAAAATACGGTTGTAAGATAAAAAAATTAGTTGATTGACTAGCGTTTGGAAGAAAATGTTGCAGTTGTTGACCAAAGCAGCCTGGTTCGTAAACAGTAGCACCCAAAGTCGGTAATACAAAAGTTAATCAAATAGCCACACTAATAAACTAATAAACCGATGAACTAATGAACTAATGAACCAATGAACTAATGAACCAATAAACAAATGAACTAATTTCAATAAATTAGCCTGAAAGATTGATTATGAAAGAAAAACCGACCCCGGCAAGCAACAAACGGCATATAGCGGCGCCCGGCGCCGGCGCTAAACCCCAGGTTTACGTTTTACGGGACTGGAAGGAATATGCAGGCGAATCGCTGCTGATTATTTTTAGCGTTTTGCTGGCGCTTGTACTAACCGAGTTCATAAATAAACTGCATGACAAAAACGAAACGCGGGAACTTTTAAATAACGTTCGCGCCGAGCTGATCGCCAATAAGCAGGCAGAAAGGGAGCAATATGCCTATCACCTGCAAGTAATACGGTCAATAGATTCGGCGCTGGCCAGCCCCGCACTTCAGAAAAAGATAGTTTCTGACGACGAGTTTCATTCACCGGTAATAGCGCCGCATGGCGTTTTATACAGGTACCTGAATGATATCGCATGGCAGATTGCTAAAGAACACAATATTTCTTCGAGAATAGATTTCAAAACTACCTCATTGCTCACCCATATTTATGAGGAACAGGCACGCGTCATGAAGGTTGAGGACGAGATAGCGCGCGTCTTTCTCAGCCGCGAGGCGGGTAAACCGGAAAATGCCCATGCGACATTAATCCTTATAAAAAATAATTACAAAGGCTGGGCCGTTGACCGCGCCCGGACTGCTGGCACAATATGACGAGGCGAAAAAGCTTTTGGGCGAAGACAAATAGACTAATCTTTTAAGGCGCCGTAAATACAATGTCAACAGCGGCGCGTCCATAGTTAACCCGGAAAACCGCGACCCCCGCTTGCGCAAACGCACCCCGCCAAAAATCACTCAATTCGCTACCCATCTCCCTGATGTGCAACCCCTTGCAACAAAAATCAAATTGCATGCGTAAAAGCCGTTAATAATTTGATTAAATAATTGACATTAAACCCGGCGATACCAATTAATTGCCAGCACGGTTGGACAAAAAAATTTACACATGTTTAAAAAAATAAAGGGGCTTAGATATTTGCTTACCGTTTTGCTGGTGACGATGTGTTCGTTTTTATTTGCCCAAAACCTGCAGCTGCATTTCGAACATCTTGGAAAACAAAACGGGCTTTCCGAACTTAATCCTAATGCTATATTACAGGATAGCCGCGGTTTTATATGGGTGGCCACTAACGATGGATTAAACAGGTACGACGGTTATAAATTCAAAATATTCAGGAACGATCCGAAGGATCCGGAAAGTATCGGCAACAGTTATGTACAGGATATAAAGGAAGACAAGGACGGAAATATCTGGATTGCCACAGTAGGAAGCGGTTTAGATAAATTTGACAGGAAAGCCAACCGGTTTATTCACTATGTCCATAACGATAAGAACAGCAAAAGCCTTTCAAGTAATTTTATAAGTAAGATCGCCATCGAAGCATCGGGCAAAATTTGGGTTGCGACGCAGCAGAACGGCTTAAATTTGTTCGACCCGAAAACCGGCGCATCGCAGCGTTATATAACTACAAATGATGTAAAAAGTATCAGCGATAACCAGCTGGCCACAGTATACAGGGATAGTTACGACAATATTTGGGTAGGTACCGTCAATAGCGGCCTTTGCCTGTTCAACCGCAAGAGCAACAACTTTACCAATTTTAAGCACCTTGAAAATGTTAAGGAAACAGTTTCGGGCAACAAGATCACGGCAATATTTGAAGATAGCAAGCGCCGTTTATGGGTAGGTACGCAGGGAGCAGGGCTGAACCTTTACAACAGTTCCGGAGGGACATTTAAGCATTTCAGTTATGACCCGCACAACAAAAATTCCCTTGTGAACAATAGCGTTCAAAACATTGCCGAAGATGACGATCATAATTTATGGATAGGGACTGAAAACGGCGGCCTGAGCATATACAACCCGTATTGGGACATGTTTTTCAGTTATTCGCACGACGAGGTGGACGACAGCAGCCTTAGCGGAAACTCTATTGATGTAATCACCAGGGATAGGGCGGGTAATATGTGGATAGGCACTTTTGGCGGCGGTGTTAATTTATACAAGAAAAACAAAAGCGAATTTATGCACTATAAGCATAATTCGCAGCCGGGGAGCTTATCGAATGATTTTGTACTTAGTTTATTCGAAGACGATAGTTATAACATCTGGGTAGGTACTGATGGCGGCGGCCTGAACCTGTTCAATTTAAAAACAGGCTTCACCTCATTTAAGCACAAGGACGCTGATAAAAACAGCATTGCAGGCAATAATATACTTGAAATAAAACAGGACGACCAAAAGAATTTATGGATTGGCACCTGGGGTAATGGCCTTAGCATAATGAACCCCAGGACCGGGACTTTCACATCCTTCAGGCATAACCCGGCTGATCCGGCGAGCCTCGCGGGAGATAATGTCTACGCTATTGCGCAAACGCCGGATAAAAAGATATGGCTTGGAACATTCGACGACGGCCTGGATCAATATCAGCCGGCAACACATAGTTTTATCCATTACCGTTATAATCCGGCCGATCCGAAAAGCTTGAGCGGCGATAGGATTAACAAGCTGTTATGCGATAGTAAAGGAAATTTATGGATAGGTACCGACGATGCGGGTTTGAACCTTTATAACGCCGCTACAAATAACTTTACTCATTTTAAGCACCAGGATAAGGTTAATAGCCTGAGTGATAATACCGTTCTTGATCTTTACGAAGATCATAAAGGCAACATCTGGATATGTACCCTTGCGGGCCTTAATGTATTCGACCCCCTGACCCGCCACTTTAGGGTTTTTACCACTAAAGACGGATTGCCAAATGATTACATACAAGCAGTAGTAGAGGATAACAACGGCCATTTTTGGATAACCACCAATAACGGGTTGGCCATGTACGACCCAAAAGCGAAGAAATTTGAAAATTTTACTACCGAAGACGGCTTGCAGGCAGACGAGTTTAAACAGCATGCCATACTTAAAAGCCAAACCGGCGCTTTGTATATCGGAGGCGTAAACGGCTTTAACTCGTTCTTCCCTGATCAAATATCCCAGGCGCCTTATAATCCCCCGCTAATTTTAACTGATTTACAGCTATTCAATAAATCGGTGCAGGTTGCAAAAAATGATGATGACCTTTCGCCGTTAAAACAGGACATTTCGGAAACCAGGTCGTTAACACTTTCGCATGACCAATCGGTAATATCCTTGGAATATGCTTCGCTGGACTATTTATCGCCCGGCAAAAAGAAGTATGCCTACATACTGGAAGGCTTTGATAAAGGCTGGAATTATGTAGAAAATAAAAATACGGCGGTTTATACCAATATTCCGCCGGGACACTATGTTTTTAAAGTTAGAAGCCAAAATAGCGAAGGCATATGGTCTCCTACGA
>Ga0134126_10003833_pt1 | contig 18825 bp, 13 predicted proteins | sample KB31752_FD_96881 | JGI IMG/M metagenome (GOLD analysis project Ga0134126, IMG submission 96881) | Terrestrial soil microbial communities with excess Nitrogen fertilizer from Kellogg Biological Station, Michigan, USA - KB3-175-2 | ecosystem: Environmental > Terrestrial > Soil > Unclassified ...
AGTGGTGGCCGCCCACCGGGTGGTGGACGCGGACCAAATCGGTCAGCACCAGCGGAAAGCAGTCGACGAAGAGCGCCGCCGCGGCGTTTCGCACTGCGTCTGCGTCCATGGAACCGGGCCCCAGCTCGAGCGAACCGCCGGAGTGTTCAGTTGGGCCCGTCCGGGAACCATCGGCTCAAACCCCGAGCCGAAAGAGCCCCCAAGACCTAAGGCTGGATGAGATTGTGCTTGATCGCGAAGCGCACGAACTCGGCGGCTGTGCGGGTGCCGGCCTTGCGCATCGCGGCGGCGCGGTGGCTCTCCACCGTCTTGATGCTGATGTTGAGCAGGCGGGCGATCTGCTTGTTGCCGTTGCCCTCGGCGATCAGCTGGGCGATCTCCAGCTCGCGGATGGTGAAGCTCTCGAGCTTGGAGCGCTTGCGCTCGGTCATCGCCGCGTCGAGCAGCAGCTCGCTGACCGGCCAGGAGAAATAGAGGCGATTGGCGTTCAGCGCCGAGATCGCCGCCTCCAGATTGTTGCCGCTGTCCGACTTCAGCACGTAGCCGCGGGCGCCGGCGGCCAGCCCGTTGCTCATGGTCTCGTCGTCGTCGTGCATGGTGAAGAGCAGCACGCGGACGCTCGGGCATTCCTTGCGCAGACGGCGCGTCAGCGCCACGCCGTTCAACGTCGGCAGCGAGACGTCGAGCACCGCGATGTCGGGCTTTTCCTTCAACGCCAGCGTCAGCGCCTGCTGGCCGTCCGACGCTTCCGCGCAGACCTCCCAGCCCGGGTGGCTCTCGACGACGTCACGAACGCCCTTGCGGACGATCTCATGGTCATCTGCGACCAGGATGCGCAGCATATGACCTCTCCAGGTGCGACGCCGACCCGTCCCGATTCACGGCCGCTCTCTGCCAATCTAGGTCTCGAAGTTGCAGATTCTGCTAACGCGGGTTGCGGATCCGGGCGGCTGGTAAAAGCGTGTCGGCTTTACAGTGCACACGCAAAGCCGTTGAAATCCATCCGGATGACGCCTAACCGCCCCTCCGGGTTTCACCTTAGGGGTTCGCCCAGGGCGATCCGGAATATTCTCGTTATTCGTCAATAGATTAGGCGAAGTCCACGGGACGTGTGTCGCGGGAGCCCGGACGTCGCGGAATGGTCGTGCGGCGGCAACCGTGCGTTTCGCGCCACTCAGGCCCGCGCCAGGCGTCAGGTCACGCCTCAGAGGTGTGGAATAAAGGCGCCCCGCGCGCGGGGCCGCGCGCGGGGCTAACGTGGTCCGGTCGGTGGAGCCGGACCAAGAGGGTCTGTCCTCCGGGGGGAAAAGGGTGAGACAGACGCTCACACCGTGACCGAGTTCGGTTTCGACCTGCATCAGGTGAAACCCTGAGATCAAGCGTCTGTGACAACCGACGCGCGATCAAGTGGCGCGCGACCTCCCTGCACGCCCGGACGACCGCGGCGCCGGCCAGGCGAGCGGGGGCGCAAGCCCACGCCGGTCGGCAGCCGCACGATCACCTGGTCGCCGCCGGCCCCGTGCAGCACCCGCAGCGAGCCGCCGAGCTGGGCCACCGGCGCTCGCATACCGGCGATGCCGACGCCGACCGGCGCACGGGTAGGTTGATCGCCGCCTGCCGTCGCCGGTGCGTCGTCGCCCACCGTCAGGGTGATCCAGCCGGCGCGGCGCATCAGCGCGACGGCGACGCGGCGCGCCTGTGCGTGGCGGTAGACGTTGGTCAGCGCCTCCTGCAGCACCCGGAACACGGTGTGCTGGACCACCATGCTGGAGATGTCCGGCGCGCCGGCGATGGCGAGGCTGCTGGTGAGGCCGGTGCGCGCCTCGAAGCCGACGACGAAGCGGCGGACCGTAGCCTCCAGCCCGTCGCGGTCCAGTTGCGGCGGGTTCATCATGTAGGAGAAGGTGCGGATCTCCTTGATCGCGCCCTGGAGCGCGCGGGACATGTCCTCCAACACCAGCCGCTCTGCCCGCGTCGCGCGGGCGACGCGCTGCAGCCGCGCCAGCCCGAGGCTGACCGCGACCAGGTGCTGGCTGGTCGAGTCGTGCAGTTCGATGGCGATACGGTGCCGCTCTTCTTCCTGCGCAAGCAGCATCCGCTCGGCGGCCGGCGAGTCGGCGGGCTCGACGAGGTCGTCGGGGAAGGCAAGCAGATGCGTGCGCCGCCCCAGCCGGATCGGCGTCACCCGCACCCGCCGCTGCCCGTCGCCGACGGTCGCCGCATAGTGGCGTTCGATCCGCGAGCGTCCGGCGACCGCGTCGCGCAACGCCCGTCCGAGCAGCGCGCTGGTCTCTGCCTCGTCGGCCATTCCCTCGGGCGCCGCCGCGAAGTGCATCGCCGCGCCGATGCTCAGCAGCGAGATCTCCCACCGCTGCGGCCGGGGGCCGGCCGGCGTGTCGGCAACGTAAGCGTGCCTGAAGCGGTCGGTCCTGCCGCTGAGCAGGTCGCGCAGCCCCTGGCGAAGCGTGGCTTCCTCCAGGTCCGGAAAGATCGAGGCAAATGGAGACACTCGGCTCACCCCCGGTCCTGGGTCGCCGCTTGGGGCGTGCGGCGCCGCAAAGCGTCGGTTGGTAGTCCGACACCCACGACGCGTCGTTGTCCTCGATCAAATCTGTGCGCGCGGGCGTCCCGCGCCGCTATTGGCGCGCCATCGGCCTTGCGAGCGCGGGCTCCGGCAGTGGGATGCTGGCGGTCACCACGGTGCCGGACCGGCTGCTGGCGATGTCCAGCCAGCCGCCCAGCTGCTCGACGCGCGAGCGCATTCCGGTGATCCCGACTCCGGGCGGGATGCCCTCGAGATGGGCCAGCCTGATCGGCGCGATACCCTTGCCATCGTCGGCGATGCGCAGCGTGAGCGCCGCCGCCCGGCTGGCGAGCTGGACCTGGACCCCGTTGGCGTGCGCGTGCCGGTGCACGTTCGACAGCGCCTCCTGGATCACGCGGAACGCCGCATGCTGGATCATCGGGCCGGCCCGGTCGATCGGGCCGTCCGAGCGGAAGACGCTGTCGAGGCCGGTCCGGATGCCGAACCCCTCCACGTAGCGCCGCGCGGTGCTCTCCAGCCCGTCCCGACTGAGGCTCGGCGGCTTCATCAGGTAGGACATCACGCGGATTTCCTTGACCGCCTCCTCGAGCGAGGTGGCCATGTCGTCGAGGATGCCCTGCGCCTTTTCCTTGTCGCCCATCAGCCGGCGCAGGCGCGAGACGCCCATCCCGAGCGCCGCCAGATGCTGGCCAGTGGAGTCGTGCAGCTCGATGGCGATCCGCTCGCGCTCTTCCTGCTGGACCGACAGCAGCTGCTCGGTGGTGCGCCGCAGCGCCGCCTGCGTGCGCGCGACCTCGGTGAGGTCCTCATGCACCGCGATGAAGTGGGCGACGCCGGCCCGCAAGGGGGCGATGCGGATCTGCCGCCAGCGCGGCCCCGCCTCGGTCACCACGACATAGGCGTGGGTCAGCGTGTGCACCTCGCGCGCCAACAGCTGGCGCATCGCCTCATGCAGCACGCCGGGGTCGAGATCCGGGATGATCCGCCGGCAGACCGCTTCGTACGGCGTCTCGACGCCGAACCCGCGCCCGCCCGCCGGCAGGGACACGAAGGCCTCGCGCCAGGCGGCGTTGACCGACACGATCACGCCGCGTCCATCCAGGAGCGCCATCTCGACGGAGTCGGCGCCTGCGCCGTATTCCAGCAGGCCCATGGCGCGCGGCGCCTCAGGCCCGGCCGCCTCGACGACGGCGTCGCTGAACCGGATGTCGGCGCCGGCGTCGGTGGGCTCGACCTCGAACTCCAGCCAGCGGCCCGGCCGGAACAGGGAGCGCAGTTTCAGCTGGGAGGGCTGGCCGACGGTCAGCGCCGCCTCGACCGCGCCGAACATCGCGCCGGAGAACAACAGGCCTTCGCGGGCGTCGCGGCCGACGTAATCGGTCTGCTCAACGCCCATCCAGGTGGCCGCCTCGGCCGACACCTCGGTGATGCGCCAGTCCCGCGTGACGCTGAGCGCGCCGGGCTTCTTGTGCGCAGCCTGGTGATCCGCGGCGTGCGCCTGGGTGGCGCGCTGCTGGGCGGCGCCGGCGGCCCGGCGGCAGGCGCGGCCGGGTGTGGCTGCGCTGGCGATCTCGCGGCTGCGGCCGAGGATCAGGAAGACGCTCCCGTCCTCGTCGCAGACCGGCGTCAGCGTCGTGTCCCAGCGTCGCCGCCGGCGCTCGCCGGCCATCGCGTGAGTGAAGCGGGTGATCTTGGCGCTGGCGGCGCATTGCGTGCAGCCGACCAGGAACGGACCGCCCGCGGCGGCCGGTAGCGCGCCCACCGGCGAGCGGCCGACGACGTCGGCGGCGGCGAGCCGCAGGCTCTTCTCGCAGGCCGGGTTGATCGCGTCGAAGACGAGGCCGTCCGGCGTGGTGCGCAGGGCAAAGAGGATGTCGGGGCTATCGCGCCACGAGGCCCCGTAGGCGCCGCCCAGCAGGTCGTCGGCGCTCGCCTCCGGCTTCAGCCGCCGGCGCGCCGATTTGCGCAAGGCCTCGGTCGGTAGGGCGAAGGCGGCGTCGCTGTCGCCGCCAGCCAAACCGTCGCGCCGCCAGGAAATGGCTTTGCTGAAGTCCATTTGATCGCCCCAGATCCCGGGAAGGATACTGAGCTATGCTCCCGTCACTAGCTTGACAGTATAACGGAAAGCTTGGTCAAGCGTTTAAGAACTTGGTGTTTGTGCGTTAATCTAACCACTGACAGGTGAACTCGCCTTAAGTTGTTGCAACCCAGAGACGGCAGTTCTGGCCCAACGTTGAGCCAGCGCCCTGAAATCGGCCCGGTTCGACATCGCCGTACGGTTAAGGAAGATCGAGGAGTCGCCGGCGACCTGGGAGTCGACGGCGCGGCCGAGCAGCGCGCCGGAAACCGAGTCCCGCGCTTCGATCACCAGCGTCGCGGTTCCGGCCTCGCCGGAGTAGGTGCGCGAGCGTCCGGCGGTCATCCGGTCCGGCGAGGTGACCGTCAGGTTGACCACGGCGGTGCGCACCCGCAGCACGTCGTCGCCCGGCTCGGTGACCACCGGAAAGCCGCCGGCGGAGAACGCCTGGGAGAAGATGTCGCTGGCCGCCTTGCCGCCGTCGCTCACCATCTGCTCGATGTCCGCGTCGGTGATGCGTCCCGACAGGCCCCGGATGGTGCGGCTGTTGAAGTCGCGTTGCCAGTTCCTGCGGAAGGCGATCTCGGTCGGATCCAGCATCACCTTGGTGTAGGGGCGGAAGTCTGCGCCGGGCAGCAGGTAGACGTACCGCAGCTTCGAGGACCTGACGCGCGTGAGGCCGTCCCATTCGGCAGGAGGACCGGCCGCAACCGCCGCCGTAGCGCCGCCGAGCGCGAGCGCGGTCAACGCAGCTATTGCGAAGCGACGCCGGTCCATTACCCCACTCCCGACCAATCCTTAACCCTTGGTTAACGACGTTCGGTCACAAATGGATCGGCGGATATCGGTTGAAACCCTTAGGGGCTGAAAACCGCAACCCCCAATCGAGATTTCCGTGGGTAGAGGGACGGTTGTTTTTCCGGCCGCGAGAGCAACCGGCGCGGCGCATGCGTGGGGGCGAGTTGTGGACGGTTCGGCCAACCGAGCCGCGGTAAAACCCCCGCAAGTTCGCCTCGGACGCAGCGTCCGCGGTCGGACCCACCACTCTGGCAGGCATCGTCTCAGCCAGCCCTAAGGGAAAAGCCCTATCCTGGTTCGCCGCAGCGGTGTGTGGCCGCGCCGAGCACAACCGCGGCGAGCCAGCCGCTAGCGAACGTTGGCCTTTTCCCAGGCGCGAACCCGGACCCGGGCGGCGTCGAATAGGCGCTCGTAGTTGCCTCGCAACACCTTTTCGCGCGCCTCCGGCGTCAGCTTCGCCCAGAGCGGGCGGTAGAGTTCGTAGACGGCGAAGTACTGCTCGGGAGACTTCGGCGCCACGACGTCGGTGCCGAACAGGAAACGATCCGGATAGCGGTTGATCATGTCGGCGACGACGGTCGTGGTCGCATCGCTCGCCACCATGTACTTCGCGACCTCGTCCCAGGAAATGTCGAAGTAGACATTGCTGAGCGCCGGGTTCGCGAGGATCTCCTCGAGATAACCGACCTCGTTCTTCACGGGCGCGACCACCCGCCCCAGGCCCATGTGAGCCCAGATGATCGTGGTCTTGGGATGGCGGGCGTAGAGAGCAGTTAGTTCCTCGAAATACGGGCGCACGTCCGCCTGCTTGGTGAACGGCCGGACCATGTCGTTGTGCAGCAGCACGAGCAGGCCGACGTCGCCAGCAAAGTCGAGCAGTCGGTCGAGCGCGGGATCTCTCAGACTGGCGGCGCCGCCGGCGATCTTGGGCGAGACGAACTCCTTGTGGACCGAGAACTCGCCGATGCCCTCGAACACGCCCGGGAAAAGGGTCAACACCCGCCGCACGTGATCGGACGCGTACATGTCAGCCGGGTTGAAGCCGGTGATCATCGGGTCGAACCGCGCCTGGTCCTGTGGCGGCAGGGCCCGGTATTCCATCGCGATCACCGCGTCGGTGAACGAGTAGTAGTAGAGCGGCGCATCCGCCTCGAGGTAGTAGTCGGGGGCGTTGTCGCCGCTCTCGCGATAGGACCACATCTGCTGCAGCGGGATGCCGAACAGGGTCGAGCGGCAGACCCGCGTTCCCATGATCTTCAGGAAGTCAGCCGCAGAAGGCCCCTCCTGGACATAGTTGGTGAGGTGGAAGTGCGAGTCGTCGTAGTCGCACGTCGCTCGTGAACGCGGAGGCGGCTGCAATGACTCGGGCGGGGAGGACTCGGCCGCGCGTTCCGACGCTTCGGCCTGGGCCGTGCGTGCCGCCTGCTCGTCCTGGGCCGCCTCGGCTGATGGGAGCGTCTGAGCGACCGCCAGGTCCGCCAACAGCCACGCGGCCAATGCGACGGCGGCCAGGCCCGTCAACTTCGCAACGCTCAGCCGGCTCATCCGCCTGCTCCCAGTCTGTCGCCGCCGGACGAGCTCAAAAGGCGAGCGAGAAATCTCCGACGAAGGTGAAGCCGTTGGCGCCGACCGGCACTGGATAGGCCGTGTAGCCGACCGGCGAGTGACTGACCCAAAGCCCCATCAGGTTGACCCGCAGATCCCGGCGCTTGAACGGGAAATAGTTGATGCCAACGGCGAGGTCGTAGGGATCGCCGAATTGGCCGTAGATCTTCGATCCGGAGACATAGGCTTGCAGCGTCTTCGGCAAGAGCATGGCGGAACCTTGCAGCGAGAAGCCTTGATCAAAGAAGCTATTGAAAGGAATCGTTCCGGTTATGTGCAATTGATTGAGCCAACGAGCATAGTACTCAAACTCCAGAGAATAGCCTTTGTACTTGGCGGCCGCGTCCCATGCCGTCATCTGGTAGAGGAGTTGAGTGATTTTCCCGTCCGGGAAGGCTGTTGGGTTGAATACCAGGGTTCCGTCGGAGAAGCGGATCTGGGTGTTTTCGATCGAGTCCGTGCCGGGCTGGGATTGCGGCGTTTCGGTGCTGCGTGTGTAGTGGGCGCTGAACAGGGTCGCGAACTGCTGGTGGTTCTCGAAGTCTCCCATGCCGTTCCCCGGCCCGAACTCGCCCGTCGTCGGCATCCACGTCAGCGCGCCCGAGACGGTGTTGGGATGCGGGTCGAGCTGAAGGGCCGAGACGCCGAGCGCGCTCAGGTTATTGGCGATCATCACGCGGTATTCGAGACCGCGCGCGATCTTGCCGTCCGCCCAGATGCCCTGGGTGTACGAGCCCCGGAAGAACTCGTCCGCGATCGGTCGATTGTCGTTGCGGAGCCAGTACGGGAACGTCCGGTTCGTCGATCGCGTCGACGGAACCGACTGGATGCCGAAGTAGACCCGCAGCGCATCGCTGAAGGTCCAGTTGAGGTTCCCGGCGACCACGACCTGGGCGCCTTGCCCCTGGCTGGCCTGCGATGTCCAGACGTAGGCGTTGTAGCCGAAGCGGGGATCGAACAGCCAACCCCGGAAGGTGATCTGCACCTTCGCCAGCTGAAAGTCCTCCCTGGGTTGGATCGAGAAGGGCTGGCCAAAAGCGCTGGTGGCCGTCTTGTCCAGGCCGCCCTGGTTCAGGTACCGCAGGTAGCTGACCATCCCCATGTCGACCTCGCCCATGTCGGAGCGCATGAGGATGAGGCCCTTGCCGGGCTCGAATCCGCCCCACTTGACGGGCGGCGCGGCGCTGGCCTCCTCCACCGGGATCGTCTGGACTTCCGGCGCAGTTGCGCCAGCCGGCGCCGTCGTCAACGGGGCCGCGCCGCCGTGGAGCTCCACCTCGAGCGCGCTGATGCGCCTGTCGAAGTTCGAGCGCATGGCGAGCAGCTCCTGCAACTCCTGCTCCACGTGCTGCCGCTCCGCCTCGGTCATTGGCGCGGTCGCCGCGGGGGCGGCGTCCGCAGCCGGCTCCGTGGAGACCTTCTGGGCGCAGGTGGGTTGGGCCCACAGCGCGAGCAGGCCTGCGCCGGCCACGGCGGTTGCTGAGGTCAGCAGCGCCCGTCTCGAACCCAGCCGGGTAGGCCACTTGGACATGCGAACACGCTGATGCTGGATGAAGGTCAGGACGGCCGGACCGCGTAGGGATTGCCGCCGAGCGCGTCTGAAATCGCGGTGATCGCGCGCTGGCCGCGCACGCTGTTGCCGGCCGCATCGAGCGGCGGCGAGAACGTGCCGATCCCGAACCGGCGCGGCGACACCGCGATCAAGCCGCCGCCGACGCCGCTCTTGGCCGGCAGGCCGGTGTGGAAGAGCCAGCGTCCAGAGTCGTCGTAGAGACCCGCCGTCGCCATGACGGCGAGGATGGCCGGCGTGTGCCGCGCGTCGATCACCTGCTTGCCGGTGACCGGGTTCTTGCACCCGTTGGCCAGCGTCGCCGCCATGACGCCCAGGTCCTTGGCGTTGACCGCGATCGAGCACTGCCGCGTGTAGAGATCGACCGCCTGCGCTGGGTCGCTCGGGAAGCGCTCGTAGGCGCTCATCAGCATGCTGATCGCCCGGTTGCGCTGGTTGGTGGCGGACTCGGACTTGTAGACCTCGTCGTCGATGCCGAGCTGGGGTCCGGCGAAGTCGCTGTGGATGCCGATGATCCTGGCCCAGATCTCGTCGGCGTTGGCGCCCTTGACGAGCCCGGTGGTGGCGATCGCGCCCGGATTGACGAGGGGGTTCATCTCCTTGCCCTTGTGCTGCTCGATCGCCACGATCGAGTTGAACACCTGGCCGGTGGCGTCGACGCCGATGTCGTCCTCGACGAACTTCTCGCTCGATTGCTGGAAGACCAGCGCCATGGTGAACACCTTGGAGATCGACTGGATCGAGAAGGTCGGGTCGATGTCGCCGGCGGTGGAGACCTTGCCCTGCGGCGTGACCAGGGCGATGCCGAAGTAGTTGGACGGCACCTTCGCGAGAGCCGGGATGTAGTCGGCGTTCTTGCCCTCGGCGAGACCTTTGAACTGGTCGTAGGCGGATTTGACCGCGGCGTCAGCTGCGGCGGGATCGATCGTCGCGGGCTGCGCCACGGCCGGTCGGCCGGCGGCGAGCGTCGAGGCGGTCGCGAGGCCCAGCAGCGCGGCGCCGCTGGCGAAGTCCCGGCGGGACGTGGTGATGGCCGGCATAATGCGCCTCCCTGGCGGCGGGCTCATTGGAAGAAGTCGTTGCTGCTGAAGCTGTATTTCGCGCTGAACTGGACCCGGCTGTCGTCGCCGGTGGCGCCGTCCTTGTCCTCGCGCTGGCCCCAGAGGAACTCGGCGCCGAGCAGGATGTGCTTGTCGGGCGTCCACAGGAAGTTCACCGAGGCGTACTGGCCCATGCGGTAGGCGTTGAAGGCCTGCAGCGAGCTGTTATCGACCTGGGTCAGGCTGTAGCCGACCGAACTGGCGAACTGGCTGTTCCATTGGTGGTCGAGGTAGGCCACGACGCCGAGCAACGGCACGGCCCCGGCGTGCACGGTGGAGATCACGGAAGCCGTGCCGTGCGGCGCGAGGTCCGTACCGCCGTCGTTCATGTAGCTGGCGATCCCATGGCCGTAGACCACGCCGAGGTGGACCACGTCGGTCTTGGTGGGCTTGATGTTCGACGTGAGGTCGACGCCCCAGCCCAACTCGCTGCCTTTCGGCTGGTTGTCCGGGGTCGCCGGAGTGTCGAATCCGATCCGGCGCAGAATGCCGGCCACTTGCACGTGGCCCCAGCCGGCGTCGTAGCGATAGTGCGCCGTGAAGTCGGGAATCTTCTCGTCGCCCTGCACGGCGCCCAGGCTCGGGTCGATCTCGCGCAGCGTGCCGGGATCGACGTCGTTGCTCGGATGTTCGAGCGCCGCCGCGAACTCGTTGGGGCCTTTCTTGTAGGTCAGGCGGATTTGCGGGTCGCGCAGGAACACCATGCCCGTCGGACCCCAGTAGTCGATGGTGTTCGGGAAGATGTCGCCGTCCATGAAGACCGAGTTGGTCTGACCGATCAGCAGCGGACCCCAAGAGCCGTAGAAATTCCGTAGGCGGAACGTCGTCTGGCCAGCGTCGACCCCGGTTCCGAACAGGTCGAAGTCGAACTTGATGAAGAGGTCCTTTCCGTCGATCGGCTGGCTGGTCTGCATGCCGAAACGGCTTTGCCGAACGCTGACGACGCTTTGGCCGTCGCTGCCGAACTGCCCGCGCGTGGTCGGGATCTTCGAGGGCCTCAGCGTGGCGTCCCAGGCCGGATCGACCCTGTTGAAATCCTGGATGTAGTCGACCTGCGCGAACCCAAAGAGCTCGAAGCGCCTGTCCGGCGGCGGCGGCGGGCCGGCTTCCGGGTTGTTTTCAGCGTCGGACGAGGGCAGTTCGGCGATTTCGGCCTGTTGCGCAGCCGCGGCGGCGGGGGGGACGCCGGCCGCGATGTCCAGGCGGCGCTGCAGTTGCGCGATCCGCGCCTCGCGTTCCGCTTCCTCGGCCTTCGCCGCGTCGGATTCGGCCTTGATCGCCTGTAGCTCCGCGCGGAGCTCCTGGATTTCCTGCTGGGACGCGGCGGTTGGGGCGGATGATTGCGCCAGAGCAACGCCGGGTAGACAGGCGACGAGCGCGGCGCTCGCCAACACCGCTGTTCCGCTGCAAACACCCAGGCCAAACCGCTGTCGGTCGTAGGCCATGCACACCACCCTCGTGTTCAGCGCGCCGAGACCGCGCGCCAAGCGGGACTGTGTCGTGAGCAATTCCGGGTTGCATCAGGTGTTCGCCCTAGAGGTTTTGAGGTTGAAACCCGCAGAAAAGCGGATCGCGCGTAGATGTGTCTCGCAGGCAACAAACACGGCCGGGGATGTCGAATGCGACACGCCCCCGGCCTTGGTTTTCAGGCCGGCAGCCTTCCTGACGCTCCTGTTGGCTCGCGCGGCGTTCCCGCGCCAGCCGCACGCCGCTGTGCGTGGCCACGCGCTCAGAAGCGCTGCTCGACGAAGCGGCGGGCGGCGAGGCTCTTCTGGTCGTCGTACTTGCCGGCCATCGAACGCTTCGGCAGCTTCGCCTTCCCCTTCCGGATCCGTTTGTAGGGGATCAACGAGAGTATGTGCGCGATGCCGTTCAGCCGCGCCCGCTTTTTGTCGTCGGAGCGCAGGATGTGCCAGGGCGCGGCTTCGGTGTCGGTGGCCTCAAGCATCATGTCGCGGGCGTGCGAGTAATCGTACCAGCGGGCGTAGGACTGCAGGTCCATCGGGCTCAGCTTCCATTGCCTGAGCGGGTCGTGGATCCGCGCCTCGAAGCGGCGGTCCTGCTCGTCCATGCCGACCTCGAGCCAGATCTTGATCAGCTGGATGCCGGACCCGACGATCCATGCCTCGGCCTTGGGAGCCGCTTCCAGGAAGCGCGCATGCTCTTCGGGCGTACACAGGCCCATGACGTATTCGACGCCGGCGCGGTTGTACCAGCTGCGGTCGAAGATCACGATCTCGCCGCCGGCCGGGAAGTGGCTCATGTAACGCTGGAAGAAGAGCTCGGTCTTCTCTCGCTCGGTCGGTGCGGGAAGCGCGACGACGCGGTAGGTGCGCGGGCTCACGCGCTCGGAGATCGCCTTGATGATGCCGCCCTTGCCGGCGGTGTCGCGGCCCTCGAACACAATGACGATGCGCGCGCCGGTCGCCTTCGCCCAGTCCTGCACGTAGCAAAGCTCGACCTGCAGCTTCTTCAGCGCGGCCAGGTACTCCTTGTTCTTCATCTTCGGCCGCTCGCTCGGGCCGGCCTGTTCCTTCATGGCGCGCCTCCCTGATGGAGCTCGGATCAGCCGGCCGGCGGCTTGGCCCAGGCGTCGTCCTCGACGTTCCAGCCGCCGCCGACCGCCTTGTAGAGGCTGACGACCGCCAGCAGTTGGTCGCGCTGGGTCTGGGCGAGCTGGTACTGGGCCGGATAGAGCTGCTGCTCGGCTTCCAGGATTTCGAAATAGCTGGCGCGGCCGTTGTCATAGCGCAGCCGGGCGATGCTGAGGGACTGCTGTAGCGCGACGATCTGCGCTTGCTGCCGCTCGCGCTGGGCCACCAGCGTCTGCTGGGCGATCAGCGCGTCGGACGTCTCCTGGAACGCGGTCAGGATGGTCTTGCGGTATTCAGCGACGGTCTCGTCCCAGAACGCCTGGCGCTGGTGGTATTCGGCCTGCAGCCGCCCGCCGGTGAAGATCGGTCCCGCGGCGCTGAGCGCCAAGCCCCAGAGGCCGAAACCCTGCACGCCGTGGCCGAAGGTGACGCCATCGCCGCCAGCCAGCGCGCCTAGCCCGATCTTCGGGTAGAAGTTGGCGAGCGCCTCGCCGACCTCGGCGTTGGCCTTCACCATGCCCTGCTCGGCCGCCAGGATGTCCGGCCGCCGCTTCAGGAGGGCCGTTGTCTCGCCGACCGGGGCAGACGGCATGGTCTGTTCGGTCAGGAGCCGGCCGCGCTCGATCGGACCGGGGTCGCGGCCGACCAGCACGCAGAGTGCGTTCTCCTGCTGATGGATCAGCCGCTGCAGCGTCGCGACGTTGGCCTGGGCCGATTGGTAGAGCGCCTGCGAGCGCTGCACCGGCAGCTCGGAATCCTTGCCGGCCTTGTAGCGGTCGGTGAACAGGTCGAGCGTCTTGTCGAAGCTGGCGGCGCTCTCCTGGGCGATGACCAACTCGCGATCGAGCTCGATCAGTCGGAAGTAGCCGGCGGCGATGTCGGTCACCAGGGTCAGCATGACACCGCGGCGCACGTCCTCCTGGCCCAAGAGGTTGGCTTCGGCCGCCTCGGTGGAGCGCTTGATGCGGCCCCAGATGTCGAACTCCCAGGCCGCGTTGAGCACGCCGCCGAACGTGCCGTAGGTGGCGCTGACCGCGCTGTTGGCGCCGGCCACGATGTTCTCCTGGCCGGCGGCGCCGAGGTTGTAGCCGATCTGCGGCGCGCCCTGGGACTGCGCCTGGGCGACGATGTCGCGCGCCTGTTCGATGCGCGAGACCGCCACCTGCAGGTCGTAGTTGTTGTGCAGACCCTCGGTGACCAGGGCCTGCAGCGGCGGGTCGTTGAACACGCTCCACCAGGGCAGGTCGGCGATCGAGGCGGCGTCGGCGGCCCCGATCTGGTCGCGGAACGTCTGCGGGACCTGGACCGGCGGCTGCTTGTATTCCGGCCCCATCGTGCAGCCGGCGATCAGCACCGCGGGCGCCGTCATCAGCAGGAGGCGGCGCAGGGTCCGGGTGACGGAAGTGTTCGGCTGCATTGCAACACCCTCTACTGGACCGCCGCGAGCATCCTGCGGAACCGGGACGCGCCGTAGACGACGTAGACCGAGCCGATCACGAACATGATCGCCATGCTCTGCCAGACCATCGAGAAGTCGGCGTTGCGGAACAGCACGGCCTGCGAGAACGACACGAAGTGCGTCGAGGGCACGAACTGCATGATGTTCTGCAGCAGCGCCGGCATGCTCTCGAGCGGCGTGTTGCCGCCCGACAGCAGGTTCATGACGATGAAGACCGGGAAGGCCAGCAGCCCGAACTGCGGCATGGAACGGACCAGCGTGGCCAGCATGATGCCGAGCGCCGTCACCGAGAACAGGTAGATGCCGAGCCCGGCCGCGAACAGCGGGATCGAGTTCAGCGCGATCGGCACGCCGATCAGGCCCTGAACGACGAGGAAGATCGAGGCCAGCGCGGCGACCACCACCACCAGCCCGTTCGACCAGATCTTGGCGAACATCAGCTCCGAGGGCCGCAGCGGCATGACCAGCAGGTGCTCGATGTTGCCGTGCTCGCGCTCGCGCAGCACCGCCGCGCCGGTGAGGAAGATCGCCAGCACCGAGATGTTGTTGATCACCTGGTTCACCGCCACGAACCAGCCCTGCTGGTAGTTGGCGTTGAAGCGCCCGCGGGTGTCGAGCTGCACCAGCGGCTGGTTCGCTGGAAGGTTCGCGCCCGGCCAGTAGGGCGACAGCGCCGGCGTGATGATCTTCTGGATGTAGCCCGGTCCGCGGCCGGCCTGGCTCATCGCCGTTGCGTCGGTGACGATCTGAATCTGCGGGTTGGCGCTCTTCTCGACGTCCTGCTGGAAGTTCGGCGGCACGTCGATGACGAAGGTGTACTGGCCGCGGTCCATGTCGTGGTTGATGGCGCCGAACGGGATCGCGGTGGCCGGCCGGAACTGCGGCGGCAGCATGGATTCGCGGACCGTGCGCGAGGCTTCCGAGCCGTCCTCGTCGACGATCGCCACCGAAGCGTTGACCACATCCATCACCGCGCTCTTGGCCGGCGTGTAGACCGCGAAGGTGAAGGCGTAGAAGATCAGGAACAGCAGCACCGGGTCCTGGGTGAGGCTGATCAGCTCCTTCAGGCCGAGCTGGAAGATGTGCCCGAGCGCTTTCATCGCTACTTCTCCTGCTTGGTCAGCAGGGCGACTGACAGCACGAAGTAGATCGCCGCGATCACCGCCAGCCAGACGAGGTTGGGCCACAGCTCGGGAAAGCCCAGCGCCTTGGTGAAGGCGCCGACGCTGACTTTCTGGAAGTAGGTGCTCGGGAAGATCCGGGCGGCCAGCGCCGCGTTGCCGGTCAGCGACGAAGACGGCACGAACATGCCGGAGAACTGCGTCGCCGGCAGGATGGTGATGATCGCCGCCGCGAAGATCGCCGCCGTCTGGGTGGCCGCGAAAACCGAGATCAGCAGGCCGAAGCCGGTGCTGGCGAGCACGTAGATGATCCCGCCCAGCACCAGCGTCAGCAGGCTGCCCTTGATCGGCACGTGGAAGAGGAACAGCGCCAGCAGCACCAAGGTCGCGAATTGCACCAGCGAGACGGCGACGTACGGCAGCTGCTTGCCGAGCAGGAACTCCGCCTTGGTGGCGGGCGCCGCGTAGAAGTTGGCGATCGAGCCGAGCTCCTTCTCGCGCACCACGCTGAGCGCCGTCAGCATGCTGGGGATCAGGATCAACAGCAGCATGATGTCGCCCGGCACCATCGCGTAGACGCTCTGGAACGACTGATTGTAGAGGGCGCGCGTGTTGTAGGAGGCCGGTTGGGCCCTCGGCGGCAGCCCTTTGCCGTCGCGCAGCTGTCCCTCGTACTGGTCGGTCGAGGTTTCCACGTAGCCGCGCACGGTCTCGGCCCGGAACGGCACGGCGGCGTCGACGTAGGCCATGACGGTGGGCTGGCGGCCGCTGGTCAGGTCCCGCTCGAACCCGGCGGGGATCTCCAGCGCGAAGCGCAGCTCGCCGTTGCGCAGGCGCCGGTCGAGCGCCTGGTAGTCGAAGATCGGCGGTCGCTCGTCGTAGTACTGCGAGCCGCGGAACATGTCGGCGTAGAGGCGGCTGGCCTGGGTGCCGTCCTGGTCGAAGACGGCCCACTTCACATGGTTGACGTCCAGCGAGATGCCGTAGCCGAACACGATCATCAGGAGGATCGGCCCGAGCATCGCGAAGGCGAGGCGCACGGTGTCGTGGCTGAGCTCGATCGCCTCGCGGCGGGCGAACGCCCAGACGCGCGAGAGGCTGAAGCGGCCGGGCCGCGCGTCGGTATGGGTCTGCGGCGGCTCCTGCGCAGCGACGGCCTGCGCGGCCGCCTGCTCTTCCTGCTGGGCCTGGGTGGCGGCGTCGGCGGCGGCCGCGTCCTCCAGGTAGCCGATGAACGCCTCTTCGAGCGTCGCCGCCTTGCGCTCGGCCACCAGCTCGGCCGGCGGACCCTGCGCCAGCACGCGGCCGCGGTGCATCATCGACATGCGGTCGCACCGCTCGGCCTCGTTCATGAAGTGGGTCGAGAGGAAGATCGTCACGCCCTTCTCGCGCGACAGGCGGATCAGCAGGATCCAGAAGCCGTCACGCGCGACCGGGTCGACGCCGGAGGTCGGCTCGTCGAGGATCAGCACGTCGGGCTCGTGCAGCACCGCCACGGCCAGCGACAGCCGCTGGCGGATGCCGAGCGGCAGACTGAGCGCCAGCGTGTCGGCGACACTTTCCAGCTGGAAGTCGGTCAGCAACTCGGCGACGCGCGCGTCAGCCTCGTCCGGCGGCAGGTCGAAGAGCCGGGCGTGCAGCATCAGGTTCTGGCGCACCGTCAGCTCGGTGTAGAGCGAGAACGCCTGCGTCATGAAGCCGACGTTGCGGCGCGATTCCACGTCGCCGCCCTTCACCGGCACGCCGTTCAGCTTGGCCTCGCCCTCGGTCGGCGGCAGCAGACCGGTGAGCATCTTCATCGTGGTGGTCTTGCCGCAGCCGTTCGAGCCCAGGAATCCGAAGATCTCGCCGCGCTCGATGCGGAAGTTGACGTGGTCGACCGCGGTGAACGCGCCGAACCGCTGGGTCAGCCCGGTCGCCTCGATCACCGGCGGCCCCTCGCTCTTCACCCAAGGCGTGATTACCGGCTCGACGTGGCCGCGCCTCGCCTCGTCGGGCAGCATCGCGATAAAGGCCTTCTCGAGCGTGGGCTCGCCGGCGTTGTGGCGCACCTCGTCGGGCGTGCCGACGCCGATCACCTTGCCGGCGTTCATCGCCATCAGCCAGGCGAAGCGCTCGGCCTCGTCCATGTAGGCGGTGGCGACCAGCACGCTCATGGTCGGCCGCCGCTCGCGGATGCGGTCGATCAGCTCCCAGAACTGCCGCCGCGCCAGCGGGTCGACGCCGGTGGTCGGCTCGTCGAGGATCAGCAGGTCCGGGTCGTGGATCAGCGAGCAGCAGAGGCCGAGCTTCTGCTTCATGCCGCCCGAGAGCTTGCCGGCAGGGCGCTCGCGGAACGGCGTCAGGTCGGTCGAGGCCAAGAGGTCATCGATCCGCCACTCGCGCTCCTCCTTCGACTGGCCGAACAGCCGGCCGAAGAAGTCGATGTTCTCGAAGATCGAGAGGGTCGGGTAGAGGTTCTTGCCGAGCCCCTGCGGCAGGTAAGCGATGCGCGAGGCGACCTCGTTGCGGAACCTGGCGCTGGCCATGTCGCCGCCGAGCGCCTCGACCGCGCCGGTCTGCATCTTGCGGACGCCGGCGATCAGGCCGAGCAGCGTCGACTTGCCGACCCCGTCGGGGCCGATCAGCCCGACCATCCGGTTCGACGGGATGTCGATCGATATGTCGTCCAGCGCGACGGTCTTGCCGTAGCGGTGGGTGACGCCGTTGACGCGGACCACGAACTCGTCGGCGCCGCCCTCCATCAGCGCACGCTATTGGCGGCGGGCGCCGGCGCGGCGGGAAGCGTAGCCGCGGCGGCTTGGCCGGTTCCGCCCGCCGGCTCCCAGAGGTTGGCCGGCGGCTGCTTCCACGCAAGCTTCGTGGGCCAGGTCGCGGCGGTGTTCCAGCGCACGTAGCCCATGCCGGGCAGGCCCACCTTCACCAGCGGCTCCCACTCGCGCAGCCGGTTCTTGTCGAGCTGCAGCTTCACCCGGAAGGTCAGGTTGTGCCGCTCCTCGGCGGTCTCGACGGTCTTCGGCGTGAACTGCGCCACCGGCGAGACGAATGAGACGAAGGTGCGGATCGGGTATTGCGGCGCGGCGTCGAGCACGATGCGCGCCTCCGAACCGAGCGGCAGCTTCCCGGTCACGTCGGACGGCAGGTAGACGTACATGTAGACGTCGCTGAGGTCGTTCACGGCGAACACCCGGCCGCCGGCCGGCAGCACCTCGCCCGGCTCGGAGAGCCGCGTCTCGACCCGCGCGCGGATCGGCGAGACCAGCGTCGCGTCGTTGATCTCGGCCTGCAGGCGATCGGCGGTCGCCTTGGCCGCGTCGATCGCCGAGGCGGTCTGCACCACGGACACGTGAGCGCTGTCGAGCTCGGCCCTGGCGGCCAGCTTCTTGGCGTTGTCGAGGTCCGCCTCCTGCTGGCTGACGGCGCCTTTGCCCACCAACTCCTGGGATCGGGCAGCATCCCTGGCGGCGTAGTCGTAGTTGGCCTGCTTCACGCGCACCTGGGCGAGCGCCACGTCGCGACTGTCTTGCGCCTGCCTGATCTGCGCCTGCGCCTCGCGCAGCTGCGCCTGGAGCGCGGCGGTGTCCATGCGCGCGACAGTCTGGCCGGCCTCGACCGTGTCGCCTTCGTCGACCAGCACATCCTGGATCCGGCCCGGATACTTGGTGGAGATGTAGATCTCCTTGGCTTCCAGGCGGCCATTGCCGCCGGCAAATCCCGGAGGCAGCGGCGGCTTGCGCAACAGGAAGTACGCGCCGACGCCGCCGGCCACTAGAACGATGACGGCAATGATGATGATGACTTGTCTCGACATTGGGCCAGCTCGCTTCAACCTGCGTCAGCGGGCGCTCAGCTGTCCTTGAAGGCGCAAATACCTGACTCTGGACCCCGCCCGACATCTTGGAGCATCCGGGCCGAACGGTATTCCCGCGGCGTTGGGTGGGTATCAGGTGAATTCC
>Ga0134126_10003834_pt1 | contig 18821 bp, 15 predicted proteins | sample KB31752_FD_96881 | JGI IMG/M metagenome (GOLD analysis project Ga0134126, IMG submission 96881) | Terrestrial soil microbial communities with excess Nitrogen fertilizer from Kellogg Biological Station, Michigan, USA - KB3-175-2 | ecosystem: Environmental > Terrestrial > Soil > Unclassified ...
ATCCCGCCATCAGCGCGGACGGCCTGGACTTCGTCACCGTCAAAAGCCCAGCACTGCGGCGCCGCGCCGATGTAACGCTTTGCGTGCCGCCCGCCGCCCGCGGTGCGCGCGATCTTCCGATCGTGATCCTGCTGCACGGCGTTTACGGCTCGCATTGGGCATGGGCGCTGAAGGGAGGCGCGCACCTCACCGCCGCGCGTCTGATCGCGCAGGGGAGCCTGCCGCCCGTCGCCCTGTTGATGCCGTCCGACGGCCTGTCTGGCGACGGCACGGGCTACGTGTCCCAAGTGGGATTGGATGCCGAGCGTTGGATCGTCGAGGAAGTCCCGACGCTGGCCCGGTTGCTGATCGGCGGTTGCACGGAGCGCTCGCCGCTGTTGGTGGCCGGGCTGAGCATGGGCGGGTTCGGGGCGCTGCGTCTGGCGGGCAAGTATCCGCAGCGGCTCGCGGCCGCCGCCGCGCTGTCGGCCGTTACCGAGGTGGAGCAGCTCGACGGCCTCATGGAGGAGAGCCGGGCGGGTTGGAGCTCGTCGCCGTCGGACCTCAGCGTTCTTGCAGCGCTCACCGGCGCGTCCGGGCCGCTACCGCCGCTGCGCATCGATTGCGGACGCGACGATCCGCTGCTCGATGCCAATCGCGCCCTCCATCGCGCGCTCGAGCAGGCCGGCGTGAGTCATCTGTATGCCGAGGGTCCCGGCGGCCACGACTGGCCGTACTGGGCGCGTACGCTGGAGGACACTCTGGCGTTCTTCGGTGACGTCTTGAGCGGTCGGGATTGAGGGGAAACCAGGTGTACGTGAGCGTGAGTCGCGCCAAGTTATTCGGGACCCTGGCACTGTTGGCGGCCGCGGTCGGCTGGGCGGTCGCCGCCGCGCAGCCGCAGCCCCCGCCGGTTTCGCAGCCACAATCGCAATCGCAGCCACAGATCTTCTACCAGATCTTTTTTCGCAGCTTCCGCGACTCCAACGGCGACCGCATCGGCGACCTCAAGGGCCTAACCTCCAAGCTGGGCTACATCCGGCATCTGGGAGCGACGACCATCCTCCTCACCCCGCTGCAGCCCTCGCCCTACTACCACAACTACTTCGCGACGAAGTTCAAAGCCATAGATCCGGCCTATGGCACGATGGCCGACTACTTCGCCTTCATCCGTGCCGCGCACGCGCTGGGGCTCGAGGTCTACCTCGACGAGGAGTTCCAGTACGTCGCCGAGGGTCATCCCTGGTGGCGCGACTCGATCTGCAAGCCGCAAGCGCCATTTGCCGGCTACCTGCTGTGGAAGGACCGCCGGCATTGTGTCGCCGAGCCGTTCCTCAACCAGCCGCGGTGGGAAGGCTACGATGGCCGTTGGATCGGCATCGCCATGGTCAATCTCGAGAACCCCGCCGTGCGGCGCTACTTCCGCAACCTGCTGCTCTTCTGGGCCGACCCGCATGGCGACGGCAGCGGGCGCGAGGGCGTCGACGGCTTCCGTATCGACCACATGATGGATGACCTCGACCACAAGCATCTGGACACCCATCTGTTCGCCAATTTCTGGGCACCGATCTTCCGGGCGCTCAAGGCGCGGCGGCCGGGGCTGCGGATCCTGGCCGAGCAGGCCGACTGGGGCTACGGCCGCAAATGGCTGACCCAGGGCCATGTCGATGTGGTGTTCGCCTTCCCGCTGCGCCAGGCGCTGGTCAGCCTGAGCAAGGCGCAGATCGTGCACGCGATCCGTGCCACGGCCGCTGCCACGCCGCCCGGCAAGACGCAGGTGATTTTCCTGGAGAACCACGACACGGACCGTTACATGTCATCGGTGGACGACAACCCCGCACGGGCGCGAGCCGGCGCGGCCATCGAGCTGGCGCTCCAAGGCGATCCGCTGATCTACTACGGCCAGGAATTGGGCATGCGCGGTCGCGCCATCCCCAACGATCACTCCGACGAGGAGGGGATTCCGTCCCGCGAGGCATTCCGCTGGCAGCGCAACCTGCTCGCGCCGGGCTCGGCCATCTGGTACCGCAGCGATCCGCGGGCGTGGAATGGCCGCTACAACCGTTCCGATGACGGTGTGTCGCTGCAGGAGGAGCGGGCCGATCCGCACTCGCTGTACCACTGGTATCGCAAGCTCCTCGCCCTGCGCCGCACCCGGCCATCACTCAGCGAAGGCAGTCAGCATCTGGTCTGCAGCGCATCCCCGGATGTGCTTTGCATTTTGCGTCGCAAGGGGCAGCAGCGGACGCTGTTGCTGGTCAATCTGGGGAGCCGGAGCGCCAGGCCGCTGCTGGCGCCCGATGCAGGCGGTGACGTGGCGTGGACGGACCTTCTGCGCGGCGGGCGCGCGTCACCGGCGGATGCGGTGTTGCAACCGCTGCAGGTGCGGCTGTTGGGTACGCCCTGAGCGCGGTCATCGACCTCTGAGGAGCCGCGCCTTGTCCCGCTGCCAGTCGCGCTCCTTCTCCACGGCGCGCTTGTCGTGTTGCTTCTTGCCCTTGGCGAGCCCGATCTGGAGCTTCGCGCGGCCTTGCTTCCAGTAGAGCTCGAGCGGCACTACGGTGTAGCCCTTGCGCTCGACCGCTCCGATGAGACCGTTGATCTCCCTTTGATGCAGCAGGAGCTTGCGCGTGCGCACGGGATCCGCGACCACGTGGCTCGAAGTCGAGGGCAGAGGGGACAGGTGCGCGCCGATGAGGAAGGCCTCGCCCGCGCGAACGTAGACGTAAGCTTCCTTGAGCTGGGCCCGCCCGGCGCGCATGGCCTTGACTTCCCACCCCTGCAGAGCGAGCCCGGCCTCGTAGCGCTCCTCGATGAAGTAATCGAAGCGCGCCTTGCGGTTCTCGGCGATCAGGCGATGGGCAGGCTCGGCCTTGGATGGCATGGACGGCACGGATGGCGGTGGCGGTCGGGCGCCCGGGGTCGACATTGTATTGGGAAGCTTGTCGCCGGGGCGGTGATATTGGGACAATCACCCCCATGCGAGAGGTCAAGCGCTCGGCGCTCGTCGCCCAGCCGCCGAGCCGCCTGTTCGCGCTCATCAACGATATCGAGAGCTACCCGCGCTTCCTGCCGTGGTGCACTCACGCGCGCGTGCAGTCCCGGACCGAGCGCGAGATCGTGGCCACCATCGGCGTCAAGAAAGGGCCGCTGCACGGCGAGTTCACCACCCGCAACGAGCTCGAGCCCGACCAGCGGATCCTGATGCACCTCGTGAGCGGCCCGTTCAGGACGCTGGAGGGCCAGTGGCTGCTCACCCCGATCGGCCCGGATGGCTGCCGCGTGGAGCTCAGCATGCGCTTCGCTTTCAAGAGCACCCTGTCGGCGATGATGTTCGAGAACAAGTTCGCCGAGACCGTCGGCTCCCTGGTGGAAGCCTTCGTCATCCGCAGCCGCGTGTGACCGCCAAGCGTTGCTGGGTCGCCTTCGCCGGAGCCACGCGCCAGTACCTATGGCCCGTGGTGTTGGCGCCCGATGCCACCATCGCCGAAGCGATCGAGGCGGCACGGCATCAGGCCGCGGGCGTCGATGTCCCCTGGGACAGCGCTCCGGTCGGCATCTTCGGCGAGCCCTGCACTCGCGCCGACCTCCCCGCCGACGGCGACCGCATCGAGCTCTACCGACCCCTGCGCGATGACCCTAAAGCTCGCCGGCGCGCTCGATCCATGCGCCGTCCGAAAGCAAGCAAGTAAGCGGCCCCGGGCCGTTCCCGGGGCCGCGAGGTCAAATGAATCGCCGGGAGCGATTTGCGCCAATCTCAAAGCATAGGGAATTTGGTCACGGGGACCGGGCGGCCGGGACCGTACGGACGCCCCTTGGGCACGTTGTAGAGCGCGAGGCGCTGCACCTTGTCGCCGTTGAAGTACACGATCACCCGGCTCTCGAGGGCCCGTTGGACGTGGCCGTGCCTGTAGTAATAGACGTAGTCCCACCGATTCTGGTTGAAGACGTCCTCCACCATCGGTGTGCCGAGGAGGTAGCGCACCTGGCTGCGGGTCATGCCGACCTTCAACTTGCTCACGTCCTTGCCATCGAGGTAATTGCCCTGCTGAATATCCATGCGGTAGACGCATCCCGTCAGGCCGAGGCAGGCGGCGAGCAAGGCGAGCGCCAGCAGGCGCGGGCCGGAAACGGTCATCGGGGGTTCACGTCGCATGGAGGTCCGTCGGAGGGGAAAATGCGCAATAATGGGCCGGATGATACCTGATCGCGAAACCGCCGCGCCCGATCCGATGCGCGGCGCGGGCCGTGGGAGCTGATGCGGTGGAAGGCAAGGACCTGCGCAAGGCGGGCCTGAAGGTGACGCTGCCGCGCCTGAAGATCCTCGAGATCCTCGAGGGCAGCGCGACGCGGCATCTGTCGGCCGAGGATATCTACCGCATCCTGCTGGAGTCCAACGAGGACATCGGGCTCGCTACCGTCTACCGGGTGCTGACGCAGTTCGAGGCCGCGGGTCTCGTGACCCGCCATCACTTCGAGGACGGGATGGCGGTGTTCGAGCTCAACCAGGGCACGCATCACGATCATATCGTCTGCCTGGACTGCGGCCGCGTCGAAGAGTTCATGGATGCCGGTATCGAAGAGCGGCAGACGGCCGTCGCGCAGCGGCTCGGCTTCACGATCCGCGATCACTCCCTGATCCTCTACGGCAACTGCCGCAAGGCGCAGTGTCCCTACCGGCGCGCGCCCAAGCGCTTGCCTGCCGACTGAAGCATCTCGCGCGCGTGTTCGCGCGCTTTCGAGGTGACATCGACCCCGCCCAGCATGCGGGCGAGCTCGTCGATCCGGTTCTGATCGGCGAGCGCCATCAATGAAGTGCGGGTCGTCTTGCCGTCCGTCATCTTCGTGACGCGCAGATGGTGATGGCCCTGGGAAGCGACCTGCGGCAGGTGCGTGACGCACAACACCTGGCCGCGCTCGCCGAGGGCGCGCAATTCGCGCCCGACGATCTCCGCCACGGCGCCGCCGATCCCCGAGTCGACCTCATCGAACACCATGCACCGTGCCTCCTGCGCGCTGGTGGTGGCGACCTGCACGGCGAGCGACAGGCGTGACAGCTCGCCGCCCGAGGCGATCTTCGCGAGCGCGCGTGGCGGCTGGCCGGGATTGGTGCTGACGCGCAGCTCGATGTCGTCGATGCCGTGCTGTGTGGGCTCCGCCTCCCGGCTCTGCGCGACTTCGACCTCGAGGCGGCCGCCCGACATGCCGAGAGTCTGCATGCGCGCCGTGATGTCCTTGGCGAGCGCTTTGGCCGCGGCAGCTCTCTTGGCGGAGAGGGTCTGCGCCTGCTCGCGGTATCGTTCCAGAGCCGCCGCCAGGTCCTTGCGCAACACCGCGAGATCGACCTCTGCGCGCTCGAGTCCCTCGAGCTCCGCGAGGAGCTGCGCGCTGCGCGGCAACAGCTCGAGCGGTGCCACCCGGTTCTTCCGCGCCAACTCCTCGATCGCGGCGAGGCGCCCCTCGACCTCGTGCTGGCGCTGGGTATCTAGGTCGAGACTCTCGCCATAGCGCTCGAGCTCGCGCGCGGCCTCCCGCAGCTGCACCGCTGCCTCTTCCGCGAGCGCGACCACCGGCGCGAGTTTCGGGTCCAGCGCCGACCCCGCGCGCAGCGACTGCAGCGCGCGGCTCACGTTGGCGAGCGCGTTGCCTTCTTCTGACTGATAAAGCGCCGCCAGCGCGGTTTGCGCGGCTTCCGCCAGGCGGCCGCGATTCATGAGCCGCGCACGCTCCTCGGTCAGCCGGGCGACTTCGCCTTCCTCCAGCCGCAGCGCCTGCAGCTCACCCACCTGATAGCGGAGCAGATCGAGCTTCGCCTCGCGATCGCGCGCCCGGCTCTCGAGCTCGAGGGTGCGCTCGAGCATCTCGCGCCAGACCCGGTAGGCGATGCCCACCTGTCCGGCCAGCGGGTCGAGTCGTCCATAGGCATCGAGCAGCTCCCGCTGCGCGGCGGCGCGTGTCAGCGACTGGAATTCGTGCTGGCCGTGGATGTCGATGAGAATGCTGCCGGCTTCCCGCAGCAGCTGCACGGGAACCGACTGACCGTTGAGATAGGCTCGGGAGCGGCCATCCGCCGCCACGACCCTGCGGACGATGAGCTCCTCGCCCGCGTCGATCGACTGCTCCTCCAGCCAGCGCGTCAGTCCCGGCGGCGCCTTGGCGAGCTCGAACGTCGCGGCGATCTCCGCCCGCTCGGCGCCGTGACGGATCATTTCCGGGCCGGCGCGGCCGCCGGCGAGAAGCTGCAGGGCATCGACGAGAATCGACTTCCCCGCCCCGGTCTCGCCGGTGAGCACGGTGAGCCCCGGGCGCAGCTCGAGCTCGAGCGCCTCGATGATCGCGAAATCGCGAATCTGCAGACGGATGAGCATGGCGCCGGGCTGCAGACTCAGCGCCCGCCGTTGCCGCGGCCCCAGTGGAGCTTCGAGCGCAGCAGGCGGTAGTAGTCGTGGCCGGCGGGGTGCAGCAGGGTGATGCGCTCGCCGGCAGGCTTGATCTCCAGGCGATCGCCCGGGGCGATTTCCCCGAGAATCGCGCCGTCGCAGGTCACCTGCGCGCGGGTGTCGGGCCGCTGCAGCAGCTCGATCTCGATCAGCGCCCGCGCGGAGACCACGATCGGGCGATCGGACAGGGTGTGAGGGCAGATCGGCGCCATGACCAACGCATCCAGGTGCGGCTCGATGATCGGACCGCCGCAGGAGAGGGCATAAGCCGTCGAGCCGGTGGCGCTGGCGATCACGATGCCATCGCCCGCGTGAGTGTTGACATACCGGCCACCGACCCGCGTCTCGAAGTCGAGCAACCGCCCGGTGGCGAGCTTCTGCAGCACCACGTCGTTGAGGGCCAGCGCTTCCGCGACCGTGCCGTCCGACAGGCGCAGGCACGCGGCGAGCAGCGGACGCTCATCGGCCTCGAGCTGGCCCCGGAGCGCCGCATCGACGCACTCGAGCATGTCCTGTGGCATGACGTCGGTGAGGAACCCCAGCCGGCCGCGATTGATCCCGAGAAGCGGCACGCCGTGCCGGGCGACCAGCCCCGCCGCGTAGAGCAGGGTGCCGTCGCCGCCGACCGCGATCATGAGGTCGGCGCGGCTGCCGAGCTCCTCCTCCGCAACCCGCAAGGGAGCTCGCTGGGCATCCGTCGAGACGGAGAGGGCGGTGGCGACGGCCGCCGTGTCGCTGACGAGTACCTGCACCTGCCGGGTCGCCAGATGCGCCAGCAACGCGTGCGCGGATTCCGCGACGCGCGAGTCCGTGAATCTGCCGACCAGCGCGCACGTGCGGACGGGAAGGGCCATCCGCGGGATCGTAGCAGGACGGCGGGGCCCTTGCTTGACGGTCGCCTCGGCCGTCTAATACGGAGTGTGATCGAAGGTTTCCGATTCGACCCCGTGGGACCTACGCGCAGCGCATGAGCACGGAAGAGCATCTGAGCGAGCGGGCGCAGCACCTGCTGCGGGTGCTCGTCGAGAGCTATATCCGCGACGGCCAGCCCGTCGGCTCCCGCTCTCTAACGCGGGAGTCGGGTCTGCAGCTTTCCTCGGCGACCATCCGCAACGTCATGGCCGACCTCGAGGAGCTCGGTTTCGTCTCCTCGCCACACACCTCCGCTGGACGCATCCCCACCGACAAGGGGTATCGGTTCTTCGTCGATACCCTGTTACAGGTGCAACCGGTGGAGGAAGCGGCCGCGGCGGAGATCCGCCGCCAGCTCGAGGGGCGCCCGCTCGATGCCGCGCACGAGAGCTCGAAGGATCTGATCGCCACGGTGTCGCAACTGCTTTCCAGCGTGACGCGGCTCGCGGGGGTCGTGACGCTACCGCGCGCCGCGGAGGCCTCCATCACCCAGATCGAGTTCGTCGGCCTCTCGGAAAACCGGGTGCTCGTCGTCCTGGTGTACGGCGAGCGCGAGGTCCAGAACCGCATCATCCAGCTCGAGCGGTACTACTCGCCCGATGAGCTCAAGCGCGCCTCCAACTTCCTCAACGAGCAGTTCCGCGGCCGCTCCCTGGCCCAGGTGCGCCAGGAGATCCTGCGGCAGTTGAGCGAGACGCGGGCGCACATGAACCAGGTGATGCTGGATGCCATCTCCATGGCGCAGCATGTCTTCGAGGCTGGCGCGGGCGGCGAGGACCGCCTCGAGTACGTCATCAAGGGCGAGACCAATCTCATGGGAGTCGCGGAGCTCTCGAGCGTCGAGAAGCTGCGGCGGCTCTTCGAGGCGTTCAACGAGAAGCGCGACTTCCTGCACCTGCTCGACCACAGCCTGCGGGCCGAGGGGGTGCGGATCTTCATCGGGCATGAGTCGGGTTATCAGATCCTCGATGACTGCAGCGTGGTGACGGCGCCGTACGGGTCGCCGGAATCGGTCGTGGGCGTGCTCGGGGTCATCGGTCCCACACGCATGGCGTACGAGCGGGTCATCCCGATCGTGGACATGACCGCAAAGCTGCTCGGCTCCGCCTTGAATTCCAGGCGATAGAGCCCCAGGCAGGGCCCTGATTCCAATCGCTTCCGCGGGAGGGGGTCTTCCCGGCGGCAGCGGTTTACCTTATCGAGTGTTTCGGAGGTTCGTGATGACCATGGCTGAGAACGGCGAGCGGTCCGGGGCGCAGGGCGCAGAAGCCAGCGTGGCGTCGGCACCGGCATCGCCGCTGGCTGAGCTCGAGCGTCTGCAGCAGGCCCTCACCGAGGCGGAGGAGCGCGCGCGCAGCCACTGGGAGCAGTATCTGCGCGCCGTGGCGGAGCTCGACAATGTCCGCAAGCGCGCGCAGCGCGACATCGAGGCGGCCAATCGGTACGGTCTGGAGAAATTCGCCGCGGAGCTGCTGCCCGTGCGTGACAGCCTGGAGCTTGCGGTGCAGAGCGCCGACCAGGTTGAGGTCGACGCCCGCAGCCTCAAGCAGGGCCAACAGGCGACCCTGCAGCTGCTGGCGAAGGCGCTGGAGCGGCTCGGCGTGACCCCCATCAATCCGGTCGGCGTGGTCTTCGATCCCACCCGGCACGAGGCAATGATGGCCCAACCGTCCGCCACGGCGAAGCCCGACACCGTGCTGCAGGTGGTCCAGGCGGGCTATGAGCTGAATGGCCGGGTCCTGCGGCCCGCCCGGGTGATCGTGGCCAAGGCGCCGGCCTAGCGGTGGGCCGGGCAGTAGCCCGGACCCGGCGCCTTGAAAATTCGCCGCGACCACCCAAAAAGAGCAACGACATCATCCCCCTTTGGACAGAGATTCCGGCGGAGTAGACACATGGCAAAGGTAATCGGCATCGACCTCGGCACGACCAATTCGTGCGTCGCCATCATGGAGGGCGGCAAGCCCCGCGTGATCGAGAACAGCGAGGGCGACCGTACCACCCCATCGATCGTCGCCTTCACGAAGGACAACGAGGTGCTGGTCGGGCAGCCGGCCAAGCGCCAGGCGGTCACCAACCCGCAGAACACCCTGTTCGCGATCAAGCGCCTCATCGGACGCAGGTTCGAGGACGAGGTGGTCCAGCGCGACGTCAAGATGGTGCCCTACAAGATCGCGCGCGCCGACAACGGCGATGCGTGGGTGGAGGTCCAGGGCAAGAAGATGGCGCCGGCGGAGATTTCCGCGCGCGTCCTCATGAAAATGAAGAAGACGGCGGAGGATTACCTCGGCGAGCCGGTGACGGAGGCCGTGATCACGGTCCCCGCCTACTTCAACGACTCCCAGCGGCAGGCCACCAAGGATGCCGGCCGCATCGCCGGCCTCGAGGTCAAGCGCATCATCAACGAGCCGACGGCGGCCTCGCTCGCCTATGGCCTCGACAAGCAGGGCGGCGACCGCAAGATCGCGGTCTACGACCTCGGCGGCGGCACGTTCGACATCTCCATCATCGAGATCGCGGAAGTCGACGGCGAGCGCCAGTTCGAGGTGCTCTCGACCAACGGCGACACCTTCCTCGGCGGCGAGGACTTCGACCTGCGGATCATCAATTTCCTCGCCGAGGAGTTCCTGAAGGAATCCGGCGTCGACGTGCGCAAGGATCCGCTGGCCATGCAGCGCCTGAAGGAAGCGGCCGAGAAGGGCAAGATCGAGCTCTCCTCCACCCAGCAGACCGACATCAACCTGCCGTACATCACGGCCGACGCCTCGGGACCGAAGCACCTCAACATCAAGCTCACCCGGGCGAAGCTCGAGGCGCTGGTGGAGGATCTGGTGCAGAAGACCATCGCGCCCTGCCGCACCGCGCTGAAGGACGCCGGCGTCTCGGCGAGCGACGTTGCGGAAGTCATCCTGGTCGGCGGCCAGACGCGCATGCCGCTCGTACAGAAGTGCGTGAAGGAATTTTTCGGCCATGAGCCGCGCAAGGACGTGAATCCGGACGAGGCGGTCGCCGTGGGCGCGGCCATCCAGGCCGGTGTTCTCGCCGGTGAGGTCAAGGACGTGCTGCTCCTCGACGTCACGCCCCTCTCGCTCGGCATCGAGACGCTGCACGGCGTGATGACCAAGCTGATCGAGAAGAACACCACCATTCCGACGAAGGCGTCGCAGGTGTTCTCGACGGCCGATGACAACCAGACGGCCGTCACCATCCACGTGCTGCAGGGCGAGCGCGACCGCGCGGCCGACAACAAGTCGCTCGGCAAGTTCGACCTGAGCGACATTCCGCCCGCGCCGCGCGGCATGCCGCAGATCGAGGTGTCGTTCGACATCGATGCCAACGGTATTCTCAACGTCTCCGCCAAGGACAAGGCGACCGGCCGCGAGCAGAAGATCGTGATCAAGGCCTCGAGCGGACTCACCGAGGACGAGATCAAGCGGATGGTGCGCGACGCCGAGGCGCATGCCGCCGAGGACAAGCGCTTCCGCGAGCTGGTGGAGGTGCGAAACAAGGCGGACGGCATGATCCACGCCGTCGAGAGGAGCCTGAAGGACCTCGGCGAGAAGGTGGATGCGGGCGAGCGCGCCAAGATCGAATCCGCGATCTCGGATCTGCGCACGGCGCTGAAGAGCGATGACCGCAACGTCATCGAGAAGAAGACCGAGGCTCTCGCGCAGGCTTCCGCGGCGATCGCGCAGCAGGCGTACGCGGCCGGGCAGGCGGGCTCCGAGGCCGCCGGCGGTGGCGCCGGCGGTGGCGCCGGCGCGCAGGCCGCTTCCGGAGAGGCGGGCGGCGCTTCCGGGCAGACCGGGCGTGACGATGTCGTCGATGCGGAGTTCGAGGAAGTGAACGACAAGGGCCGCAAAGCGAGTTAGTTGACTGGGTAAAAGGTCCTCCGGCGCTTTTACCGGCCAGCCGACTGAGGGGCTTCGACCTTGCCGGCTTGCTTTTGTGCGGCGGGCCGCGAGTGACCTGTGACACACTACCTAAATGTCAAAGGCTGACTACTACAAGGTACTCGACGTACCCAGAACGGCCACCGAGGCGGAGATCAAGAAGGCCTATCGCCGCCTCGCCATGAAGTTTCACCCCGACAGGAATCCCGACGACAAGGAGGCCGAAGAGCGCTTCAAGGAGGCGAAGGAGGCGTGCGAGGTGCTCACCGATGCGCAGAAGCGCGCCGCGTACGATCAGTACGGGCATGCGGGCGTCGAGGCCGCCGCCGCCGGGGCCCGCGGACGGGCCGGAGGGTTTGGGGCCGGGGACGCTTTCAGCGACATCTTCGGCGATGTGTTCGGCGATATCTTCGGCACGGCGCGCCGCGGCGGCCGCTCACAGGTGTTTCGCGGCGCGGATCTGCGCTATGAGATCGAGCTCGAGCTCCCCCAGGCCGTCTTCGGCCATGCGGTGGAGATCGAGGTGCCGAAGCTCTCCGAATGCGAGACCTGTCATGGGAGCGGCGCGGCCAAGGGCAGCTCCCCGACGGCCTGCGATACCTGCGGCGGCTCCGGCCAGGTGCGCATTTCCCAGGGTTTCTTCCAGCTGCAGCAGACTTGCCCCCGCTGCCGCGGCACGGGCACCCTCATCACCAACCCGTGCGACACCTGCCTTGGGCAGGGTCGCGTGCGCCGCAGCCGCAAGCTGTCGGTGAAGATCCCCGCAGGCGTCGATACCGGCGACCGCATTCGCCTCGCGGGCGAAGGGGAGGCTGGACGCAATGGGGGTCCGCCAGGTGACCTCTACGTCGAGGTTCACGTGCGCGAGCACGCGATTTTCGAGCGGGATGGCGAGCACCTGAGCTGCGAGGTACCGATCAGCTTTGCGACCGCGGCGCTCGGCGGCATCGTGGAGGTGCCGACCCTCAACGGCGATGTGACGCTGAAGATTCCGGCGGAGACCCAGTCGGGACGGGTATTCCGGCTGCGGGACAAGGGCGTCAAGCCGGTGCGCAGCCACTCTCGGGGCGATCTGTTCTGCCGGGTCGTGGTGGAGACGCCGGTGCATCTCTCGGCCGAGCAGCGGGAGTTGATCGGCCAGCTCGAGCAGTCGCTGCAGCAGGACCGGCAACGGCACGCGCCGCGCGAGAAGGGATTCCTCGAAGGCATGAAGCGCTTCTTCTCGGGCGCCTGAGCGGCAGATCCATGGCGGGGGCGCGCGTCGTCATCGTCGGAGCGAGCGGGCGCATGGGCCAGGCGCTGGTCCGGGCGACGCGCGAGCTCCCGGCGTTGCGCATCGCTGCAGGGGTGGCTTCGGCCGGCAGCGCCAGTGTCGGCCGCGATCTCGGCGTGGTCGCGGGCCTGGAGCCCTTGGGGCTGGAGGTCTCGAGCGACCTGCCCGCGGCGCTCGCCGGCGCGGACGTCGCGCTCGACTTCTCTCAGCCCCATGCGACCCGCGCCAACATCGCCGCATGCCGCGCGGCGCGCAAGCCGCTGCTCATCGGTACGACCGGCTTCGGGGCCGAGCTGACGGAGGCGGAGCTCGATGCCGCCGCACGCGACATTCCCTTGCTCATCGCGCCGAATACCAGTCTCGGGGTGGCATTGCTGGTGGACCTGGTCCGCCGGGCGGCGCGCGCTCTGCCGGCAGAATTCGACGTCGAGGTCATTGAGGCGCATCACCGGATGAAGCGGGATGCGCCGTCGGGTACCGCGCTGGCGCTTGCCCGGGCGGCCGGCGAGGGGCGGGGCCTGGTGGCCGCGGATGCGCTCGCGGGAAGCTCCGCCGCCCGGACCGGTCCCCGGCGGCAGGGGGAGATCGGGTTCGCGGTCATCCGCGGCGGCGACATCGTCGGCGACCACACCGTGCTCTTCGCGGGTTCCGGAGAGGAGCTGCGGCTGAGTCACCGCGCGGGCGATCGGGCCATTTTCGCGCGCGGGGCGTTGCGAGCCGCTCTGTGGCTCCTGACCCAGCCGCCGGGCCGCTACAACATGAGCGATATTGTCAAGGAAAATCAATCACTTGCATGATTGTTCGCGGACTTTTACCACGGCGGCGGCGCGGAATTTTCCATGGACACCCAACCGCCCGGCCCGTAAAATTTGCACCTAATCCGAGGTACGGGTTAGTCCAATGCAGGGCGGGAGGCGTTCGCGAGAACCCTCCCGCTTTGTATATGGGCGCAAAGTCGCCTGGCGGCGCTTTGCGCGAGCGCGCTACGCGAACAGGTTACATCCCGCGGGCCCAGGGAACGGCCCGGGGCCGCTCGCTTGATCGCTTTCGACCGGAGGACGCGTTGCAACCTGATGAGGTGTGTTTGAAGTGAGCGTACCCGCTGTACTGGCATTGGCGGATGGCACCGTCTTCCGCGGCCAGTCGATTGGTGCCAAGGGCAACACCACGGGTGAAGTCGTTTTCAATACCGCTTTGACGGGGTATCAGGAGATCCTCACCGACCCGTCCTACGCCCGCCAGATCGTCACGCTCACCTGCCCGCACATCGGCAACACCGGCGGCACGCCGGAGGATCTCGAGTCCGCGCAGATCGCCGCGGCCGGGCTCATCATCCGCGACCTGCCGCCGCAGGCAAGCAGCTGGCGCGCCAACGAGTCGCTGAGCGAGTTCCTGGAGCGCGGGCGTGTCGTCGCCATCGCAGGCATCGACACGCGGCGCCTGACGCGCATCCTGCGCGAGACCGGCGCGCAGTCCGGCTGCATCATGACGGGCGAGCAGGTCGATACCGCCGCGGCGATCAAGGCTGCGCGCAAGTTCCCGGGCCTGAAGGGCATGGATCTCGCCAAGGTCGTCAGCACCAAGCGCAGCTTCCAGTGGAACGAGGGAACGGTGTGGCCGGAAAGCTCGCGCGTGCCGATCCGCTCGCACCAACGGTTGCACGTCGTCGCGTACGACTTCGGCATCAAGCGCAACATCCTGCGGGTCCTGGCGGACTTCGGCTGCCGCATGACGGTCGTGCCCGCGCAGACCAGCGCCGAGGAAGCGCTGGCGCTCGCGCCCGACGGCATCTTCCTCTCCAACGGACCCGGCGACCCCGAGCCCTGCGACTACGCCATCAACGCGACCCGCAAGTTTCTCGACACCGACATTCCGGTGTTCGGCATCTGCCTCGGCCATCAGATCCTCGGCCTCGCCTGCGGCGGGAGCACGTTGAAGATGAAGTTCGGCCACCATGGCGCCAACCATCCGGTGCAGGACCTCGATTCCGGGCGGGTGTTCATCACCAGCCAGAATCACGGCTTCGCGGTCGACGAGACGACGCTGCCTGCCAACGTGCGGCCCACGCACCGCTCGCTCTTCGACGGCTCGCTCCAGGGTCTCGCCTTCAAGGATCGGCCGGCGTTCGGTTTCCAGGGCCATCCGGAGGCGAGCCCGGGCCCGCACGATCTGAAGCCGCTCTTCGAGCGCTTCAATCATCTGATGCTGCGGCGGCTGCAGACGCAGCTGCGCCTCGCCGAGGAGCAGGCGCGCCGGCAACAAACCGCGGTGAGATCGTGATGGCTGCCGCAGTCGTGTCGACGCGTGCCGCATGAAAAGAACGGACCTCCAGAGCATCCTCATCATCGGCGCCGGCCCCATCGTCATCGGCCAGGCGTGCGAGTTCGACTATTCCGGCGCGCAGGCCTGCAAGGCGCTGCGGGAGGAGGGCTACCGGGTCATCCTGGTCAACTCCAATCCCGCCACCATCATGACCGACCCCGAGATGGCGGACGCCATCTATATCGAGCCGGTCAACTGGCGCACAGTGGCGCGCATCATCGAGAAGGAGCGTCCGGATGCGCTGCTGCCGACTATGGGGGGACAGACTGCGCTCAACACGGCGCTCGACCTCGTCCGCGAGGGAGTGTTGGAGAAGTACGGCGTCGAGCTCATCGCCGCCTCGAGGGCCGCGATCGACATGGCGGAGGACCGCGAGCTCTTCCGCAACGCCATGCGCGAGATCGGGCTCGAGACGCCGCGCTCGCAGATCGCGCGCAGCCTCGATGAGGCGCTCACCATCGCGGCGACGGAGATCGGCTATCCGGTCGTGATCCGCCCCTCGTTCACCCTCGGCGGGAGCGGCGGCGGCATCGCCTATAACCGCGAGGAGCTCGCGGAGATCGCCGCGCGCGGGCTCGATGCCTCCCCGACTTCCGAGGTGCTGCTCGAGGAGTCGGTGATCGGTTGGAAAGAGTTCGAGATGGAGGTGGTGCGCGATCACAAGGACAACTGCATCATCGTCTGCTCGATCGAGAACCTCGACCCGATGGGCGTGCATACCGGCGACTCGATCACGGTGGCTCCCGCGCTGACGCTGACCGACAAGGAATACCAGCGCATGCGCGATGCCTCGATCGCCGTGCTGCGCAAGATCGGCGTCGACACCGGCGGCTCGAATGTGCAGTTCGCCGTCAATCCGCGCGACGGACGACTGCTCATCATCGAGATGAACCCGCGCGTGTCGCGCTCCTCGGCGCTCGCTTCCAAGGCGACCGGCTTCCCGATCGCCAAGATCGCCGCCAAGCTCGCCGTCGGCTACACGCTCGATGAGCTGAAGAACGACATCACCGGCGGCGCGACGCCCGCCTCCTTCGAGCCGTCGATCGATTACGTGGTGACCAAGATCCCGCGCTTCACGTTCGAGAAGTTTCCGGCCGCCAACGACCGCCTGACGACCCAGATGAAGTCGGTGGGCGAGGTCATGGCGATCGGCCGCACCTTCCAGGAGTCGCTGCAGAAGGCGCTGCGCGGGTTGGAGACGGGGCTCGACGGGCTCTCGCCCATCCTGACGCTCCCCCTCGACGAGGACGGCCAGACGAAGCTCGCGTACGAGCTGCGCGCTCCCGGCGCCAACAGGCTGTTGTACGTGGCGGACGCGTTCCGCGCCGGCTGGTCGTTCGAGCGGATCGCGGAGCTCACGCACATCGATCCCTGGTTCCTGGCGCACATCGAGGACCTGATCGTGGAGGAGAGGCGGATAGGCGCCGAAGGCTTCGGCGCGCTGACCGCGGACCGGCTGCGCGGCCTCAAGCGCAAGGGCTTCTCCGACAGCCGGCTCGGCAAGCTCCTCGATCTGCCGGAGAAGGCCGTGCGCGCCAAGCGTCACGACCTGGGCGTCCGACCCGTCTACAAGCGGGTCGACACCTGCGCCGCGGAGTTTGCGACCTCGACGGCCTATCTCTACTCGACCTACGAAGAGGAGTGCGAGGCGCAGCCGACGGGCCGCCGCAAGATCATGATCCTCGGCGGCGGACCCAATCGCATCGGCCAGGGGATAGAGTTCGATTACTGCTGCGTGCACGCGGCCCTGGCCCTGCGCGAGGACGGGTTCGAGACCATCATGGTCAACTGCAACCCGGAGACCGTCTCGACCGATTACGACACCTCCGATCGTCTCTACTTCGAGCCCCTGACACTCGAGGATGTGCTCGAGGTGCTGGCGAAGGAGCAACCCGAAGGGGTGATCGTGCAGTTCGGCGGCCAGACGCCGCTCAAGCTGTCCCGCGCATTGGAAGAAGCCGGAGCGCCGATCATCGGCACCTCGCCCGACTCCATCGACGTCGCCGAGGACCGCGAGCGCTTCCAGGCCCTGGTCCGGCGGCTCGGCCTGAAGCAGCCCGCCAACGCCACCGCGCGTACGGAAGATCAGGCCGTGGCACTCGCGCGCGAGGTCGGCTTTCCGCTCGTGGTGCGGCCGTCCTATGTGTTGGGCGGCCGCGCGATGGAGATCGTCTTCAACGAGGAGGATCTGCGGGCCTACATGGGCCATGCGGTGCAGGTCTCCAACGACAGCCCCGTGCTCCTCGATCGCTTTCTCGACGTTGCGATCGAGGTCGATGTCGACGCCCTGTGCGATGGCGAGGAAGTGCTCATCGGCGGCATCATGGAGCACGTGGAGCAGGCGGGTGTGCACTCCGGCGACTCCGGCTGCTGCCTGCCGCCGAACAGCCTGACCGCCGAGACCCAGGAAAGCCTGCGCGATCAGACCAGCCGGCTCGCCAAGGCGCTCTCGGTCGTGGGCCTGATGAACATCCAGTTCGCGATCCAGAACGGCGTCATCTACGTCCTGGAGGTCAATCCGCGCGCCTCGCGCACGGTGCCGTTCGTCTCCAAGGCAACCGGCCTGCCGCTGGCGAAGATCGCCGCGCGGGTGATGACCGGCCGGACGCTGCGCGAGCAGGGCGTGACCGCGCGCCGCGACCCGCCGTATTATTCGGTGAAGGAGGCGGTGTTTCCGTTCGTCAAGTTCCCGGAGTCCGATCCGATCCTCGGGCCGGAGATGAAATCCACCGGTGAGGTGATGGGGACGGGCCGCACCTTCGGCGAGGCTTACGCGAAGGCGCAGACCGGCTCGGGCGTCACGCTGCCGCGCAAGGGCGTGTGCTTCATCAGCGTGCGCGACCGGGACAAGCCGGGCGCGGTGGAGCTCGCGCGCCGCCTCATCGCCCGCAGCTTCGAGGTGCTGGCGACCGAGGGCACCGCGCGGGCGCTGTCGGAAGCCGGCATCGCCTGCCGCCGGGTGAACAAGGTCCGGGAGGGACGGCCGCACGTCGTGGACATGATCAAGAACGACGAGATCGATCTCATCGTCAACACGACCGAAGGCAAGCTCGCCATCCGGGAGTCGAACTCCATCCGCCGCGAGGCGGTGCACCATCGGGTAACCTACTACACCACGCTCGCGGCCGGGCTCGCGACCTGCGAGGCGCTCGATCATCTCGATGAGGTTGAAGTGAATCGCCTGCAGGACCTGCACCACGAGGCGCTCGCCGGATGAAACGCACTCCCATGACCCTGCGCGGCGCCGAGGCGTTGCGCGCCGAGCTCAAGCGCCTGAAGTCCGAGGCGCGCCCCAACATCATCAAGGCGATCGCGGAGGCGCGCGGCCACGGCGATCTGTCGGAGAACGCCGAGTATCACGCGGCGCGCGAGCAGCAGGGTTTCATCGAGGGGCGCATCAAGGAGATCGAGACCAAGCTCTCCACCGCCGAGATCATCGACCCCAGCAAGCTCACCAACACGGGCAAGGTCGTCTTCGGCGCCGTGGTGGAGCTGGAAGATCAGGACGACGGCAGCCGCGTGGTCTACCAGGTGGCGGGCGAGGACGAGGCCGACATCCGCGCCGGCCGCATCTCCATCACTTCTCCGATCGCGCGCGCCCTGGTCGGCAAGTCTCAGGGCGAGGTCGTCGACGTCTCCGCGCCGGGCGGCGTCCACTCCTACGAGATCGTGACCGTCCGCTTCGAGTAGTCAGGCGTCGGGAATGACGATGCGCAGCAGCTCGGGGCGCGGGCGGTAGAAAACGGCCACGTTGCCGATCCGATGCACGAGCGAGCTGCCGGTGCGGCGTGCCAGCTCCTCGAAGGCGGCGTCCCTGGCTTCCCGATCGCCGCCCGGTGCCTTGACCTTGATCAGCTCGTGATCGGTGAGCGCGCGGTCGGCCTCGCGGGCGACCGCATCCGTCAGTCCTGCGGACCCGAGCCGAACGACCGGCTGCAGGGCGTGGGCGAGGCCGCGAAGATGGCGGCGCTGGCGCTCGGTGAGCATCGTGTGAGACATCGCTGA
>Ga0134126_10003835_pt1 | contig 18821 bp, 15 predicted proteins | sample KB31752_FD_96881 | JGI IMG/M metagenome (GOLD analysis project Ga0134126, IMG submission 96881) | Terrestrial soil microbial communities with excess Nitrogen fertilizer from Kellogg Biological Station, Michigan, USA - KB3-175-2 | ecosystem: Environmental > Terrestrial > Soil > Unclassified ...
AGGACTACCTGGCAAGAGTCTGAGACGCGCCTGCCGCGACGCTTCCCGCCTCGACCAGCACCATCGCCTTCGGATTCAGGTGGTTCTTGATCGCGGCATTGACCTGCTCACGCGTCAGCGCATTGAGCGCCGCGGGATACTCATCCAGCCAGCCGACGTCGTAGCCGCGCTGCGCGTTCATCAGGATGGTATTGGCCAATCCGCCGGTGGTCGATAGCCCGACCAGGTAGCCGCCGACCAGTCCCTGCTTGCGTGCCGTCAGTTCCTGATCCGATATGCCGTCCTGCCACCATCGCTCGAGCACGCTGCGGGTCGATGCGATCCCCTTGTCCAGCAGCGCCGGGGCAAAGCTCGCCGAGATGTACCACTTGCCATCGACGATGCTGTCATCAGCCATGGTCGCGCCGATGTTGTAGGTCAGGCCTTCCTTGTCGCGCACGCTGCCCATCAGCCGCCCGGTGAACCCGCGCCCCAGAACGGCGGTTCCCATGCGCAACGCCAGCGCATCGGGATCCTTGTAGCGCAGTCCGGTCGCCTGGCCGAGCATCACCGATGCGCTCGGCCTGCCGGACAGCGGCACCGATATCACCTGGGCCGCGCCCACCGCGGCAGGCTTCGCCGGCCGTACGTAGTCCTGTCCCCCCGACCATCCGGAAAATGCCTTGTCGATTTGGGCCTGCGCCGCGTCGGCGTCCACATCGCCCGCGACCACCAGGATCATGTGGGCCGGACCATAGTATTTCGCATAGAACGCCTTGACTTCGTCGAGGGTGGCGGACTTGGCCGCGGCCTCGTACTCGGCGATGGTGTGCGGCCTGTTGGGATGTCCCTGGGGAAATATCGCCCGGCCAAAGGCCTCCTGTGCGCGCGCATCGGTGTTCTGCTCCGAGGTCTGCAGCGCGCCGATGAATTGCTGCTTGGTCTTGTCGAATTCCTCGCGTGCGAGGGCCGGCGTGCGCAAGTCGGCGGCAATCAACCCGACGATCAGCGGCAGATCCTTCTTCAAACACTTGGCGCGCACTTCCAGGGACTGGGTACCCACTCCGAAGGAGATCTCCGCGCCGACATTTTCCAGTCGATCGGCAATGGCGAATTTGTCGAGCGCCTTCGTGCCGCGGTCGAGCATCATGCCGGTGAGCGTCGGAGTCGCGATGTTCCCCGGTTCGCCCATGGCATCGCCCGCGGGCAGCGAACCCAAGATCACGACCACATCCCGCACGTCCGTGCGATAGGTGATCAGGTCGATTCCCGCAACCTGCGAGCGGCGGGCATGGTCGGCGGTATTCGCCGTGGCGGCGCTGGCGGCGCTGGCGGCGCTGGCGGCCAAGACGGCGCCGAACGACAATAATGCAGTCAATAAATGCCGTGTCACGAACCCTTCCCTCCCGGCGGCATGGGAATGAACCAGCCCGTCGTGCTCTGATCCTCGTTGAGATATTCCTTGGCGACGCGCTGCACGTCCGCGGGAGTCACTTGCTGCACTTTCTGCGGAAACGTCACATACAGCGTCCAGTCCCCGACGGCGATCCACTCGTTGAGTTCCGCCGCCACGGCCGCGGTTCCGTCGCGCTTGTAGGCGTCGGCCGCGATGTACTGCTGCTTCACCCGTTCGACCTCGGCCGCGGTGACCCCGCCGGTTTTGATTTTGTCGATTTCTTCGAGCAAGGTCTTCTCCACCTGCTCATGCGTGGCGCCCGGCGCGAGCACCGCATACACGCTGTGCAGGGACAGGTCGTGATGCAGGTCGGTGCCGGCGCCTGCGTTCAAGGCCAGACCCGCATCGACGAGCGCCCGGTACAGGCGCGCGTTCTTCCCCGAGCTCAAGATCGCATCCAGCATGTCGAGCGCCGGCTGATCGGCATCGCGGCCGTTCGGTACCTTGTGGGCGATGATCACCGTCCCGAGTTCGCCCGGCCGCTTGATGATGACTCGGCGCGCCCCGCTTTGCGCCGGCTCCTCGGTGTACATGCCGGGAATGGGCGCCGGAGAGCGCGGGATGACGCCATAGTATTTCTTGATCAGGTTCAAGGCGGCCGCGGGGTCGATATCTCCGACCACCGTCACCGTCGCATTGTTGGGCCAGTAGAACGTGTCGTAGAACTCGCGCAATTTCCCGATGGGCACATGCTCGATGTCGCTTTTCCAGCCGATGGTCGGATGATGGTACGGCAGGGCCACGTAGGCGGCCGCCGTCACCTCCTCGACGAGCACATTGACCGGATCGTTCTTGCCCCTCTCGTACTCATTGCGCACCACGGTCATTTCGGCTTGCCGATCGGCCTCGTGCAGCCACAGGTGGCGCATGCGATCCGCTTCGATGGCGACATAGCCCGCCAGATTTTCACGCCCGACGGTCGCGAAATAATTGGTGCGATCGACCGAAGTGCTGGCATTGAACTGGCCGCCGACCCGTTCCAGGAATTGCTTGACGCTGTTGCCCTTCGGATCATTGAAGCCGTCGCTGCCCTTGAACATCAGGTGTTCGAGCAGGTGCGTCGAGCCCGTCGTGCCGGTGACTTCGTTTCTGGAACCGACCCGGTAGGTCACTTGGAAGGTCACCACCGGCGCCGAATGGTCGGGCACCAGCAATACGCTGAGGCCGTTGCTGTCGAGCCGGTATTCCTCGATCCGATCCAGAGATTTGACGAACGTGAAGCCCGCGACGTAGGGGTAGGACTGCGCGGGCACGGGCGCCGGCGCAAGCCCCGGCGCGGCCGCAGGTCCCGGCGCGGCCGCAGGTCCCGGCGCGGCCGCAGGTCCCGGCGCGGCCGCAGGTCCCGGCGCGGCCGTGCGCGCGAGCGCAGCCGCGGCAGACCGCGCCGCCGGTGCGAGCGCACAGAGCACCGCCGCAGCCGCGCACAGACCCACCCACAGGGCTGCCCGCGAGCGTGGAATTAGGACTTCGTCATACATATTCACCACCCTCATGGCCGGCTTCGCGCCGGCCGCCAATTCTAGTTCGTTCCGGGCCGGGATTGCCCACAATCATGCAAGCCCGGCGGCCGGCGCCGGACTGATCAGCCGCGCCAGCCCGAGAATGGCGTGCATGAAGGGCGCCGGAATCTCCAGCCGGTCGGCAATCTCGACCACCGCGCCCAGCTGCGGCTCGAGCTCGAGCGCCCGGCCCGCGTCGAGATCCGCGAGCATCGAAGTCCTGAAGTCCCCGAGCCGCTGCGTAATGGCAATGCGCTCCTGCGGCGTGATGCCGAGGCTCAATCCCAGTTGCCCCGCGCAGAGTTGCATCTCCTGCATCATGCGCACGCACAGGTCGCGCACCTCCACGCTCCCCAGCATCGTGGCCGTCCCGCAGCGGGTCAGTGCGCTCAAGGGATTCATGCTCATATTGCCCAGGAGCTTGGCCCACACGTCATGACGAATGCGCCGCGAAACTTCCGCATTGATGCCGCCGTCGCGCAAGCCGGTGACGACTTCTTGCAGGCGGCCCGTATCCGCGCCGCTCGGCTCGCCGACCAGCACGCGCTCGGCGGCCACCACCTGCACGTGTGCCGGCGCCGCCACCCGCGCCGAGGCATGCACCACCGAACCCAACACGCGGTCGCGCGGAAACGTCCGCTCCTGCGTTCCGGCGGGATCGACGCTGCGCAGGGTATGATTGGCCAGGAGGCCGCCGAAGTCGTGGAAAAACCACCATGGGATGCCGTTGGTGCCGCTGACCATCACGGTGTTCGGCCCGATCAGAGGGCTCAAGGTGGGAGCAAGTTCGGGCAGCGCCTGTGCCTTGACGGTGAGAAATACATAGTCGTGCAACCCCAGCTCGGAGGCGGAGCCCGCTCTGGGATGGCTCAGCCGCTCCCGGCCGTCCCGCTCGAGGCGCAGGCCGCGCTCGTGAAGGGCTGCCAGGGTCGCACCGCGCGCCAGCACCGATACCCGCCAGCCGGCGCGGTCGAGGGCGTCGGCCATCCATGCACCGATGGCCCCCGCTCCCACCACCACCGCCGAAGGATTCATGAGGCGAAGAATAACAGACTCGTGCCGGCACCTCGGGTCACGAGACCTGCTATATATTGCGCTCATGGCAGCACCACACACCGCCGCGCCGCGCTGGGTCGCGATCTTCGATCTCGACGGCACGCTGACCCGGCACGATACGCTGCGGCTGTTCTTGACCGACTTTCTGCGGGCGCATCCGGGCCGCTGGCTCAGGGTGTGGCGCCTGCCGTTCGCCTTCCTATGCTTCGTGGCGCTGGGCCGCGATCGCGGCAAGCTGAAATCGTCCGTCATTCGCGCCCTCCTCGGCGGCACGCCGCGCGCCGCCCTCGACGCATGCGCCGATTCGTTCGTGAACTCGCTGCAGGCCCGCGGTGAATTCCGGCCGGCGGCGCTCGCCGTTCTCGAGACGCACCGCGCGGCGGGGGATCACCTGATCTTGCTGTCCGCGAGCCCCGATTTGTACGTGCCGCGCATCGGCCGGCTGCTCGGCTTCGAGCGGACCCTGTGCACCGAAATTCGCTGGGCGGACGACCGCCTCGACGGCGCCTTGAACACGGCCAATCGGCGCGGCGCCGAAAAATCACGCTGCCTCGAGTGGCTGCGCACGCAGTACCCCGATCTGCCCATGGCGGCCTATGGCAACAGCGGCTCGGATTTGGACCATATGCGCCGCGCCGACCGGGCAGTGCTGGTCAACGGCAACGCCGCCGCACGGCTGTCGGCCCAGGCGTCGGGGATGGCCGCCGCGAATTGGCCATGAGGCCGCGGGCGCCGGGCGCCGCCGACGCTAGCGCCGCACGTCCTGCAGGGTCCGGTGCAGCTTGAGCAGCAGGTTTTCGGTGGTCGGCCAGTCGATGCAGGGATCGGTGATGGACACGCCGTATTCGAGCTTGCTCAAGTCCTTCGGGATCGGCTGATTGCCGCCCTTCAAGTGGCTCTCGAGCATGAGGCCCACGATGGAGCGGTTGCCGTCGACGATCTGGGCGATGCAATTCTCGGCCACCAACGGCTGCAGGCTGGGATCCTTGTTCGAGTTGCCGTGGCTGCAATCCACGACGATGGTCGCCGGCAGCCCGGCCGACCCCAACTCGCGTTCCGCCAGGGCAATGCTCACCGCGTCGTAATTGACGCGGCCCCCGCCGCCGCGCAGCACCAGGTGCGCGTGGCTGTTGCCGCGCGTGCGAAACACCGCCGACTGTCCCTGCTGGGTGATGCCCAGAAAATGGTGCCCATGCCGCACCGATTGCAGGGCGTTGATCGACGTGGCCAGCGAGCCGTCGGTGCCGTTCTTGAAGCCCACCGGCGTCGACAGGCCGCTGGCCATTTCCCGATGAGTCTGCGACTCCGTGGTGCGGGCGCCGATGGCGGTCCAGGTGATGAGCTCGGAAATATACTGCGGCATGATGGGATCGAGCGCCTCGGTGCCCGCCGGCAAGCCCAGTTCCGCGATGTGCAGGAGCAGCTCCCGCGCCATGAAAATGCCCTTTTCGATGTGAAAAGAATCATCCAGGTCCGGGTCGTTGATCAGCCCCTTCCACCCGACCGTGGTGCGCGGCTTCTCGAAATACACGCGCATGATGGGCAGCAGCGTCGATTCGATGCGCACGGCGAGCGCCTTCAAGCGCGCCGCGTACTCGCGGGCCGCCGCCACGTCGTGGATCGAGCAGGGACCCACCACCACGAAAAGCCGCGGATCGCGCCTCTCCAGTATCGCGCGCAACGAGTCGCGCGATTTGAGCACGGTCGCGGAGGCGCGCGCCGTCAACGGCAGGCGTTGCTTCACCTCCTCGGGAGTCGCGAGCAGATCGCTCGACGCGACGTTGACGTTCTGCAATAAATCTCGAGTATTCGTCACGGTGCGGCCTACATGGAAGTTCTGACGGTCCAAAGCTCCGGAAAGAATTTCAGCTCCAGCGCCTTGGTCAAATAGGAGACGCCGCCCGTGCCGCCCGTGCCGCGCTTGTACCCTATGATGCGTTCGACCGTCTTGACGTGGGCGAATCGCCACAGTTGGAATTTGTAGTCCAGATCGACCAGCCGCTCCGCCAACTGGTACAGATCCCATTCCTTGACGGAGTTGTGGTAGACGCTGAGCCATGCCGCCGCCACCTGCTTGCTGGCCTGGTACGGCAGGGTGAAGTCGCGATCGATGGCCTGCGGCGGCAGGTCGAAGCCGCGCCGGCTCAGCAGCCGCAGGACCTCATCGTACAAGCTCGGCGCCCGCAGGGCGCGTTCGAGCGCCTCGTAGGCCGGCGGATCGCCGCGGAACACCTTGATGGTATCGGCATTCTTGTTGCCGATCAGGAACTCCAGCAGGCGGTACTGCCGCGACTGGAACCCCGAGGATTTGCCCAGCGTGTTGCGAAAGGCCGAATAATCGTGCGGCGTGATCGTCGCCAGCACGTCCCACGACTGCAGCAATTGCTGCTGGATCGTCGATACGCGCTCCAGCATCTTGAAGGTCGGGCCCAAATCGTCGCGCCTCACGCAGTCCAGGGTCGCCCCGAGTTCGTGCAGGCACAGCTTGATCCACAACTCCGACACTTGATGAATGACGATGAACAGCATTTCATCGTGCTCGTAGGACAGCGGATGCTGCGCCTCCAGCAACTTGTCGAGATTCAGGTATTGCGAATAGCTTAGGGACTCGCTCAAGTCCCAGTGCACCTGTTCGTCGCTCAAATCGACGAAAGGCTTGGGGGTGGGGGGCACGTGATTCACGGTCAAGTCTTGAAGACCCAGCCGGGGACTTCGCGCCAGCCCGCGAGCAGCTCGCGGTCGAGCCGCCGGTAGTCCGGTTCGATCTTTGCCACCAAACGCCAGAAACTCTCCGAGTGATTCATATGCCGCGTATGCGCCAATTCATGGACGAACAAGTAGCGGACCACCTCGCTCTGCAGAAAAACCAGGGAGCAATTCAGGCTCACCGTGCCGCGCGTGGAGCAGCTGCCCCAGCGCGTGCGCTGGCACCGTATGGACACCCGCGACACCGTACAATTCAATTCATGCGCCAACCGCAGCAGGCGCGGCGACAGGCGTTCATGGGCCGCCCGCTTGAGCCAGCCCTGCAGCATCGCCCGCACGCCGCGCTCATCGGCCGCCTGCACCAAAATCCGCCCGGAATCCTGTTCGAGCCGGCGTGCCGCTCCCCGGCGCCATTCGACCGAGAACCTCTCGCCCGTGAAGGCAAAATCGATGGCCGGGGGCACCGGTTCGCCGGGCGCCGCGAAGCACTGCATGGCGGCGACCTTGCGGTCGATCCAAGGCGTGAACCGATGTACGAAATCGCGCACGGTGTGCGCATTGACGCCGACCGGGACCACGATTTCAACACGGCCGCCGACGTGCACGCGAGCCGTCAGCCGCCGTGCCCGCGCGCTGACCCGCACGGCGAACGGGTCGCCGGAAGTCCGCGTCTCGAACAGCGATAACTGCGTGCCTTGTGGCTTCATCGCGTGCAATGATACCAGGTTCGACTCGAGTCAACGGCCGCGCCGGCGCACCTACGGGCGCGTCAGCAGCAACAATTGCCGCTGTGCCGCCTTGTAGTCGGGCGCGACGATCAGCGACTTTTCGATCCAGTTGCGGGCGTTCAAGTGATCGCCGCGCGCCTGCAGCTCGCGGCCGAGCGCCAGGTACGCTTCGGCGTGGCCCCAGCCCGGAACGTCGACGCTGGTGGCGGAGGTCGCTTCGAACAATTTGGCGGCGAGTTCGAGTTGCGCGAATGCCTGTTGCCGCTCGGCGGTTCCGGGTTTTGCCTCGCTCAGGCCGATCAGGCTGGAAATGTACACCGCGCGCGGATTGCGCGGCGCCACCTTGAGCGCGGCCGCCAGCCGTTCACGGCACCGTGTACGCAGCAGTACCGCCGCCAGCTTCCTGTGTTCTGCCAGCTCGGCATAACAGGCCGACTGCAATACCAGAGCCTCGACCGACTTGACATCTTGCGACACCGCCGGCTTGAGTTCATCGATGCAGTCCGACAGCGCGGACTGCGCCACGCCGCCCGCGGCGCGGCCCGCGAGCAGCGCGCGGCGGTACTGCGCGTGCGCCAGGTGATAGCGCAGCGCCGGATCGGCTTCGTCCGCCTGGACGCGCGTGGCGAGATCCTGAACCAGATTCGCCAGGCCGTTGGCGTCCTCGGTTTGATACGCGTAGAGGATTTGAGCCTGGCGGTCCCCGCCCTGCTGGGCCGCCGCCGTCGCGGCGAACAAAACGGCCGACAGTACGAGATATCTGGCGTTCAACATGAAACAGCGTGCCCGCGATTACAATGGCGGCATGAAGATATCACTAATCGACATCGGGTCGAACCTCACCCACGACAGCTTTGCGGCGGATCGCGATGCCGTGCTGGCGCGGGCGCGCGACGCGGGCGTGAGCCGCCAGATCGTGACCGGAGCGGACTTGGCGAGTTCGCAGCTGGCGGCCGACCTGGCGGCGGCGCATCCGGCGGTGCTGGCCAGCACCGCGGGAGTCCATCCTCACCATGCCCGGAGTTTCGATGCGTCGCAGCGCGAGGGGCTGGCGGCGCTGCTGCTGCGACCCGGCGTGGTGGCCGTCGGTGAATGCGGCCTGGACTATTGCCGCAATTTCTCGCCGCCCGACGCTCAGCGCACGGCCTTCATTGCGCAGTTGGAACTCGCCGCCGGCGCCGGCAAGCCGGTGTTCCTGCATCAGCGCGATGCGCACCAGGACTTCGCCGCCATCCTCGAGGAGCATCGCGCGCGCATCAGCCGTGGGGTCGCGCACTGCTTTACCGGCGGCCGGGCGCAGCTCGAGGACTATCTGGCGCTCGATCTTTACATCGGGGTGACCGGCTGGGTGAACGATGAGCGCCGCGGCGGCCATCTGCGCGAGGCGGTGCCTCACATCCCGGCGGACCGCCTGATGCTGGAAACGGATGCGCCCTATTTACTGCCGCGCGACCTGGTGCCTTCCCCCAAGTCGCGGCGCAACGAGCCCTGCTATCTGCCGCACATAGCGCGCACCGTCGCCGCCCTGCGCGGAGAAAGCCTGGAAGCGCTGGCCGCGGCGACCACGCGCAATGCAACCCGTTTTTTTGCGCTGCCGGAGGTCAGAGATTCGTGAATAGATGCGGGCTCGGCCGCAGCTGCGACGTCAGCCGGTTCCAGGAATCCGCAAACTGCGCGAATGCCGGGTCCGCTTTCATGCCCTGCTCGACCACCGGAAATTCCACTTCGATGGCGTCCTGCATCATCACCCAGCGGGGAATGCCCTTGGTGAATTTTCCGACATTGGAGAACAGCAGCCGCCCCTCGACCGGCACCTCCCCGGCCAGCGCTTTGACCGCCGCGATCCGGTCGTACAGCGCCGGTTGCGGGTTGTCGAAGGTGTAACGGCGGCTGCGCCCCATGACGGTCCAATCGCTCATCTGATCGCCGCCGAAAATCAGGCCGGCAACGCGGCGGGTGTCGAGCACCAGCACGCCCCGCGGCGTCAGCAGCAGGTGATCCACATGGATGAACCCGCCCATGCCGTCGGGGACCAGCACTTGGTGAACCGCCTCGAAGGCGATCCGTTCCAGACGCGCCAGCAAGCTGCGGCGGCGCGCGCGCCGCTGATAGGCGCGCCAACCCCAGAAGCCGCCGGCGGCGAGCAGCACCAGAAGCGTGCCAATCGCAATCCACTCGGCTTCCATATCGACGCGGGTCATTCGAGCGCCGCGGCCAGAGCCTCGAGCGTCGGCGGCAAGTCCCGGGCATGGTTCGGCAATCGCAGCAATCGCTCGAGGCTGGGCGGGATGTCCACCGTCTTGCCGATCACGGGCTCGACGATTTCGTTGAACTTGGCGGGATGCGCGGTGGCAACCACCACCCAGGGGCGCCCGCGCCGTTCCGCCGCGCCGAGACGCGCATAGACTTCCGCCGCGGTGGCCGTGTGCGGGCACCATTCGCGCCCATAGTGCATGAAGTCATGTTCGATGCGGGCCCGGATGGCGGCGTCATCGACGCTGTCCGCGCTCAATTGTTCGCGTATCTCGCCCAGTGTCGGATACAGCGCACGGATGCGTTCCATATTGCTGGGATTGCCGACGTCCATGGCCGAGGCCAGGGTGGCGATGCTGGGGCGCGGCTGCCAGATGCCGGTGGCCAGGAAATCAGGAACCGTACGGTTGATGTTGTGCGCGAGAATGATGCGCGCGAGGGGAAAGCCCATCGCCCGGGCCCACACCGCGGCGAAAGCGTTGCCGAGGTTGCCGGCGGGGATGATGTAGGAGGGCTTCGCCCCGGTGCGGCGCTCGATATCGAGGCTCGACGCCGCGTAGTACACCATTTGCGGCAACAGCCTTCCCACGTTGATGCTGTTGGCGGAGCTGAACCGGTGCTCGAGTTTGAGCGCCGCATCGCCGAATGCCTCCTTCACCAGACGCTGACAGTCGTCGAAGGTGCCGGCGATGCGCAACGAGGCGACGTTGCCGCCCCAGCAGGTGAGCTGCTGTTCCTGCCGCGGACTCACCAAGCCCTTCGGATAGAGAATCACCACCCGCACCCAGGGGCGCCCATGGAAAGCCGCGGCAACCGCGCCTCCGGTGTCTCCCGAGGTGGCCACCAGGATGGTCATCGGCCGGGGCGACTGCGTTTCCAACCTCTGCAGACTCTCCGCCAGGAAGCGGGCTCCGAAGTCCTTGAACGCCGCGGTCGGTCCGTGAAACAACTCGAGCGCGAACAACGGATCCGGCCCCGCCGCGACGGCCGTGGCCGGCGCGGGCAGATCGAGCGCCGCATCCGCAATGTCGCCGAGCGCCGGATGCAGGCGATCTCCCGCGAAAAAACCATCCAGCGCGCCGCGCGCCACATCGGGCAGGCGCGTGCGGCGCGCAAAGTCGCCGGCGTCCACCGCCGGCAGCCGCGTCGGAATGTACAAACCGCCGTCGGGCGCGAGACCCTGCGCAATGGCCTCGCTCAAGGTCACCGCCGGCGCGCTGCCCCGCGAGCTCACGAATCTCAGGTCCGACATCAGGCTTTCACCACTCTGGCGCCGTAATTCTCCATGCCGGAGACCCAGGTATCCGACTCGAGGCCGTGCGCGGCGAACGCGGCCACCATGGCGCCGCGCACGGCTTCGGCATACTGGATCTCGGCCCAGGCGAACACCGTCGGTCCGGCTCCGGATATGGAGCACCCCAGCGCGCCGGCGGACATCGCGCCCCGCTGCACGTCCTTGAAGCCCGGAATCAGCGAGTGCCGCTGGGGCTCGATGATCACATCGTTGAAGGATTCGCGGATCATTTCCAGGTCGTTGGAATAACAGCCGCTGATGAAGCCGGCCAGATTCGCGCTGGCCCAGACGAAGTCCGAGCGGGTCACGTCGGTTTTGAGGATGGCGCGCGCCTCGCGCGTGCCCAGATACATGTGCGGATGCGCGAGCACGCAGCGCAACGAAGCGGGAACCGGGATTTGTTTCACGCGCGGGTGATCGATCCCGACCGTGAGAGTCAACCCGCCGAACAGACAGGGCGCGATATTGTCGATGTGCGCCGAACCGCTGGCCACGATCTCGCCCTCCATCGCATATTTGAGCAATTGCAGACGCGGCACGGGCGTGTGCAGCAGAGCATTCGCAGCCACCACCGCGGCCACCGCCGACGCCGCCGAGCCGCCCAGGCCCGAGCCGAGCGGGATGCCCTTGTCGATGTCCATTTCGAATCCGAAATCCAATCCCAGCGCCGCATGCAGGGCCTGCACCGCGCGGCCGGCGGTGTTGTGCTGCGGCTCCACCGGCAGGTCGCCGGCGATGCCGGTGACGGAGCGGATGCGCACCACCGGTTCCTCGATGCGGCGCAGGCGCACCTTGTCGCCGACGGCCTCCACCGTGTGTCCGAGAATATCGAAACCTATGCCGACATTGGCAACGGTGGCGGGAGCGAAGGCGGTGACATCGGTCAGCATTATAGGTGCGCCCCCAGATACGCGGATAACCGCAACAGATCGGAGAACACCCCGCCCGCCGTCACTTCAGGACCGGCCCCGGGACCCTGCACGATCAAGGGATTGTCGCAATAGCGCCGGGTCGCGAAACGCACCACATTGTCGGTCAGAGCGATGTTCGCGAACGCATGCCTGGCATCCAGGCGCACCAACCCCACGGTGGCGTGGCCTTCGGCGTCGATCCTCCCGACATAGCGCAGCACCTCGTTCTTCTTGGCCGCATTGGAATGTTTCAACGCCATCAACCCGTCGAATTCCGGAAGACGCTGCATGAATTCATCGACGCTGCAATTTTCGACGGCCTTCGGCACCAGTCCGTTCACCTTGACGTCCGACATTTCCAATGTGAGCCCCATTTCCCTACCCAATATGATGAGTTTGCGCGCCACGTCCATTCCCGACAAATCGTCACGAGGGTCCGGCTCGGTGTAGCCCTTTTCCCTGGCGGCGCGCACGATCGAGGAAAACGTCGCGCGGCCGTCGAACACGTTGAACAAGTAGGCCAGGGTGCCGGAGAAAATACCTTCGATGCGGGTGATCTCATCGCCGGTCTGACGCAGATCGCGCAGGGTCTGAATCACGGGCAATCCGGCGCCCACCGTGGCCTCGTACAGGTAATGAGTGCCCGCGGCACGCCCGGCCTCGTGCAGGCTGCGGTAGTAGGGCATCGAGCCGCTGTTGGCCTTCTTGTTGGGAGTGATGACATGAATGCCGCGCCTCAGCCAGGACACGTAGTGGTCGGCGACCTGGGCGCTTGCGGTGCAATCGACGATGACCGTGTGCGGGATGTATTCGGCCTGCACGTGATTGACGAATTTGGCCAGATCCAGCGGTTCGCCGGCCGTGGCGAGACGCTCCGGCCAGTGCGCGAGGTCGACCGCCCCCTCCTCGAGCAGCATGCGCTTGGAACTCGCGATCCCGCGCACGCGCAGGTCCAGATTCAGCGCGCGCAAGCGCTCGATTTGCGTCTCGATCTGGGCCAGCAACACCCGGCCGACGGTGCCCGGGCCGATCAAGCCGATGGACAATGTGTTCGGCGACAAATAGAACGCCGCGTGCACCGCGCGCAACGCCTTAGGCCCAACCTTGCTCTCGACCACCACCGAGATATTGCGTTCGGAAGCGCCCTGGGCAATCGCCCGCACGCTGATATTCGCAGCGCCCAGCGAATTGAACACCTTGGCCGCGACGCCGTACGATCCGGCCATGCCGTCGCCGACGACGGCCAGGATGCTCATCCCCAGGGTGATCTCCACGTGCTGAATCTGCCCGTCGCGCAGTTCCGCGTCGAAGGCGCGCCGTACCGCCTCCTCGGCGCGCACCGACTGCGCCTCCGGGATGGCGAAGCAGATGGAATGCTCGGAACTCGCCTGGGAGATCAGGATCACCGAGATCCCCGAATCGCGCAATGCGCCGAACAGGCGATGCGCGGTGCCCGGCACCCCGATCATTCCCGCCCCCTCGAGGTTCACCAGCGCGACAGGATCGATGGTGGTGATTCCCTTGACCTTCAGCGCCGACACCGGCTTCGCGCAAATCAGGGTGCCGCGTTTCTGCGGCGCAAAGGTGTTGCGGATGTAGATGGGGATGTCGCGCGCGACCGCGGGCTCCATGGTCTGCGGGTGGATGACCTTGGCGCCGAAATAGGCGAGCTCCATGGCCTCGTTATAGGACAGCTGGTCGATGACCTGGGCGTTCGGCACCAGCCGAGGATCGGCCGAGAGCACGCCGTCGACGTCCGTCCAAATGATGATCTCCGCAGCCTGGAGCAAGGCGCCGAAAATGGAACCGGAGAAATCGCTGCCGTTGCGGCCCAGGGTGGTCTGAATCCCCTTGACGGTGGTCGCCACGAAACCGGTCACGATCAGCCGGCCCGTGAATCCGTCTGGCACCAGGCGCCGCAGGTTCTGCTCGCTCGCCGTCCACTGCACGGCAGGTCCCAGCGCACTCCACTCGATGATGACGATCTGGCGCGCATCGACCCACAGCACATCGCCCTTGATGCGGCCGCGCTCGCGCAGATAGGGCGTAAACAATCGCGTCGACCAGATCTCTCCGTATCCCGAAATGACATCCCGCATCGAGTAGGTGGAGGAGCGGATGAGGCGCACGGTTTGCAGCATGCCGGCGATATCGCGGCAATCGCGCTCCAGTTGCGCAACATAGTCGGCGCAGGCCGCAGCGGACACCAATGAAGCCGCGAGTTCGGCGTGGCGGGTCTTCAGCGCCTCGATCGCCGGGACAAAATTGTCGCCGGGCCGTTCCGCCGTGGCGACCAGTCCAAGCAACGCATCGGTGACGCCGCGGCAGGCGGACAGCACCACCGCTTCGCGCGGATTGGCGGATGCCTCGATGATGTCGGCAACGCGGCGAAAACACCCGGCGTCGGCGACGCTGGAACCCCCAAATTTATGTACGATCCACTTATCCATACTTGACACGCACCCCGGCAGCAGGGGCGATCCCAAAGCCGCTCCCAAACCCTATAACTTGATGAATTGCGGTAAGAAACCGCTGGACAGCCCGGAACTTTAATCGCACCGCGGGGAGCCAGGCAAGCGATTCCGTTCGAGTTATTGCCGATTGTTACGGCCGATTGCGCGGCTTGCTGCTGCGATGCTTGGAGTCGCCGGGGCGGCCTGAACGGGGCAAGCCCGTGTGCTGAGTGCGAAAAAGCTGTCTGTCGGCGGCGGGATGCCTGACCGCCGCACGCGCACCCGATCCCACGGGCTGGTAGGCCGGAATCAGATGCTGCCTGCCGTTGCCGATCAAATCCGCGCGCCCCATGCGTTTCAACGCCTCGCGCAAAACCGGCCAATTCTCCGGATCGTGATAGCGCAAAAACGCCTTGTGCAGGCGGCGCACCTTGATGCCCTTGGGCACCACCACCTCTTCACCGCCGCGGCTGACGCGCCTCAGCGGATTCTTGCCCGAGTGGTACATGGCGGTGGCGGTCGCCATGGGCGACGGCAGGAACGCCTGCACCTGATCGGCGCGAAAGCCGTTCTTCTTCAGCCATAGGGCCAATTCGAGCATGTCCTGATCGCGGGTGCCCGGATGCGCCGCGATGAAGTAAGGAACCAGGTACTGCTCCTTGCCGGCTTCCTTCGAGTACTTGTCGAACAATTCCTTGAACCGGTAGTACGCGCCGACACCCGGCTTCATCATCTTCGACAGCGGACCTTCGCCGATCGCTTCGGGCGCGATTTTCAGATAGCCGCCGGTGTGGTGGGCCGCGAGTTCGCGAACATACTCCGGCGATTGGATGGCCAGATCGTAGCGCACACCGGAGGCGATCAGCACCTTCTTGATGCCCTTGAGGCCCCTCGCCCGCCGGTACAGATTGATGAGCGGAGCGTGATCGGTATTGAGATTCGAGCACACGGCGGGATACACGCAGGACGGGCGGCGGCAGGCCGACTCCACGGCCGTGCTCTTGCAATGCAGGCGGTACATGTTCGCGGTCGGGCCGCCGAGATCGGAAATCACACCGGTGAAGCCCGGCGCCTTGTCGCGAATGGTTTCGATTTCGCGAATGACCGAGTCCTCGGACCGGCTCTGGATGATCCGCCCCTCATGCTCGGTGATGGAGCAGAACGTGCATCCGCCGAAACAACCGCGCTGTATGGACACCGAGAACTTGATCATGTGAAACGCGGGGATTTTCGCCGTGCCGTACGCGGGATGCGGGCGCCGCGCATACGGCAACTCATAGATGGCGTCCATGTCGGACTCGCCTAGCGGAATGGGCGGAGGATTCAGCCACAGGTCCTGGTTGCCGTGGCGCTGCACCAGCGCGCGCGCGTTCCCGGGGTTCGCCTCGAGATGCAAAATGCGCGACGCATGCGCGTACAGCACGGGGTCCTGACTGACCCGCTCGAAGGACGGCAGGCGAATGACGCTCTTCTCCCGCAACGCGTTCGGCACCTTGCGGAAGAATTTCAGGACCTTTTCGGCCGGCGCGGCGGATTGCCCGGACGAGGTCGAGGCCGTGGGCGCCGCGGGTGCCGCGGGTGCCACGAGGGCCGCGGGTGCCACGAGGGCCGCGGGTGGCGCAGCCGACGCGGCGGCCGACTCGGTCGCAGCCGCCCGGCGCTGCGCCTCGTCGGCGTAGGGATCGACAGCCGGATTCAACGGACCCGGAGTATCCAGCTCGCTCGAGTCGATTTCCACCCATCCGTCCGGCAAGCCGCGCCGCAGAAAAGCCGTACCGCGCACATCGGTGATGTCGTTCAAGGCCTCGCCCCGCTCCAAGCGCTGAGCAATCGCGCCGATCTGCCGCTCCGCATTGCCGAACACCAAAAGGTCCGCCTTCGAGTCCACCAGCACCGAGCGGCGCACCTGTTCCGCCCAGTAATCGAAATGCGCGATGCGCCGCAGGCTCGCCTCGATGCCGCCGATCACGATGGGCACGGACTTGAACGACTCGCGGATTCTCTGCGAATACACGATGACGCAGCGATCCGGGCGCTTGCCGCCCTGTCCGCCCGGCGTATAGGCATCGTCGCTGCGCACGCGGCGATCCGAGGTGTAGCGGTTCACCATCGAATCCATGTTGCCGCCGGTCACGCCGAAGAACAGCCGCGGCGCGCCCAGCGCCTCGAAATCCAGAGTGCTGCGCCAATCCGGCTGGGCGATGATGCCCACCCTGAAGCCCAGCCCCTCGAGCACGCGGCCGATGATGGCCATGCCGAAGCTCGGGTGATCCACGTAGGCATCGCCGGTGACGATGATGACGTCGCACTGCGGCCACCCCAGGGCCGCCATTTCGGCGCGGGTGGTCGGCAGAAACGGCGCCGGCGGCCGGCCTGGGCGCGGCTCTCCGGCGCTTGGAAACAGGGGAGTTGCGGGTTGCACCAAAGTCCTCATCCCACGTCGATGGGCACGTAAATCTGGGCCTCATCGCGCTGGATCAGCAAGGCCACGCTATGCCCCGCACGGGCCACTTCGCGTTTCAGTTCCGCCACCGACGAGACCCCTGCTCCATTGACCCCGAGCACCACGTCGCCGGCCTGCACGCCGGCGGCGAGCGCGGGTCCCGTGACATCCTCGACCAGCAGCTTGCCGCGCGTATGCAGTTCCTGCTGCTCCTGCGGCTCGAGCGGGCGCACCGCCAGACCCAGCTTGCCGCCGCTGTCGTCGCTTTCGGCACGGGCCGCCTGTGCCGGCTCGTCATCGAGCAGCACTGTCTTGACACTGACCTCGGCCGCCTTGTGATCGCGCCAGATGTCGATGCGCGCCACGTTGCCCGGCGGGATTTCGGCGATGACCACGGGCAAATCGAAGGAATGCCCGATCTTGTGGCCATTGACGCTGGTGATGACATCGCCCGGCTTCAGGCCCGCGCGTTCGCCGGGAGTCTTGGGCTCGACGGCGCTGATGAGCGCGCCATGCGGCGTGCCCAAGCCGAAGGTCTGCGCCAGCTTCTGATCGACTTCTTGGACCGCGACGCCGATGCGGCTGCGGGCCACCTTGCCCTTGGTCATCAGCTGATTCTTCACGCTCAGCGCCAGATCGATGGGGATGGCGAAGGACATGCCCATGTAGCCGCCCGTGCGGCTGAAAATCTGCGCATTGATGCCGATGACCTCGCCGTCGACATTGAACAAGGGGCCGCCCGAGTTGCCGGGATTGACGGCCGCATCGGTCTGAATGAAGGGTACGTAAGTTTCGTCCAGCGGGCGGGCGGTGGCGCTGACCACTCCGGCGGTCACGCTGTTTTCGAAGCCGAACGGTGAACCGATCGCCACCACCCACTGGCCCGGCCGCAGGCGTTTGGAATCGCCGAAGTGCACGGTCGGCAGGCCGGTGGCGGCGATTTTGATGAGCGCCACGTCGCTGCGCTTGTCCACCCCGATCACCTTGGCCGCAAATTCGCGCCGATCGGTGAGCTTGACCGTCACTTCCGATGCATCGGCCACCACATGCGCATTGGTGAGAACGTAGCCATCCGCGCTGATGATGAATCCCGAGCCGATGCCGCGGCTCGGCGGGGCGCGGTCGGGTCCGGGCGGTTGAAAGCGGCGAAAGAATTGCGACAGGTCGTCGGGATCCCCGGAGTCGCCGGCCTTCTGCGCTTTTTCGACGACGCTGATATTCACCACCGCGCCGCCGTTTTCCGCGACCAATCCTGAAAAGTCGGGCAGTCCGGATACTCTCCCGGCCGCGGGCGCCGCAGCCGGCGGGACGGACACGGCCAGGGGGGCGCGCGCCGCAACAAGAGCGGGTTCGTCCGTAACGGCACGCGAATGCTCATGCGCTACCACCGCGACGAAAATGCCCGCAACCACTGCGAGCGACCAGATTCTGACGCTTCCCATTGAATTGAAACCCCTTTATGACCGACTTGCGCGGATGCCGAATAGACCCGCCCATGGGGCATGGTTTCAATTTTCCGACCTAAACGCGAGTAATTTCGCCATGCCGCGCCGGGGTGCCCCAAAATGTGAATTCCCGACAGGCCAAGCCCGCGCTTTTGGCGCTAGGCTCGAGTTTCCTCGTGGCAGACGCTATTTATGGCAGACCCGAACGGTCCAAATTTATTGGTGGTGGGCGGCGATACCAAGCGCCTGCAATGGCTCACCCACCATGTGACCAGCCATTGGCCGGACGCGCAGGTTACCACCGTGCCGTCCGAAGAAGCCGCTTCCTTGAACCGCCTGATCGTGGAACGTCCGCCGGACGCCGTCATTCTGCAAGCCGACTTCGCCGACGAGGCGGCGTCGGACACGGTGCTTGCGCACCTCGCGCAAATGCTGCGGGTCCAGCCGGCGCTGTACTGCATCCTGCTCGCCGAGAACGGCGGGGAGATGTCCGCGGTGCGCTCGCTGAAAATCGGCGCCAAGGACTACCTGCCGCTGGCGCGCATCAGCCGCGATGCGCTGCTGGCGGCGATCGGCGAAGCCTGTTCCAAGCGCCGTG
>Ga0134126_10003837_pt1 | contig 18818 bp, 15 predicted proteins | sample KB31752_FD_96881 | JGI IMG/M metagenome (GOLD analysis project Ga0134126, IMG submission 96881) | Terrestrial soil microbial communities with excess Nitrogen fertilizer from Kellogg Biological Station, Michigan, USA - KB3-175-2 | ecosystem: Environmental > Terrestrial > Soil > Unclassified ...
ACATATGATTATCGGGCTGGCGCGATACTGGCATTCATGCGTTCGAACGGCAGTCCGGAATATGCTCTCTGCGAATGCAGCGGGGCATGTAACCACTATGGGAGATCAGCATATATGAGTCGTGCCGCAAGATGGATATCACCAGCTGTCCTGCTGGCGATTACGCTCGCCGCTTGCCAGAAGGGTGAAACGGGCACGAAGGTGGGCGCGACAACGTCAGCTGCGTCCGCCACGACGCCGGCGACGGATTCCACGACCGTGTCTCAGACGGCGGAGCTACAGGCACAGAAGGACTCGCTCATGGGCGCTACGCGCAGCCTCCTGGCTGCGATGGCGTCGATCGACTCGGCTACCTCCTCAGCCGGCATCAAGGCAAAGAACAAGGGTGAGCCGATCACTTCCTATGAAGAAGGCGTTCGTGCACGGACAATCCAGGCGCTCGCTCGTCTCAAGAGCACCCAGGCGCGTCTCCGCGCAATCGACGCCCGCGTTTCGAGGCTGGGTGGCGAGAACAGCCAGCTTAAGGCGCAGGTTACGGAATTCCAGTCGACTGTCTCTGCATTGCAGACCCAGCTAGCGTCGTCGCAATCGCGCGCCGATTCGCTGGTCCGGCAGCTCTACGCCTCCAACATCCGCGGCGACTCGCTGCAGTACCGCACGCAGCAGCTCGGCTACACCATCGATTCGACGAATTACGAGAATCGCAGGGTGTTCGTCGTCAGCGGCACGGCTGACTATCTGGTGAAGCATCACATCGCGCAGGCCGTGGGCGGATCACGGTTCCCGTTCATCGTGAAGATCGGTCAGACGGTCCGGCCGGCGAATGGCCACCCGGATTCCACGCTCTTCCGCGCATTCGACATGTCGGCGATGACGACGGTTCCGGTCGATACGACCCGTACGTACGAGGTCATTTCGGCACAGGATCTCACCGGTGCCGATCGGTCAAACGCAAAGGGCCGAGTGTTCCACGGGGCGATTCACATTACTGACCCGAAGACCTTTTGGCGCCCCTCGCCATACCTGATTCTGCTCGTGCCGTGAGCGCGACACAATAAGGGTTCTGCAGTGAAGGGTCCGGCGGCGTGATGCTGACGGACCCTTTTTTGTGTTACAATTTCTCACCAGTCGATCCAGGATTTCCCGATGCCGGTCCATTTTCCATTCGATGCGTCCATCGCAGCCGCCTCGACGATTCCGTCGCGGCTCTACACCGACGCAGTCTATCTCGAGCTCGAGCAGGAGCGGATATTCGGCCGAACGTGGCAACTCGTTGGGCGCGCGGAGCAGGTCGCCGAGTCGGGTCAGTTCTTCACTGCTGACATCGCCGGCGAGGGGATCGTGATACTGCGCGATGGTCAAACATTGCGCGGCTTTCACAACGTGTGCCTGCACAGGGCAGGCATGGTTGCCGTTGGGTGCGGCAAGCGCAAGACATTGCAGTGCCACTATCACGGATGGACGTACAATCTTCGGGGCGATCTCATCCGGGCGCCGGAGATGGAGGGTGTCGAGCGCTTTTCCATGGACGACATGCACCTCAAGCCGATTCAGGTTGCACAGTGGGGCGCTCTCGTCTTCGCTAACCTCGATCTCAAGGCGCCACCGCTGGGCGAGTTTCTCGAAGACATTCCGGAGCGCGCGCGGCATTTTCGTATCGACGAGATGCGCTACGTGATGCGACGCGAATATGTCCTCAACTGCAACTGGAAGGTGTACATCGACAACTATCTCGAAGGTTACCACATTCCGGTGGTCCACCCGGGGCTTCACAAGGAGATAGCGTACGATGAGTATCGCGTCGAGCCGCACCGGTACTACTCGCTGCAACATGCACCGCTGCGTCCCGTTACGGGAAGCCGGGAGGCGCGCAACTATCTTCCTCCCGAGCAGAGCGGCACGGCCGACGATCAGGCGCAATACTACTGGTTGTTTCCGAACATCATGCTCAACGTCTACCTGGGCCAGATGCAGACGAACGTGATTCTGCCGCTTGGCGTCGATCGTACGCTGACGATATTCGAATGGTATTCAACGACTCCGCCGGCGAACGTCGAGCTGGACGATACCTGGACCCGGCTGCTGAAGTTCAGCGATGAGATACAGGTCGAGGATATCGAGATCTGCGAAGCGGTGCAGAAGAATCTCAGGTCCAGGGTTTACGATCGCGGGCGCTACTCCGTGAAGCGGGAGAACGGAGTGCATCATTTCCATTCCCTCTTGCACGAATTCCTGACGTGATGCAAAGTGCCTGAGCTTCCCGATATCACGCTTTACATCGAGGCGCTGAACACGCGGATTCTGCACCGGCAGCTGATCGCGCTGCGCGTGTTGAATGCGTTCGTGCTCAGAACGTTCGATCCGCCGATCGCCGAATCGAACGGGCGTGAGGTTGTGGCAGTTGAAAGGATCGGCAAGCGGATCGTGATCGGATTGGAAGGTGAGTTGTTCATCGTGATCCATCTCATGATCGCGGGCCGGTTGCGCTGGCTGCCGAGCGGGAAGGCCGCGCCGAAGAAGCTGAGTCTCGCAGCACTGGAGTTCGCGGGTGGGACTCTCGTTCTTACGGAAGCCGGCACTACGCGGCGCGCGTCGTTGTCGCTCGTTCGTGGCAGGGAAGCCCTATCGCACATCGATCGCGGCGGCCTCGACGTGTTCGCGGCGGATTTCGACACGTTCGCAGCGCGGTTGCGAAGCGAAAATCACACATTGAAGCGGTCTCTCACGGATCCGCGTCTGTTCGACGGGATCGGGAATGCATATTCCGACGAGATACTGCATCGCGCACGTCTCTCGCCAGTCGCGCTGAGCGGGCGCATCAGCGACCGGGATGCGCTCAGGCTGTATGATGCGACGCGCGTCGTGTTGCGTGAGTGGGTCGATCGTTTGCGTGCGGAAACCGGCGACGGATTCCCGGAGCGCGTCACGGCATTCCGTCCTGAGATGGCGGTGCACGGCAAGTACAGACAACCGTGTCCGGTGTGCGGAGCGCCGGTGCAGCGCATTCGGTATGCGAGCAACGAGACTGATTACTGCGCGCGGTGCCAGACCGGTGGAAAGCTGCTGGCCGATCGCGGGCTTTCACGGTTGCTCAAGCAGGACTGGCCAAAGTCGGTGGACGATCTGTGAGGAAACGCGGAGTCCCTTGAGTCTCGTCATCCCCGCGAACGCGGGGATCCATCTGCTGGTCGTCATTCCCGCGAAAGCGGGAATCCATCTGCTGCCGACCAGCTTTGCGCTATCATCGCGCGCATAGATCAATAACATGGATTCCCGCTTTCGCGGGAATGACAACTCTTTACCTAGCCGACTCTACTTCCCGCCCGCGAGCGCATGCGTCAGGCGATACAGGAATTCCTGACCATCGTAGTACGACTTGATCCACATCCTCTCGTCCCTTCCGTGCGCGTGCGAGTCGCCATTGCTGAGAATCCCACTGACGCCGTAAGTCGGAATCCCTGCAGCGCGCAGGAACCGTCCATCGGTTGCGCCAGTCGACATCACCGGAACCACTATCACATTCGGTCCGAACATGTCGTGAGTTATCCGTGTCACCGCGTTCATGAGCTCCGGTGTCAGCGGGCTCGGCGCGGCCCTGTCCTTCGGCAGCGGAAACAGCGGATTGATTCTGACACCGGTGTCGGCAATGACTCGTGCGAGTGTTGCCTGGACGTCCTCGGGTGACTGCGTCGGGACAATCCGGCAGTTCACGTTCGCAGTCGCGGTCTGAGGTAGCGCGTTGTAAGCATGACCACCCGCGAGCCTCGTCGCGACGCAGGTGGTGCGCAGCATCGAATTGTAGCGTGGCTCCGCCGAGAGAACCGCGGCGGCGGCGCTGTCGCCCGGATTCGCGACTATTGCCCGCATAGCTGCGCCTGCGGCCGACGTGTCCGATGCGCCGGTCTCGCTCAGGTATGCACGCGACACCTCGTTCAGCTCGACCGGAAACTGGAAGTGCTCGAGCTTGAGGAGCGCATGCGCCAACTCGTAGATCGCGTTGTCCGGACGCGGCACCGACGAGTGGCCGCCGCTGTTTGCGGTCGAGACGGTGAAGTGGACCGAGACCTTCTCCGCCGCCTGAATGCTGTTGGAGAATGGCTTGCCATCACGGATGGAGCCGCCGCCGCCCTCGTTGATCGCATACGCGGCATCGATCAGGTCCTTGTGATTCGCGACCAGCCATTCGACTCCGTTCGCATCACCGCTTTCTTCATCAGCCGTCAAGGCCAGGATGATGTCACGCTCCGGCTTCCATCCCGCTGCCTTGTCACGCAGGAGATTCGCCACGAAGATCGATGCCATCGCCTTGTCGTCGCTCGTGCCGCGTCCGTAGTAGTAACCATCCTTCTCCGTGAGAGCAAAGGGGTCCATGCTCCAATCGGAGCGCAGCGCCGCGACAACGTCCAGATGAGCCAGCAATAGCAGCGGCTTCTTGTCGTGCCGCGTTCCGTGATAACGCACGACCAGGTTGGCCTTGGTCGGATGCCCCGCCGGTGTCAGTACCTGGACGTCCGCCGCGGGAAAGCCAGCCGCGCGAAACCGCGCGGCCATGGCGTCGACCGCTTTCGTCACAGAACCGACACTGTCCACGCTGTTGATCTCGATCAGCTGTTTGTAAATGTCGTGCGCCAGAGCCTGATTCGGTGTGAGAGGCGTCTGCTGTGCACGCGCCATGGCCGGCCTGAATCCACACAGCACCGTTGCGGACAGCATCGTCGTACGAATGAGAAGAGAGCGCATCGTGGTTTTCCTGTGTGAGTTGCGGATGTAGCGACAAGGTAATGTTGGTCGTCCCTGTCGGCTTGTCAAACGCCCGCCCCGCGATCAGCTTCCAACAGGATACCGACTCGATCAAACCCGATACTGACGTGCTGACACTCACGGCTACGCCGCAAAATCTGCAACTCTGCCGCTGGAGCCATTTTCCTTCGATCGTCGCGAGCCTGGTGCGCACGACGTCGTAATCGACATCGCTTATTGCGGTGTCTGCCATAGCGACATCCACACAGTGCGCAACGAGTGGGGCGGCACGATGTATCCGATCGTGCCCGGTCATGAGATAGTCGGTCGCATCTCGCAGGTCGGGTCGCAAGTCAAGCGGTTCGCGGTGGGTGATCTCGCGGGCGTGGGATGCTTTGTCGACTCCTGCCGGGAATGCGATAGCTGCCGCGACGGCGAGGAGCAGTTCTGCGAGCGGCACCTCGTGATGACGTACAACAGCTTTGAGCACGATGGAAAAACGCCTACATACGGCGGCTACTCGTCCCGGATCGTCGTCGACGAAAATTACGTGCTTACAATTCCCGACAATCTGCCGCTGGAAGGAGTTGCGCCGCTGCTATGTGCGGGGATCACGACGTATTCGCCGCTGCGTCGCTTCAAGGTCGGGCCTGGCCAGCGCGTTGGCGTCGTTGGGCTCGGTGGGCTCGGACACATGGCCGTCAAGCTCGCGTCCTCGATGGGCGCGCACGTAACGGTGTTGAGTAGCTCGAAGTCGAAGGAAGAAGATGCGCGTCGGCTCGGCGCCGACGATTTCGTGGTGACGAAGGACCCGAAGAATCTCGCTTCGCCCGCCGCGAGCTTCGATTTCATAATCGATACCGTGTCCGCCCCGCACGACCTGAACATGTATCTCGGCTTGCTCGAGCGGCGTGCGGTGATGGTGCTCGTCGGTGCGCCGCCGGAGCCGACCGCGGTCGCATCGTTCTCCCTGATCATGAAGGGCCGAGTGCTCGCAGGGTCGCTGATTGGCGGAATCCGTGAAACCCAGGAAATGCTCGATTACTGTTCGCGGCACAGAATCACGTCGGACGTCGAGGTGATTCCGATTCAGGAGATCGAGCGCGCTTACGATCGCACGGTGAAGGGTGACGTTCGCTATCGCTTTGTGATCGACATGAAGTCCCTGGCCTAGTTACCGCTTGCAGTAGCCGACAGATATCGCCTGAATCGTTTCCGGCTGTCGCACTGGCTTTCGGGCGATGCTGTCAGGGCTCAGCGCAACCGAATCGGTTGCGAACGCGACGCCGCACAGACGGCTGAGCGTTGTAACCTTCGCGGTTCCACGCTTGACCGTCGTCGCGCCAGAGTCGCCCGCGACGGTCGCGAACGGCATCCCGACTGCAACACCGCTGGCGGTGTGCGGTCCTGCATGTGTCACGAATACCTTGCGCAGCGTATCGTTCTGGAACGTGAGCGTGACCGTGTCCTTCCCGATTCCACGAACGACAATGATGTCCTCGCTGTCGCGTCCGGCGCGCGCACTGATCGCGTAGACGAACGACATCACGGGGCGCCGCCACTCGCCAATGCGCAGCGGGCCCACGGCTTCCTGGCGGATTATGGAATGATCTCCGTCCATGATGGGGCCTTCGTCGATGGGCCTGGCGGCTGCGGTGGCCTCCGTCGAGCTTTGCGAGGCCTTCTGCCCCGCACCGGTGGATGAAGAGTCTTTCGTGACCTCTTTCGTGCCGCCATCGCACGCTGCGGCTGCCACCAGCAAGACTGCCCACGCAATACCCGTCGCCGGCATCGTGGTGTGCCTCACTACCCTCACGCCCGCTCTCGTGCCTTCTGAGCGCGCTCGGCGCCGTACTGCCGCCCATAATTCGACAGCGCCCAGACGACCAGGAGGATCACGCCGACGATTGTGTAGTACGGCGTCGCAACTCCGTTCCACTTCACGACCCAGGGCAATATTATCAGCGCGACGCCGACCACCAGCTCGATCATCCCATGAGACCTGAGCGATAGCGGCCTGTGGCCGGTATCGGGGAATTTGGTGGATAGAGTGACGATCAGGTGGATTGCGGCAAGAGCATACGACAAGATTGCCGGCGGCCCGCTCATGCCGAGCAGAATGGGAGCCGCGATCAGTCCGATCACGGCGACCATGTCGAGGGAGCGGTGCACGGACGCTGGTATGAGCTTCATCTGAAATCCCGGTGGAGACGCTTCAACATACCAAATCTGCGCCGCGCCGGGGGCCGGACGCTATGCCGGCTTGTGCAGGCCCATTCCGACAGGCACGTTATAGCATGTCGGAATCTTTTGACTTGCATGCCGCAGCGCATCAGGCGATGCTGGACAACGGCTTCATCCCCGATGTGCCGCCACAGGTCACGGCTGAAGTCGCCGCGGCCGTCGAGTCCAACGGCGCGATCGCAGCCGGTGTGCGTGATCTTCGCGATCTTCCATGGTCCTCGATCGACAACGATAGCTCCAGGGACCTGGATCAGGCGGAGGTTGCAGAGCAACTCCCCGACGGAACGGTGCGCGTCCGCATCGCGATCGCGGACGTTGACGCGACGGTCCCCAAGGGCTCAGCAACCGATCAGTTCGCCGCCGCAAATTCGACGTCGGTGTACACCGGCATCGTCACCTATCCAATGCTCCCCGACCGGCTGTCGACCGATCTCACGTCGCTCGGGCAGAATGACGATCGCGCGTCCGTCGTCATCGAATTCGTGGTTGCGTCGGATGGGAGCATCGCCTCGCACGATGTCTACATGGCACGTGTCAGCAATCATGCGAAGCTGTCCTACAATAATGTCGGTGCGTGGCTGGACGGTGGCGCAATCCTGCCGGCTTCCGCCTCGCCCGCGATTCAGGATCAACTCCACCTTCAGGACCGCGTAGCACAGATACTACGCGCGGTTCGCGCACGAAACGGCGCGCTGGATCTCGAGACCATAGAAGCCGAGTCCGTCGTACACCCGGACAATTCGGTGGACATCGAGCTGGTGCAGAAGACCCGCGCGAGCCGCCTGATAGAGGATTTCATGATCGCCGCCAACGTGGCGATGGCGCGATTTCTCGACGAGCACAACTCGCCCACGATCAGGCGCATCGTCAGGTCGCCGGAACGATGGAATCGGATCGTTGCCCTCGCGGCCAAGCTCGGGTCCACCCTTCCCGAGCAACCGGATTCACTCGCGCTGTCTGCGTTCCTGATTGCACGGTGCAATGCGGATCCCGACCACTTCGCCGATCTGTCGCTCGCGGTCGTGAAGCTGATCGGTCCGGGCGAATATGCCGCTCACCAACCGGGTGAAACCGACATCGGCCATTTTGGCCTCGCTACCAACGACTATACCCACTCGACCGCACCCAATCGCCGCTTCGCCGACCTCGTCACGCAGCGACTGCTCAAGGCTGCTCTCGCTGGAAAGCCCTCTCCGTACACGAGAGACGAGCTGGTTGCCATCGCCGCACACTGCACCGAGCGCGAGGACGCCGCGCGCAAGGTAGAGCGTCAGGTGAGAAAGTCTGCCGCCGCGGTATCGATGTCCCACCGCGTCGGCGACAGCTTCGATGCCATCGTCACAGGGGTCAACCCGAACGGCACCTTTGTGCGCCTGATCCACCCGCCCGTGGAGGGACGGGTACTGAGCGGCGGGGCGAACCTGGACGTGGGAGACAAGGTCCGCGTCCGGCTTCTGTCCACCGATCCCAGACGGGGTTTCATCGACTTTTCAGCAGAAGACAGCAACGGACGCGCTCGCGGCGTCGCCTGAGGGCTCTGGTCACCCGGGTGAACCAACGTTACGATATCCGGACACGTTTCAAGACCTCCACAAACTCAGCGATGTCAACCAAACGCATCTCGACTGCCGCCGCGCTCACTTCAGGGCTCCGCGTCGTAACCGCGCTCACCCTTGGCGTAATCGCAACGGGGATCGGCGCGCGCTCGCTCAGCGCGCAATCATCGACCGCAGGCTCGGCCGTCCCGATTCCGCCTGTACTCAAAGTCTTTGATCCTTCCTTCATCGACACGACAGCACATGCGTGTCGCGACTTCTTCGCCTTCGCCAATGGCGCATGGCTCAAGCGAGATACGATTCCACCGGCGTTCTCGACATCGGGGGTCGGCAAGGACATGACGGACGCGAACGAGCTGGTCGTGCGCTCCGTCCTGGATGAGGCCATGGCGTCACGGCGTACGGAGCCGGCTAACAGCACCAGAGCAAAACTCGGCACGTTCTACGCGACATGCATGGACTCGACGCTCGCGGAGCAGCAGGGTGTGAGTCCGATCCGCGCGCAACTCGACAGCATCTCCGCGATCGCGACACGCACCGAGCTGGTGCGACAGATCGGAGAGTTGCAGAAGGCCGGCGTGGGCGCGCTCTTCGAATTTGGTCCCGGGGCAGATCCCAAGGATGCCGATCACTACATCGCGTGGGTGAGCCAGGGCGGGCTCGGCATGCCCGACCGCGATTATTACACGAAAACCGATCCGGCGTCGGACTCACTCCGCAAGAAATACGTGGCGCACGTCGAGCGCTCGCTCGTACTCGCCGGCGAATCGCCCGCGGCTGCAGCAACCGACGCACGGCGCGTAATGACGCTCGAAACGGAGCTTGCCAGGGCCTCGATGACACGTGTAGCGATGCGCGATCCGAATGCGACGTATCACAAGACCGCACTGACAGATCTCGAGCGTACGGCGCCGGCTATCGAATGGCCCAGCTATTTCCGTACTGTCGGGCTCACCGTTCCGGTGCAGTTCGTCAATGTCGCGCAGCCGGAATTCATTCAGAAGGCGAGCACGCTCGTGCAGTCCGCTCCGCTGGAAGAATGGCGCGCGTACCTCAGATATCATCTCATCTCGAGCGCCTCCCCGTGGCTCAGCTCCCCGTTCGCGAACGAGAGCTTCGCCTACTCTTCGCTCTACAGCGGCGCGAAGCAGATGCTTCCGCGCTGGAAGCGTTGCCTCCGTGCCGCGGATCGCCAGATCGGCGAGGCGCTGGGGCAGGCGTACGTCGACAAGACGTTCCCTCCAGCGGCCAAGGCCGCAGCGAAGCAGGTGATCGACGACATTCGTGCGTCGTTCCACGACCGGCTTCTCAAGCTCACGTGGATGTCGGATTCCACGCGGAAATACGCACTCACGAAGCTCGCTAGAATGAATGAGAAGGTCGGATACCCGGACCACTGGCGCGACTACAGTGCGCTACGCGTATCCGACGGTGCGTTCGTACACAACGTTTTCAACGCGAACACGTTCGAGTGGAATCGCGTCATCAATCGCCCTGGAAAGGCCGTCGATAAAACCGAGTGGGGGATGACGGTACCGACGGTCAACGCGTATTACGACGCCTCAGTGAACGAAATGGTCTTTCCCGCGGGCGCACTTCTACCCCAGACGTTCGACGCGAGCGGCGACATGGCCGCCAACTACGGCGCGCTCGGCGGAAGCTGGGCCGGTCACGAGCTCACGCACGGCTTCGACGATGAGGGCCGTCACTACGACGCTGCCGGAAACCTGCGCGACTGGTGGCTCCCGAGCGATACTGTGCGCTTCGACGAGCAGGCGCAACGCATTGTCGATCAGTTCGACGGTTACATACAGGTCGATACGACACATGTGAATGGCAAGCTCACACTCGGTGAAAACATCGCCGATTACGGCGGGTTGCTCACCGCCTACGACGCGATGGAACGCGCGCTCGACCGTACCGGAAAGCGCGAGCCGATCGACGGCTACACCCCCGAGCAGCGTTTCTTCATTGCCTACGCGCAGACCTGGCGCGAGCACTCGCGACCGCAGACCATGCTCACCAGAGTAACCGTGGATCCGCACGCTCCGGCGGAATGGCGTACGAACGGCCCCGTTTCGAACATGCCGGCGTTCGCCATGGCGTTCAACTGCCAGCCGGGCGACCCCATGGTGCGGCCGAAGGACGTCGTGCCGCAGATATGGTGACGTCTCCCCGGGCCACTGGCGCTCGTCGTTGTACCGCGCCACGTTATCCGCTCGTCCGGCGTATGTAGGGCAATGATCCGGGCGCGTCAATGCGCTCACAGACCGCCCGCTCGAATGAGCGGGTTCACTTCAGCTCTGGTCAGCATGCTTCGCAAGACACTATTTTTTGGCGCCCTGCTACTTGCGCCATACGTTCCGCTGCACGCGCAATCCTTCCCGACTGACGATCCGATCATCAAGCGGATCTGGGCGCTCGGGATGGACAGCACCCACGTGTACGAGCTTTCGCAGGCGCTCTTCGATTCCATAGGGCCGCGCCTGCAGGGCGGCGATGAGCTTCGTGCCGGCAACGACTGGCTCCTCAGCAAGTACAAGTCGTGGGGCATCGAAGCGCATAACGAACAGTACGGCACCTGGCGCGGCTGGCGTCGCGGCTATTCCCACATCGACCTGATCTCACCACGCGTCCGCTCGCTCGAAGGACAGATGGTGGGCTACAGCCCGGGCACCGGAAAGAAGGACCTCACCGCGACCACGATCATCCTTCCGCGCTTCGCCGACAGCACCGAATTCGTCAAATGGCTCCCCACTGCACGCGGGAAGTTCATCCTCGTCTCTGCGCCGCAGCCGACCTGCCGGCCGCGTGAGGATTGGGCAACGAACGCGACTCCCGAATCCAGGGCACGCATGGACAGCCTCCGCACGGCCATCAACGCCGAGTGGGGCGGTCGCAACGTCCGCGGAACCGGCTACAGCCTTGCGCTCGGCGGCGGCGAGCTCGGCAAGCGTCTGGAAGAAGGCGGAGTTGCCGGTCTCATCACATCGCGTCCCAAGGATGGCTGGGGGACGATCGAAGTGTTCGAGACCTACAACACCAGGGCGCCGACAGTCGCACTGAGCTGCGAGGACTACGGCCTCGTCTTCAGGCTCACCGAGAACAAGCAGAACCCGCAGGTTCGCATGAACCTCGACGCCGATCTCCTCGGTGAGCGGCCCGTGTTCAACACGATCGCCGAGATCAAGGGAACCGAGAAGCCAAATGAGTACGTGATGCTCTCGGCGCACTTCGATTCGTGGGATGGCTCCTCCGGCGCGACCGACAACGGAACCGGCACCATCACCATGCTGGAAGCCATGCGGATCCTCAAGCAGGTATATCCGCATCCCAAGCGCACGATTCTCGTCGGCCACTGGAGCGGCGAGGAGGAGGGCGAAGTAGGATCGAAGGCCTTTACCGAAGATCATCCTGAAGTTCTCAAGGGTCTTCAGGCTCTGTTCAATCAGGACAACGGAACCGGCCGCATCGTTCGTATGGGCGGCGCCGGCCTTCCGAACGCCGCTGTCCACATTCAGCAGTGGCTGTCCAAGGTCCCAACCGTATTTCAGGAGCAGGTCAAGTTCAACGGTCCTGGATTCCCCGCTGGCGGCGGAAGCGATGACTTCTCCTTCGGTTGCAACGGACTTCCAGCCTTCGGATTGGGCGCGCTCAACTGGGATTATGGCAACTATACCTGGCACACCAACCGCGACACGTACGACAAGATCGCCTTCGATGATCTCAAGTCCAACGCGACGCTGACGGCGATGCTGGCCTATCTCGCATCCGAAGATCCAACGATGATCACGCGCGAACGCGTCGATCTGGCTGCCGAGGCAGCTCGCATGGCAGCGCAGAATCCCGCGGCTACCGCCAATGGTCGGTTCCGTGCGCCGACGACCTGGCCCGCGTGCGTCAAGGCGCCGCGGACGACAAATCCGCGGCTCAAGTAATCCGAGTCCGAATCAAGCGATCCCCGGCTGCGCATCGATGCGCAGCCGGGGATCGTTGTTTGTGGCCGTGACTTGTGCCGCGGAGGACGAATGACGAAGCGCGGCTAATCGTTTTCCAGCGTGGATTCCGGGTGTGGCTGGGCCGGTCCATCGATCAGCGCCAGAAGCGCCCTGTCACTCAATTCCTGCCACCCCGATGGAAAGCTCCAGAAACGGCGGATCACCATCTCGTTGAGGGCGATCAGCGACTTTCGGGCGATCGACCCGTCCCCCTCGGCCATCTCCATCTCCCGCACCCGCCACTTTTTCCCGTGAGCATCGGCCACATCGCGGCACGCTCCCTGATGCTGGACGCTCACTGGTTGACGCAAGAAGTAACGGACGACGGGACCATCGGAACCCACATTTCAGGGATACGTACATTATTCACGGCTGCGTCTGATGAATTATTCATCAGCAGCGACACAATGATCGATCCACCGCGAATTATGAGCCAGTCTCACGCCAACGGCGGCGGTCACCCACGGTTTGATTATCGCGGTGCGTGATCCACTTCTTGAACGGAACGGATCGCGAGGCTCGTGGAAAGTCATCAGAACGATCGTTCTGATCGATGAATTCCGCGGGCCACGCAGCTAGTTTGTGATGATAACAGGATGCAGGCACCAGAATCGTAATCCAATTCACAATGGCACAACTGAATTCGTTCGACGTTACGACAGGGGTCGACATGCAGGAGGTCGACAACGCCGTCAATCAGTCACAGAAGGAGATAGGTCAGCGGTATGATTTCAAGGGCTCCAAATCGACTATCGAGTTCAAGCGCGCCGAGGAGATGTTGGTGCTGGTTGCGGACAGCGAGTATCAGATGAAGGCACTCACCGATGTGTTGTGGAGCAAGCTCGTCAAGCGCGGCGTTCCGGTGAAGAATCTCGACATCGGCGAGGTGAAGCCTGCTGGCGGCGATACGGTGCGTTGCGAGATCAAGCTCAAGACAGCACTCGATACCGACACGGCCAAGAAAGTCGCAGCGGCGATCAAGGAAGCGAAGATTCCCAAGGTTCAGGCAGCGATTCAGGCGGACCAGGTGCGCGTGAGCTCACCCTCGCGAGACGATCTGCAGAATGCCATGGGGGTGCTTCGCGCTGGCGACTTCGGCGTCGAGCTCAAGTTCGGCAACTACCGCTGAGCGGTGCTTTCGCCTTCCACGAATGCCTGCGACCTGACCGTCCGCGCGGCGACGCCCCGGGACGCCGCCGCGCTCGCGGACTTCGCCGAGCGACAGTTTCGCGACGCGTTTGGACGCGACAACGAGCAGTCCGACATGGATCAGTACGTCGCGACTGCGTTTGGGGAAGGGATACAACGGATCGAGATTGCCGACTCGCGACGCGTGATTCTGCTGTTGGAGGCCGACAGCGTGATCGCAGGGTATGCGCAGCTGTCAGCCGGTTCCACACCACTGGAGATCGCGGTCGTGAAGCCGGTTGTCGAGCTGGAGCGATTTTATGTCGGGCGCGAGTGGCACGGTCGTGGTCTCGCGCAGTTGCTGATGGCGCGTGCGATCGAAGTGGCGTCGCAGTCGGACGCAGCGACTCTATGGCTTGCTGTGTGGGAGCGCAATCCGAGAGCGATTGCGTTCTATCGAAAATGCGGATTTGCGGACGTTGGCTCCAAGTCTTTTGTGCTCGGCAGCGACAGTCAGACGGATCGCGTCATGAGTCGGCAGCTGCGAGTCTGACACGCCACAGATCGTCAGTTGCATGCTGGCGCGCCGTCGAATACGGCAGGTGCTACCGGCGCAGTCCCAACGAATATCGCGCACGTATGACCCGGAGCGCTCAGATGCGTCGCAGTGGCACTCCAGCCCGATGGTCCAGAGGCCGTTGCAGTAACAGTCACATTCTGCGACGCACCGAAGGTGTTGGTCGAGTCGCTTGGTGTGGTATACGTGTGGGAGAAGTATGCACCAGCGTTGGCGGCCGCATATGCCTCTTCGGAGATCGCGAGATTCTTCAGATCCGTCTTGACAGCGGCGAGGTAGGCTCGCTCCTTGACGGTCGTGTATTTAGGAATCGCGATCGCCGCCAGAATTCCGATGATCACGATCACGATCAACAGCTCGACGAGGGTAAACCCTCTGGTGCTTCGCATTGGGATTGCCCTCGCGTTGACAGGTTCCGTTGGCCGCCAGTCCGGCGGACACGAACTGGACTTGGCAACGCCCGCGCCAGCCTGGTGCATAAATCGTAAAGCCTTGTAGTGTAACGGTTTACGTGTTCGCCCGACGCGCGGCGATGTTCCGGTGTTCGTTGTAATCCGCAACCATCATTGCGTTTCGCGGCGGTGCCGGCCGGTCTCAGCTACCTGGTAGCGGGGAGCTTCACGGGCTTGATCGCATGCCCGTCGCGAATGTCATCCGACGGGTTGAGCGCCACCGTCGCGCCGTCGTCCACCCCCGAGAGGATCTCCACAGTGGCGCCGTAATCACGGCCGACAGCAACCTTGTGATAGTGCGCGATGTTGTGAGCGTCGATCACGACTACCTGTGTGCCACCTGCGTTGAAGAGAAGCGCGTTGGCCGGAACGACAATCGGCGCGACCATTCCGCCTGTTGCAAGGTCGACCTGCACGAAGCTTCCGGCAAGCAGAGAATGATCGGTATTCGCTACATCCACTTCCACGAGAAGCGTACGTGTGCCGGGATCCAGCGCATCGGCAGTGCGCGCGACGGTGCCAGTGAAGACGCGATCGTGTTGTTCCGCCAGTGATATCCTGGCTTTCTGTCCAACGTGAATGGAAGGCGCCAGTGACTGTGGTACATTCACGTAAACGCGCATGGTGTCGGTCTGCGACACGCGGAACAACCCGAGCCCGCCGGTGCCGGTGCCGCTCGTTCCGGGGCTCACGAGGGTTCCGACGTCGACGTTGCGCGCGGTGACCACGCCAGCGAATGGAGCGGTGACCTTGCTGAACCCCTGCACGCTCGTGAGGCGCTGCACGTTGGCGCGTTGCGCGTTCGCCGTGGCGGCGCTCGCCTCGTACGCCGCGGTCTTCTGGTCCAGCTCCTGCTGGCTCACGGCGCTATCGCGCGCGAGCGACTTCCATCTGTCCAGGTCGCTCTTTGCGAGAGCGAGCGAGGCGTTCGCCTGCGTCAGCTGCGCCCGCGCCTGCTGCACTTCCTGATCGACTTCGGGCGCTTCAATGGTCGCGAGCAGCTGTCCGTCGCTCACTCTCGCGCCTATATCGGCGTACCAGCGCCGTACGTATCCAGCGGAACGTGCATACACGACCGCTTCGTGCATCGGTTGGAGTGTTCCTGGTAATACGAGCGGCGCGCTCCCGGCGCGCACGGCGGTCGACACCGATGTGGGCATGGCGGTGTCGGACGCTGCGCGAACTTCATCAGCCAGTGCGCGTCGCTGCGTGATGCGAGGAACGATTCCGATCGCCAGGAGGATCACTATGATGGCGGCGAAAACCGGCAGCGTCGCACGCGAGCGGCGTCGCGGAGCGGGGGAGTGCGATGGTGAGTGCGTCATGAGTGCAACAGTGGGTCATCCACGCCACCCGGCGGCCGGGTGCGCAGAACGCTGTAAACAACGGGAACGAGCACGAGCGTTGCGACTGTAGCGATGATCAATCCGCCGATGACCGCTCTGCCAAGTTGCGCATTCTGCTCGCCACCCTCGCCGAAGCCAAGTGCCATGGGAAGCATGCCGATTATCATTGCGAGCGCCGTCATGAGCACGGGCCGCAGACGTGTCTTGCCGGCATCGAGAGCTGCCTCGACGGCGTCGAGCCCGGCTGCGCGGCGCGAGTTCGCGAACGTCACGATGAGGATGCTGTTCGCCGTCGCCACGCCCATCGCCATCACCGCGCCCATCAGCGACGGGACGCTGAAGGTCGTGCGCGTCACGAAGAGCATCCATACGATTCCCACCAGTGCGGCGGGAAGCGCCATTATGATGATGAACGGATCCAGCCACGATTGAAAGTTCACGACCATCAGGAAGTACACCAGCAGAATGGCGAACGCCAGGCCGAAGCCCAATCCCGTGAACGCGTCCCGCATGCTCGACACCTGGCCTCGCATCACGATGGTCGTGCCGATGGGCATCTTCTTCTGTATCTGAGCGACGACATGGTCGATGTCGCGTGCGACGCTGCCGAGATCGCGGCCTTCCGCGCCAGCGTAGACGTCATACACACGCTGCACGTTGTAGTGATCCACGACTGCGACGCCACTGCGCCGCGATTCGGTCGCGAGATTGCCAAATAGTTGTGGCGCCACGCCCGCGGCGATCACCGGTGTCGACTCCAGATCACTGAGCGATGACAATCGATACTCCGGCGTCTGCACCGCGACCTTGTATGACACTCCGTTCTGCGGGTTGAGGAAGAAATTCGGCGCTGTCTGACCGCTCGAGCTGAGTGAGATGAGCAGACTGTTCGCGACGTCACGCTGCGTGAGGCCGAGCTGGGACGCACGCGTCCGGTCGACGGTGAAGTACAGCTCCGGCGCGTCGATCACCTGCTGCTGTCGTACGTCCACAGCTCCGGGTATGTGTCGCATCGAGTCGGCGATCTGGCTCGCTATTTCGTAGCCGTTTACGTTCTTGCCTGGCACGACCTGAACGTCGATCGCTGCCGGAAGACCAAGGTTGAGTATGCGATTTACGATGTCTGCCGGCTGGAACGAGAACGTGACTCCGGGGAAGCGCTGCCTGAAGTCGTCTCGAAGCACGCTCATGTACTCGGCCGTCGAACGCTCGCGGCCGTCATTGAGCGAGATCAGCAGCTCCGCGTCGGCCGGCCCGATCGTCGCGTTGTCGCCTGTCGAGAGATTGATGCTGCTGGCTGGAACTCCGACGTTCGCGAGGATGAGCCCGAGATCATGCGGCGGGACGTCGGCCCGAATCGCGTGCTCGACCTGCGCTATTATCGCGTCGGTCTGCTCCAGCCGCGTTCCCGCCGGAGCGCGGACGTGGATTCTAAACTGGCCAGCGTCGACGCGCGGAAAGAAATCCTGACCAACGAACGGAAGCAATACCGCCGATGCGAGCACCGCACCCGTAGCTCCGATGGCGACGCGGCGCCGATGCTGGAGCGCCGTCGCGAGCACGCTGCTGTACCACGCGCGCATGCGATCGAAGTGTGTCTCGAACCAGCGGTTCACACGCCAGAAGATGTCCGATACGGATTCACCGCCGTGGTGCGCCGCGTACATCGTCACTTCGGCCGGCAACAGATATCGCACCATCAGAGGCACGAGCGTGCGCGACAGAACGTACGACGCGAGCATGGCGAATATCACTGCCATGGCGAGCGGCTGGAACAGCGCGCCGGTGACGCCGCCCAGAAAGAACACTGGCGTGAACACCACGCAGATGGCGAGCGTCGAGACGAATGCAGGAACCGCGATCTCGTCCGCTCCATCGAGGATCGCCTGCATGAGCGGCTTGCCCATTCCCAGGTTTCGATGGATGCTCTCTATCGTCACAGTGGCGTCGTCCACCAGAATTCCGACGGCAAGCGCGAAGCCGCCCAGGGTCATGACGTTGAGACTCTGGCCGAGCGCGGCGAGGCATATCATCGAGACGAGGATGGACAGCGGGATCGACGTGGCCACCACCAGCGTGCTGCGCCAGCTGCCCAGGAAGAGGAGGATCATCGCCGCCGTGAGCAGTCCGGCGATGATCGCCTCGCGAAGCACTCCATGCAGCGATGCGCGCACGTACAGCGACTCGTCCAGCATCAGGTTGAGCGACACGCCCGCCGGAAGCGCTGCCTTCACGGCAGGCAGCGCGGCCTTGATGCGCGCGACGACATCCAGCGTCGATGCGTTGCCGTTCTTGACCACGCTCTGGTACACGCCACGATGTCCGTTTTCTCTTACGAGATTCGTCTGTACCGCGTAGCCATCTCGAACCTGCGCCACATCCTTGATATAGACGGTCGTTCCGTGCACCGTCTTGATCGGCATGTCGTTGAGCATCGACGCAACGTCGGGGCTCGAGTTCAGTCTCACGTAGTACTCTCGACTGCCGAACTTCGCAGTGCCGGATGGCAGCACGAGATTCTGCTCGTTGATCGCGTTGCTGACGTCCGATGGCGATACGCCCTTGGCGTACATCGCTTCGGGGTTCAGATCGACCATGATCTGGCGCGCCTTTCCACCGTACGGCGCGGGTAGCGACGCACCCTGAACCGTGGCGAGCTGCAGCCGCATCGTGTTGGTCGCGAGATCGTATAGCTGGGTTTCCGAGAGTGTCTTGCTGTCCACGCCGATCTGCAGGACCGGGACATCCGTAGCATTGAAGCGCAGAATGATCGGCGG
>Ga0134126_10003838_pt1 | contig 18817 bp, 15 predicted proteins | sample KB31752_FD_96881 | JGI IMG/M metagenome (GOLD analysis project Ga0134126, IMG submission 96881) | Terrestrial soil microbial communities with excess Nitrogen fertilizer from Kellogg Biological Station, Michigan, USA - KB3-175-2 | ecosystem: Environmental > Terrestrial > Soil > Unclassified ...
CTGACGCGGACGCCGGTGGGCTCTCACTCGGGCCGGCCGACTTGGTCGCCGTCTGCGCGCCCTGGCCGTTGGCGCTGGTGTGCGTAGCCGAAGCGGCCGGACCGGCCTGCGAGTGGTCGTTCGCGCCGGATGGCACCCCACTGGCGGCGGGCAGGCCGCTGTGACCCGTGGCGGCTTCCGGCGACGAGTGCGGCTGATCATTCGCGACCGTCGCAGTCACCGCGACAGCCACCGTCGCGCACAGCGCCGCCGCCGCGATGCCTGCGGGAATGCCGGCCAGCCGCATTCCCAGGACTGGAATGCGTACCCCGCCACCGACGCCTCTCGCCTTGCCGCCGCCGTCCTCGAGCCGCTCGTCGAGCAGCGTGCGGATCCGGTGCGTGTCGGGCTCGTACCCGGCGAACTCGGAGTCGAGGACCTCGGTCAGCCACACGCTGCCGAGTTCGGAGCTGCTGCGCACGGCGAGCGCCGCTTCCTCCCGGGCGCCGCCACCCGCGCCGCTCTCGCCCGCCCTGCCACCACGTACCGGGTTTGTCATCGCTGGGCCGCCCCGTCCTTGGCCGCCCCGTTCTTAACCGCGCGCCCGTTCGGACGCGCGCCGAGCAATGTGGCCAGTTCGGCCACGCCCCGCGAGGTCTGGCTCTTGACCGTTCCGACCGATATCCCCAGTGTCGTGGCGGTTTCCTGCTCGCTGAGGCCGTAGTAGTGCCGCAGCACGACGCAGGCCCGCTTGCGCACCGGAAGCCGCCGCAGCGCCTCTCGCACGTCCGCGCTCGCGGCCAGGTCGGGCCCGTCCACCCGATCGGTCCACGCCGCGCCGAGCAGCCGCCAGCCACGCCGCTCGCGCACCAGCCGGCGCACCCGGCTGGCCGCCAGGTTCACCACGATCCGGCGCACGTAGGCCAGTGGCACGTCCGAGCCGGTGACCTGCTCCCAGCGCTTCCAGGCCTGGGTGAACGCTTCCGCGGTCAGGTCTTCGGCCGCGTCCGGGTCGCCGGACAGCAGGAAGGCCAGCCTGGCCAGGTCGCGGTGATGCGCGTCGAAGAACGCGTCGAAGCTGGCCCGGGCCTCCGCGTCGAAGGCCCGCGCCGAGCGCAGGTGAGTCACCGTGGTCGCCGCCACGGTAGTGGACCGTAGCAGCCGTAATCGGATCGCGACAGGGTACGTGACCTTATCTCGCTATGTTCGGGCGCTGATTCACTGCTCGGCGGACGGTGAATTCGATAGCTGATTTCAGTCGGTGACCCGGTCGCCGGCGGGCGCGCGGGACGTGCGGATCACGCCGTCCGCATCGCTTCCCGGTCACATCTTCCCGGTGGCGCCCGTTTCACTCAGGGCTCGGAGACTGTTTCTCACTGACCCCGGAGATTGCCTCAGATCCGTTTCGGTACCGTGACCGCGACCAGTTCGGTGCCGTCCCCGCTCAGCGAGAGGTTGGTGGTCAGCGAGGCGAGTTCGCCGAGCCTGGACAGGTGGGTGCCACCGCAGTCGATCGAGGCGGCGCCCTCGGGCAGCGCGCAGGTCCAGCGCCGGCGCGCGGTCAACTCCGGGCCAGGCGCCTGGGCGCGAACCGGTGCGTCGGCCGCGATCCACCCGGCCAGCCGCGCGTTGACCCGCGCGGTGATCTCGCCGAGCGCGTCGGCCAGGCCCTCGGCGTCGAAGCCCTTTCTGCGCAATGACTTGCCGATCCGGTACCGGTCGGTGCTCGCGTGCTCGTCCATCCGCGAACCGTCCATCGCCAGCGCGTCGAAGTCCGGCGAGCCGAGCGCGTCGAGCCGCGCCTGCTTGCGCCAGCGCTCGGCCAGCGCCTCATTGAGCGCCAGGGCGAGCAGGTGGCAGCCGGTGTGCGCGGCGGAAAGCGCCGCCCGGCGTGCCGAGTCGGCGCGCAGCACGACCGCGCGGCCGAGCAGCGCCTCCGGCTCGGCGGGCGCGCAGGCGAACTCGACCAGGTGGACGGCGAGCCAGGTCCACTGCGGATCACCCCGGCGCACCGGGATCTGCTCGCCGAGCGCGAACTCGCCGGCCGGCCCGACCGCGCCGGTCACGCAGTCCACGATCGGGCAGCGTGCGCCGCCGAAGTCGGACGAGTTGACGAACTCCATCGTGCCGGTGTCACCCGGCTGGTCCGGCCAACTGTGGTCGAGCGGATGAAACGGCGTGGTGTCCGTCACGACGCCGATGACGCCGCCAGGTAAGGGCACTGCGGCGACGATGGTCGAGCTGCCCTCCGTGGTGCCGCTGGGAAATGTCACCAGCGTCGTGGTGTGCGGAAACGCCATGGCTCCAGTGTCGCATCTACGGCGCGCCGAGGTCAGACGTTCGCGCAGACCGCTGGCTTGACGTAGGCCGGTCAGGATGAGTCAGACGGGCGAGCAGTGCTGAACGTTTCGCATAATTTGCTGCGATATGTCGCGTTCTTGGCCGGGATATGATCCGAACGTGGCTGATGGGACACGAGCGCAGACCCCAGCGGGTGAGGTCGGCCTCCCGGTGCGGCACACTGCGCGCATCATTCTCGCGGACGGCCACGACAGGATCCTGCTCTTCCGCTTCGTCGACCCGGAATCGCTGACGCCTGGCGGCGCCTGGTGGGGGACACCCGGCGGCGGGGTTGACGAAGGCGAGTCCTTTCCACAGGCCGCCGCGCGCGAGCTGTTCGAGGAGACCGGTCTGCGCGTCCCGGCGGAGCGCTTCGACCGGATCGTCGCGGTCAACAGCGGCGTGGCCCGTTTCGCCGGCCTGGAGCGCTGGTTCGAGAACCACTACTACTTCCTGCGCGCCGAAGGCTTCGAGCTGAACCCGTCCGGCTGGGAGGAGGTCGAGCGCGGCCTCATCGCCGGGCACCGCTGGTGGGCGGCCGGCGAACTGGCGGCGACGGACGCGATCATTCATCCGCCCGGTCTCGCCCGCCTCCTGCCGGACCTGCTCGCCGGGCGGCTGCCAGCCGAGCCTGTCGCGGTTGGTTAGGTCGTTTACCCACGGCCCAGGCTTGACCTCCCCGTTTTCCGCCCGATCGCCCGATATCGTTCCGTCATGGCGCACGGCACCTTGTCCATCGATCTCAACGCCGACCTCGGCGAGGGCTTCGGCCGCTGGCAGCTGACCGACGACGAGGCGCTGCTAGCCATCGTGACCAGTGCGAACGTGGCCTGCGGCTTCCATGCCGGCGACCCGTCCACGATGCGCCGCGTGTGCGCTCTCGCCGCCGCGCACGGCGTCCGGATCGGCGCGCAGGTCTCCTACCGCGACCTGGCCGGATTCGGCCGCCGCGCGATGGACGTCCCGCCGCGCGAACTGGCCGACGAGGTCGCCTACCAGATCGGCGCGCTACGGGTTTTCGCCCGCGCTGCGGGCGCGGACGTGGCCTACGTGAAACCGCACGGCGCTCTCTACAACCGCATCGTGTGGGACGAGGGCCAGGCCGACGCCGTCGTCGACGGGATCCTGCTGTCCGGCGGCGAACTGCCGGTCCTCGGCCTCCCGGGATCGGCGGTGCATCGAGCGGCGGGCGCGGCGCGGCTGCCGATCGTCATCGAGGCATTCGCCGATCGTGCGTACCGGCCGGACGGCACTCTCGTGCCGCGTACCGAACCGGGGGCGGTCCTGCACGACCCGGAGCAAGTAGTGAAACGGTCTGTAGGCATCGCGACGGAAGGCTCGGTGATCGCGGCGACCGGCGACCGCATTCCCGTCGCGGCGGATTCCCTGTGCCTGCACGGCGATACGCCGGGAGCCGTCGACCTCGCCGTGCGGGTGCGCGAAGCACTGACCGCAGCCGGTGTCAGTATTCGACCATTCGTCGCCTAGGCGGGCAGCGGCCGTGATTGCGCTTCGATACGGACCGCACGCACTGCTCGTCGAGTGCGCAGATCTCGCCGAAGTCGCGGCCCTGCACGCCGATCTGCTGCGCCGCCGGGTCGAAGGCACGCTGCCACCGGTCGACGACATCGTCCCGGCCGAGCGAACGGTCCTGATTGACGGTCTCGCTGATCCGGCGCGGCTCGCCGCGCTGCTGGCGAACTGGACACCAGCCGCCGCCCAAGCCGCGTTCGGCTCCACAATCTGCATCCCCGTCCACTACGACGGCCCGGATCTGGCCGAAGTCGCCAAGGCGTGGGGCGTGTCAGCGGACGAGGTCGCGGCGATCCACTCAGCCCACGAATATCGCGTCGCCTTTTGCGGATTCTCCCCGGGCTTCGCCTATCTGACCGGCCTGCCGGAGCGCTACCAACTACCGCGCCGGGCGACCCCGCGTGCGAGCGTGCCGCCTGGCTCGGTCGCCGTGGCGGGGCCGTACACCGGGGTCTATCCCAGCGCGTCGCCTGGCGGCTGGCATTTGATCGGCACGACCGACGCAGACCTCTGGGATCTGGACCGTGCGGAACCCGCGCTGCTCGTTCCTGGCAGCACCGTGCGCTTCGTCCCGGTCAGCGGCGCTTCAGCCGTCGCACGACGTGGCCGGACCGCGGCGGCCGCCACACCCCCGCCGCCGGCCTCCGTACCCGCTATCGAAATCACCCGGGCGGGCGCGCTCACCACGCTCCAGGACCTCGGCCGTCCCGGATACGCGTACCTCGGAGTCCCGCGCAGCGGCGCACTGGACCAGGCCGCGCATCGCCTCGCCAATCATCTTGTAGGCAACAACCCAGACGCCGCGACGCTGGAGGCGACGGTCAGTGGCCTGACCCTCAGGGCGCTAGCGCCGATCGTCGTCGCGGTTTGCGGCGCTGTCGCCCCGGTGCGCGTCGACGGCCGCCCGGCGCCGTGGTCCGCTCCGATCGCGTTGCAGACGGGCCAGACGCTCGACGTCGGCACGGCGACCCAAGGCGTGCGGAACTACATCGCCATCGCCGGCGGCATCACTGTTGCGCCGGTACTCGGCAGCCGCTCCACCGATCTGCTTTCCGGCCTCGGCAGCAAGGGGCGCCTTCGCGACGGCGACCTTCTCCCGATCGGCAAGGCTGCCGGACCACCGCAGCCCGCTGACACCTACCCGGTCACGGTGGCCGCCGCGGCCGATCCCGGGTCGATGATCGAACTCCCGATCGTGCTCGGCCCGCGGCCCGCCGCCTTCCCGGAGTCAGCCTGGCAGCTGCTCACGATGCGCGAGTTCACGGTTTCGCCCACGTCGAACCGGATCGCGCTGCGCCTCGACGGCCCGGCCCTGCCGCGCACCGGGGCGGACACGATCGCGAGCGAGGGCGCGGTCCTCGGCGCGATCCAGGTCCCGGCCGACGGCCACCCGATCATCTTCCTGGCCGACCATCCGCCGACCGGCGGCTATCCGGTGATCGGGGTCCTGCCCGCCGCCGCCCTCGGCCCGGCGGCCCAAGCGCCGCCCGGAACCCGAATCCGCTTCCGGTCCAGCGGCGCCTAAAGCATTGGACGTTCTAACTGGGCGAACGCATCGCAGTGCCCTGTGTCACACTCGACTTGACACTTTGGTCGTGCCCTAGCGAACCCGGTGCGCACCCTGCGCCGGGATCGCGCGGAAGATCTCCGCCTGCGGCAGCGCCGCCAGCACGCTCTCGCTGACCTGCTCCGCGTCGCCGACCGACACCAGCGCGATCGCGCTGCCGCCGAAGCCGCCGCCGGTCATCCGCGCGCCATGGGCACCCGCACGCAGCGCCGCGTCGACGACGACATCCAATTCGTCGCAGGAGACTTCGAAATCGTCACGCAGGGACACGTGCGACGCTGTCATCAGCTCACCCGCCGCGCGCAGCCGCTCGCCGACCAGTTCGCCCTCCGTCAGCAGGCTGACGAACTGCTCGACCCGCTCGTCCTCGGTCACCACGTGCCGCACTCGGCGCGCGGTGACCTCGTCGAGTTCCCGCTGCGCTCGCTCGAGATCGGCCGGCGTCAGGTCACGCAGCGCCCGCACGCCGAGCGCCGCCGCCGCCTTCTCGCAGCTCGCCCGCCGCGCCGGATAGCCGGACTCGCCGTGGTCGTGGCTGACCTTCGTGTCGATCACCAGCAAGGTGAGACCAGCCGCGGCCAGATCGAAGGGATGCGGCGCGATCTCGAACGAGCGGGTGTCGATGAACAGCACCCTGCCATCCTCGCCGAACGCCGAGGCGAGCTGGTCCAGCGGGCCGCACGGGACGTTCGCGTACGCGTTCTCAGCGTACTGCGAAAGGCGCGCGAGGTCCGCGGTGCTGAGCTCCGTCTCGGCTCCGGCCAGCCCGGCGAGAGCCAGGCCGGTCGAGCACTCCAGCGCCGCCGACGAGGAAAGGCCCGCGCCGACCGGGACCGTGGAAACGAACGCCAGGTCAGCGCCGGTGAAGTTCTCCTTCAGGATGCCGGCGCCGCGCAGCGCCCAGGCGACGCCCGCCGGGTACTCGGTCCAGCCCTGCGGAAAGCCCGGAGTGAGCGCCGCCAGATCCACCTCGATCACCCGCTGGTCGCCCGCCGACGACACCACGCGCAACCGGCCATCCGTCCGCTTCGCCGCCGCGACCACCGTGTACCGGTCGATCGCCATCGGCAGCACGAAACCCTCGTTGTAGTCGGTGTGCTCGCCGATGACGTTCACCCGGCCGGGCGCGGCCCACAGGCCCTGCGGCCGGCCGCCGTATACGGACTCGAACAGCTTGGTCGCCTCGGCGGCGATCGGGTCGACGACGTTCACTGACTGCCTGCTTCCCAAGGGCTGAACGGGCGGGAGGAAGAAAGAGAAAAGGGCGAGTTACCGAGCTCGTGCGCTGTTACCGGCCTTCGGCGCGAACGGCCTGCGCGAAACTCCAAGCGTCGGCGACCATCGTGTCGAGGTCCACATGCTGCGGGCGCCAGCCGAGTTCCGTTTCCGCGCGCTGCGCTCCGGCCACGAGCGTCGCGGGATCGCCGGCCCGGCGCTCCGCCTCCGCCTGCGGGATGTCCCGGCCGGTGACCCGGCGCGCGGCGTCGATCACTTCGCGCACCGTGAAACCGCGGCCGTTGCCGAGGTTGCAGATCAGGTGCTCGCCCTCGTGCGCGCGGTGCAACGCGCGCAGGTGCGCGTCGGCGAGGTCTGCGACGTGGATGTAGTCGCGGATGCAGGTGCCGTCCGGGGTCGGATAGTCGGTCCCGAACAAGGTGATCGCGGGCCGCTCGCCCAGCGCGGCCTTCAAGACCAGCGGAATCAGGTGCGACTCAGGATCGTGCCGCTCACCGAAGCCGTTGTAGGACCCTGCGACGTTGAAGTACCGCAGCGAAACGGCGGCCAGGCCATGCGCGATCGCCTCGGCCGAGATCATGTGGTCCACGGCCAGTTTCGTCGCGCCGTACGGGCTCGTCGGAGCGGTGCGCGCGGTCTCCAGGATCGGCACCGTCTCCGGCTCGCCGTACACCGCGGCCGTCGAGGAGAACACCAGCTTCCGGACCCCGGCCTCGCGCATCGCGTCGAGCAGCAGGTGCGTGCCGACGACGTTGTTCGCCCAGTACTTCTCCGGCTTCGCGACCGACTCGCCGACCTGTGAGAACGCCGCGAAGTGCAGCACGGCCGCGAACGAGGGGTCGAGCACCTTGGCCGCGGTGTCGTGGATCCGGCCCTCGACGAACTCCGCGCCCTGCGGAACGCCGGCCCGGTGCCCGGTGGACAGATCATCGAGCACTGTCACGCGGTACCCGGATTCGAGCAGCCGCGCGGCCACCACCGAGCCGATATAGCCCGCGCCACCCGTCACCAGAACCCGCGCGCCCTCCGCCGGACCGGGCGTCAGAGTCATCCCGCAACCTCTCGCAGTCTCGCGGCCGCCCGCTCGGGCGACACATCGTTCATGAAGGCACCCATCCCGGATTCCGTGCCGGCCAGGTACTTGAGCTTGTCCGCGGTGCGCAGCACGGTGAACAGCTCAAGGTGCAGGGCCAGCTCGGGCCGGGTCCCGGTCGGGGCGACCGGTGCCTGGTGCCAAGCCGCAATGTACGGGGTCGGGGCTGAGCGTCCGGTGAACAGCCGATCAAAACGTCCCAAGAGCTCCAAGTACACGCTGGGGAATGCCGAGCGCTGCGCATCGTCGAGCTTGGTGAAGTCGCCGACCCGCCGGTTCGGGTACAGGTGCACCTCGTACGGCCAGCGCGCGGCGAACGGCACGAACGCCGTCCACTCCTCGTTCTCCAGCACCACCCGGCTGCCGGCCCGCTCCGCCGCGAGCACGTCGTCGAAGAGGTTGCGGCCGGTGCGCTCCCGGTGCGCGGCGGCGCTGTCCACCGCGCGCGCGGTCTTCGGGGTCAGGTAGGGGAACGCATAGACCTGGCCGTGCGGGTGCGTCAGCGTGACGCCGATCTCGTTGCCCCGGTTCTCGAAGCAGTACACCTGGCGCGTGCCGGGCAACGCCGAAAGCTCGGCGGTGCGGTCGGTCCACGCCTCCAGCACCAGCAGCACCCGAGCTTCATCGAGGCTTGCGAAGGTGGCGTTGTGATCCGAGGTGAAGCAGACCACTTCGCAGCGCCCTCCGCCCACGTGCGCGCGATGCGGCAGCGGACCGGTAAGCGTGTCCTGCTCCGCCGGGAGCCCGCTGAGCGAAGGGAACCGGTTCTCGAAGACGACGACCTCGTAGTCCGGGGCGGGGATCTCGCTGTGCCACTCGGGCGTCGAGGGGCACAGCGGGCAGCTGTTGGTCGGCGGAAGATACGGCCGGCCCTGCCGGTGCGCGGCCACCGCGACCCACTCGCCCTGCACCGGGTCGAAGCGGGTTTCGCTGGTGGTGTCGACTGGCTCAAGCGGCCGCTGATCGGCGAATGCGCCCCGTGTCTCGGCGTCGCCGGCGTCGTAATAGATCAGCTCACGGCCGTCCGCCAGCTGCGTGACTGTCTTCTTCACCGGTAGCTCCTTCATCGAACATATTCAAACACGGTTGAACGTTAACTCACAAGGGCTAGCATGGTTTCGAACGTTCGACACAGTCGCTCGTCCCGGACGAGAATTGGGCGCAGCCGCACCGCGAACGAGCCGGAACGCGGGGGGTCGCGAAGGCGAGAAGGAGCAGCGATGGCTCAGGTCGACACGGACGACGGCCGAGGGCTGCTGGCCGAACAGCGCCGCGCCGCGATCGCGGCCGAAGTGCGCGCCCGCGGCGGGGTGCGGGTGACCGACCTGGTGCTGCGCTTCGGTGTCTCCGACATGACGGTCCGCCGCGACCTCGACGCGCTGGCCCGCGACGGGCTGCTGGAAAAGGTGCACGGCGGCGCGGTCGCGCTCGGCGAGTCCAGCGCGCACGAGCCGGGCTTCGAGGCCAAGCGCACCCTGGAGACCGCGGCCAAGGAGGCGATCGCCGAGGCGGCCGCGGCCCTGGTCCCACGCGGCGGCGCGGTCGCGCTGTCGGCCGGAACGACCACCTTCGCCCTCGCGCGCCGGCTCACCGACGTCTCCGACCTGACCGTGGTCACCAACTCGATGCGCATCGCCGAACTCTTCGCGCAGCGGTTGCGTCCGCCCGGCGCCCGGCATGGCGCGACTGTGGTGCTCACCGGCGGGATGCGCACCCCGTCTGACGCCCTGGTCGGCCCGGTCGCGGACCAGGCGATCCGCTCGCTGAACTTCGACCTGGCGTTCGTGGGCTGCCATGGCATCTCGATCGGCGCCGGCCTTTCCACGCCGAACCTGGCCGAGGCGGAGACCAACCGGGCACTGATCGCGGCCGCGCGGCGGGTCGTCGCCGTCGCCGACCACAGCAAGTGGGGACTGGCCGGGCTGGCCACCTTCGCCCCGCTGTCCGCCGTGGACACCTGGGTGACCGATGGCGGCCTGCCGGAGGTAGCCCGCGCTGAGGCCACCGAACACATCCGCCACCTCCTCATCGCATAACCGACCCGGTCACTCGGGCGCGTCGCGCTTGTTACGCGCGACACGCCCGAGCGCCGTCCGCCGCTAACGCCGATTGTCCGTAGACGCTGCCTGTCGCGTGCGAGTCGCTCAGCGAGACACAGAGTCCTTAGATTCGTGTCAGCTATCCGGCCGTGTGGTCCAGCGTGAACGGATGCACCGATCCATCCGCGCTCACCCGCCGCACCGACTCCAGCGTGTCAGGCGTCTGCGTGTCGAACTCGACGCCCGCGTCAGCCGCCGCACGCCGCAAAACCTCGCGCAGCGTCGCCGGATCCAGTCGCGTCGAGACGTACCAGGCCTGGCCCTCGCCGAGCTGATGCCGTGTCACCGCCGGATGCCCGGCCGCCGGACCGTCCGCATACGTCAGCACCGCCTCGGCGCCGCGCAGCTCGACCGGCTCGCTCCACACGGTCCCGCTGCCCGCCACCTCGGCTTCGCTGCCGCCGGTGTCCGCCGCACTGTGCACAGCCACCGACTGTCCCGCCGCCAGCGGCAGAAACTCATCCACGCGTACGCCCAGCACGTCGCGCAACGCGCCGGGATAGCCGCCGAGGTGCACCGCGTCGTTCTCGTCCACGATGCCCGAGAAGTACGAGACGACCAGCGTCCCGCCGCCCTCGACGTATCGCCGCAGGTTCGCCGCCTCCTCGGCGCGCAGGACATACGACTGCGGCACCACGACCAGCCGGTAGCGCGACAGATCCATGCTCTGATGCGCGAAGTCCGCCGTCACGTGCGCCCGCCACAGCTGCTCGTAGTAGGCGAACTGCATGTCGAGGAACCGCACGTCCACCGAGGGCCGCGAGTCCAGCTCCAGTGCCCACCACGACTCCCAGTCGAACAGGACCGCCGTGTCCGCCTCGACCCGCGCGCCGCGCACCGGGCGCAGTTCACGCAGCTGACGGCCCAGCTCGACGACATCGCGCCAGATCCGCGAGTCGGTGCCCGCGTGCGGGACCATCGCCGAGTGGTACTTCTCGGTGCCGGCCCGCGAGGCGCGCCACTGGAAGTACATGATGCCGTCCGCGCCGCGCGCCAGGTGCGCCAGCGAGTTGCGGATCATCTCGCCGGGCAGCTTGGCGACGTTGCGCGGCTGCCAGTTCACCGCGCCGGTCGAGTGCTCCATCAGCAGCCACGGCGCGCCGCCGGCCAGCGACCGGCACAGATCGGCGGCCATCGACAGCTCGATGTGCCGCACCGGCGAGCCGGCCGTGGTGTAGTGGTCGTCCGAGACCAGGTCCACCTCGCGCGCCCACGACCACAGGTCCATCGGCTTGTTGAGCACTGCCATGAAGTTCGTGGTCACCGGGATGGCCGGGTTGTGCGCCTTCACGATGTCCCGCTGCGCCTTGAACAGCTCGAGCATCGAAGCCGAGCTGAAGCGCGCGAAATCGAGCCGCTGCGCGTGGTTCACGTCAGCCGGGGCCTCGCGAGGCGCGTCGATCTCGTCCCAGGCGGTGATCGTCTGGCCCCAGAACGCGGTACCCCACGCCTCGTTGAGCGCGTCCAGCGTGCGGTACCTCGCCTGCGCCCACTCCTGGAACGCGGTAACTGAAGCAGGGCAGTAGCACTCGGCCACGTGGCAGCCGTACTCGTTGTGGATGTGCCAAAGCACGACCGCAGGGTGGTCGGAGTACCGCGCGGCGAGCTGCTCAGCGATTCGATTGCAGGCGGCGATGTACTCCGGCGCGTGCGGGCAGTAAGTCTGCCGCGAAGCACCGCCGAGCACCTTGCCGTCACGCGTCACCGGCCGGATGTCCGGGTGTGCCTTGAGGAACCAAGCCGGGGGAGCGGCGGTCGGCGTGGCCAAGTCGACCGCGATGCCGCCCTCGTGCAGCAGGTCGATGATCCGATCCAGCCAGCCGAACTCGAACTTGCCCGGCTCCGGCTCGAGCTTGACCCAGGAGAAGATGCCGAGGCTGACCAGGTTCACCCCGGCCTCGCGCATCAGCGCGACGTCCTCGGTCCACACCTCTTCCGGCCACTGCTCCGGGTTGTAGTCCCCGCCATACGCGATCCCGTCGAGCCGCGGCCAACCCGCCCGCTCAGCGCCATACGGAACCTGCGCGCCATACCCCGCTGTCACCCCACCCGTGCCAGCCATTGCGATCTCCTCTCACCGATCTTCCGCGCCGTTCGTATCACGCTTCCCGAACGATGCGCACGCTCCCAGCCGGTATGCGGACAGATCCGATGAACGCCTCGCCCGTCAGTAGGTCGACGCCAGACGCCGCTACCGCAGCCTCTTGCTGCCCGTGATTGATCGCGAACAGGTATGACGTGTCATCTGATGCCTTACGCCGCACCAGTTCCAGCGTGTCGGGGGTTTCCGTATCGAACGTGACGCCCGCATCAGCCGCCGCGAGCCGCAAGATCTCACGCAGCGTCTCCGCGTCCGGCCTGGTTGAGACGTACCAAGCGTGCCCATCCCCGTAGGGATGTCTCGTTACCGCAGGCTTACCCTCCGCCGGACCGTCGGCGTACGTCAGCACCGCCTCGGCGCCACGCAGTTCGATGTCCTCGGCCCACACCGTTGCCGTCCCGATCGTCTCCCCGCCTCCCAGACCGATCGTCCAGTCCGCCCGCAGCGGCAGGAACTCCTCGACCAGCACACCGAGCAGGTCACGCAGCGCTCCTGGATAGCCGCCGAGGTGAACCGAGTCATCCTCGTCCACGATCCCCGAGAAGTACGAGACGACCAGCGTGCCGCCGCCGCGCACGTACCGCCGCAGATTCTCGGCCCACTCCTCCCGGCACAAGTACATCTGCGGCACGACCACCATCCGGTATTGCGACAAGTCAGCGCTCGGATGCGCGAAGTCGACGCCTACATGCGCGCGCCACAGCGCCTCGTAGTAGGCCAGCTGCCGCTCCTTGAACTCCAGGTCGACCGAAGGCCGGAACGCGTGCTCGAGCGCCCACCACGACTCCCAGTCCCACAGCAGCGCGGCGTCAGCGACCGTTGTCGAGCCCTGGAGCGGACGCAGCGCGGCCAGGTCCGTACCGAGGCTGACCACCTCCCGCCAGATCCGCGAGCGGGTACCGCCGTGCGGAACCATCGCCGAGTGGAACTTCTCCCCGCCGCCGCGCGAGGCCCGCCACTGGAAGAACAGCGCGCCATCCGCGCCCCGCGCCACATGCGCCAGCGAGTTGCGCCGCATCTCGCCGGGCCGCTTGGCCAGATTACGCGGCTGCCAGCTGACCGCACTGGTCGAGTGCTCCATCAGCAACCAGGGACCGCCGCCGCCGACCGAGCGGGTGAAGTCCGCGCACAGGGCTAGTTCGATGTGATTGTCCGGTCGCTCCGCCGAGAGGTAGTGGTCGTTCGCGGCGAGGTCGGTCTGCGCGGCCCAGGCCCAGAAATCCAGCGATTTGCAGTTGATCAGCTGCAAGTTGGTCGTGATCGGCACCTCGGCGCGCCCAGCGGCTGTCGTCTGTGCCCTGATCACATCGCGCTCGGCCGTGTACAGCTCCAGCAGCGAATCCGACGTGAAGCGCTGGAAGTCGAGCCGGTGCGTTGGGTTCACATCTGCCATCGGGGCGCGGCGCGGGGCATCGATTTGCTCCCAATCCGAGTACTGCTGGCCCCAGAATGACGTGGTCCACGCGGCATTGAGCGCGTCAAGGCTGCCGTAACGAGCGCGCAGCCAGTCTCGGAACGCGGCCGCTGATACCGCGCAGTAGCACTCCGCGGTCGGTGCGCCGTACTCGTTGTGGACGTGCCACATGACGACCGCCGGATGTGCGGCGTACCGCACTGCGAGCTGCTCTGCGATCTGGCGGCACGCCGCGCGGTACTCAGACGCGTGCGGACAGTAGGTCTGCCGGGCCGAACCGCCGAGCACCACGCCCTCACGCGTCACCGGTCGCACATGTGGGTAGCGCGCGAGGAACCAGGCCGGTGCGGACGCGGTCGGCGTCGCCAAATCAACCGCGATGCCAGCCTCATGCAACAGGCCGATGACCCGGTCCAGCCAGCCGAACTCGAACCGGCCCGGCTCGGGTTCCAGCAGCGCCCAGGAGAAGATGCCGAGGCTGATCAGGTTCACCCCGGCTTCGCGCATCAGCGCGACATCCTCGACCCACACCTCCTGCGGCCACTGCTCCGGGTTGTAGTCCGCTCCATAGGCGAGCGCGTCGAGCCGCGGCCACCGCGCGGCGGAAGGCCGCGGCGAGGCCGCCGGACCCGTCGCGCCGTCCGCGGCGCGACCGGCCGCGGCCGCCCGCTCTACCTGGAGAGTCATCGAAAATACCTCTTGCTTCTGCACGCGGGGCGAGGTGCCGATTGGGAGCGCTCACGGATCGGTAACGGAGTAGTCTCGCTCTGTTCTAGCCCTTGGCGACCTCTTGACAGGAGAAGATCCTGTCATGAATCTGGGAGCGTTCACAACGCCGTAACGGGAAAAGTTACCGCTCACCGTCTGGCTCAACCACCCGCCCACCATCTTTCCCCTTGGAGTGGCAATGAAGCTCTCCCGCGCCGCCACCTCGGCCGCGTGCGCCGTCGCCGCGGTCGCCCTCGCGGCAGGCTGCTCGTCGTCCAGCGGCTCGTCCCACCCGAACGCCGCGGACACGAATCAGAAGGTGAACCTGACCTTCTGGTCCTGGGTGCCGAACATGGACAAGATCGTGGCCGCCTGGAACAAGACGCATCCCAACATCCAGGTCACCTTCACCAAGGCGGCCGGCGGAGACCCTGAGCTGACCAAGCTGCTCACCTCGGGCAAGGCGCACACGATGCCGGACCTCGCGCAGGTCGAGTACCAGTCGCTGCCGACCATGGTGTCCAACAACTACCTGGCTGACATCTCGCAGTACGTCAACAACATCAAGAGCGACTACCCGGAAGGGCTGTGGAACCAGGTCACCCTCGGTACCAGCGCCGTCTACGGCGTACCGCAGGACGCTGCTCCGCTCGCGTACTTCTACCGCACCGATCTGTTCAAGCAGTATGGGCTGACGCCGCCGACCACGTGGGCCCAGTACCAGACCGAGGCCGAGCAGGTGCACAAGGCCCACCCGAACGTCTACCTCGGCGACACCGCCACCACCGATGGCGGCCTGTTCTCCGGGCTGACCCAGCAGGCCGGGGCCAAGTGGTGGTCCGCATCCGGCAACTCGTGGACTGTCGGCATCGACTCCGCGGCCTCGCAGAAGGTCGCCTCGTACTGGGGAAACCTGGTGAAGGAAGGCGCGGTCGACAACAAGACCGCGTGGACCGCCGACTGGAGCAAGGCGCTGGACAACGGCACTTATCTCTCGTGGGTCGCGGCCGTGTGGGCGCCGGGCACGCTGGCCTCCGAGGCGGCGGACACCTCGGGCAAGTGGGCGATGGCCCCGCTGCCGCAGTGGAACGCGGGCGATCAGGTAACCGGTAACTGGGGCGGCTCGGCTACTTCCGTCACATCGGACTCCAAGCACCCGCAGCAGGCCGCTGAGTTCATCACCTGGCTCAACCACCAGAGTGAGGGCGTCAACCTGCTTGTTTCACAGGGCAACGTGTACCCCGCCTCGCTCGCCGCTGAGGGCAGTTCCGCGCTGACCGTCCCGGCCTTCGTCGGCGGCCAGAGCGACTTCTACACGCTGGCGAAGCAGTACTCGCAGCAGGCCGCCACGGCGACCTGGGGTCCGGACGTGAACGTGGCCTACAGCGCCTTCTCTGACGCATTCGGCGCGGCCGCGACGAACAAGGGCGACTTCCTAGCCGCGCTGTCTACCGTGCAGCAGAAGGTGGTCGCGGACATGAAGACCAACGGCTTCACCGTCAGCGGAAGCTGATCTCGCTCGACGTACCGCCGCTTCGCATTCCCGCCGGCTTCTCAATCCACCCGCTTCTCAATCCACCCGCTCCTCAATACCACCCGCTCCTCAATACCACCGGGCCCTGCGATCCGCCGCACCGGCTCGCAGGTCCCGGTTTCAAGCCCGTATACCCAGATCCGAGGAGAAGCAACATGACGGCGACCGCAGTCGTCGACGCGCCCGGCAAGTCCGGGACAGCGCCGCGCCGGGCGCGCTGGAACCCGGCTCCGCGCCGTACCCCGTACGCCTTCCTGGTGCCGGCGGTCGTGCTTTTCACCGCGGTGTTCCTCGTGCCGCTGGGCTACACGGTGTTCCTGTCCACCCAGAAGACCCAGATCCAGGGGCTCGGCCTGGGCCGCAACGCGCGCAAACAGGTCTTCACCGGATTCGGCAACTACACGGCCGTGTTCCATGACTCAGAGTTCTGGCACAGCATCCTGCGCGCGCTGCTCTATGGCTGCATCCTGATCCCGCTGATGCTCGGCCTGGCCACGGTTTTCGCCCTGATCCTCGACGCGCAGCGGGTCCGCTTCCAGCGCCTCGGCAGGATCGCGATCTTCCTGCCTTACGCGGTGCCGACGATCATCGGATCGATGCTCTGGGGCATGATGTATCTGCCCTCTGTCTCACCGTTCGTGTCCGTCATGCACACGCTGTTCGGTGTCACGAGCATCAACTTCTTCGGCTCGCGCGCGGTCTACCTGTCCATCGCGAACATCGGTATCTGGGGCGGCACCGGCTTCAACATGATGGTGCTGTACACCTCGCTGCGTTCGCTGCCGCAGGAGGTCTATGAGGCCGCGCGGCTGGACGGCTCAAGCGAGCTGCAGATCGCGCTGCGCATCAAGCTGCCGATGATCCGGCCCTCGGTCATCATGACCGCGATCTTCTCGACCATCGCCACGCTGCAGGTCTTCAACGAACCCAATACCCTGCGACAGGTCTCCTACGGCGTGGTCTCCGCGACGTGGACCCCGCTGATGAAGGTGTATCACGACACGTATACCGGCGATGACGTGTTCGCCGGGTCGGCCGAGTCGATCATCATCGCGGTGCTGATGTTCGCCGTCTCGATCGCCGTGCTGCGCCTGACGAACCGCCACACCTTCGGAGGCGAATCCAAGTGACCACCCTCACCGCCTCTTCCCGCGGCTACGCTCCTCGCCGCCCCCGCCGCACGGCTCTCATCCCGACCGGCATCCTCCTGCTGGGCACGCTCTACGCGCTGCTCCCGGTCGCCTGGGTCGTGATCGCTTCCACCAAGAACAACACCGAGCTGTTCAACCTCTCCGCTTTCAAGCCAGGCTCGGCCCTCTTCCAGAATCTCAGTACACTGACCTCCTATCGCGGCGGCATCTTCTGGAGCTGGATGTGGAACACCGCGATCTACGCCGGCGGCGGTGCGATCCTGTCCGCCGCGCTCTCCGCCTTGACCGGCTACACCTTTGCCAAGTACCAGTTCCGCGGTAAGTCAGTCCTCTTCAACCTCATCCTCGTCGGCGTGCTCGTTCCCGCGGTGGTGCTCGCGGTGCCGCAGTACCTGCTCGTCGCCAAGCTCAACCTCGCCGACACGTACTGGTCGGTCCTCATCCCGTCCATCGTCTCCCCGTACGGCATCTACCTTGCCCGCATCTACGCCGGCGCATCAGTGCCCGACGAGGTCATCGAGGCGGCGCGAATGGACGGGTCAAGCGAATGGCGCACGTTCCTGCGCATCGGTGTGCCGATGATGGCGCCGGGACTGGTGACGATCTTCCTGTTCCAGTTCGTGGCCATCTGGAACAACTTCCTGCTGCCCTGGTTGATGCTCAGCAGCGACACCAAATACCCGCTCACGGTCGGCCTCTACACGCTCCTGAGCCAAGGCACCCAGCAGCCCGCGCTGTACACGGTGGTGATCACGGGCTCGCTGTTGTCGATCGTGCCGTTGGTCGTGCTGTTCTTCCTGCTTCAGCGGTTCTGGCGGGTCGATCTTTCAGCGGGGTCGGTCAAGTGACAGACTGCTGGCACCAGGCCAGGGTGTGGACGAGGACAGGTGGAGTGCGGTGAGCGGCAACGGGGTCGGAAACGGCGCGCCACCGCGGCGCGTTCGGCCCACGATCGAGGACGTGGCGGCCGAGGCAGGAGTCTCGCGCGGCACGGTGTCCCGAGTCCTCAACGGCGGGGTCAACGTCTCGCCGACCGCGCTCGCCGCGGTGAACAAGGCGATCAAGCAAACCGGCTACGTGGTCAACCACCACGCCCGTTCGCTGGTCACCCAGCGCTCCCGGTCGGTCGCGTTCATCCTGTCCGAGCCGCAGGAGAAATTCTTCGAGGACCCCAACTTCCCGATCCTGCTGCGCGGCTGCACCCAGGCGCTGGCCGAGCACGACATGCCGCTGCTGCTCTCGATCGCGGGCACGGAGGAGGACCGCGAGCGGGTGGTGCGCTTTATCGCGGCCGGCCACATCGACGGCGCGCTGCTGGTCTCCACGCACGCGGGCAACCCGGTGGTCGACCGGCTGACCGGCCTCGGCGTCCCGGCCGTCGCGTGCGGTCTGCCAATCGGTCACGAGCTCGACCTGGCGTACGTCGCGGTCAACGAGGCGGAAGGAGCCCGCCAGGCGACCGCGCACCTAGCCGCCCGCGCAAGGACGAGGATCGGAACGGTCACCGGCCCGATGGACACCCCGGGCGGCCGCGACCGGCTCAAGGGCTACCAGGACGCGCTGCGCACGGCCGGCCTGCCCGAGGACGACGCGCTCATCGCCCACGGCGACTACACGCAGGCCTCCGGAGACGCGGCGATGACCAAGCTGCTGGAGGCGAACCCGGATCTGGACGCGGTCTTCGTCGCATCCGACCTCATGGCGGTCGGCGCGATCGATGCGCTCACGCGAGCGGGAAAGCGGGTTCCCGACGACGTGGCGGTCGTCGGCTTCGACGACTCCCCGGCGGCCCTGACCGCGCGCCCGCAGCTCACCACGGTCCGCCAGCCCTTCCGCCGGATCTCCCAGGAAATGGTCCGCCTGCTGCTCGCCCGACTCGACGGCCAGGACCCCGCCGCCGTGATACTCCCGACCGAGTTGGTCGTGCGCGCCTCCACCTGAGTGCCTAACGGCTTGGCGGCCGGGCCTGCATCCACCGCCTGGCCTAAGCCGCTCCGCTGCGCTCCGTAGATGACGCCTGCGGCTGGCGCGCTCCGCGCGGAAGATCGCCCACTCACCCGCC
>Ga0134126_10003839_pt1 | contig 18814 bp, 16 predicted proteins | sample KB31752_FD_96881 | JGI IMG/M metagenome (GOLD analysis project Ga0134126, IMG submission 96881) | Terrestrial soil microbial communities with excess Nitrogen fertilizer from Kellogg Biological Station, Michigan, USA - KB3-175-2 | ecosystem: Environmental > Terrestrial > Soil > Unclassified ...
CCGCCGGATGCAGCAGACTGTTGATGTCGAAAGTCGTGTCGGATTTGTTTTCTGCCATAGTCATCTCTCCACAGCGTGGGAGCGTGCCCGGGCATCGGCCGGACCCGCCCCGTTCGGCCATCGGAGCCCCAGCCGCCGGCGGCGCTCGGTTGGCTTTCCTGTTCCGCTTTGCGCGGCGGCCTTTTGGCTTTCGGCGCCATGGTCTCGACCTCGTCGCTTTTTTTTGGCGTCGCCCTCCGATAACGACGTCTTGTGGCGAATAAGGTTTCGGATGGCTGGAGACCAATAATGGGAACTTGCTCCGGCGCTCGCGCGTCGAATAGACGGCGACGATTCAATGGCCTCTCATGCAACCCGTCGGCGTTCCGACTGCCACCTTGCTCGCCCCTTGCGTAGAATACCGCGCCTCCGCGGCGAAACGGCGGACGCGGGAGCTTGCCGAGGAAACTCCGGTGGCCCTCGTCTACGACGGCTCGACTGAGGCCGTCATGATGGCAACCCCAGCAGATCTCGAAGACTTCGCGCTCGGCTTCAGCCTGACGGAAGGACTGATCGACAGCCCCTCCGAGATCGGCGAACTCACGATGCTGCACAGCGAGGCCGGCATAGAGCTGCGAATGTGGCTCGCCGGCCCCAGCGCGAATGCCTATCGCACGCGCCGACGGCGTCTCACGGGTCCAACTGGCTGTGGGCTCTGCGGTATCGAAAGCCTCGCCGAAGCAATCAGACCCTCACGCGTTGTCGGCAAAGGTCGTCATTGGCAAGCAGCCGACGTCGCCGCAGCGATAACGATGCTCGCCGAGGGGCAAACGCTGCACCGACAGACCCACGCCACCCACGCAGCGGCCTTCTACAGGCACGGTAGCGGAACCGCCATCACTCGGGAGGACGTCGGCCGCCATAATGCGCTCGACAAGCTCGGTGGTGCCATCGCGCGCAGTCGCGCTGACGCAAGCCAAGGCGCGCTCGTAATCACCAGTCGCGTATCGGTCGAAATGGTACAGAAGGCGGCTGCCATTGGCGCCCCGCTTCTCATCGCGGTTTCAGCGCCAACTGCGCTTGCGGTTCGTACGGCAGAGGCCGCCAATATTACCCTCATCGGGGTGGCGCGGCATTCCGATTGGGAACTGTACACCCATCCCCACCGCGTTCTGCTCGAATGACACCGCAACCGAACAGCCGGCCTGAACGCGCTTATCAGAACGCACCCGGCTCCAATGTGCCTTCACCGACCCACCGCGACGGTGCACCCTGCCTTGTTGTCTCTCCGGAACGATCTCGGGGTCGCTGACTTTGCCAGAGAGGCGATCGAGGACAGAACCCAAGTGAAAGCACTCGCCTGGCACGGCAAGCATGACATCCGTTGCGAAACAGCTCCCGATCCGAAGATCGAACACCCGCGCGACGCCATCATCAGAGTCACCTCCTGCGCCATTTGCGGCTCCGACCTGCATATCTTTAACGGCATCATCCCACGCATGGAGTCGGGTGACGTACGCGGGCACGAGACCTTGGGCGAAGTGGTCGAGGTCGGCGCCGGCAATGCGAAGCTCAAGGTCGGCGACCGCGTCGGGCTGGCCCAGTAACCCCTGCCACACGCCGTATTCGTGGAGAGTCCTACTGATTTCGCTCCAGTTGCCCGGAAAGACGGTATTGAGCAGTTCGTGTGATCACACCGCTTCGTCAAAGCCATAGAGTTCCCGAGCGCCCTCCGCCAATAAACGGTTTCCCCGCCAAATCGGCGGACGAGCACTGGCGCGTGCGATATGTATTCAGCACCGTTTCCAAACCAGTCTCCGAGTTTCCGCTTCGACCCGGAGGCCCGGCGGGAACTACCGACAACGCCACCCGGAAAGTCACGGTTCCGCTCCGATTCCCCGCAGCAGTTAAACCCTTTTCCTCATTACGCATCTCATGCAGCTTCGGAACCAGGGAGTGACCTGTGTCGGCTCGACCGGCGGCCAGATCGTCGTCCAGGCTGTCGCATGTCCCGGTGAAAAGCCGGACGTACGACCAGTACGTACCTCCATCCTAAAATGGCGTGACAAGCGGGCAGCCAAAGGGGTTACACGGGAATCGGGGGCAGGCGCGAGCTTCGGCCGAAACGGGCAAGACTGACAACCGTGGAACCGAACTATTTCGCGGCTGTTAGCTGGTGGCGCTGATGAACCCGATTTTTCAACTCCACCAACGCAACAGCGGCGCTATCAATGACACTGTCCCGCGTCAGCTTCTCCAAACGCGGAGCGAAGTGCGGCCAACGCAGGATAGCGAGCAAGGCAACCACCGTTATAAGTACTATGGCAATGCCGAGCATTACTAGGTCTTCCACGCGCTGCCATCGGCTCTGCTGTTTCGCTCGCATAGAGGCTGGTCCCGAAACGCACTTGCGCGATCAAGCCACATTTACAATTAGACAGCAGGAAGAAAGTTCAAGGCAAAATAGTTTGTCTGACAGTTTTAGCGTGTGCCTGCTGGCCCACCCTCAGATGAGGGAGGGGGCCAGCGGGCGAACCGCGCCCGAGCCGCAAGCGCAGCGGCACCACTTTCTGCTCCCAAATCAAGGTGGTCAGGCTCATTTGCCGTGGCTCGATAGCCACGTTGACATGCAGATGTTGTCCTTCGCAGAAGTCGTTGAGACGCATTAGGCGCGTCGCTAGGCGCTGCCGGATTGAGTGCTTGGCGTTACAAGCGGCTCTCTGTTGGGCCTGAAAAAGCATGTAATGTTCATGCCGACATATTAGTTTTCGCAACAACTTATGCTTGCCTGCCGTTTCAGCCACCATTTGTGAGAGCGCAGGCCAGCCTTCTCCCGATATTTGAACAGTGCAGTTGCTCAGGTGAGCTTTTGCGCCAAAGGCCGCTGGCCCGCCCACTACGCGGTGGCGGCCATAGAGACCCACTTCGATGTTGCTGCCATCAGCGAGGGCCGCGCCATCGAAATAAGATTACCGGAGACCGGAAAGACCAGCGACGCTAAGGACCTCCGGCCTCAGACAAAACGTCGCCTGCGTAGTAGTCTAATTGTGCGCACGCTTTGATGCTAACCGGCGGTACTGCGCGCAATTATTGAATGATCTGGCTTCTGAGGATGTATGTTCCGCTTCAGGCGAGCGAGAGAAGTGAAGCCGACGCCAACGATCGCACATATCTTATTCCTAATTCAAAGCGGCAAGGCTACGGTCTGTGTGAACTGCTAGCATGGACATCCAACGGGGTGTCGGTATGATTTCGCACTCTGCGCTAGTTGCTAATTCGCCTCCTATTGCGCGCCTCAGTATTCTAATTTACGTCAAGGTTCAGGTAGACGCCGCTGAACTTCGATGCTTCAATGGCAACAGAGACCAGCAATGATTTGGCGCTAAGAGGGGTGCGCGAATGCCACAGATATTCGCGGGTGCAGCATTTGATCCCGATGCGATCGAGAGCCTGTCTTTCGCATATAAGTTGGCTGCCACGCTCTGTCCGACCCCGCTCGCCACTCTGGCGTGTCCACGAAGTCATCGCTCGTCAAATTATTCCGATTGTCAAAACTGGCGAGCGGGATCCTCACACTTTGGCGGCAGGTGCGCTAAAAGAAGTCTGGGGCTAAGAGGCGAATAGGTTTGCGGGATCGCCCGGTCGGTGGGCAGACTCGTATCGTGAGCGGGTGTCTCGTCACCGCGTGCAGATCAGCGTCTGTACGTCTAGCTCGCCGGCGACATCCTCTACGACATTCCGGCGTTGTCATTGAGGTTCCGTTCGCGCTGACGGACAAGGCTATCCTGACCCAGCTTTGTCGCAGTCGGGGCGCCGTTCGGCGCTGACGTGGGACCAAAACGCGCGCGCCGCGTTAGCTCTGCGGGGCCCCTTTGTCTCGCGAGCAGATTATGTCGCTGCGCCGGCGGCTACTGTCATTTCTTCAAAAGCGTTTTGCCGACCGGCCACCGCCACTAAGGCTGGCATTCTGGGACGGTGAGGTGTTCGATTTCTCCACTTCGCCGACGGTGACCCTCACCTTGCGCGCGCCACGAATGGCGCGCGACCTCCTGCTCGGCCGCTTGGACCGGCTCGGCGACGCCTACGTCGCCGGCGACATTCTTGTTGAGGGGGCCGCGACCGACATTTTGCGCACCGGCATTGATCTCGCCGAACGAGTCGGCAAGGCGCCGTGGCTCGCGCCGCTCGTGCGCGGCACGGGGCTTCTTTCGTTTCGTCACACGAAGGCGCATGACGCACGCGCCATCGCCTACCACTACGACGTCTCCGACGATTTCTATCTCGCCTTCCTCGACGCCGCGATGATCTATTCCTGCGCCTATTTTTGCACCGGCGCCGAGGACATCGAAGTGGCGCAACAACAGAAGCTTGCGCACATCTGCAACAAGCTGCGTCTGGCTCCCGGGGATCGTCTGCTCGACGTCGGATGCGGCTGGGGCGGACTCCTGCATTTCGCCGCCAGCCACTACGACATTTCCGCACTCGGCATCACCAACAGCGAGACGCAATGCGCCGGCGCCCGCGACCGTATTGCCGCGGCCGGCCTTTCCGACCGTGTCGAAATCCGGCTTTCTGACTATCGCGATGTACCCGGCGAGGACTGCTTCGAGAAGATCGTCTCGGTCGGCATGTACGAACATGTCGGCAGGCGCAATTGGCCCACCTATTTCCAAAGTATCAGGCGGCTGCTCAAGCCAGGCGGTACGCTCCTTAATCACGGCATCATCACAACCGACGCGGATGGCCGGCCGCAAGGGCCGCCCGGCGGCGAGTTCATCGACCGCTACGTCTTTCCCGGCGGCGAGTTGGCCAACCTGCCGCGGCTACTGACCGAAATTGCACGACACGGGTTGGAGACCTCCGATGTCGAGGATCTGCGCCCGCATTACGCTCGCACCCTGACGCTGTGGAGTAATCGGCTGGAGGCCAGCCGAGACGCGGTGATCGCTGCCGGTGGCGTCGAGCGCTATCGCATCTGGCGCATCTATCTCGCGGGCATGGCGCAAGCGTTTGATCGTGGGTGGCTGTCGATCGCACAAATCGTCGCGCACAAGCCGATTGGCGGCCACCCCGCACCGCGTCCCTGGACGCGCGACTATCAATATTCGCCGGAGGCTATCCCAACCCTCTGTCCGCCGCCCGACGCAACGTGAGTTGCGGCAACCGCGGAAAGCAGAGCGGCTCCGACGATAAACCTTCGGAGCCGCTCGAATAAGAGACAAGAAAGACGACTCAGATCTAGGTGCGCTCAGGTTGCGCTTGGAAGCAATTCGGCTACGGCCGTAGCACGTGCAGCGGTCGAGGCTTCATGCGCAAACCACGCCGACTGCCCGCAACATAAACGGCCACAACTACTTCTTGATGACCGTCGTGCTGCTATCGTGATCGCCATCGCCGACAGTATCAGTGCAGACCTTCGTGGTCTTGATCCGATTTTCGGCTTCTTCTCGCGTCGTAAAGGCCAATGGACCAATTTGAGTGACGACCTCTTTGCCGGCGGGTTTGCTCGTGGTCACAGTACAGTGGTGGCTAGTCGGGTTCTCGACCACATAGTACTCGTCTGCCATTGCAGATCCGGCGAAACCGATGATCATAGCTCCGGCAAGGAACAGTTTGAATTTCATGCTGGCCTCCTTTGTTTGCCGGAAACCGAACGCTCCGACTGAAGCCTTGTTCCGCTCATAGCCGCGGAAACACGCGACGCCCTGTCGCAGGTCTGTCCGAATGATTGGCCCGGAACGGCTTTCCCGTGGAGTGCTTATTCGAGTGAAGAGCCAGCACCCCTCCTGATGCTGGATTGCGAAGGCCGCACTTTCCACGGAGTGCGGCCTTCTTCTTTAGAGACTGGTGCCAATCCTATGATATGGTCGACCGGCGGAGGCACGCCGTTTGCAGGTGCCTCGCCCGAAGTCCGCCCGTCGTCTTAACGTGTCTTGACTTTTATCTTGCCATAAGCCTCGCCTTGGCCTCGTCTAGGTGGGAAGCATTGCCGCTGTTTGCCGCCGAACTTGGGAACTGCTTTAGTCCCCTGAACTAGGCTTTGCCCTGTCGGTTCCGTGATTTCGAGATGCGGCCGATGACTTCTTTGCCATCGAGATCACGGGCCACTCCTCCACGCCGGCACCGGGCCACTGCGTTCGACGAAACGTCTTTGGCTTGTTGCCTAATCTCATTCGCCTTCGAGCTACAGCCTGAACCAGCAGCCTAGAACCACGCGGCAAGGCTAGAGCAAAAGACTAACGCCCCGGCGCGACTCCTAGAGACTAACCAAACGCCTGCGCTCCGCTTCCTGCGCGGTGGCCCACGCGGTGCGATAATCTGAAACGCCGCGACCTCAGGGCGTAGGCGTGGCTCCATCCGATTTGCCGCCCGGCTTCTTCTTGCTTGCAGCTTCAGCAATTTTTGCCTGTTGCTCCCACGCTTCCGCGATCTTCAGCAGTATGAGCTTGTCTTTTGCTGACGCGGTCGCCGCCAGGCGCACGCACTCTCTGACATATTGCCGGTACTGTTGGACCTCCTGCATGTCGTCCTCCTTCGTCTCGCGGTTAAACCCCGGCGTGTCGGAACTCGTTGCAGCCACCACCTCTGATGTGAATAACCGTGAAGATTGGAACCTAGGCTCGACGAAGGCATTTTTGGTAGTTGCGTGTTGTTCGGGCGAGCCGTGGCGACGCCGGACGAACACCGAGAATGGGCAGCGGCTTGTCTCAGGCTCGCGCGAAATGCGCCTGACGAGCGAACGCGGTCGCTCTGCCTGACGATGGGAGGCTTCACGCACGCTGGTTCCTAGACACCGCTGTAAATTTCGTAGCGGCGGCCTCTCTGAAGGGGATTGACGCTGACCTCACGGTCACACCTCAGGCGCTTAGCGCGGGCCTCGGCCGACCCGAGCCCGGGCGCCGTCTCACGTTTGCGCCGCCTCAATCGAGTGCCGCCTTGTCTGCATGTCGTGCTGAGCGATTGGCGCCGTCGATGCTCGGCCGGCTGGAGCGAAATACAGTCTCCAACGCACGTCCGCATTGGATGGCGCGCCACGCTCCCCAATAGTGTCGTCTTTTAGGAGCACTCCCACGCGAGCTTTGGGAAGTGACCTGCGAAGCTCAGTTGTTGCTGGAGCGTGAGTACCGGCCCGGAATTAGCATGTCCGCTGCGAGCGGATGCGACGCGGCAAGCTCGAGCTTAAGGGCTTGGATTTCGGTCATCTTGATCCGTAGCGCGTGCTCGATACGCCGCAGCTCAGCCGGCTCCGTTATGTTACGACGCGCTTCGGCCCTGAGGGCATCAATCTCATCCCTCAAATCGAGTGCGCGTTTGCGCATTTCGTCCAGGGTATGCACAACTCTGTTTCAGTGTTCCGCTGTCGCCCTGCCTCCACCTCAGCCCCCGTCATTGGAGGGGCCCTTGGGCCGCCGGGTTCACGATGTCGCCTATGCTTCATGCGTCTCGTTCAAGACGGTGATCTGACGCACCTCGTCGCTGACCTCTGCTAGGGGGTTCACCACCCGACCAAAGTGAGACGTCTGAGAAGCAGAATCCTCGCGCTGATAAGCCTGTGCTTGCGCTTGACCGGAAGCCGCAGCCTCTGCCCAGTTTAAATCGGGCGCGGCCAGCCGGAGCCCCAACACGGGGGGCAACAATGTGCCGGAGCTTCGCGCTGGCTGCGAAAGAGAAACATTGAGTGATGAAAACAGTTCGAAAGATCACAAAATATCGTATTGAGATATATTGTCGCGGTGCTGGTGAGCGAGCGACCTGAGGCGACCGACTGTCCTCACACTGCACACGCCATTGTCGGGATCGTTCTTGCTGCGCCGATCGGCGGAAAGAAGAAGTCGTCAGAAATGCTGGCGCAATTTGGACTTTGGCTCAGAGATCAGCAAGAGTGAGCGGTCGTTTGTCCCCGGTTGGGCCTAGGTCTGCCCTGCTCCCGCAAGCAGACCTCAAATCGCCTAAGAGCTTGGTCCGCCTCAGGCCATGAGCGGCTGTTTGGCCTATACCGGATGGCGCCGCACTCGCCGGCAGCAATGGGAACTGAGCTCGCTCCGGCCGCCCGTACCAGATCGACCCGGATCGTGAACTCCAAAGTTTGGCAGACCCGGAACGTCTGAAGCCTCCACGGCATATCTCGGCAGGACAGGGGCCATTCGGGCGGTCACAACCGGGAGAGAAGCATGTTGAAGCGTACGCTCTTATCGAGTGCCGCGGCCGTCGTCTTGATCTGCGGGGCGCCCGCCGCGATGGCGAAGTCGAGCCATGATCAGAAAGCCAAAACAGGCCAGGAGATGAGCCAGCCGCAAAAAGCAGGTCAGCATGAATCCAGGGACCTTCAGTCCCGTCCAAGAGAAGCGCAGAAGGATAAACGAGCGGGTTCTTCGCAGGCATCCGAGAACAAGGCAGGACAAGCTGCTAATCAAAGTGCGAAAGCACCCGAAAGCCAGGCCAAACCGAGTACGACCGGCCAAGCGACGCATGAAGAATCGTCCTCTCCGAGCAAGAACACCGGCTTGAGCGAGAAGCCCAGCAGAGCCACATCAGACAGCCAGAAGAGGCCGGAGAAAGCATCGAAGTCCTCACAATCGAAGCAGGCTCAGCCGGACAGCAAAGCGGCCCAGACCCCAGCTAACAGAGCGGCTCAGGCACCAGCCATAGGCACGACTGACAAGCAGACGGGCGAGGAGAAATCCAGCAGCCCGAACGCGCAGAAGAACGCTGTTGCTCCGCAAAACAACGGTACGGCATCGAACTCGGCACAACCTTCCAACGCCGAGTCGAAGAAGGTCGAGGTGCAGGGCGCAAACCTGTCGTCCGATCAGCGCACGAAGGTCACTCGGTTAAGCCAGTCGATCGTCTCGCGGAACGATGCGCCGCGGATCGGCAATCCCGACTTCTCGGTCAGCATCGGCACGGTTATCCCCGCGCACGTGCATTATGTCCGGGTGCCAGAGACACTCGTCGAGGTCTATCCGCAATGGCGGGATGACGACTACTTTGTCGTGCGCGATGAGATCGTCATCGTGGACCACTCACGGCGAATCGTCGCGGTTATCCCCGCCGGGTCCGAACGGGCAAGCAGCGAGGCCACAACGGTCGTCGATCTGAGCCCGGCCGAGATCAGAGAAGTGCAGACGGTCCTTATCGAGAAGGGCTACCTGCACGGCCACGCGGATGGCGAATGGGGCTCCCGTACCCGTGATGCGCTGATCAGCTTCCAGCGCAAGGAAGGCGTGGACCCAACCGGCCGGATTGATGAGCGCACGGTCCAGTCCCTTGGGCTCTCCGGAAAGATCAAGACCAGTTCGAAGCAAGGCGGCAACGAAAACGCCGGCTCGCAGCCCGAGAACGCGTCTAACGGCGCTGGCTCGCAAGCAAAACGCAACGGAACGCCAGCTCGCGAGAGCACTGGCTCCGCGAGCGGCAATACGAATGGCACGGGTAAATCCAGTGACACGGCTGGCCGGAAAGCGAGTTCACCAAACGGAACGAGCGGCCAAGGGACGAAAAACGGTGCGCCTCCGAATGCGACTGAGCAGAAAGGCTCGGTCGGGCAGACCAACGATCAAGGCACGACGCCCAAGACGGAGAAGCGCAGGGAGCGCTACGACAACGGGGCAAAGTAGCCAGCCAATTACTGGAGCCACGGAGCAGTGCAGAGCGTCTTCTCTGATGCCGCTTTCTCGTGATGGCGGGCCATCGAATCCCCGCTTGCGAAGTGGGTCCGAAGGACCTCTCTCCCGTCAGGAGAACTGCCGGCCCGATCGGCCCGGGCCGCGCCATTGGAAGGCGCAGCGAATCAGCTCTCCAAGGCAGCTTACGGGCCGATGATGTCGGCCGTGCAACGAAGGAGAACTGCGACGGATCGCCGTGCGGCGCGTGGCAATCGTCCTTCCTTGATCTCAGACCGGATTGAGGCTCGGTAGCGGGATCAGCTCTGCCAGCTTCCTGAGGTTCTGGGCGGTGGCTGCGAGCAGAGCCGGTCCCTTTCTTAAATATCAAGCGGGCCCGCTTTTGGTCTCTAGTTCCAGCGGGTCCTCGACGTAGCTCGCCTTGATCAGGATATAGACCACCACCGTGATCGGAGCCGCGAGCACGATCCCGGGGGCGCCGAACACAAGATCGACAGCGACGATGCCGATCAGGATTAGCGCCGGCGGAATGGTGATGAAGTGTCGCTCGAGCAGCGGTGCGGCGATATAGCCTTCGATTAAATGCACGAGGAGATAAAGCCCAGCCGTCCACAGGATCGGCCACCAGCCAAGCGTCAGCGCGACGAGCAGGGCCGGAAAAGCGCTGACGAATGGCCCGACATACGGAACGATCTCGGCGATCCCGGAGATGAGCGCAAGCGCGGCCGGGTCGGGAAGGCCAATGATGAGCAACCCGACGGCCGTTAGGGCGCCAACGATGAGCATCAGCACAAGTTGGCCGAGCAGCCAGCGGCGCAACGCCGTTTCGACGAGGTCGATCATCTCCCGCACGCGCGGTCGCGATTCCGTACTGAACATCGCGATAATGCCGCCACTGTAGAGCTTCGGTTGCGCGGCAAGGTAGATCGCGGTGATGACGAGGACGATCAAAGCCTCGAGGAAGTGCAAGCCGAGGGAGGCAAAATCGGTGACGAACGAGGTGATGAGCGATGAGCCCTTCTCGGCCATCGTGGTGCCGAGATCGCTGCCGCCGTGTTGCGCCAGCATGTTTTGCAGCGATCGCTGGCCTGCTTCGACCTGTTTCATCACTCCGCTGAGCTGGGAGGCGAGTTGCGACCCGAATAGGCATGCCGTCCCGACAAATACGACGATGACCAGCAGCGTGGCCAGGCCGAGCCCGATTTTTTCCGAACAGCGCGTCCATCGCGCGAGGATGCGACCGAGCGAGCCGAGCAGGATCGCGGTCAGGAATGCGCCGAAGGCGAGCAATAAGGCGAGCCGTGCATCCCACAAAACCCAAACGAGCAGCGCCGCGGCGCCCCATGTCAGCGCAACCTGAAACTGTCGGCGGTTGCTTCGCCTAGCCATGAATACAGCATATGCCTGCGCGCCCATGTTGAGCGCGTTCGTAGCTGAGTGAACCGGTTGCAACTGCGGTCATTTCTGACCCGATGGTATGCTCCACGCCATTATCTTGCCACGTCTCCAGCAGCATCGGCGCGCACTTAAGCAAAGCTGACGTGTGCGGGGAGCGGAGCGCTGCCGCTGCCCTGCGCGAGTGCGCGCAGCGCCAGCTTGAGCAACCGACGATGAGCGTCTTGCAGCGGGGTTGGTGGTGACGTTGCGCGCGTGGCCGAGCGGATCGACCGACTTGATTGTGCGGGCCAACCGCTCATGCTTCTTGGCAAGCTGCCGCGCGGTGGTCTCTGTCTGCACATGGCCGACCGCGAAAGGCGCCACCGCAACCATGTAGCTGGCGCCGCGGATCGCATCGCCGATCGAGCAGTTGTCCCAAAGTTGGTCGGCGAAGGCGTCAAAGTCGCCGATCCGCCCTAGGATGAGCGCGATGGTCGAGCGGGAGCCCGGACGCACGAGCCCGAGCGTCAGGCCGCCAGTCACGCTGGGCAGGAAGTGCATGTTGACGCTCGTCGCCCGGAGCCGCGACCATAGATTGCTCTCGGCAATGCGGCAGAAAAGGCAGGTGACAGCCCCGAAGCCTGCGCGCTGTAATTCGGCTACCATGCCGGTAAGATAGCCCAGCCCGACGGTGGGGCTGTCGATCAGCACCAGAATTTCGTGCCTGGAGTGGTTGCCGACATTGGCGAGGTTCCTATTCTTGAGGTCGGGACCGGCTACGTGCGAGTCGACATGGGCGACGAGGTGCCCGTTATCGCGCTCGGCAGCGGCCGGCTCGAGCCGAATATCGGCGCGCAACGGTTCACCGGGCGGTAGGCAAGTTCCGTCTGCCAGTACGAACTCGGAATCGAGTTGCGCGGGCTGAACTCGGACCAGACAGTTCGGGTCGTTGGTAAACTCCGAAACGCGCTGCCGTAGACTAGCCCCGCGAACCAGACGGTACACCGCGGGTTCGATTAGCCGACTATAAGCCGAATGTTGCGAGTACAACGGCGGTCATTCCCTAAGGGCCCCATAGAAGTGACGCCGTCATAATCTTGGCGTTCCCGCGAATCGAAAAATCACACTGGACTTTCGCACGAAATGCTTTCCGCCGGTCGAAACGTCCGATCGGGCTATACGATATGAAGGTGGAGGATGGCTTTCCCATCATCGTCAATGGCAATATCGCCGATCGCCACATGTACTTGAGCAAGGGCAATACCGATAATGGCATGTGCAGCGTGAGGACAGTCGGTCGCCTCAGGTCGCTCGCTCAGCAGCACCGCGACGATATATCTCAATACGATATTTCGTAAGTTTTCGAACCTTTCTCGTCCTTCAATGTTTTTCTCTCGCAGCCAGCGCGAAGCTCCGGCACATTGTCGCCTCCGTGTTGGGGGCTCCGGCTGGCCGCACCCGTCCTCTGTAGTATTTCGAACATTCGTTGACCAGATGAAATCAGTGACCGGCTACTCCGCCTGCTTGCAATATCGGTCCACTCAGTGCCGAAAGTAATCGGGCGATGAGCACAGCCCCCGCCGCTCCTGAAGTGTTACTGATCACGAAAGATAATCGCCTCTTTCATACACTCGAGCCAGACTTTGTGCGATCGGGCCTGTTCCTTACTCGCCTTGGGTCATTGGCACAGGCAATCAATTACGAGATCGCAGAGTCGGTAATCGCAGCGCTGTTGGATGTCGGGCCGGAAGATAAGGATGCTGTTTCAGCAATTGCGTCGATAAAGGCGAAGCACGCCGAAATAAAATGCATCATACTAAGCAGTTATGCAACGATAGCCATGGCGGTCGCAGTAACGAAAGCAGGCGCCTCAGACGTAATCCCGAGGCCGGGATGTTCTGAGCATCTTCTGAACCATATCCTTGGCCGAAACATTTATAACTCTCACGCGCTGCCGGCAATGCACCCGGATTTAGTTCAATTGCATCACATCTTGGATTTTTATGAAGCGTGCGGATGCAATAAGGCGGAGACCGCCAGACGTCTTCGTATGCACGTTCGTACTCTTGGCCGAATTTTAAACCGGGGAGAGGCTGCGGCTTCGGATCAAGCGCAAGCACCGGCTCATCAACGCAGAGGTTCTGCTTCGCAGGCATCTCCCTTGCACAGGTTCTACAAGTCGCCCCCTTCGGGATCTGTCAGTCGGCTGCCTAAGCAAGTGGCCGCTAGCGATGGGTGTCAAGCTGAAGCATCGGCAGCGCACCGCGACTTATGAATGCCTTCAACTCGCCCATTTATACTTGTCGTGGTGGGGCTTGCTTTCGAGGCCCGTATTGCCCGGGCCAGCAAGGGAGCCACTGTCTGCTGCCGGCGCGGCAGCGAAGCGGAAGCCGCAATGGAGCGGGCGCTCCACGACCCGCGCTGCCGCGGGGCCATCAGCTTCGGTATTGCAGGGGGGCTCGACCACAGGCTGCGGACTGGCACGCATCTCGTCGCCTCCGAAATCGCGACCCCGAAGGGTCCGGTACCGACCGATGCCCGTTGGTCGCAGCGGCTCATGCAAGCCAGCAGCCGGTCGCGTCGTGCCCGCATTCTCGGCGCCGACCGCGTGATCATCGACCCCGAGGATAAGCGCGAACTGTTCGAAACGACCGGCGCCCTCGCGGTCGACACAGAGTCACATATAACCGCGCTGATAGCGCGGGACCGCGGTCTGCCCTTCGCCTGCCTGCGGATCGTTGCCGATCCGGCGCATCGCCGTGTGCCGGAAGCAGCGCTGTGCGGCCTCCATCCCGACGGGCGCGCTAATCCGCTCGGCGTCATGCGCGCGCTGATGCGGCGGCCGCATGATGTGCCAGTGCTGCTCTCGATCGCGCGCGACACTTGGCTGGCGCGCCGCAGCCTGTCGCGGGCGATGGCTATGCTCGGCGACGACCTCGGCCTGCCGGGGCTCGAGGCCGCCGCGCCCGCGCAGGTCATCGAGATCGTAGGCGACGAACTGCTCGCCGGCGCGCCCTGAGGCTCCGTGATCTGGAAAATGGCAGTTCTCACGATCACCCTAACTGGTACCCTGCTTATCATCAGCGCCGCCAAGTGCACTCACGTTCTGCCGCCGTACTGAGCTTTTCAGGCCAATCGCTCGACCCCGCCGCTGTCGCTTTCTTTGCTCATGGCCACCGGCGAAAAATTCCTGTAGTCAGTATCAAGCGGGTTGAGAGCACCGCGCCCGTCGCCCTTTCAACTTTTAGCTCCAGATCTGTCGAGCATCATTGGGCCGTTCTGGATTATACCCGGCCAGGGCTCATTGCGGACGCGAATTAGGACCACGTGAGACTCTCTCCGGGACAATTCACTCCTGTGATCAACAGGATCTCCGCGGCGCAATCCCCGCACGCAGATTCAGCACTCGATAGAAGACGCCATCTCGTAACCTGCGGACGCGGCGCCCTCCACCTCGCATGTTGCCGGAAGGGCCAGGCTTTCAAATTTCTCCTTCGCGCGCCAGCTTCGATATTATTCGTCGTCCCTGCGGCTACATGCCGCAATTTAGATTTGCGATATAGCCGTTCGCTCAAGGCGGCAGCGACGGAACGATCCCAACGTGGCCAATGTTCACATTCTGGAGCGACGACGAAGGAGCAAGCACGATGCGGAAATTGATCATCACAACGGCCCTGGTGTGCGCGGTTGCGTCGCCAGCCATCGCCGCAAATCTTTCAACCAACGGGGCTAGCACGCCGACGAATTCCGCTTCCACGCAGTCGCCCCAGAACCTACCCAGCGAAATACGCTCTAAGCTGCAGCAGGACGGCTTTACCAACGTTCAGATCGTCCCTGGATCATTCCTCGTCAGCGCAAAGGACAAGAACGGGGACCCGGTCAACATGGTCATCGGTCCGAACTCGATGATGATGCTCACCGAAGTGCCGAATTCGAGCAAGTCGGGAAGTGGCACGACCGGCAGTGCCGGCTCCCAAGGCTCGGCCGGAACGACTTCCGGGTCGAAATGACGTCTTGCTGCTCGTGGCGGACGCCGGCGTGCGCATCGGCCTCGCTGCGTGCCGGCGGGCAGCGGCTCCAACCAATGCGCTGGCTGACATGGCCGATTGCTGTATATTCTCTCTCCAATTCCTCTGCTCAATTTCCAGCAGAGGAGCCGTGAACGTTTCGGCCGGACAATGAAGCAAGAATTCCCGAAGGTCATGTGCCCGGGATGCAAGGTCGAAATGACCGCAATTAGATCAGAGCCAGGCAAATACAAGGGGCTCGGCGAGGTCACCTATCGATGCCCTCAATGCGGGACCATTACACCTCGGCAGCTACAACTTCGGCCACGGGATAAGAGCCAGAAGCAGCCTTAGCGGCTGCAGATACCCGAGCTTCCCTCAGCGCTCAAGCTGCAGTCCGATTGAGCAAAATGTAATAGCGCTTAGCGGCAGCATCTTAGCAATGACGGAGGTTCACGTCCCGCCACTCGCCGAGCGGCTGTCGCAAGCAGGCTTCGCGACTTTCGACGCCCTAGTCAGCTTCGGGCCATGAGCGGCTGTCGCCCACGACGCTGCGCAGGTCCGATCACCGCTCGGAAGCTGACCAGACGCGCTCCGGCGGCCTGGTCAGGCTCGGGCAAAAGGGGCCCCGGCGTCTGGCCTTGCAGCAAAATTCCTCGCAATGCCTCGGGGCACCACCGCCCCCCCGTAAATTTACGTATTTGCCGTGGCAATCCGAGCAATAGGGTGCGCGGCGGTTCCCCCCATTATTCCCGCCAGCCGTCGCCCCCCAGAATGAGCCGTCACAGAGGCCGTCGCAGCGACCTGAGCATCGAGCGCGACTTTCCGCACGCGGTTGAAATCGATGTCCTACCAGGTGGGTTGGGCAAGCGAATGGATGCTATGAATGACTGGCATCGGCAGCGCGGGATTGCGATCGTCAACGGGCGCAATCGCCACGACGGATCGATTTGGCATTCGCACTGGTGCTTTGCCCGACAGGCAGACGCTGCAGAGTTCGCCGCCCGGTTTCACGGCCGATTGATCTAAACGCGGCGCGTTCCCAGCGCCTCGGTGTGCCGCGGTGGTCACGTCCGGCCGTCACGAACCAAGCTGGGGATGTCCGATCTATGGTGAGATGGGGACCTCGCGCGCTTCGGCGCCTTGGTCGGTCTTGGGACAGGTCCGGCTCTGGCCGAGCTGATTGAGCAGCCCCGATCTACGCGAGGAACCGGACCTCACGCCCGCCAGCAGCTTAGTCCGGGTCAGGCCATCGGCCGTCGGGAATTCGCATGAACGCGTCCGCTCTAATCCGAAAACCCGAAGTCAGATTTGACCGGCTCAATTTGAGCGCAGGAAGTTGACCGATTCGACCGGTCACTCCGGCAGAATCGCAGCTATCGGCTCGGCTTGCCACTGGAGCACCGATTGTGCAGAGATTCTCCAGGGAAGGAGCGGCGCAATGCCCAGTTATGACGGGGTGCTCTTGGGCGCCGGCCACAACGGACTCATCCTGCAAGCCTATCTCGGCATGGCGGGGCTGAAGACCGTGGCTCTGGAACGGCGCCAGATCGCCGGCGGCGGCCTCAGCACGATGGAGGACCCGCGCTTCCCTGGCTTCCTGCACAACACGCATGCCTTCTTTCAGCGCGCAGTGACCGGGATGCCCTGGTATCACGACCTTGACCTTGCCGCGCGCGGTGCCGAGTACATAGAGCCTGAGCTCAACGTCGCCATGCTCACCCGCGACGGGCGAGCGCTCGAATGGTGGACGGACTTCGAGCGTACGGCGGAGTCCTTCAAGGTCTTCGATGCAGATGATGCTGCCACCTTACGCCGGTGGCATGACGACTTCATCCCGATCGTCGAGAACATTCTCATGTGGGAAAGCCGGTCCCCTCCCCTGCCGGCGCACGAGCGACGGGCGCTGATTGAGCGCAGCGCGATGGGGCGCAAATTGCTGGAGGCAAGCGCGCTTTCGCCCCTCGAATTTGTGCAGCGCGAATTCAAAAATCCGGTGATCCAGGCCGGCCTCCTGTTCTTCAACGGGCTTCGCGAGGTCGATCTTCGCCTTCGTGGCTTCGGTCACCACATCGCGGCACTGCTCGCGAGCCCTGCGAAGGCACAGATGAGCCGCGGCGGCACGGCTGCGCTCGGCCGCGCATTGGAGCGGGCCGTGCGCGAGACAGGCGGCGAGATCCGTCTGCTGACCGAGCCCAAACGGATAGTTGTCGAGAACGACAAGGTCACGGGCGTTGAGACGGCGACTGGCGAATTCATCCGGGCCAACTTCGTCGCGTCCTCGCTCAATCCGCACCAGACCTTTCTCGATCTGCTGGACCAGAGGCTTCTGTCGAAGAGCTACGCTGAAAAGGCGGCCGCCTTCGCCTACAATCTCATTGCGCCGCTGTTCGCATTGAACGTCAATCTGTCCGAGGCGCCCGCGTACCGAGCCTCCCAGGCGCATCCGGAGCTTACACGGGCCTTCATGGTCATTATGGGGCTTGATCACGTCGATCAGTTCTCAGACATTGTTCGTCACCACGAGGCCGGCACGATCCCGCCGACAGTGATGTGGGGCGCCTGCCCGACCTTGTTCGATCCCTCACAGGCGCCGGCCGGCAAGCACACGGCTTTCATGTGGGAGAAGCTGCCCTATCGTCTGCACGGCGACGCGCAGAATTGGGACCGCGAACGTGATGCTCACGGCCAACGCATGCTTGCGGTCTGGCGCGAGTTCGCGCCGAACATGGCGGATGCGGTGCTCGGCTCGTTCACGCGCTCAGCGCTGGATGTCGAGCGCTGCTTGCCGAACATGCGCGAAGGCGACCTGCTGGTCGGTGCCTTCGCCAACGGACAGATCGGCTACGACCGGCCATTTCCAGGTGCGGGCGACTATCGCGGTCCCTTCCGTGGACTTTATCTCTGCGGATCGAGTAGCCATCCTGGCGGGAACGTCACCGGTCTGCCGGGATACAACGCCGCGCAGGTCGTTCTCGCGGACCTCGGCCTCAGAGCAGACTGGGCGCCGCCGCCCCTGTCCGACCGCTTGGCGCGATTATAACGTTCGAGTTGCGGTGCCGGGCGCACCGCGACTACCGATTGCGTCGGTTCGAAAATCCTGTGGCCGGACAAAGTCCGCTCAAGCGCGAACGTGGACGGCCGTCAGCCGCGCGATCAGATCGCCGGTCGAGGCCACGTCGCTGAATTTGCTGCAGAAAGCCACCAGAGTCGCGTTGTGCTGGTCTTCGGTGTGATCGGCATTCGCGTCACTGACCATTGTGGTCCGGAAGTCCAGCAGCATCGCGTCGCGGGCCGTACACTCGCAACAGGTGTTGGTCGTCGTCCCACCGACCCAGACGGTGGTGATGCCCCGGGCACGTAACTCCTGTTCGAGAACGGACGACCCCTGGATAAAGGCGCTTTAGCGCGTCTTCTCGATTGTCAGGTCGACAGGCCGCACGTCGAGTCCCGGCCAGAGTTGCGCTCCGAAGGCCTTAGGCGCCAGCGCGGCAGCACGCCGGGCGCTTCGCTCAAGCTTATTCAGAACCGTGTGGCATGCCGCCTTATCACACAACCGTCTTCACGCGTTCGATACAGGTAGAGATGACCTCGTCCATGGGCAGCGACCACCAACGCTGCGAGAACAGCTCGACCTCGACATAGCCCGAGTAGCCCAGTTCCTCGACCGCAGCCCGGGCGCGCGGGATATCGACGACGCCGTCGCCCATCATGCCACGGTCGTTCAACATGTCCGTCGTCGGCACGAGCCAATCGCAGACGTGGAACGCAAGCATGCGCTCGCGACCGCAGCGGCCGATCTGGCGATAGAGCTCGTGATCCCACCAG
>Ga0134126_10003842_pt1 | contig 18807 bp, 14 predicted proteins | sample KB31752_FD_96881 | JGI IMG/M metagenome (GOLD analysis project Ga0134126, IMG submission 96881) | Terrestrial soil microbial communities with excess Nitrogen fertilizer from Kellogg Biological Station, Michigan, USA - KB3-175-2 | ecosystem: Environmental > Terrestrial > Soil > Unclassified ...
ATGATTGTAACCAGAACGAGGATAGCACAGACTCGCGATTAGTGGAGCGGCTGGCTGAGCGGGATCGGATAGACTTGTGGTGACTCTTGAGCGAGAGGTGACGAGAGTCTTGCCGTCACCATCTTAACGTCGGGGAGGTTACCGTGAGCTCCATGAGCATTTACACAAACCTCGCACGATACTAAAATGCTCTCCGAGCCACAATGAGCGAAAATCCCAAACTAGCTCCTTTCCTGGCAGAAGGAGCCCCATTTGAGCAGGGAAGATAGCGCTGTAAGACTACCCGCTGTTGACATTGATACTGTTCAGCGCGCGTCGGGCAGGCTGCCGAATGTCATTGTCGTAGGGCCTCCAAGGACCGGGACGACATGGCTCGATGCGGTCCTGCGCGGACATGTGGGGCTGCCTCAGGACGTCAAGGAAACGCAGTTCTTCAAATGGAACTACGAGAAGGGCATCGAGTGGTACAAGTGGCATTTTCGGAATTGCCCGCCAGAGCTGCCGGTCATGGAAATTTGCCCCAGTTATTTCAATGTGGATATGGCACGAGAAAGAATCAAAGAGCACATCCCGAACTGCAAAATCATTTGCATCCTTCGCGACCCCGTAGAACGCCTTTATTCCGTGTACAGGCGCTACAGCGATTTCAGCGGCTTCCGCAGCTTCGAAGAGATGATCAAAGATGTTCCGGATCTGGTAGAGGCTTCCAACTATATTGCGTTCATTCCGAAGTGGCAGAGCTCATTCGGCAAGGAAAACGTATCGATACTGTTCTACCAAGATTTGGAGGAAATGCCCCAAAAGTTCGTAAACGCGGTCTGCAAATTTATTGGAATACCGCCTGTTAATTTGCGGGAGTCGCCAGTTGGAACAACAAGAATCAATACTGCGCCGAGAAAACCGAGGAGTCGGTTTTTCGGCCTGGTTGGAGGGAGAATTCGGCGGTGGCTCACGGCGCACCGCTTTCACAAAACCGTGAACCTCTGGAAGAAATCGCCATTTTGGAATATATTCTTTGGCGCGGGAGAAGAGGAGTTTGGTCCTCCGCCAGCTGAGCTTGACCGCCGGCTGCGAGAGCATTTTCGTCCGAGTGTTGAGGCACTCGAACAGCTTACGAACCGAGAATTGCCAGCCTGGAAATAGTTCCCAAGGGCAGAGACCCGTCATTTGCAATTTACCGTTTGAATATGAATTGGACATCGGCAACCGGCTCCCCTGAACAATCGGAAAGAGAAAAGCGGACGGTAGACGTTCTGCTCGCAACTGATGCGGATGCTCCGTTGTGGGATGAATTCGTGTCCCGGCGTGAGCAGGGGGTGAACTACCATCGGTGGGGCTGGCGGAAGGTGATTGAGGAGGCGTTCCGCTGGAAGAGCTGCTACCTGGTAGCCAAGGAAAACGGGTCAATCTGCGGCATTTTGCCGCTGGCCGAGAACAGGAGCCGGGTTTTTGGTCATCTGCTATGCTCGCTTCCGTTTTTCAGCGAGGCTGGGATTGTTGCCGACTTGCCGACAGTTGCGAATGCACTTGCGGAAAAAGCGGTTCGAATAGCGAAACGCTCCGGCGCTGAATACGTGGAACTCCGGCACGCGCACGAAACGGCGCTTTCGTGGCCGGCGAAAACAAACAAAGTGACACTCGTTTGCGACGTGTTTGCCGATCCCGAAGAGAACATGCAGCATCTTTCGACAAAGATGCGAACGAACGTGCGGCGCTCATTGCGGGCCGGGCTAGAGGCGGAGTTCGGTGGGCGCGAATTTCTGGACGATTTCTACGAAGTTTTCTGCCGGAAGATGCGCGAGTTGGGAACGCCTCCGTACGCGAAAAGGTTTTTCGAGCTTATTCTGACTGCGTTCCCGCAGGATGCCTTTGTGTGCCGCGTGCGACACTCCAGGAAGACGGTCGGGGCGGCTTTTCTTACAGGGTATGGCCAAAGCATTGAAGCGAACTGGAGCGCGTGCGCGGCGGACGCTCTGGTGCTTCGTCCGAATATGTTCTTGTTTTGGGAATTGCTATGTTTCGCGGGACGAAAGGGCTACAGGACCTTTGATTTCGGGCGCTCTTCGATCGATTCGGGAACGTACCGATTCAAGCAGCAATGGAATACTCGCGTGGTGCCTTTAAGCTGGAATTATTGGAGCAAGTCTGGCGAGCAGGCTTTGGAACTGAATCCGAATAATCCACGATATCAAGCGGCGATCTGGGCCTGGAAACATTTGCCGCTCTCTGTTACAAAATTGGTTGGCCCGGCGATTGCGCGATGTCTGCCGTGAAAGCGGAGCAACTGGCCAAGAGGGCCCGCGTCTCGGTGCTTATTCCCACGAAGAATCGAACTGCGGACCTGGAACGGACAATAGAGACACTACTGACGCAGACGGTGAAACCGGCTGAGTTGATATTGGTAGATCAGAGCACCAAGCCTTCATTTACGAAAAGTATTCCGATTCCCGTGCGGTACATACATGACCCATCTCTTTCCGGGTTAACGACAGCTCGGAACGCGGCCATGGCTCATGCTCAAGGCGACATCTGGCTGTTTCTGGACGATGATGTTTTGCTGGAGGCGAACTTCATAGAAGAAGTGCTCAAGGCGTATCGGGAAGGTGTAATCGGGGTTTCCGGCATTATTATTAATTATTCGGTTCCGCCATTGCGGCAGCGGGTTTGGGAGCGCACCTTTCAACACGGACCTTTTCATGACGACAGGCAGGACGTTTACCGGGGATTGAAACGTTATAGCCGATTTCCTTCTGTTCCGGTTCGATTTCTCGGAGGCGGCCTGATGAGTTTTCGCGCAGCCGCCATTCGCGAGCAACGTTTTGATGCCAATCTGACCAGTGCATGCCCCGGGGAAGATATTGAATTTTGCGCGGGGCTTCCGAAGGGCAGTACGCTGCTCATTGCCCCAAAGGCCCGGCTGATTCACAACCGCAGCGCCGAAAACAGGAATGATGTGCATTGGCTGAGTGTAACAAGCCAAGTCTCGTATTACATGCGTGAGCGCCATTGGAAGCGCGGACTTTGGAATAATCTTTGCTTCGCGTGGCTCAAAGTCGGATATGCAGTGCTTGCGTCGTATTCGTTCCTGCGAACCGGATCTAAAGAGGCTTGGCTCGCGTGGCGCAAAGGCGCAAAGGCCGGCAAGGCACTGGGCACAGCCAAGAGAAGAGCAGAGTAAAGCGCTCATCCGAAATCGGAGGACACCCCGTGAAAAGAACGGTCTATTTGTTGCTGATTCTCTCCCTGCTGCCAGCCTCTGCCGTAGCGCAAGACTTAGACAACTATGGCGGATCAAAGTCAGTTCAATGTGCAAAGTCCACGGGACATTTCACGGTGGAGAAAATCAGCAATCAGTGGTGGCTCTGCACGCCGCAAGGCCACGGATTCTTCATGGAGGGGGTCTACACAATCAGCGCGGCAAATGACAAGACGCTGGCTGCTGCGGCAAAATCAAAATACGGCGACAGCAACGGGCCTGTTTGGGCAGCGGCTACCTTGCAGAGACTGAAATCCTGGGGTTTCAACACTCTTGGAATTTATGCATCCGCTACGTTGTCGCCGGTGAACGAAAGTCCAAAGGCGCAAGGACTCGAGAAACTGCCTTTTCTGACGGTTGTTCGCCCGGCGCTGTATTCAATGAGAAATCCGCCGATTGATATCTTTCACGCAAAACCTGAACGCCTGCTGGACGAACCTGTCAAAAACATGCTTTACGGAGCAAGCCCATTCTATCGGGACTATCGTCCGGGACCGGGTGTGGCGGATTATTTTGACGGCAAAATGAAAACGTGGCTTCAAAAAGACATTCAGGAAGCCCGCCAATTCAAAAATCTGGAGAACTCGCCGAACGCGTCGTATCTAATCGGAATCGGCGAGGATGATGGCGATGAAATGTTCGGATTCGGCGCTGGTGACGTCTTCCCGACGACTCCGCCGGGGCACAACAATCCGCACCTTTCCTGGGTCGTCGCGACCATGTCTCCTTTACAAACTGCAAATGCGCGATACAAAGCAGTGTACAGGGATACTACGGTTTATACAAAAAAAGCGTGGCGCGACAGCCTCGCTGCAAAGTATGGAACCATTGAGCAGCTCAATAAGGCATGGCATTCGAACTATTCGAGCTTCGACTCAAGCGGCCAATCAATTACAGGCGAAGAAATCGGCAGCGGAGATGGTTCTACGCTCTCTTTCAACCACACCCTTGTCCATCCCGTGGTTAGTCCTTTTTCATTGCAAATTCTACTGAACGACGCGCCCGCCGCGGGCGACATCGGTGGCGGGAAGCTGTACGGTCCGTCGCTTGCGTCGGGTTCAATTGATTACGGAACGGGACAACTGGTTCTCGAGTTTGCTAGCGGACAAGCCCCACAGGCCGGGAGTAAAATCACGATCAATTACATCCAGAACGGATGGGGAGTAGGGTCCGGGTTGATGGACGAGGACGGGCGTCCGGCGCACCGCGCCTGGCTTGGCAGTGACTACTTTTCTCTGAAGGATGCAAAGCCAGCGGTGCGTTCGGATATGGACGCGTTTCTGTTCGCAGCGGCCAGTCAATATCTAGGCATGTGCCACGATGAGCTGAAGGCCGCTTTCCCCCAAACGCTATTGTTCGGTCCTGACAGTATTGGGAGCTGGGGAGCGCCGGCTCGGCCTCCTGTTTTGCAGGCTGCTGAGCGCTATGTGGATGTCCTCTCCGCGCCGGGCGAGCTCGAGAGCCGTCCCGACGCGATCGCGTATGTTGAACAATACTTTGGGGATAAGCCGATGGTGGAAGGCCAGTACCGAGCAGCGGATGCAGATTCGTCGTGGGCGCAATTCGCGAAGAAGCCAGACGGAATCCATGGATTTGCCACACAGCAGGCGCGCGGGCAGGCCTACTATAAAGCCATCGAGGCGTTGCATTCACGGACTTATCGTGATGGGTCACATCCATTCGTCGGAGAATCGTGGTGGCAGTATTCTGACAATCGCGGAGAGAAGAAGAATTGGGGGCTGATTAGCCTGCTGGATAACGCTTACGATGGCCACGAAGATGTGAAAGCTACAGTTTCGTGTTCTCCACCTCTCGATAAATACAAATGCGGAGGAGAACCGAATGACTATGGCGACGTAATTAGCTTAGTGCGCAAAGCAAATCTTCTGTGGCTGCAGCCAGCGGCGCCGAAATAGCGCTGCTGGCTAGGATACGGGGAGGAAACACCGCAAGAGCCTTCTGCATTCGGCAAGGTTGTAGCCGCCCGAGATTAGGTACAGGCCTATGGCAGTCAGCCAGCAAATCAGACCAACAGCAAGAGAAAAAGGTCCAAAGAAGTACAGGGCAACGGCCGAGAGGAAGCTTACGGCGCAGAACATCATGTAGTCTTTGAAAATGCCCAAACGAAAAGGGACACTGCGCCAGGCCACGATCATCATTACAGGACCCTGACAGAGCATTGAGAGGCCGTAAGCCCAAATGCCGCCAGCCAATCCCCATCTGGGCCAAAGATTGAAAAAGAGAAACACGTAAAGAGTTACCTGTCCCAGGCTAACCCATACAGCGCGTTGCTGCTTGCCTACGCTGGAAAGCAAAATTCCACCAATTCGGCATGGGCTCGCAACGCCCAGCAGAAACGAAAGGACGACAACCAGATTTGCGAGAGGCAGGTACTGCTCGCCATAAATGTGCAGCAGCGGACGCGCCATAAAGACGAAAGCGAACGTGCCGGTGGCGTTTACCAGCAACAGGATGCGCATATGCATCGCGAATACGTCCGTGGCTCCCGCATAATTTCTTTCCGCTAAAACATTGGTGAGAGATGGCAAAAGCGTGTCGGTAATATACCGATTGACGGTACGAATCGAATCGGCCAGGGTGACGATGGCCACGTACTTGCCGAGCATAGTTAAATTGCCAACATTCAAAATCAGGAAGATGTCGAGCCGTTGCGAGAAGAAGTTGAGCGCGCTCAACTCCTGTAGCGAAAAGGTATACTTCCAAAAGCCCTTTGGCAGAAAAAAGTGAATCGATCCTGAATGGTCTCTCGTTTCTAGGCGCTTCAGCAGTATCCGAACACCCATCAACGAGATCACAGCGACCAGCCCGAAGTAGATGATCCAGACGATTCCCGTGTAGTGTGCAGCAGCATACTTTCGGGCAAAAAGGAAAAGGGGCAAATACAGGAGCAGGTACCCGACAGGCTGCATACGAGCCAAGCCTTGCGCCGAGGCAATCTCCAGCAGGCCTTTCAGTGATGAAGTGACAAGAAAAAAGAGAATGGAAAGAGGCGCAAGAAAAAGAATTAATAGCTGAAGGTGAGGGGCAGCGTTCTTGCCAAAAAGGTAGTGGAGTTTCTCAGGCCAAATCGTCGCTACAATCAAATAGGGGACCAATCCGAGGCAAGTGATCGCATAGTATGAGGCGAGAAACGACAACCTCTTGCTTTTTTCGACCTCGGGAATGAATTTCATGGCGACGGCATCGCCACCCAAATACAAGAAACACGAAACGAACACGACATAGGCACCCATCAGGCCGTACATACCCACCGCTTCCGTGCTGGTGCGCGCAAAGAGGATTGTTGTTCCATAACTAAACGGAACAGACAGCCCGGCCAGCCAAACGGTGGAGCGCATGCCGGTGATAATGCGGTCGCGTTGCGCCTCCGGCACGCGCGCTAGCAGCGGAATTGCAGAGTTGGATTGTCCAGCCATTTTATAGGTCGGTTCTATTCCGAGGCCATATCTGCGCGATGCAGGCTTCAGATCCTCTCAAACTTGGCATGCATAAAATCGGACTCTTCCTTGCTCTCGCCAGAAAGCGGAGACAAATCCGCCGGTTGCTCCGGAGGAATCGTGTGCTCGAGTTCGCGGCAGCGCTTTCGAAAGAGAGCGGGAATGGCCGCGGAGAGAAAAATGATAATCCAGAATGTCTTCTGGTACTCCGCCGAAAGGAACATCGAAGCCACAGCAAAACCAACCAGGCCGGTTTGCATACCGCTGGTCACAGCGAAGAAAAATTCTTCACTTCGTTTTCTCGCCTCATTTCGAACTTTGGACAGCGACTGATAGGTTGAAGCGAGGATGCACAGGAATAGGAGAATTCCCAGTACACCCATTTCCGCGGCATATTCCACGTATACGTCGTGGGCCATGTAGCCGCCTCGGTCCTGGAATAGTCCCATGCTGTCCATGGTCTCTTTGAACCTGCCGAGGCCTACACCCGTGATTGGGTGCTTCGCAAAAACTTTGAGCCCGGCATAAAACAACTCTTTGTGCGCTTGCGTTGAGGCGGTGTCTCCATACTGAGGATGGAGGATCCTCTGGATCGGAGAATTGGGCGAAATAATCAGGAGCATGGCGACCACCACGCCCGCGCCAAGCAGCCGGGCCTTCCTTCGAGATCGCATGAAAATGAATACGGCACAGAAGCAAATGCCGAGGAAAGCGCCGCGTGAGGCCGAAACCACCAAGGCAGTGGCGGTGAGTATAATGCAGGCGATCACGAAAAGCTTCTGCCGAAACGGCAATTTCGTTTTCAACAAGAAATATCCGAGTGCCAGAGCCAAGATGGCATTCGCGCCAAAATAATTGGCGTCCCCGGAAACCCATCCTGCGCGGTAGCCCGAGCGGAAGTTGTTCCTTTGCCATTCTCGCAGCAGGTACAGTGATGCGACTGACAGCGCCCCCATGATGGCAAATACGGAATATCGCAAGCGGCGCACTGAATCCACCAGCGCAATGGTGACAAAGAACATGAAGACAAAAGAGAGATAGCTCATTAACGGGCTCATGAAGATGTTAGGCCGGTCGCCCAGAGCCATGTACGAGATGACTGCGAGAAAGACAAGCGCGGCGAAAAAACCCGATTGCCATGTGCCAAACAGAGGTGGGACGTTTCCTTTCACTGCGACGTAACCGAGCGCATACAGGAATGCCACCAAGCCGACGTACTTAAAAACAGTGAAACCATCGCCGCCCAATTGCGCGCCAAACCAGGGCTGATTCGGAACGGCCGAGAACCATATAATCAGATAATAGAAAATCATCTGGCCGCCCTTTCCGTCATCTTCGAGTGCAGATCCATAATGATTCCTTCGCTCAAATCTGTGGCGCCTGGCGATGGCGCGACAAGCGCACCAGCAAATTGGGACGCCACTTCTCGAGTTCGCGAAGGTACTTGAGCGCCGTACGATTTGCGGGCGTCCGGTCAGCCCGAATTTTGCTCAGCCCTGAGATTCCGTCGCGAACGCCCTCCCAAAAGGGTTTGAGAGCTCCGCTGCGTATCGCAAACAGGCCCATCATTCCGATTTTTGGCACGAGATAACGCATGCCCGCAAAGAACGGGAAATCCTTATAGGAGATCCAAAAATAATTACGCGTGAAGTACTTATACTGCCGGTCGCAGGTGCGTCCCGTTTCCGATGCGCGATGTCCCACTCGAATTTGCGGCGTGTGCAGAATGCGGAAGCCATGATTAAACAGCCGGATGACCAGGTCATCGCCCTCGGCCCCGTAGAACAAGGGCTCGTAATAGGCGCCACAGGTGTCCAGAGCTTCGCGGCGAAAGGCGCATGCGCCTTCGCCGAACCAGGTAGTCTCAAATTCCGATTCGGAGTGTTCTTTCCAGTAACGCGGATGGCACCATTCCCTCAGCCGGAGTTTGCCTGTGTCGGGGTCGCAGACCTGCAGGGCCAAGACTTGAAACTCCGGGCGTTGTCGGAAAAGGTTTACAATTTTCGTCACTTCGAAAGGCGAAAGGAACTTCACATCATCTTCAAGAAACACCACGATTTCGCCTTTAGATGCGCGCAGTCCCGCATTACGGCCTCCGCAGGCGCCGCGATTTTCGGAGAGAGGGACAAAATTTATTTTGGCGGAGCGCTGTTCAATTATCAGGCTCACGTCGTCCTGCGAATTGTTGTCGACGACTACGAGTTCGACGTTTGGATAATCCTGCGACAAAACCGAGTCGATTGATTCCTCGATCGTTTCGCGCCGCTTGTAGTAAAGGATGATGACACTGACGAGCGGGCCCTCAGCGTTAGCCTCTCTTCCGGTGTTGTGAGTCTCTGTGCCGCTCATGCTATCCGCTCACAATGCCAACGCGCCGGAGAAATTTCACCGCTGAGCGCACCGGGTAATACACCACGTCGTTTCCGAGAATGTACTTAGTGAACCAGCGATATTTGCTGAACTTGAACATCAGGGTGTTGAGGCGATCCTTCGGAGGCGGCTCGAAATGCGTCGAGAATTTCTGCCAATCGCCGTTGATTTGAATTGTCTGCTCTTCGATATTGCCGAGGCCTTGCTTGGCGGCAAAAACTACATGTTTCGAGAGCATGGGGTTCAATCCAATCAGCCGCATGCAGGCGGCATCGAGCGCCACCCCATCCTGGCTGCCCAGAATCGCGTCCAAGATCCGCCGTTTTCCTGCGACAGGTCCGCGGCCCTCCATGCAAACCGTGGCATCCACAATCGAAAACTGCGGGTGAAAAATTCGGTGCAGCGAGGCAAGCATCTCGTGAATCGCGCCGTGGTGCTGGATACGGTCGAGCGCGAGAGGGACGCATCCCCACTGATTTTTCAGGACGCCAGTGAAGTAAGTCAGCGCGTGGGTTTTGAGCACCGGTATCGAAACAAAGGCATCGCACTCGAGCAGCATGCGCGGCAAGGGAATTTCTCCGATGGGTTCGACTCGGCAATTCACCAACACCGTTTTGGACAAATTCACGAGCGCAACGCCGTATTTTCGCGCAAGTTCTGTGTACCCAGTGGCTTGGTAGACGTACTCCGTTGTTTGCCGGATGTGATCCGCTTCAACGACGGAAATTCGACTGGTGCGTTCCAGCAGCACTTCGCAAACTGCGGCGGTCACAGCCAATTTCGTGTTCGAGGATTCGATTTGCTCTGGGAGGGCGGTGCAGAGATTCGGCTTGAGGACCACAGTGGCGTCCTGTGGTACCCAGCGCCGCCATTCGCAGAGTTCCATGCATTCGCGAACCGCCGCGGAAATTCCTTTTTCTTTCGTTCCTCGAAGCGCTATGCGGCTCTTTTCTGTGCTGGTCATAGGTCCTGTCGATTGATTTGTAAGGGTCTCTTCCATTTTGTACCCGGTTAAGCGGTGGTGCCTTCCAGAAATTGCGAATAGTTCCACAAGACGTCATCCACCAATTTGCGCCAGAGCGCCTCGCTTTTGTATTGCGATTGCGGCGCGCGCTCGGGCAATAGGGCGCGAAGTTCGTCCCAGTTGACGTCAAGGCGCGGCGGCTGGCCGCTGTGTTTCACCAGACAGGGCAGGCGAAAGGCAACTTCGGTGGCTGCCTGATAAACGAGGTAACGAGGAGTCGCCTGAAAAGCCATTCGCATCCAACGAGGCCACTGGGCGGGAGTCTTCGATGAGCCGCGCCGTTTGACCAAAGAAGCCCAGGCGCGGAGCCGCTGCGTTGGAGTTTGCTGCCGCGCCAGCTCGCGCGAAAGCTCGGCGACCGTAAGCACGCCCGTCTTGCCTGCGAGCTCCATCACCTGCCATCGCCAGAGGCGCCGCATATAGCTAATGGCTTCCTTCCATAATTCGACGCTGGATTCGCGATATTCGTCGTCGCCTGTAAGCTTCCACGTTGTGAAGTCAGACACGCGCGCAGCAAACTTGGCCAATGGAAAAGGCGCGTTTGTCACGGGATTGGCAGCCATGCGCTGGAGCCGGTTCGCCCGCTCTTGATAGCTCGGCGCATAGTGTCCCGCGAAGACGAGATAGGACGTCGCCATGTCGAGGAACAATTTCACTGTCGCGTAATGCAAATCAGGCGCCAGTTCCACCGAATCGGCGGTCAGGCGGTGGACGAAGGCAAGGTGCTCAATCATGCGGTTGCACAGCATGCGCCAGGCGTCTTCGCGGGGGAGGTCTGCCACAGAAAAATCTGGAATCAATTCGAGAATGCTAGGATCGCCCAAAACGACCCGCCCGCACTTCCGGAGCTCATAGGAAAAAATTGCGCGGGGAAGCGTCCGGAAATATTGAAGAGAAACCGCGCGGGCGTGGACCGTACATCGCAGACCGTCTTTCAGCAGAATCTCCTCGATTTTGTGGCTGAGAGAGGCTTCTTCAGCAACCGTCGGCATTGGAGAGCGAGCGTTGAAGACCACCAGAAAGTCAGCGTCGCTCAGGAGTTCGAACCCTTGCGAACGTTTGATGATTGTGGCCTCCTCGCGAGCGAGGCTGCCAGTAAGCACAATCGAGTGCAAAGCGTTCCCGTAGGCCGCTCGGAGAATCTCGACCGCCCGTGCCGAAATCAAGTCTCGCGCTCGAATAGCGCGGTCTGCTGCTCGACTGATTTCATCTGCGCGAGCAGCGCCTTTGGCCGATTCGCCGGTCAAAATTTGGGAAGCAGTGGATTCCATAAAAGTATCCGGTTCGCTATGTCCGCGTGCACTTGAGGATTGCCGCGCGGCCTCGACCTGCCGCCGCATAGGCTTGTGCAAATGCTCGGCCCAGGCGTCGAGGTAAAACTGAGTTGTCTCACGTATGAATTTCCGCGCGCTAAAGGCTTCCAAAACGTGGCGACGGCCCGACTCCGCGAGCGCATGTCTGCGCTGAGGATCGCGCAGCAACGCGCAGATCGCTTCCGACATGCGCTTGGAATCACCCACGGGCACGGTCAGACCCGTTTCGCCGTCGAGAACCACGTCGGGAGTGCCATCGACCGCAGTAGCGACGATGGTTTTGCCAGCTGCAAGCGATTCGATTGCGACCAGTGGCAAGCCTTCATAATAGGAAGGCAGAACAGTGAAGTCGGCGAGCGCGAGCCAATCGGGCGTGTTCGATTGATATCCGACAAAACGCAGCGAATCGTAAAGGCCCAGCGTGCGCGCTTGCTCTTCGAGCTTATCGCGCAGCGCGCCATCGCCAACGCAAACAAGGCGGGCATTTGGAAATTCCTTGAGCACGCCCGGCATGGCGTCGAGGAGCACGTGATGGCCCTTCTGTGGCTCCAGGCGAGCGAGGACCAACAGGATGGGATCGTTCTCGCCAAATCCAAGCGATTGCCGGAGGCCAGCCGGCGCAGGTCTCTGTGGTTCAAACTTCTGCAGATTGCAGCCATTGTGGATGACGCGAACCCTAGACGGTTCCACGCGCTTGTTTCCTGTCAAGTGGCGCGCGCATGCGGAGGAGACGGCGATGAAGCGGTTCACGAACGTTCCGGCGAGCCGGTCCACGATGTATTTGGACTTTAACCACCCTGACCTCCATGGCTCGCGGCTGTGCGAAGTTTCAATCACCACCGGCACTCCGCAAAGGCGGGCAATCGGAGAGGCAAACAGACTGGCGCGAAACATGTGCGCATGCAAAATCTGGATTTTGTTGTGGCGAAGGGCGCGCGCCAGCTCGAAGGCGCCGCCGATATCCGAAATGCTATCAATCATCACCGGAGTTACTTGCACATCTTTCGGAATTTCATCCCCGAATTTCTCCTGCAGCTCTCTTGGGCATGCGAGATGGACGCGGAAAAGACGTCGGTCGAGGCCGCGCAAAAGTTCGAGAATGTGTTCTTCGACTCCGGCGCGAACCGTCGAATTCGAAAAAAACATCAGCGAAATGGGTTGGGTGCTCATGCCCTAGCTCGCTGCGCGGCCTCCCACATCCAGTCGTGCACATCCTGCACGGAGTGCATGGGGTTCTCAGGCTTCCCATTGCTTAGAAATACTCCGTCGGAGTAAGGATCATCGGGATGGTAACCGTGCATCCCCACAGGACGCCAGCTTGCTCCGTTAAAGTCGCTGCGTGAAAGGAGCCATCCCGGATGCAGAAGGAAAATCAGCTCGCCGAATCGGCGGTCCGGAAAGAAAACACCGAAACGTTTCAATTCCGCGTCGGAGAGGACTCTGCCGCAAGGGACGTTATTCAGGATCTCACTTACCGTTTTGCGCGCGGAATCGTTGAAAAACCAGAATCGCGCCATGGTGGAATCGAAAACGGCGAGGTAATCCTGCGGCATGCGCATGTCGATACTTTCGAAGTGCTTGAGCAGGTCGTATTTCTGGTTAACAGGAGTCATCCCATGGTCTGAAGTAATGGCGAAATTGCCGCTGTCGCTCGTCTCTAACGCCGCGGCGAATACCTTCCGCAAATTTTCCTCGTACCAGCGCAAACGCTCTTTGATTTTCTCCGGCTCGGTGCAATGCATGTGGAGGAACATGTCCATTTCGCTCAGATACAGGAAATAAAAAGAGGCGGTACCGGAGCGAATGTCCTCTTCTGCCTCGCGGAGGATCTGAGCGTCCGTCGAATGATGATAAGTGTAGACGCGGAAGGGAAGCCCCTCGCGCTTGAGCTGGTCGAAGATGGAAGGTGCTCCGGTAATTCCTCCGAGGTCGTAGATGTTGCGCCGTTCGACCCAGTTGAAATAAGGAATCAGCCGTGGCGAAACGCAGCAGTCAAACAACGGCCCCAAGCCGAGCACCCTTTTGCCAGTTTCCTTCAGCAGCTTTCTTGTGACTCGGTGGTCGAGTATTCCATTGGGCAGAAAAAGGAAACGGCGGAACCACCGAAACGGCGAGCTTTGCGGGTCATAGTAGAAAAGATTCCAGTGGCCATTTTCTGCCGGTGGAACGCCCGTCAGCATCGCTGGAATCGCACCGGAGCTGAATCCCAGTACTGTGCGCAGCGGCTGGCGATGAGGAAGCACGTCCGAGAGAAAATTGCTGTCTTCGACATACTTCCAGCCAAGCGCATCAATCAGAACGATCACGGACACCTGTTTCCGGTCGCCGGATTTGCGCTCAGGCATGACGGCTTGTGAAATCCCGCTCATAACTCCGCCACCTGGCTCAGGAATTTCACAGTTTCGCGAGCTTGCTTTTCTGTCGTGGGCTCTGTCAGGGGCAAATTGATTACTTCGCGAGCGGCGCGCTCCCCCTCGGGGCACATTCCGTTTTTGTATCCGAAAGCTTCTGCGTTTGCTTCGCGAGGATGCAAAGGGTGGTTGAACCAATCGCCAATCTCGATGCGTTTTCTGCGCGCCTTCTCCATGACTTCCGCTTTGTTGCGCACACGCACCGGATAACGCAACAACACCGGGTCGGCGTAATGCGGAACGTAGAGAACCGGCAAACCGCAGGAATGCAGCGCTTCATCGTAAACGAGTTTCAAGTTGCGTCTGCGCACGAGCACTCCTGTACTCGCAAGCCGCTTTTTCAGGAGCCATTCCTGCAAGCCCGACATTTTCTTTGCATACCGCTCGGGCATCTTTCCATCGAACTCGCCTGAATCATTGGTGCCTAGGAAAACGCCACGGCCGGCGAGAGCGCGAAACACGTCCGCCGCCATCCAGTAGAGCCGCGGCGAAGAGAAAATCGAGCGCAATACAAGCTGCCCAGCCAGCAAGGAAAGTTCGCGGAACGAAGGGTCACTGCATTCTTCGTCATGGAACCGCGCCAGTTTTTTCGCCAGGTTCTTGTTCGTGGTGGTAAGCCATCCGCCCAAGCCTGTCGAAACGGGCTTGGACCACTGCGAGCTGAAAATCGCGACATCGCCTGCGCTGCCAGCTTCCTGCCAGATGCCGCCGTCATCACAATAGCGCGTGCCGAGGGAATGCGCGCAATCTTCAATTACCGCCATGCCTTGCGCGCGTGCCCAGGCGGCAATTCGGGGCGAAGTTCCGGGAATTCCATAGGTATGCTGCGAGAGCAGCGCCTTGATGCGCTTTCCATGATTCGCTTCAAACGCATCCGAGTACGTGCCGAGCGACGGACTGTACGTCTCCGGATCAATGTCCGCATAAATGCAATTGGCTCCAGCGAAGAGCACCGCCCCGGGAACCATCGCGCAGGTGTAGCCGGGAACGATGACGTTGTCGCCCGGGCCGATTCCTAGCGCTTTGAGCGCTCCGTAAAGCGCCAGGCGGCCTTTCCAAAAAGTGAAGGTGAACTTCGAGGGCGCGCCGCTCAAGAGGGCGTTCTGTGCGCTGGCGGATTGTGATATTTGCACCATTCACATTTTCCCGGATGCTTCTGCTGTTAGCTGTATCGGAGCTGTGGCAGCTTTCTCCGCTGCCTGCAACGGAATCATTCTCTGCAGCGCTTGAATCAGTTCGCCTCGCGTCACCGCCTCGATTTTCTGTTCCTGGACCAGCCCCTCGAAGCTGGTCATTGAGAATTCGGCCATCAGCCGCTCGATTTTCGGCATGGTCGATTCGAGATTTACGTAGCTTTTGAAGCGCCGCTTCCAATTCATCGCCAGCCGCGGATGTTCGGGATCGATTTCGCGGGGATGAACGTAAAAAATAACAGGACGACCCTCGTTGAGTACACTGTGCGCCATTCTGCTGATTACGCCGTATGGAAAAAGGCGGAGATAACCGCCGCCGAAAAAGCACATGGGCTTGCCCATGACTTCGGCGACCGAGAGCGGGAATTCAAATAGCCTTCCTGATCTGCCTTCAATCCAAAAGGGCGCACGCTGTCCATCTGCCATGCCGCCATGCCCGCGCGTCGCTGGAAAAACGGAGGAGTCGTAAACGTATCCAGCTTCAATCAGCTTGTCGAAAAACCATTCGGTATCGCGGGTGACAGAAAATCCCGCGGATCGATAACCCCAAACGGCTCTGCCGGCGATGTCCTCGAGCATTTTCTTAGAACGCAACGCGTCTTCATAGAAGGCTTCCGGCGTAAGCTGATAGACCAGCTTGTGCGCATATCCGTGGGAGCCGATCTCGTGCCCATGCCGCACAGCTTCCTTAACCAGAGATGGAAACTTCTCCGCCACCCATCCGAGGAAGAAGCATGTAACGCGAACGTTGCTATCTTCAAACATTGCCAGCAAGCGTTCAAAATTACGCTCCACGCGCGACGGCAGCGTTTCCCACTCCTTAATGTCGGGAGTTGTGGGCAGGTCTAGGATATGGAACCAGTCCTCGACGTCCACCGAGAACACGCATTTCCTCTCCCCTGTCGTACCGCTTGTCTTAGTATTCACTTTGTTCCTGTTTCCGCGAGTCAGGCGTTCTGCCGACCGCGAGAAAGCACGGCTACTTCCCAAACCGCAAAGCGCCTGCCCGTGCATGCCTGGAAAACTCCGATAATGGCCGCCAGATTGACCAGCATAAAATAGAACGGCATGGTGAAAAGAGGTCCGCCCTGCTGATCTCTTAAATTGAGCATCCAGCCGCCAAAGGCCAAAATGTAGAACACCGCCTGAAGAGCCACCAGAAGAGCGAAAAATGGATGCCGCGAAAGCATTATTGTGCCGGCCAGAATCATGGCCATGGGGATCAGCGAGAGCCACCGCAATACCTTACGGGATACGAACTGCCATCCGCGAAATCCGCGAAGGCAATGCCGCAGCCTCCAGAATCCCAAAGCGCCCTGGCCGCAGATGCGCTTCTTCCGATTGAATTCCTCGCGCGGCGAACGCATTGCCTTCTCCAGCGCCCACGCCGAGGGGTCGCAAAGCAACGCATAACCCTTGCTTCCGATCCAGAAAGGCAGTTCCAAATCATTGGCAAGGTCCGGCTGAAGCGTGTGGAACAGCGAGCGGCGGATAGCGAACAGCGACCCGTCGCATACGATGACTGAGCCAACCCGGCTCTCCAGTCTGGTGACTCCAAACTCATAATCCAGGTAGGCGCGCGTCCCGGAGCTCACAGCCAATTCTTCTGCTTCGGATTGCGTGTGCTCTGTGCCGGTAACGCATCCGACGCGAGAATCTGAAAAATGGCGCACCATGCCGCTCAAGCAATCTTTGCCGATGTGCGAATTCGCATCGGAAAAAAGCAGCAGGTTTCCTGTGGCGATTTTCGCCAAACGGTTCAGCGCTTCGTTTTTTCCTACTCGGCTTTCCATGCGCACATATCGCAGCCTCGAATCGTGAATGCTCTGGAGAATTTCGTCGGTGCGGTCCACCGATGCGTCCGAAGCCACAATCAGTTCCAGCCGGTCGGCCGGATAATTCCACGAGAGCGTCTCGCGAACTTTCCACTCGATGTCCTTTTCCTCATTTCGCGCGGATATCAGGACAGATACCTTCGGCAGGTAGTCATGCACAAACTGAGGCTCAAATTTTCGCCACAATCCGGAAACCCAAAGGAAGAGCGGATAGCCGGCGTAAACATAGGCCAGCCACGCTACGCCGATACAAAACAGCGCGAACCAGAAGAAAAAAATCATCGCGACCCTCGGCTCAGAAGCAAGGTCTTGAGGGTTTTGAACATGATCAACAGATCCAGCCCGATGGAAATGTTCTTGATGTAAAACAGATCGTAAGCGAGCTTCTCGGTATTATCTTCAATCGTCGCGCAATACCCGCGGTTCACCTGCGCCCATCCTGTTGCGCCCGGCTTCACGGACCAGCGCTGGCGGTAATACGGAATTTTCGCCAGGCATTCCTCTTCCTGGTTCTGAACGAAAGGCCGCGGACCGACAAAGTACATATCTCCGCGAAGAATATTTACCAGCTGCGGCAGCTCATCGATTCGCGCGCGGCGCAGCCACATACCTACGCGCGTGAAGCGTCCATCGGTTTTTTCTGCGGGACGGAAATTATGGTCCTGATCGGCGCCATCAACCATCGTTCTGAACTTGTATAGTGTGAAAAGTTTCCCGCCCTCGCCAACGCGCTTCTGCTCGAAAATAATCGGCCCAGGCGAATCCAGGCGAATTGCAATCGCCGCAATGGCCATAATTGGCGATGCTACGATCAAACAAAACACCGAGATCATGAACGAGAAAATGCGCTTATAGACAAGCAGCGGGCGCGAAACGTAGAAGCTCGGCGAAAAGAGCAACCAGCTCAACCGCAACGACTCGAGCGGCACCTTGCCGGTAATGGCTTCGTATACTTCCGCTCCATCCTGAACTTGAATGCCGCTCGCCTTCAGCTGAAGCAGCGCTTCCACCGGCAGCTTTCCGCGCCGTTCGCCCATGGCCACGATGATCCGGCTCGCTCGGTACGATTCCACCTGTTTGGATAACGCCTCGAATCGCTCCGCCTCGGAGAGACTGGCGTATGGATTTTGGCCGTTTTCCATTTCGCGCAGGTGCGCGGCAACGCGAATTCCCAGCTCCTTGCGCGATTCGATCTCTCCGATCAACGACTTCGCCAGCGTGCTATCGCCCAAAATCAGCGCCCTCTGCGCGAACTGCGGCATAGTATTCACTGCCAGGAACAGCCGGCGCCAGGCGAACAACAGAAACGCAACCAGAGCAAAGCCCATCACGAAAATGCCGCGCCCCAGTTGCAACGTAGGGATAACGAAATAGAGCAACGCCAGCATGATGCAGACCGTGCCCAGCACCTGCACCAGCCGTGTGAGTACCTCGCGGCGGTTGCTCAGCACCAAAGAATCGTACAGGTCGAAGTAGTACATGCAGAGAATGAAAACCACGGCGACGACGCTGATCTTCAAAAACCCTTGCTCATAGTTGAGCATTAGGTTTGCGTCGCTTGCACCGAGCCGCGCAAACGTGGCGATAACGAACGCCGTAGTCACAAGCAGAGCTTCTGAAATTCCCAGAAAGAGAGTGCGTGCTGGAAAGTAGGTGTGAAAGAAACGAATCACCCGCGAACCTCCGCTGACTTTCCATTCTTACGTGTCTTATTGGTTCCGGTTTGCGCGTAATACTGATCGTAATAATTCACGCGGTCGAATTCCGAAGCGCCGTTCAGTACCACGCCGATCAGCTTTGGATCATCCAGAGCCTCAATACCTTTTTTCAGCGCATTCACCGGCGTAACACCTTCGCGGACGACCAGCAAAGCTCCGTCCACCATCCGGTTCCAGATATTGGCATCTGCCATAGGCAAGAGCGGCGTCGAATCCACAACAACCCAAT
>Ga0134126_10003843_pt1 | contig 18804 bp, 14 predicted proteins | sample KB31752_FD_96881 | JGI IMG/M metagenome (GOLD analysis project Ga0134126, IMG submission 96881) | Terrestrial soil microbial communities with excess Nitrogen fertilizer from Kellogg Biological Station, Michigan, USA - KB3-175-2 | ecosystem: Environmental > Terrestrial > Soil > Unclassified ...
GCCCCATAGGTGCGCGGCTCGCCGACGAGTGCGTAATCAAAGCCCAGTGCACCGGTATCGAGATCCTTCTGATTGAGCGCATAAGCGAGGTACTGGCGGTTCGTGAGGTTCTTGATCCATGCCCCGATGACGAAGCCGCGCTTGCCGATGCTCTCAAACTGGACTCGCGCGTTTGCAACACCGTAGGCGCCCTGTGCGTCCCGCTGTGTATTGAACGCGTCGAAGAACTGCTTCCCGTAGAGATTTCCGTTGGCGATCAGCCGCAGATCTCCCGCAGCCAAATGCACGGCCCGCCAGTCGAAATCCACACTGGCGCTGTAATCCGGGGCCTGGATCAGCTGGTTGCCGACGCAGCAGACGCGGGGAACGCCGGGGGCCTGAAATGCTCCGGCATGTAGCGTCAGTTCCACGTACTTGCTGTGCATGAGCCCGAGAGAGGAGCCGATCTCCAGATCGGGCGTCACTTTGCCGCGCAGCTCGAACTCCGCGCCGTCGACGCGTGATTTTGGCGCGTTGACTGTGCGGAAGCCGGTACCGAGTCCTCCCGGGAGGGCGAACGCGTCGAGGAACTGCTGGTTGCGGTAGTCGTAGTGGAACAGCGCGGTGTTGAATGTCCCGCGATGGTCGCCGAAGTCCGTCTTGAGCCCCAGCTCGTACGAGTACAGCTTCTCCGGATCCGCGAAGGTGAGCTCGGTCTGATCGTTGTAGGCCTGACCGTTGAAAGCCACGCCGCGATAGCCCTCGCTGATACTGAGGTAAGCGAGCAGGCCCTCACTCGGCTTCCAGTCGGCGCCCACTTTTCCGCTGACATTACTGGTGTCCTTGCCGAACTCTGGATGCACTCCCAAACCCTGCGGCGCAAGTCCCTGCTGGAAGTAGGTGCGCGGCGCGGTGACGCCCGGCGGCAGGTTCCCGATCGTCTGCGTCCACCAGGTCGCCGCGTCGATGTCAGGGCTCGTGCCGATAGAACCCGGGCTCGGAAGGCCGCCCTCGAGCGCATAGAAATTGTCGATGGTCACCTTGTCCTTGGTATACCGCGCCCCGGCGCGCAACGTGACGGTCGGCGCGACGCTGAAGGTGACGTTCGCGAACACAGCACGGCTGTCTTTGATCTGATCGAAGTTGTTGTACTCGTCGAACCCAAAGAGCGGCAGAGCGATGGCCGCGCTGGTCGGCGGGACCTGCGGACTCCAGAAGCCCTGATATCCATCGAAGAAGTGGAACTGGACGGTCGCGTGTGTGCTCTCGCGGCCATAATAAACACCGGCAAGCCAACCCAAAGCGCCGGTGTCATGCGAGGCCACACGGATCTCCTGGGAGATTGCGTTGACGCTTGAAAAATAGGTATTGGGATCATCGATGCGCGCGATGAGCGGCAGGCCGCCGTCGTCGCTCTTTTCGTACCACCACCCATAGTCGTAACCGCTGACCGAAGTCAGAGTGGCGTGTGCACTCAGTTGCCAGTCGACCTTGAGCACAGCGCTGTCGTTGCGAATGTTCTTGTGCACGGCATATTTGGCACCGTTGTCGAACCAGCTGATATTGCCGCTGAAGCCAGTCACATTCGGATCATTCGCAATCGCGTGCGCTCCGTAGGGCGTACCGCCCGAACGAGTCGCCGATAGCTTGAGCGATACGATGAGGTTGTCCACAGGACTGGCGAGCAGTGACAGGCGGCCAGCAAGGGCGTCTACTCCGTTGAGGGGTTCCACCGGTGGTGCGCCGGGAATATAGTCCGGCGCTGCGCTGTGGACCCAGCCGTCGCGATTTTCGTAGTAGACGGCTGCACGCCAGCCGAGCTCGTCGTTGATGATCGGGCCGCCCACCGCCGCGCGCACCGAGCGGTCACTGAAGTTGCCTCCGCCCAAGGTCACGTAGCCGTCGTAGTCGGTGAGGCTGGGGTTCCTCGAATAGAAGTTGACCGCGCCTCCGGTGGCGTTTTTTCCGTAGAGACTGCCCTGTGGGCCGCGCAGCACCTCGACTCGGTCCAGATCATATGTTTGCAGCGCCTGCACGGAGCCGACGGGCTTGTAGACCTCATCGACATACATGGCAATCGGGCTGCTTTGGTTCTCGCTGAAATCCTGCGTGGTCACGCCCCGCAGAGTGAACGTCGGCTGCGCCTCAGGTCCGTAGGGCAAGTTGAGGAGCATGTTCGGGACGCTGCTCGTGATATCCGCGGCCTGCCGTACTCCACGCGCCGCAAGGTCACTCCCTGATAAGGCCGTGACGGCAACCGGCACGTCCTGCAACTTTTCGGATCTGCGCTCCGCCGTAACCACGATTTCCGTCAGCTCGGTTGTCGTGGTCTCCTCGCTATACGCAAGGACGGGAAGTGAAACCACCAGGGCCAGCGCAAACGGGCGCAGCAGGCCCTGCGCGGAACGATGTCCGTCAGGCATGGTGAGGCCCCCCAGAATTGCATTATGGGTCTTGTGTATCGCATAGTGAGTCTTACATACTGCATATCGAAATGAAAGACCGCTCAGCCACCCGCCCCGCAGCAAGACGCCGGCCGCCTGGGACGGTCACCAGCGGCCGCTCCCCTGGGGCGTTGCCGCTCAACCAATCAGTCGAGAAGGCGCTCGCGGTTCTGCGGGCTTTCGGGGGAGAGCGCCGTGCGCTGACGCTCGGCGATATTGCCGCGGCCGCCGGTATCACGAAGAGCTCCGCTCAGCGCATCAGCCGTACCCTGGAGCACCTCGGCCTCGTGCAGCGCGATGTGCACGCCAAAGGCTGGGTGCTCAGTCCGCGCGTACTTACGATCGGTTATGCCTATTTGTCCGGCCACGCGCTCATCGAAGGCGCGACCAGCCATCTACTGGGCTTGAATACGGCCACTGGCGAATCGGTCAGTCTCTCTGAGCCTGACGATACCCAGATGGTGTATGTCGCCCGGTTTCCGGGACATCGGCCCTTCCAGATTCACATGCCGATTGGCCGCGCCCTGCCGATGTTCTGCACCGCGGCCGGGCGGGCTTATTTGTCGCGCCTGCCGACGGACGAAGTGAGCGCCATCCTGGATCGCTCGACGTTGCGAGCCCTCACTTCCACCACCGTGACGGACCGGAAGCGGATTCTTGCCCTTGTCCGCGAGGCGCGCGATTGTGGGTACGCTTGCGCTGATCAGGAGTGTTACCGGGGAGACCTCACGATCGGGGCAGCCGTGATGGGTCCACACGGCCGCCCCGTGGGCGCGATCAACATCGCAGGTCCGACGAGCCGCTGGACCCTGGAAGATCTGGCGCAGCGCTGGGCTCCGCTGTTGATGGAGACCGCGCGGGCGGCCTCGAGCGGCATGGCCGAGCGCATCGCGCCGGCCAGCGTCTGAAGCACTCGGCGGCGGTAACGTGCTTGCATGACGGCCATGGGCGCTGCTGGCCCACGCTGCCTGCACCGGCCTTGGAACGTCCATAGGGCCGCCTTGGCCGCGAGACTGCGGAATGTCACTCGGAGCCGATATGATGCAGGCATCCAGCCGCGCCAGCAGGTAGGCACCGATGCGCAGCGTTGTGCTCAGTCAAGGTTTCTTCGCGGTTGCATCCGCGAGCCTGGCTCTCTGGAGCCTCGCGTACGGCGATTTCGCATGGGGCGCGCAGTCGTTGCTCGCCCAGATTCCCTGGCGGGATACTTGGGTCTACGGATCAGCTCTGGTGCTCTTGGCCGCCAGTGTTGGACTCTGCTTCCCGCGCACCGCCATGCCGAGCGTGTTGATGATCGGCGCCTACCAGGTGGTCGGGGCTGCGATCTCCGTACCTCAGCTCCTGTCCAAACCGCTGAGCGTTGAGGCGTGGTATCCCTTGTGCGAGGCCCTGACCCCGCTTGTCGGGGCCTGGATCCTGTACGTCCTGTTGCGACGACGGTCGGCGGGACCGGCGGCCCCCATCACCGACGAGGCCACGGTGCGCGCAGCCCAGCTCCTGTTCGGCCTCACCTGCGTCTTCTACGGATGGTCACACTTTATCTACGCCGACTACACGGGAGCTATGGTCCCTTCCTGGCTGCCAACTCACCTGGCCTTCGCATACCTCACGGGCGTTGGTCACTTCGCTGCCGGACTCGCCATTATCATCGGGATACTCCCACGCCTGGCAGCAACCCTCGAAGCGGTCATGATGAGCCTGTTTGGCCTGCTGGTCTGGGTACCGAGCTTTTTCGCGCAGCCGCGGCCCAAATGGGCGACGCCGCCGGAGCATCAATGGTCAGAGCTCACCGTAACCCTGGTGTTGACGGCCGCCGCTTCGATTGTGGCAAGCTCATTCGGAAATCGCCGTGACCTCGCCTCGCGCTCATGATCCATCAGGCTGGCGGCCGGGGCCAGGGAGGCGGCGCGGCCAGCGCGAAACCGTCATGGCGGCAACCTGGCAACCAGAATCTCGCAGTCGACGCCATAGTCCTTTGACTGGCAGTTCGTGAAGTAAATCGATTTACCGTCCGGGGCCCAACGGGGCGCCGTGCCGCGGCCCTCGGTATTTGCGACAAGCTGGGGCACGCTGCCGGCCAGATCGGTCAGGAAAATCTGGTAGCCGTGACCCCGCCGGTTCGAGGCGAAGGCGATCTTCTGTCCATCCGGCGACCAGGCAGGCCAGCCGTCGAAAAACGGATTGTTGGTCAGATTGCGCAGGTGGGTTCCATCCCCGTCCGCGATGAACACTTCAGAGTTTTCCTCACCGATGATCTTGCGGAACGCGAGGTGCTTCATGTCCGGCGACCAGGTCGGATAGGTATTGATGCCCCCGGTTATCAGTGTGACGGTCGCCATACTGGAGAGGGTCGTGACCAGAATGTCAGCGTTGTTCTTGCGCGGGGGCGCGAGATCGTCGTCCGTGCAATAGATCACCCTGGTGCTGTCAGCGGACCATTCTGGATGAATCGTGCGCTTGCCAGCAGCCGAGATGGCGTGAGCACCGGTCCCGTCAGCCTGCATGACGAAAATGCGCTCTTCATTCTTCGAGATGTACGTGTAGGCGATCAGCTTACCGTCCGGGGACCAGGCTGGATCCTCGTGATCCGCGGAGTCATGAGAGATTTGAAGCGGGTTGGCCCCGTCTGGATTGCTTATGACGAGCTCCTCACGCCCCGCGATCAGGCTGACATAGACAATCCGCTTGCCGTCCGGCGCGAAAGACGGATCGAAGTTCTGTGAATGCGTCAACTGGATGGGAAATGCCAGCGGATCGGCTGGTCGAGCCGCTGGAGAGGCGCACAGCATGCCGATCGTTACCAGCAGAGCACATCTCATCGCTGCCCCTCCGAATGCCGCTTCGCGGGTCAGCGTGAGCAAGGCGCCCCGACCGGGATTTACCGGCCGTGGTGTCATTCCAGCTCCGAGGTCCCGTGTCGGTCGGGACACTTCAGGCCCACGCGGTGAAGATTCGCGTTCAGGCCTTCGGGATGAGGCCTTCCGGCGTCATCCGGTCGACGGCTTGCGGCAGGACGTGAGCGAGCTTCTGCGTCAGCTCCGGCACAGACAGACCCGTCTTCGCTGCGAGTTGCTGGACGAGATCCGACCCAAGTACCTGGTGCAGCTGCTCCGCGGAAATCGGTTGATTGGGCCCCGTGCCGACCCAGGATCTGACCGTAGGCCCCAACCCCTGGCTCTCGAACTGCTGGACCACCCCCTGCACTCCTCCGTGTTTCTGCAGTACATCCGTCACGAGTGCCCCGACCACCCCACCCATCACCCCGTCGAATAAACCCATCGCCCTCTCCCGCTTGCCGACAGGGCCGGATTACAACGTGTTCTTTCGAGAAATGCACGCAGCCGGGTTGGCGCGGCGCAGCGGGTGCGGCCTTCTGGGGGAAATCCAGGACTGGACGTGCCTACGCGACGATCGTAACGTGTTGAACGTCCGTGCAGTTTTCCTTGAGCCGATCGACGGCGCGACCCCAAATTCGCGGCCCTGCCCTCGTCACGGCCGACCCGTCTTGATCTCAATGCGTACGTACTTGCGGTCGTCGTACTTTTCCACGGTCTCGATCGAATGCATCGGCTCTGGTTCGAGCCAGCTTACCCGCCAACGGCCAGGATGCGTCGGTACGTCAATGCTGGGGACATCCCTTACTCTGCCGTCTGCACCCCGGTATCGTATGTGATTCGTCTTTCCACCCGTGTCCCAGTCGAGAAAGAAGCTCGGCCAGCGATGATGGTGCATGGGCTCGGATTGGCCGACGGGGGGCAGCGTGACCTCCAGAACGCGCACCAGCGCGTTCTCGAAAATCACTCTGTGACTGTTGGGTGCGGCGTCGACGGCATCGTAGCCCGTCGGGAATCCGGCAGCGCTGCCTTCGGCCCGCAACAGGGTAATGCCCGTGCACAATACCACCAGGCCGAGCAGCAATCTCCTGTAGCCAGCCTGGCGGGGCATGGTGTGCTTGCGGGCTACTTCGTCTGCTTCCAGACAGATCGGGTCAGACTTCCGACCCGGTCTTCGCAGGAATCACTGACTTTGCTGAAGGACAGCGTCGAATTGGCGAAGTGCCACTGGTAGGTGCCGCTGCGGAGTCCTTCCTTGTTGCATGCCCAAGGCCCTTCCTTGTCCGTCAACTCGACGTGATCGCCCTTTACTGTGTAAGTGCCGGAAACTTTGGTGGCCTTGTCTTGTATCACGTGAAACTGTCCGTCGCCGGTAAAGACCATTGAGACATCCTGGCCGGCAGCGTAGCTGCCGACGGGAAAATCGGCCGCGAGGGCGACCGATAGCGGCAGCAGGGCGCCGATTGCGAGTTTCAAAGCTACGGAGTTACGTAAAGCGCGCGGATGCCTGGGCATGCTGGGTCTCCTCGACGTTTGGCTGGACTGATGCCGTGTCATTCCTGATAACCGCAAAGCCCTTCAGAACACGCCACGTGGACCGGACTTCCTGCCATCGACCTGCCGAATCAACGCTTCGCCATCCGAGCGGACGCGGGTCGGCACGCAACGGAACCCCTCTGCGCCCAGGTCATGACAGTCGCCGGGTTTGGTGTCCTCTCCCAGATCCCGTCGTGAGGAGACCGCTGCAGCGGGCAGGCGACTGTGGTCGTCCCACAGCCACTTGACCTTTGCTCCCGCCCCGGAGCACTCTCGCAACGCTCGTCGTTCTGAGGGGGAAGCCATGAGAAGAAGAACCGTGCTCGCGTCCGGCCTCGCTGCATTCACCGCAATGTCACTTCCGGGCCGGCGCCTGTTCGCCGCTGGCACCGCCGACGTGGCCGCAATCGGTCTCGACGGCAAGCCAGTCACCCTCAAGGGCAGCGAGATCGACGATCTGCGCGCCGGCTCGCGCGGCGAGGTGCTCACGGGTGGTCAGTCCGGATACGACACGGCCCGCAGGCTCTGGAACCCAGCCTTCGATAAGAAGCCGGCGCTCATCGTGCGCTGTGTGGGCGCGGCGGACGTGCGGCGCGCCGTGAAGTTTGCCGCGGCGCACGGCCTGCTGACTGCGGTGCGCGGCGGCGGCCACAGCCTCTCCGGGCAGTCCGGCTGTGATGGCGGGATCATGATCGACCTGTCACCCATGCGCGCCGTCGAGGTTGACCCGATCGCGAAAACGGCGCGCGTCGAAGGCGGGGCGCTCCTTGGACAGCTCGACCGCGAATCGCTGGCGTTCGGTCTCGCGGTTCCCGTTGGTACGGTGGCCGACACGGGTGTGGCGGGGCTCACGCTCGGCGGCGGCGTCGGTCGTATCGGTCGGCGCTTCGGGCTCACCTGCGACAACCTGATCGGCGCAGAGGTAGTCACCGCCGATGGCAACTGGGTGCGCTGCGGCGACAGTGAGAACGCGGATCTGCTGTGGGCCCTCCGCGGGGGCGGCGGTAATTACGGCGTGGTGACGACCTACAAGTTCCGCCTGCATGAGGTCAATCCCGTCATGTATGGCGGTGACCTCACCTTCCCCCTGGAGGGTGGCCGGCAGCTGCTGCGCGGCGTCGTGGATTTCATCGCGAGCGCCCCTGATGAGCTATACGTCGACACGGCGGTGGGCACGGGCCCGAAGGGCGCCCGCTGGCTGGCGCTGAACATCTGCTACTGCGGTCCGTTGGAAAAGGGGGAGCAGGTAGTGGCCCCGCTGCGCAAACTGGGAAAGCCGCTGAAGGACGAGGTGGCCGTAGCGCCTTACGAGAGGCTGCAGGGAAGCGCGGACTTGCGCGGCGTGAGTCCGCTCGGCTTTTATGGCAAGGGCGGGCTGGTCTATGGCATCACGCCCGCGCTCATCGACAACATGGTGGGAGCGATCGAGGCTGCTCCCTCTGACGGCGTCATGATCTGGACGCAGCACCAGGGCGGGGCGATCAGCCGGGTGGCGCCGACTGCGACGGCGTACTTCAACCGCGGCGCGACTCAAAATCTCGGTGTGGCTAACCTGTGGAAGATGCCGGCTGAGGACGCCGGACACAACAGCGATTGGGTGCGGAAGGTCTGGGCGCAGATTGAGCCACTCACCCGGGGTCAGTATGTGAACCTGGCGGCGACCGACGACCGCGACGCACGCGTGCATGCAGCCTACGGCGACAACTATCCGCGGCTCGCCGCACTCAAGAAGCGTTACGATCCGAACAACCTGTTCCGCCTGAACGCCAACATCAAGCCGGCATGAGGTAGCGACCGCCGCCCCGGCGTCGGGTCTTCGCCTCACGAAGCCCTGGCAAATTCAGCACCGAGAAGTGCGCCTGATGAATGTGAAAATTGTGGTCCGAGCCTGACAGATTCACCAGCTCCCAGCGCTCCGGAGCTGGCCGGCCGGCGCGCCAATGGTGATGGTTGGAGATTCCTGCCCATTGATCGTGAAATACCAGCGTCCCCCGGCAAAGTTGGGGCCGACGTCGTGAGGGGGGCGCGGGAGCTCGGTCGGCGCGTGAGGCTGGCGCGGCTTCGACGGCGGATCCCGCTCCGCGAGCTCGCCTCCCGTGCGGCAGTCTCCTATGACGCCGCTCGAGCTGTGGAGGCGGGCAACCTCACAACCGGAATAGGCGCCTATTTGGCCCTCATCTCAACGCTTGGGTTGGCCCACGAATACGCGCATCTGCTGGATCCAGACACCGACACGGTGGGCAAGCAGGCCGAGCTCGCACGCACACCCATGCGTGCGCGCCGGTCGCGGGCTCCATAAGCCCCGTCGAATTACTTCAACGCGCGTGTCGCGGTTGCAGCACTACAGCTCATGCGAGTAGACGATGAAGCCGTTGTATCTTGCGAGTTTGTCGTATAGCGACCGTGCTCCACGATTCGTTTCCTGGGTTTGCCAGTAGACTCGCGTAGCGCCGGCTGCGCGGGCGAGATCGTAAGCCGCCTCGATCAGGCGTGTAGCGATGCCCCGCCCTCGCCTGGCGGGTGCCGTGAACAAGTCCTGCAGGTAGCACACGTCGGTGAGTCGCGTCGTGCTTCGGTGAAACAGACAATGCGCCAGCCCGACGATCTGGTCTTGCTCCACCGCCAGGAGCGCGTGCACAGGCTCTGCGGGATCTAGAAACCGAGCCCAGGTTGCCGCCGTGATCGACTCCGGTAACGCGGTTTGGCCTTCGCGTCCGTAGAAGGCGTTGTAGCCGTCCCAGAGCGGCCTCCAACCGGTGTAGTCGCTTTGGCGCGCAGGCCTGATCAACATACTAAAGCCGTTGTCCAGGGATATCGTGCGCGGAGCAGGTTCCGATCATCGGGCTCAGAATTCACTGATAGTTGCCTCAATGATGAGCTTCTCGCGGTCACGCTCCACAACAAGGCGGCGCAAATCCCCCGGCTTGCCATTCAGGGCGTCCAGAACTTCGCTCGAGCTGGCGGTCTGAGTGGACACCGATCCAACCCGCAGCAGCTTGTCACCGACCTGAACCCGATGCACGGTTGCTTCCCCGTCTCGCGTGGCGATTGAGGTAACGACGTACGCACCGTTCGTGTGCGCGAGCGTCAACCCGACCTGATCGAGCGCTCCGCTCGATCGCCTCTGTGCCTGCCAATAGCTCATTCCCCGCGGGTAGTCGATGGAAATGCGAAATCCCCTCAGCACGTTGCCGCCCAACCGTTTGCTTCGATTCCGTCGTCTTCCATCCGCATGTTGTTTTCACCCACGGCGCCAACACCACGTCGCCAGGCCTGATGCTCCTGTATCCACTCGTTGGCCACTGACTGACTCAACCAGGTACAGGCGGAGCCGGCGTCCAGCGTCGCCGTATAGGGATGGCCGTTAACGTTGATGTGAACGGCCGCCAGACCGGTCTTCGTGTTCACTGCAACAGGAACCGGCGTGCCGCGGAGCTGCAAAGTGCCCGGCTGAGCCAAAGTCAGTCTTCGTTGCCCGTAGTCGATCACGACCTGATAGCGGCGCAGGACGGCCGCGGGAAGCAGCGCTTCCACCTTGCGGTGCCGCGCTATGAAGTGTGGAAGCCAGGATCAGCGGTACGGTACCCGAAGTGCTCTGCGAAAATCCGGTGCAGGAGAGGCTCAAGAACAATCCTGCAAGCCACCGGGCGCACCACTTCACCTATGCCGCCTCCTGCCAGGAGCGCTCCTCAGTGATCGCATGTGTCGTGCGCCCTTTAGCGAATCCGCAGTACGACCTTTCCCAGTACGTGCCCAGCAGAGAGGCGTTGCTGAGCCTTCGCAGCGTCCGCTAGCGGATAATCGCCTGCAATCGGCACCTGCAGGTTCATCGCCATGATCGCCGCGTTCAGCCGCTCGAATTCCTTGGGTCCGGTTACGGCGTCGTAGCGCACGAGCTTCACTCCAGCACCTACCTTGGGAGCGGGATTCACGCCGCTCGGATAGGCGACCCGTCCGCCGGGCTTGAGTGCCGCGATGCACTGCTCGAGAGCCGCACCGCCCGCGAGTGCGAGGACCGCATCGACCTGGGTGGGTGCGAACTCTCTGGCGGCAGCGCCAATGTCAGCACGGTGTCCGTCCACCGCGGCGTCCGCGCCCAGACGCCGCACCAGGCTCACGCCTTCGTCGCCCGACGCTATCGCGAGCACTCTGGCGCCACGCAGCTTGGCGAACTGCACAGCGAGAGTGCCAACGCCTCCTGAGGCGCCGTGAATGATCACGGCTTCACCGGCTTTGAGGTGTAGCGCATCGTCGACGCCTTGCTGCGCTGTGAGGGCGGTTACAGCCGCGGCACCAGCGTCCCGCAGGCTCATTCCGCGGGGAACATGTCCGACCGCCTTGGCGGAGACTGCGACGTACTCGGCATAGAAGCCGCCCTTGGGATTGTCCCAGATATAAGAATAAACCGGGTCGCCGACTTTGAAACCCTGCACCTGCGAGCCCACGGCCGCGACAGTACCGGCGCCGTCCACCCCCAACACCAGCGGGTAATGCCTGTTTTTCCAGTAGTCGAGGCGCTCGCGCACATCGACATCCCAGGGCCCGACTCCCACGGTGTCCAGCGCGATCAGCAGCTCGTCGTTGCCCAGCGGCGGCACGGCCAGCGTGTGCAGGGTCAACACCTCCGGGCCACCAGTGCGATCGATTGCGGCCGCGTGCATGGTCTTTGGCACGTCGGCGCGCGCTACTCCCAACGTGGCGATACAGGTCAGCAGCAGTCCAATGATCCTGTTGGTATTCATGATGGATACTCCGGGTACCGAGTGCCTCAAGCCGGTGGATACTCGGTGTGGTTATCGACTTGGATGCATCGGACTGATGATGATGCGGACGATAGCTCTTCCAATTGATCCGTGCGACTGCCGCGTGCGGTGAACAGCAGCCTGACGCGGCAGGCCGTTGCCGCAGCGGACCGACCCCTCCATTTGGCCGGGGCGCAGTGGGCAGCGGCCGTGCGAGACTGGGCCCGGACTTGGAGAATTCGGAGAAGCTGATGACCGCAGGGCTCGATTCACAAGTCATACGACATCGCACGGGAGGAGTTTGCGGCGGGCTCTCTGAGCTCGCTCGACTTGCTCACGACCGAGCAGTCGTTGGTCGCGCTCGATGCCGCAGTAGCGGCCCCCGATGCGGCGCTGGTGCGTGATCAGATTGCAGTCTTCAAGGCGTTGAGGGGCGGCTGGGAGCGAAAGGCTTCGCAGGGTCACTGAGCTCTCTGTGCCCCACACGAGATCTGTGCCTCACACCGCGCAGTCCTCATGCCCCTCACGGTGGCAGTAGCTCCGCAGTTCCAACACGGCCGGGTCGGCTCACCACCTGCTTCGTTCCCGTTGTGGCGACAAACAGACGCTTCCTGTGTATGATGCCCTCACAGTGTCTTGACAATAATTCACAGATCGTCGCGGTCTGGTGGAATGGCTGCTGGTTAGGGAGGAATACGTCATGTTTGCCACTTGCTCGCCCACCGTCCGAGGGCTGACCGTGCTCCTTGCGCTCGCGCTGACCGGCATTGCTTCTGTCTCATATTCGCAACAATCACCGCCGGCGCCAGCCAGCGCCATGGAAGAAGTGATCGTCACGGCGCAAAAGCGCGAGTCCAATCTGCAGGATGTGCCGTTCTCCGTTTCGGCGACCAGCGAGGAGCAGATCCGTAACAGCGGCTCCGAGAACCTGATTGATCTGGCCCGCAACGTGGCGGGCCTGGCGATCGCGGATCTTGGCCCGGGACAGAGTCAGATGGCGATACGCGGAATCAGCTCCGGCCAGGTGATCCGTGATCAGCCGGGCCTCAAGGAGCAGGTAGGGGTTTATCTCGACGAATCGCCCATCTCTGTCGCCCTCTTCACCCCCGACCTCGAGCTGTTCGACCTCGAGCGATTCGAGGTGCTGCGCGGGCCGCAGGGGACACTCTTCGGCGCGGGCTCGGAAGCCGGGACCGTTCGCTACATCACGCGCCAACCGCAGATCGGCAAGCTCGAGGCGTTCACCGACGCCTCCGTCGAGGAAGCCCAGCACGGCGACGCTGGCGGCATGGCCCGTGGCGCACTGAACGCGCCGCTAGGGGACAGCGCTGCGGTTCGGCTGGATCTGTACTGGCATCACCTGCCGGGCTTCATTGACGCCGTCCAGCCGGGCGGCGGGCTGAAGAAGGATGTCAACGACGGCGACCGGACGGGCCTGCGGCTCGCGGTGCTCTTCAAGCCCAGTGATGAGCTTTCCGTGACGCCCCGCGTGGTGTATCAGAATCTGACTACCAACGGATTCCCCCGCGTTGATCTATACAACATTCTGGGGAATCCTTACACGACGATCGCGCCCGTCACGCTCGGCAGCCTCGAGCAGTACACCCAGCAGCGAGAAGGCCTCCTCGACCAGTTCCTGCTGAGTGACTTGAAGGTTGACTACAGCTTCGGGCCAGCGACGCTCACGTCGATTACCTCGTACACACATCGCAATGTGCGCGTGTTGCGCGATGCCACGCAACTTACCGGCAGCGTGACATTCGACGCCTTGGGAATCCCTGATCAGGCCACCGTCCGAATCAACTCTCCCTTGTTCGACCGCACGGGCCTCAACGTGCTCAGCGAGGAGGTGCGACTCGCCTCCAACGGCAACGACATGGTGCAGTGGCTGGGGGGGGCTTTCTTTCAGCACATCGACCGGCACTACGGCCAGTCTCTGCCGACACCGGGCTACGACGCCGTGGTGGGTGCGCCGAGCTCCGCTTTCGACGCTCCGGCCGATACCCCCTTCTACTCCGACCTGAGCTACCGCATGAAGCAGTACGCAGCCTTCGGAGAAGCCACCTGGCACGTGACCGGCCAGTGGGCTCTCACGGGCGGCCTGCGCTACTACAAGTTCACGGAGGACAAGAGTGTCCTGTTCGGGGGTGTCTTCTCCGGGGAGACGTTCATCAATCCGCCCCAGAACACGATCCCCGGACCAATCAACAACTCCACGAGCTCCTCCGGAACCTCACCGCGCGTGATAGTGAGCTACAAGCTCACGGACGACGTGATGCTGAGCGCTCAGGCTGCGCGCGGCTTCCGCCTGGGTGGCATCAATGACCCCATCAATCTGCCCTTGTGCAAGGGCACTGATGCCGAGGTCTTCGGACATCAGCTGTTCTGGGGCGATGAGAAAACCTGGAATTACGAGCTCGGCATGAAGTCGCAATGGATGGATCACCGCGTAACCTTCAATGTCTCGGTATTCGATTCCGAGATACGGGACCTGCAGGCCAACACCACGGCCGGCAGTTGCTCGTCCCGAATCGTGTTCAACGTGCCTACCGCACGCAGCCGGGGCGTCGAGGCGGAGCTGTTTGCGCGGCCTGACGCGAATTGGGATTTCGGCCTGTCCGCGACATTCCTCGATGCCAAGCTGACTTCCTCGGTCATCGCACCGAGTACCGGGCAGGTGGTCGGTGGCCTCGAGGACGGCAACCGGCTGCCCACCTCCCCGAGAGTGCAGGCTGCGGCGAGCCTCGGCTACACGTTGCCCGTGCCCAGCGGACAGGACTTCTTCGCCAACTTCACGGTGCAGTACATCGGCTCGTCCTTCTCTCAGTTCGAGAACGAGGAGCCGGGATTCGGCCAGATCTGCACGACCTGTCCGGCCTCCAACCCCAATGGCGCGCACCTCGATGCCTTCGGTGGCCCGCTCTCGATTGACTCCTTCACGTTCAACCCGGAGCTCCCCAGCTACACCCTCGCCAACCTGCGGGCCGGCCTGAAAACCGACCGCTGGCAGGTCGCCGCCTACATCAACAACATTACCGACAAGAGTGCCGAGCTCGCGTTGGATTACGAGCGGGGTCGCACCGCCCGACTCGGCTTCCTGACGAATCAGCCGCGTACCTTCGGACTGTACGGGAGTCTCAAATTCTGAGCTTCGCCGCGATCCTGCGCCGGGCAGTCAGTGCCCGGCGAAAAATGGCGAACGCGAAATTTTCGCTGCCGCCGGACGGCCTCTGAAATGTCGGGCATCGTCAGGTACCAGCGACCCGCAACTGGTCGTCGCGGATCGTCTCGCCGCTGCGCCACAGGTGCCACGCGGCCCATGCTCCGGTGGGCGCCAGGATCAGCAGCGCCCAGCGCAACGACTCGTCCCCGGCCAGCGGCCTGAACCCATCGCTCAACCAGCCGACCACCTGTGGAGCAATCACGAGATTGGCGATGTTGGCCAGGAACAGCAAGATCGCGCACGTCATCGCGCGCATGGTCGGCGGGACAACGTTCTGCAGCAGGCCGAGAATAGGGCCGATGTAGAAGTATACCGCCGGTACGAAGATCCACAGCAGCGCCTCCGTCATGAGCTTGGACGTCGTCCAATACAGGCAGATGGACGGAACGGTTGCAAGGGCGGTCAGCGCGCCGAGCCATCGGGACACGTAGCGAGGATCGCTCGCCGCCTCTCTCCCCATCCACCACGCGGCACCCAACGTACCCGTCGCCCCGGCAATCAGATGAGCAGACCCCAGCAGCTCGCCCGCCTCGGCGATCGTCATATGGTGCGAGCGTTGCAGGAACGTCGGCGTCCACCATACGAGGCCCCAACTCCACAAAGTCGCCACCGCGCCGCCGAGCAGCAGATGGACCGCCGAGGGCTGGGTGGCGAGGAACCGGATCGTCGCGCGCAGGCCCCGGCCGCCAGGCGAGGCGCCGGATTGATCGAACTCGCCACGGACAGGCTCGGGGACCGTCAGCCACACCAGGAGTGCCACGAGGATCCCCGGCACCCCGAGCACGAGGAATGCCAGGCGCCAGCCGCCGCGCGCTGCGGCATCACCGGCCAGCGATGAGCCCGTCCAGGCTCCCAGGCATGCGCCGAGAGCAAAGATCGTCAGCGCGAGCGGTCGCTGTGCCGGTGGGAACCGGTCCGCCAGCATCGACGTGGAGGGAGGCGTTCCGCCGGCCTCCCCTATCCCGACCCCGAAACGGGCCAGCATCAGCTGAAAATAATTCTGCGCAAGCCCGCACAGGACAGTCATCCCCGACCACACCGCCAGGGAGACCGCGAGGATATTTCGCCGGTTGGCCCTGTCGGCCAGGGCCGCTACTGGAATTCCGACGGTCACGTAGAACAGCGCCAGCGATACGCCCGTTAGAAATGCGACACCTCCGTCGGATAGATGGAGCTCCCGGCGGATAGGCTCGATCAGCGTGGAGATGGAGAAGCGGTCGGCGATGTTGATCGCATAGACCAGCGTCAGGACCGCCAGCACATACCATCGGTTAGTGCGCAATTAGCTCACCTTCTGCAGCCCGCTGGCATCCCGCAGCCAGCTCTGCAGGAAGGCCACGTAGCTGCGATCCACATATACATCGACCGCGCCCTCCGCGCGGTGGTCCAACGTGACAGCCAGCATCGCAAGGCGCGTGCAAGCGCAGTAGTTGACCGGGAAAGCTCGCGGATGAAGATCCAGTCCGCAGCCCTTGGAGAGTACCTCGCGCGCCCGGGGGCCCGTCACGCGCAGACACGCCACGCCATGCGAAATGTCGAGGGTCGCTATGCCATGCGCTCGGGCCACCTGCTCCAGATGCCGGCTGAGCGTACTGCCGCCCACCACATCCGAGACTGCAAGCCAGTCGCCGGGCCCCAGACACAGCAGACGCGGCTCACCGCTGGCTGTCGTCCCGACACCATCGGGCAGCGTTCTGTCATTGATCTCGATAGATCTACGAGGTGATGACGATGCGGTGTACCAGGCCTTCAGGCGCACCACGGCACGAGCGTGCACCACTGAGATCTGCGCATCGGTGGCTGGCTCTGGATCAGCCATTCAACCGATCCCCTGCCGGATCATAAAAGGTCGGATTGACGATCCGCGCCTGCATGGTCACCTGACCCGCGTCAAATACGTCGAGCTCCGAGCCAATTCGCTCGCGCCCTGCCCGCACCATCGCGAGCGCCAGTGGCTCGCCAGTCATGACTGCGACGCCCGCCGAAGTGATCCAGCCCTCGCTCGGAGCCGCGGCCTCGCGCGCTCGCAGATGACTGCCCACGACAAACGGATGCCCTCCGACTGGACGCAGTCCCACGAGCTGGAGTCGATCGGGCCGGAGGTTGTCCGGCAGGGACAAGGAGCGTTTGCCAATGTAGTCGTCGGGCTTGTTCGCCGCGATCCGTCCCCACCCGACATCATCGGGAACGGTCGTGCCGTCCGTGTCGGTGCCTACGTGCAGGTAGCCCTTCTCTAGCCGCAGCAGCAGCAGAGCATCCAGCCCGATTGGCTCGAGCCCCTGCTCAACGCCGCGCTCGAGCAGTGTTTCCCACAGATACCGCGCAGAATCAGGCCCTACATTGATCTCGTAGGACAGTTCACCAGTGAAGCTGACGCGGTAAATTCGTACCGGGAGGCCCATCAGGGTCCCCTCGCGATAGGCAAGATGCGGAAAGGCGGAGTCGGAGAGGTCAACGGTAGTGTCGAGCCCGGCAAGAATGTCTCTCGCTCTGGGCCCCGCGAGCGAGACAGTTGCCCACGCGTCCGTGACGGGAAGGATGGCAACGCGCAGATCCGGCCACTCACACTGATGCCACTCTTCGAGCCACGCACCAACCCGGTGAGCCCCTCCGGAAGTGGTCGTCAGAAGTACCCGCTCGGACGATGGGATGGTGACCGTCCCGTCATCGAAGATGACACCCGTCTCGCGCAGCATCAGACCATAGCGGACTCGACCGGGCGGCAGGGTTTTCAGATTGTTGATATAGAAGCGATTCACGAAGTCGAGAGCATCCGGTCCGTGCACCTCGATCTTCCCCAGCGGCGAGCCGTCGAAGAGTCCGGCCGCCATCCGCACCGCTCGCGCCTCCCGCAAAAGGGCCTGCTCGCGAGACTCCCCGTCCCGGGGATAGGCGATGGGCCGGTACCACTCGCCAAAGTCCCGAAACAGCGCACCGCGCTCCACATGACTCTTGTGCATCGGCAGCAGCCGGCGCGGCGCAAAATGTTCGCCCACGCTCCGACCTGCAATGGCACCCAGCGTGACGGGTGTAAACGGTGGCCGCATGGTCGTGTGGCCGAGAGCACGGTGCTCGACTTGGCGCAGTCGAGCGAGAGCTTCGAGTGTGGGTGCGGTCGAGGTTTTGCCCTGATCGGCCGCCATGCCGACGGTCGTGTATCGCTTCACGTGCTCGACCGAGGTGTAGTTCTCGCGCAAGGCGAGCTCGAGGTCGGCGACAGTGACGTCGTGGAGCAGATCCACCCACTTGTGTCGGGATTTGCCCACCGGGCTGATGCGCGGCCCGATGGGAACTGACTGCGCCGCCGATCCGACAATCTCGATGGCAGGATGCGCGCCGGCCGGTTGCAACGACCCCGACGTGGCATCGTAAGCCAGTGCCCCTCCCGCCTGCGCAAACAGCGGCAGGGTCGGGCTCCAGCCGCCGGAGACACCGATCGCATCACACTCCAGCGTCCGCGTCTCCAGGATCCCAAGCCCATCCGCAGTCAGGCGCCCCAGCGTGACCCGGCGCAGAGTTCCGAAACCTGCGGTTCCGATCGGCATCCAGCCCAGCAGCAATGGAATCCCGGCCGCGCGCATTTCGGAGGTCGTGCAGTCCGACATCGTGCTGCGACTGTCCGCGACGGCGATCACCTCCACTCCGGCTTGCTTCAGGTCCGCCGCAAGGTCGTACACCGACTCGTTGTTGGTCGCGAGCAGGACCCGCCGCCCAGGAGCTACCGCATAGCGTCGCAGATACTGGTGCATCGCCCGAGCCAGCATGATCCCGGGTCGATCGTTGTGACTGAAGATCAGCGGCTGCTCGAACATCCCGCTCGCAAGCACCAAGTGTTGTGTCCGGGCAATCCAGTAGCTCTCGCGGGGGCCTGCCGCACGCGCCGACGGATGTCGTTGCCATAATGCCAGCACGTTGTGATCGTAATAGCCGACTGCGGTCGTGTCGGCCAGAATGGTCACGTCCGCACAGCGGTTCAGTTCGCCGATCTGCTGCTGGAGCCAGTCGCTCGCGCTTCGTTCCTCGATGGTCGATCCGTCCCAGAGAGC
>Ga0134126_10003844_pt1 | contig 18803 bp, 16 predicted proteins | sample KB31752_FD_96881 | JGI IMG/M metagenome (GOLD analysis project Ga0134126, IMG submission 96881) | Terrestrial soil microbial communities with excess Nitrogen fertilizer from Kellogg Biological Station, Michigan, USA - KB3-175-2 | ecosystem: Environmental > Terrestrial > Soil > Unclassified ...
GCGGTGTCGTCGAACACTTTGGAGGGCGTGAGCGCCGACTCCGCGATCCGGACGCGCGCGACCTGGTACCGGGGCGAGACGAGGACGTCGGCGTATCGGTCGGCGATGCTCTCGAACAGCTGACCGACGCGGGTCGCGGCGGCATCGGGCGTGGTGCCGGCGAGCCGAAAAGTCTCGCGGCAGCCGAGCGCGGCGACGGCGATCAGACCGGCGACGATGTATGCGACGGCCGTACGAGAATACCGCGATCGGCGCCGCGGGGCGCGGACCGGCAGCGGCGAGCGCGAGGATTGCAAACGACCGTCGTTGTGCGGGTTAGCGGCCGCGCTCGGTGCGTCGGCGGAGGGCAAAACGGAGGCGATCAGGGTTGATCGGGTGGGTGGAGCAAACTATAATCCGGAGGCTCTGTCAGAGCGGAGCCGACCCCCCACCTGTACGGCAATGTAGGGATTGGTGCCCCTTGGTGTAACTGGCAACACGCCTGACTCTGGATCAGGAGAGTCCTGGTTCGATCCCAGGAGGGGCAACTGAAGTAAATGACTGTTAAGTAACGACTTATGCTAACGGCCTCGGTGATTCACCGAGGCCGTTTTTCTTTTGGTTTAATCACCGTTTAAGCACGGAATTGTAGTTTGGGCTTTGCTTTCAGCTCGACCCGGGGTCAGAAGTCGAACGGCGTCGGCCTTTAGCGAGCCAGGCATCGAGGTCTTTTTTGTAGTAAAGCACCCGTCTCCCGACCTTCTGGTACGGCGGCGATTCACCAGAAACGCGCTTCTCTGCGAGCGTCTGCCGAGCCATACCGAGGTAGGCCGCCGCAGCGTCTGTGGTAAGGAGCGGGTTATCATCCGCGGATCCCGATGGAGCTCGGAATCTGGCTTTCGCGCGCCTCGGTACCGCGCTTTCGATCTCCTCCAGAAGCCCCGCCAGGTTGCCTGGCGTGAGAAATCGCACGCGGCTCGTATCAGCGTTTACCATCTCGGCGCGAGCGAGGTCTAAAAGCGTCTCGTCCGTACAGATGAGCAGGGCGTAGTCGAAGCCAGCAGCCAAGCACTTGGTGATGTTGCCTACCTCGTGTTCGACGCTCGTCGAGACCGAGATTTCGCAGGCGATCGAGATGGTGTCCTTCTCTAGTGCGGCGTCTACATGTCCGTGGCCGTCAAGCACGGGTCGTTCGAGAGAGACAGCGAAGCCCCGTGCTTCTGCTGTGCGGCGTACCAAATCCTGAAGGTACTTGTGCTGCGCTCCGCCTCGGCCAGGATGGACGTCTGGTTCTTCGCGCGGTGTGTCGGCCGTGTGTTTTTTCGAGCGCGTGCGGCGGGCGGGCGGCTCGTCCTCACTTCCTGCCGAGACAATGCTCTGGGCTTTGAGCATGGCTTCGACGTCTTTTAGCGGCCGGGCGTAGGACGCGCGCGAGGCCGCCAGGACGGCGGCTCGTCGCTCGTCCCGCACGTCCTTCGGCACCGGTACTGGCAGCGTCGTCTGGAGGTTGAAATCGAAGTCCGGCCGCTCGACGCGGACAATCGCTTCGCCCACCCCCAAGTTCTCTAGGTCCCGCTGCTCGAAAAAGGCGAAGCCAGACGCGAGCGCGCGTGCGTCGTCTTCGCTCACACGGAAAACGATGCGGGTGTACGGGTGCGCGAGAATGGCCGAGGCGACATCTTCGCTCCGGCTCTTCAACTGCCGGAGCTCATGATGCGCCGCGCAGACACTCAACGCATACTTGCGAGCTCCGGATAGGATGTCTGCCACGGACGGCGTGACGAAATGTTGGAACTCGTCCAGGTAGAGCGTAAACGGCATCCGCTTGGCTGCGTCTTCCTCCTGTCGCGACACGGTCGCTTGGGCAATCTTGGCTACTAAGAGCGAGCCAAGGAGATGAGAGTTCTCTTCGCCAATCAGTCCGCGAGACAGTTTGGCCAAGAGTATCTTCTTACCGTCCATGATGGCGCGCAGATCGAGGCGGTTGTCTCGCTGCGCCACGATGTTCCGCAAGATTCGCGGCCGCAGGAACGTCCCGAGCCGCGTGAGAATCGAGCCGTGCGGGAAGCCGGCGATGAGCGGATACTCGTGCGTCCAGTAGTAGCGAACTTCCTCGTCCTCTACCGCCTCCAAGAAGCGATTGCGGAAAGCCTTGTCCACGAGGAGGTGGCGAAGGTCTAGGAGCGTTCCGCCGTGCGGTGATTCGAGGATGGCCAAGACCGCATTCCCGAGCACCGAGACCATTTGGTCGCCGAAGGTGGTGCTCGAGAGGCGGCGGAAGATGGCCACGAAGTCCGACGCGAGGATCGTGCGTTCGAGCTCCGAGTGTGCCGAGAGTGGGTTGAACCCGAGGGGGTATTCCTCATCCGAAGGATCGAAGAGTACGACATCCTTCGCTCGGTCTTGAGGAATTCGCGCTAAGACATCCTCGATCAGATCGCCGTGCGGATCGAGAACGGCGAAGCCGTTGCCGGCCTCGAGGTCTTGGATCGCCATCGAGAGGAGAAGCGTACTCTTGCCACTCCCCGTGGAACCGATGACGTGAATGTGACGGAGGCGCTCGTCGACGCTCAGCGCGACTGGTCGCTCACGATTTTCATGAGCATTGAGGCCGAGCACTAGCCCGTGTGTGGCCACGCGACCTGGAGCGGCTTTGGTGCGCGACAGGGCGCGAAGCAAGTATGGCGAGCGCACCGCCGCACTCGGAAGGTGGACAATCGTCTGCAGCTCCGAGAGAGACAGGAGCATACCGCGTCGCCGAGTCTGGCGAGCGATGACGTCCTCGAGTTCATCCTCAAGGGAGACTTTGCCGGGCTCCAAGGGCATGAGCTCGTTCTCGGCCGATCGGGTCTCGGCGATGAGCGCGCGAGCGAGCGACCGCGCGTGAGAGACCGCCCGTTCTTCGTCCGACGAAGACGCCGCGACACGAACCACCGAGGCGAAGAGCGGCTCCGAGAACTTCCGCTCGACCTCGGGTAGAACGTTGTCCTCGTCGTTGATGCTGGAGACGAATTGCGTCAAATCCTTCCGCCACGGCGCGAGCGCCGGCGCGAAAAGGACTTGCAGGAGCAGCGTCTCATCACTCTCGAGACGCTCCATGCGCCCGACGATCTCGGTGAGCGGATCGCCAGCAGCTACGTCGGCTGTACGGAGGGCGCGGGTTGTACGGGTGGTGCGGAGCGACCAGAACACTCGTTCCCTCAAGCCGAACGGCACGACCGCCCCAACGGCGTCATCTCGGTGCCAGGCTTGCCAGAGGTAGTCCCGCTCTTCGACGACCCGCACATCTGGGACGTGCGTGCGGAGCGAACTGCGGACGGAACCGAGGTCTGCTTCGTCGCAGGTGATTTGGACGACGATGCGCTCCCCGACGGCCAGAACCTCGAACGCCAGGTGATGCGAGGCGCCGGCAAGGGAGTTGAGGAGCGCTGCGCCAACTGCATTCGGTACATCGGCGTCGGGACGGACGAGGAGCTGGAGCTCTACCGTCTCCCCCGATCCTTCGAACGGCACCGGTACTGCGATCGGGTCTGGCTCGCCGCGGATTCGCTCTCGTCTTGGTTTCTTGAGTATGCGCTCGAAGAAGCCTCGCGTACGAGCATCGTCTATGATGCCGCGATGAATCCGCTCGCGACCCAGAAGCGGCCGGTACTCCGGCTCGACGGCAACGTGATACGGCCGGCGACTGTATCCGCGCATCCGCGCTTCCCAGGCATCGAAACGGCGCTTGAGCCGTTCGGAGTCCACGCCTAGCGCTCGGGTTGACGCTGAACGGCTTTCTCGGCCTCGGTGAGCGGCGTCATCTTGTTGATGGTGAGCACTCCACCGACGACATCGATGATGACGCGGTGGACAGTCTCCTCGAACATCGTGCGCGTATCGACTGAGTAGTAGGTGACGGGATTGAAGAGGCGCTTGTACACGGGTCCAATGATCGGCAACTCCGAAAGCGCCTCCTGGACATCATCCGCTAATCCAACGGCCCCTGTGCCGAGCGCGAGGACGGCCACGGCCAGCAGGAAGAGGAAGAGGATGAAGCCTTTCACGGCACCGGCAATGGCCACGCAAATGGGCAGCGCCACGGCTGCGGCGATCAGAGCACCACAACCCAGGACGGCCAGGTTCGGGATTCGCTTGCCGAGCCACCAGCTGAAGTAGAAGTCCGTGCCGAACGGAAAGGCGGAGATGTCGAAGACGAAGTGGCGGTAGCTGACGCGGAGATAGGTACGCGTCGCGGTGAGCACACCACCCTCATTCCACTCGACGCGATCGATCGAGAGACCGGTGACGCCTCTTGCCTGCAAGGCCATCTCAAGCGACTTGTAGTACTCGATCGTAGACGTGCTCAGCTTCTCGACCGAGTGGTGCCAGTGGGAGACGATGGCCAATGGACGCGCCATAGATGGGTGCTCTCAACCTTGTGGTTGGTCTCGAAGTCCGGCAGGGATAAAGGGCGCGACCGACCTGCAACTGCCTCCTCAGCGTGGAGAGGATGGCAATGACCAGGCGTGATGTCAAATATTAGAGCCCGTTAATAATTGAGACCGCGATAAGGAGAATCACCCCGGCAGCTCGTTGATGGATGCTGAATGGAGCTGGAAAGTGCGGATCACGCGAATGCTCAGCGGACCCTCTTCACAGGCTCCGCTTGGTCTTCGGGCATGATATGATGGGAGGCAGACAAGCTCCTTTACATCAGTCAAAGCGACTATTGCGCGACACGGCCACGCTCGCCACAATTCGGGCCCACGTCAACACCTTCGGCGATGGCTGGAAAACTGCACGTTGTTACCGGGATTCCCGGTACAGGCGTAAAGATGGCCCTGCAGCAGCTCCAGCAGTACGCGGCTGAGAACGGTCATAGTGATGTCGCCGAGCCCATTTCGGTGGATGACATTCTGCGTCGGCTGGCGGATGGTGATGTGAGCAAACTCGGCCTGCCGCCGAGCAGCTTGCTCTCAGTCTTCCGCCTTCCGCAGAGCCGCCTTCGAGAACTCTGGCTTAAGGCCTTAAGGCGTGCCTTCGCCGCAGCAGAGGATGAGATTGGTCGCGGGCGCGACGTCATCATCACATCTCACCTCTGCTACTTCCACCACAAGTATCGGGACTTCGTGGCCGTTGCGCAGCTCGACGCGTTCAAGAGGCTCGCGAAGCGACGGGTCGAGAAGGTCATTACTCTCATTGACGACGTATTCGATACATACGCCCGCCTCACTGGTCCGGGCCAGACATTTAATCCGCCGCGCGATCTAGAGACACCCTATATCGACGGCCTGCGGACACTGAGCTGGCGTGCAAGCGAGCTAATGCTGTCGAGTGGGCTCGCTACCATGCTCGGAGCCCGACATTTCGTTTTTGCAACAAAGCATCCGGTCTCGGCTCTGCATAAGCTGCTCTATTCGGCTCGGCCCTGCCTCTACATTTCTCACCCAATCACAGAGGTTCGTCGTCTGCGTGCTCACAAGAAATTTGTCGAGGCAGACGCACTGGTCGGAGGTATCTCGGAGACCGTCGAGGATCTCGCTACTGACTTCGTGGTCCTTGAACCGACTACGATCGACGAACTTCGCTTTGTCGACTTCGTCAGAAATCGAGCCCCTATTAGCGGCAAGTTGACTGACCGGTGGCCGTTTCATGTCGAGGGCAGGGAGACTTGCTGGAGCAAGCCGGACACCCCAAGGACAAGGTACCATTTTCCGGTGGGATGGGACGCGGACGACCGCGGGGAGGTGGACGGGTCAAGGCCAGCGGTACGAGAGTTCATCGAGTCCATTGAGAGGCAAATCAGCGCTCGCGACCATTGGCTCGTTGAGCAATCTGACTTCCTCGTTTGCCTCCGTCCAATCTTTGAGGGACACGCCTCGGGCGGAGTGCGCAACGAACTCGAGCACATCAAGACACTGCGCGCCTTCAGATCGAAGAAACCCGACCGCGCGTTCGTCGTGTCACCGAGGGGTGACCACGCAGCCTTTCCCTGTCGCCAGTTGGCTGACGAGATCCTAAAGACGCGCTTCGACCACGGACAGATTGTGGCCGACTCGGGCGCTGACTTCTTGCGACTCCAAGAACATCTTCGAGAGCTGACGAGACCAGATGAAACGATCCAGAAGATACTCGCCAGCGAGAGTGTAGCTCTCCATCGTCTCTTGAACAGATTCTCCTGCTCAATCGCCTCGGACGCGGGAGTAATGGATGGTGAGAACACTTCAGCGAGAGATGCGGTGGCCGAGGCAATCCTCGTCGAAATCACGGAGAAGTCCGAGCCCTATTTGGCAGGACTCCAGGAACTCCTAACGATTCACGAGAACGTGGACTCAATGCTACGGGAAATTCGATCAACCTATCCCTTAAGCGAGGTGACTTCATGAGCAAAAACAACGGCGAATATCACGTTCCGCCGCCGAAGTACGTTCTGTACATCGATGATTCCGAGGACTCGACTCAGGCCCGGAACGCTATGAGCGACGCCGGCCTGGAGTTCATAGTGCGATACAGTGCGACGCGGCGGGTTCCGTCGGTGGAAACAGGCTACGGTGACTATGAAGGTCTTCAGGAAATCCTCGGCTACCTGATCCCGGACCCAGGTTGGGAGCAGAAGAAGGTCGCCCTTGACGCCCGTTTTGGTTTGGGAAAGGCGCGGTAACGGGTTGGTTTGTTTCGCTGATCGACAATCTGGGGGCCAGAAGCGCAACTCAATCGGGTTGCGCTTTTTTTGCGCCTCCTCGGTCGAGAGAACACCTGGTGTCCGCGCTGACTAGCTCGACGGTCAGGGCTACGATCACAGGCCAATCGTCATCGTGATTTAAAGACATTTGATATTCTGACGGCCGCGCATACGCGAGGCGCTTAGTGTGCCTCATCGGTTTCACCTCTGCGACCTCGCTGTCCCAGTACCTACCTACAGGTCGCCAGCAGTGTCTTGGCCGAAGCCGTCACCGGCGGCGCGACGGTACTCGTCAATGACATTGGCCCGAGTGTCAGTTTAGACGTCGAGCCGCGCGCGACGCCGCATTCGCCATGGATTTTTTCAAGTACGAGCACGCGCACGGCATAAGTGCCAAGTCCCTCCAACTCTGTCGCCGTTGGTGGCTCGATCGTTCGCGCGAAGGTCACGTAGTTCACGAGCGTTGCTCGAAGCGGCGTGCCGGACGGCTCCGCGATTTGTACCAGGAAGGCGTTGATGTCCGGCAGCAGCCAGTTGACCAACGCCCCGCTCGTCCTAGCACTCATTGAAAGTGTCACGCTCGTCGGGTGGCGCAGCAAGAGCGAATCGGAATAGAGCAATCCAACGAAAGCCGAATCACCAAAGCGCACTGATGGGCAGGCCTGGTTTCCGTCGCTCCGGCGAGCGGCGATGCTCAGGCCAAGAGTCGGAGTCGTTTCGGACACCCGCCAAGTGCCAACCCCGCACACGCCCGTGACGCCCGTCTGGGACGGCATAGTGACCTGCACCGATCCCGAGAGCGTGTCACTACCGGGAGCATTCGGCAAGCCGAATGGCGAGACGCTACTGCTGCAACCACCGGCAAACTGGAAGAGCAGCGTGGCAGCCACTAACGCGGCTGGCCAGCGCAGACGAGATAAGAAGGACGGCACCGGTCAGTACCCGTAATCAGTCTTGCGGAAGTTCGAGACCACGCCGTTGCGGAAGGTGATGGAGGCGGATCGCGCCGAACCTCCGAGTCCGAGAAAGCCGGAGTGAGCAGTTTGGTATGTCCACGTCTCATCAGTCCCCGATGACGTTGTGGTGGACGGGCCGCCCAAGCACTGCCGCACGTCATCTACTTGCGTCCGCCCGACTTTGATCTGGCTCATGGTACTTTGCCAGAACTGGTCGCTCGGATTGGTGTTGTGGAGATAGAGACCACCCGCGGATGCCACGAGGGCGACGGTGAGGAGATCGAGTTCCTTGGCGTAATCGTTTGAGATGGTTGGGGTGAGGAGACCGAGCGCCACCCCGCCGATGATGAGGCCCTTCCCGAGGCTTCTCCGTGAGCGCACCGAGGCCATCTCGGAACCGTCGCAGAGCGGAGCCCGCGCCGACGCGCGTCCGATCGCGACGTGAAGGCCGAAGCCCAGTCGGGTGGCAGACAAGCTCGTATGCTGCGCCTGCCCAACGCTACTAACGGCAATGAGAGCGAGACCGGAAAGGAAGCGGCGCATAGGAAGGCTCCTCGGTGGGCGTGAATTGCGCGCGAGCCGGTGCCCCGAGTAAGCTCCCCAGTGCGCATCGGCTAATTTAGTTCACAATTTAGTTCAGAAGGTAGGCTCGGCCTTGGCGCCCGTCAATGCCGAGTAAAGCTGTTTTCGATATCGCGCGAATTCGCGCGGCCGCCCGCGCCCGCGCCGATGCTACCTCGCGACGCGCCGCGGCGACGGAAATCGGCATGAGCCTTACGGGCTTCCTTGCCTTCCTAAAGGGCGGGAAGCCGCATCCACGAACGCGCGAGAAATTGGTGGAGTGGTACGTTGAGCAACACGCGATGAGCCGTCGTGGAGGTGAAGCCGATGTTGGTGACGATGACGCCGAAGCGGCGATCGAGCTGCTTGTCCGCTACATCGAGGCGAACGGCCGTTCGACGCTTTCAGCGAAGCGGCGCGCGATGGTCGCGGAACGATTGTTCAGCACCAATCGGTAAGCGCCATGGTTTTCCGAGCGACAACGGTTACGCACCAAGAGATAGACAGGTTGTTACAAGAGGGGCACACAAGGCTGAGCCTCACGTCTCGCGACAACGCATGTGAGCAGCCAATTAGACGGGCTGCTCATTTCTAGACCAAGATGCTCGGCGCCGCTCGGACTCAGAAAAGTCGCGGACGCGCTGCCTGATATACCTAACGGCCCGCCTCGCGAGAGGCGAAGCAGAACGTCGGCTAGTCGACCACGAACGCTACGCTGTGCTTAGCGCGTGTGACTGCGACGTAAAACCTTGCGAGATCGCCAGCAGTGGTCGGATCGCCGCTCTTCAGGTACCTCTTCATCGGCCCTGTTGGGAAAATCAAAACATGGTCAAAAGTCTGGCCTTTCGATGCGCCGAAATTCATCGCCGCTAGGCCACACGTGTCAGTCTTCCTGTCATGGCGGAGAATCATAGGCGCGTGGTCCTGGACGTACTCTTCCACGGCCGTTCGAGGAATGCGGAAAATCCCATCGTGACCGCTCGGCGTCGTATTCCCAGCTATTGTGGTCGGCATCGCAGGAAACAATCCGTCGGCAAACTCGCAGATTGCCGCGTTACAGCGATGGGATACTACGCGCGTTTGAAGCGCGATATTGTGGCACCGAGGTGTCTGCTCTAGCCATCTAAGCAGTTCAGGGCCCCTAAACGCCTTGTTCTTTGTGCTTCGATTGGTACTGTAGGTGAACTGCCGAGGATCGCCGACGCAACTGACCGAGATTGTCGATGAAAAGAGAGCGTCGAGAACCTCCAGATCGTAGCCGACCAAGTCCTGAAGCTCGTCAATGAAGACGTAGTCGTAAATACGTTCAAGGCGACGCATGACCGCGGCTTTGGTCGCGGCGTTTGCCTCAGTGGCAAATTCAGATACGCGATCGCGGTGAATGCGGCCAGAAGCGGTCAGATAGTAGCGATCCTTCTGCGTCGCTTTCTTCGCAAAGCGAGCCTCGTCGGGCAGGTCTCTAAAGTTGATGGACCTGACACGCGGGCGAGCCGTCAGCGAGCGCTGATAGGGTCGTACGAGGTCCTGCAGGAGGAATGAATACCAGGAACGCAGAGCGACGTTCGTCGGAACACTGCCAGCGTGTCTAGTGAACTTCTCCCGAATTTGCCAAAGATTCTCGAGGGTATAGGTCGTAAATAAAATTCGCGAGCTGGCAAGCGCGAGTGCTTCGTTCACAAGTTCCGTGGTCTTTCCAGAACCGGCAGCCGCAAAAATCACCCGATTCTTAGGCGATGGCATCTTGGATGTACGTCGGAAAGGCAATGCTTTCAGTCGTATCGAATATCCTAAGCGCGCAATCAGCTTTGTTGCTCTTCATGTAGTCGAGCAATTCGCGGTCAGTCCCGTCGCTACGACCAAAGATTCGGTTGAGCACGTCCCGCGAATTACAGGCGAGCAATTGGTCCTCAAGGGTGCGAAGCGCGTTATCCTGGTCAGCACAGATGCGAATGTACGAGCAGATGTACGGAGCGTATTTCGCCGTGATCTTCATGGCGTAGTCGCCGTCGTTATCCGTTACAACGACGGTAGCAATGCCAAGCGGCTTGGCGATGTCGAGGAATCGCGCAAATGACAGTCCGCGAACGTTGATGACATCAACACCGTCCTCAATCGGCAGCCGTTTGTGCACCGCCAAGTACGCCTTCTGCACGACGAGGTCGTCTGACGGCCCTTCAACGAGAATAGACCTCTTGGCGAGGAGAAGCCTTAGCGTGTCATAGCCGGACATCTTTCGAAAATAGTCTTGCGTATTGGCTGGAAGATTTGTCAAAAACTCAATGCGTGAGTTGTTCAGGAGAACTACATTACCGATCCCGAGCTTGTTCAGAACGTACGCGCTATGAGTGGTAACAAATAGCTGCTTGCCGTCACAGTGTTCGGTAATGCGCCGCAACAGCGTATTGAGGCGGGAAAAGGATAGGTGATTCTCTGGCTCTTCGATGAGAATGACATGAGAATCGGCGGTGTCGCGATCGAGCGCGAACATGAGCTTGAGTGTACTTTGCTCGCCCTTACCGATGTAGGTGAATGGGATATCATCGACGTGCGGAGTCAAACTCGCTTCCCAGTTCCCCTTTTGGGACAAGTCCACGCCTACCGTGATTGTTTTATCGCTCATGTGTCCCTGCCGCGCGCCCAACCGCTCATTGATCGTCTTTATCGCTGCCTCCTCGGCAAAATGTTCCTTCAAGTGTCGGTAGGCTACCGCCAACTCGGCTTGCACGGCGTCACTCAAACCGTCATTGATAATGCTCTGTAAGTAGTGGTCTGATCCTGCCTGCAGGCGTATCGTGGTCGCATCGACAAATGCGGGACGAATCGGCACAGATCGCGCCGTCATCGCCTCAAAGGCGAACGAGTACCAAAACACTTTGTAGTACTCTATCGGGACGGTCCGCACACGCGACGGATCGGAGATCAAATGCTGGTATTGACTGCGATACTCATCATCGAACGAAATCTCCAAACCGACACCGACGCACTCGCTTGAGTCAATGTTGTTGGTACCGCGGAGCTCCTGAAATGCCCTTTCGTCCTCGTTCAGGCATAGTTCAATGCGAATCGTTGGTAGCGTCGGATTGAGCTTGTCTCTCACGCCCTGTACATATTCCCGCACCACGTCACGGTTGAAGAGATGAGGAGAGAGTTCGGTATCGACATAGCGTCCGTTGAGCTTCTTCGTGAGGGCCAGGTGGATGGCCTCGAGGATCGTTGATTTGCCGGCGTCGTTGTTACCGACGATGATGTTCAACCCTTCTCGGCAATCAAAAGTGAAACTCTTAAAAACCCGATAGTTCTGAATGGAAACCTTGGTAATCATGCGTGGCCTGATTGCCGCAGGTTAAAGGAGTGCCCTTACAATAGCGCGGCAGGTTCAGCTCGGCCACATTAATGGACCTTAATATTGGCAATGACTTCGGCGCCGTGCGTCGAAGTCCGCGCCGCAGCATCTTCCTAGGCATACGCTGCTATCTGGCCGTTATCGACCGATCATCCTGTCGGGCCCTCGGGGCAACTCGGTATCGAAACGGAGGTTCCGCGAAAGTGCAGGGCAGCGCGGAGAGACGGTGCGAACTGACGGTCAGACGAGCGATTCGGCATCCCGGGGCCTGCGAGAATGATCGTCGAAGGCATCCCCGCGAACTAGTCGCTACTCGACAGTCATTCCGAACCGATCATCCCAGGGACGGTTGCCGAGAACGCCCGAGACGGCTCACCATCAATGAGCAGCCGAAGGAAGATGTTGTAGCGCGCTAAGCCAGTGAGATCATTTGCCGTGACCGGTTCTCCGAGCTCCTTCGCGAGATCAGCAGCGTCTGCGGCACCGACGCGGAATGAAATCAGCGTGCCCACATTGCCGAGCACCGCATCACGAATCGGCGGCTGTACTGCGGACAGATATTGTGTCGCCGCGCATATCGCGACACGGAACTTCCGGAGCTCGGAAAGCATGCTGGCGAGCGAAAGCGTCGTGAACGACTGGAACTCGTCCAGCACGACGGCGAAATCTCTTCGCTCATTCTCTGGAACGGAAGTTCGCGAAAGGCTGGCGAGCCCGATTTGCGACAGGATAAGCGATCCGAGGATCGAGGACGAACTCTCGCCGAGTCGTCCCTTATCAAGGTTCAAGATGAGCAGCTTGCCCTTATCCATGATGCCTCGCAAATCCAGGAGCTGACCTTCTTCCGTTAGGAAGCGGCGCAGGATGGGATCGGTGAGAAGTGCCCCGACCTTATTCTGAAGCGGGGCGATGACTGTCGATCGAAAGGCGGGAGTGTAAGCGTCGAATTCGTGGCACCAGAAATCGACGACAGTTTGATTGGTGAGCCCGCGCGCGAGCTCGAGCCGGTAGGTACGGTCCGTCAGGAGTTGGGGAATGTGCCCGAATGTCGCGCCCTCTGTTTCGAGAAGGGCAAAGGCAACGTTTCGGAGAAGATGCTCAAGACGAGGTCCCCAGTCGTCCGTCCAGAGTTTCTTGAAGACCTCAACTATCCCGGTGGCGGCCAACGAGCGGCTCTCTGGACCAACGCCGGCGAACGGATTGAAGCGCCACGGCGACGCCGAATCTACCGGTTCTATATAGACGACGTCCGTGCCCCGCGCCTGCGAAGCGACGTCGCGGATATCACGGGCCATGTCGCCATGAGGGTCGAAGACGGCGAATCCAGCTCCGGCCTGAATGTCTTGCGTCAGGATCAGTCGCAAGAGATGCGTCTTGCCGGTTCCCGTTTTTCCGATGACGAGCGCATGCATCCGCCGATCACTCTGGCGAATACCGAAGAGCCGATCACTGTTCCGGTGATTGGTGCGGCCGATGTAGGTGACGCGATTGTCTGGCGCGAAAGACACTGCGCCAGCATATCGTGTCACCGTCGGGGATGTCAGCCGATCGATCGTGCCGCCCGCGGGTCGCGGCGCGCCAATAGAAAAAGCGCCCAGCAGTGTGCGAGGCGCTCTTGAGTCAAGGCTCGGCTGCCATAAGCGGGACCTTATCGCGCGGCCCATAGGACCGAAGCACGGGCGCGAACGGCGGCAATTTGGGCTGGAACGATGCGAGCGCCCCTACATGAGGCCGGACCAGCTGGTCGGCGTAGTACTGGGCGGCCGCGTCAAATGAAAACTGACGCCGAAACTCACCGGCCGAGATGCCCATGAAGATGCGGACATGTCTCCCGAAAGACTGCGGTGATGAGAAGCCCAATCGGTTGGCGACGGCGACGATCGACACCTCACCAGTCTCGAGATAGGCGGCAGCGTACAATAGACGACTCGCCACGAGATAGCTCTTGGGTGACGGCAACTTCGCACGAAAGAACCGTGAGGTGAGGCTACTCGCGTTCACGCCGACCGATTGAGCGAACTGCGTCGTGCTCGAGCTCGTGGCTGCTGCCTGCCCGAAGCGAACCAAGAGCTGTCGTGCCTCCGCCGAGGCAGCGCTCGAGCAACGCTGGATGTGAGCGATCACCCGGGCGGTCGTGTCATCGCACGATTCGAGAAGGAACGCGCGAAGCCGGTTCCATCCCTCTCGTTCCACCAGGTTCGCAACCCGCAGGATGCCGCAGGCTCCAAGGCGAAGCAGTGCGGAATGTGCCACTGCCCAATCCTCGCCGAGGACGACGATGACCGATACACCGAGGCACTCCAGGACCAACCGCCTGAGCGCCGCGTTGCTCACTTCCGCGGCTATCGCTGGCGACAGAAGAACAGCCCGCGCCGAGCATCCCCGGACTGCCGTGAGCGCCTGAGCAATGGAACTCGTGTGTTCACACCGGAAGTCGTCGATCGCGGCCGCTTCGACGACCCGCCGCAGGGGCTCGTCGACCAACGTGACAACGGTCATGCCCGTGGACTTGGGCCACGGGGCTGCCCTTCGCGGGCGGGCGGCGTGGCGCTTCGCGCTACGCTTGGGTCGGTACGTGAGCATACAGCATCCCGCGGACTCCGTCCGCTGAAAGCGAGACGCCGCATCCGGTACCGAGAAGTCGGACCGAATGCGGCGTGTCTTGGTGAAAGAACGGCTCGCGAGGGCAGGGCCCTCACGCTCCGTCGCTCAGCGTATCAGAGAGTTCGTAGGCGAATCACGGAGATCGATCATGCCGGAGCTGGCAACGACGGCGGCGTACCTGCCGGACGTAGCACATCGACCGGCACGATTCGATGTCGTGTCGGTGGCCAAGCGTCCCGGTACGCTTGGCGAATGTCTACGAAGAAGGAAGAGAACAAACGCCAGAGCGAGCTGCTAAGGCGATTGCGAACCAAGGCCAAGCGGCGGGCGATGGCTGAAGCGATTCTGTCCGACGACGTGGCGGACGATCCCGAAATGGTCGCCCGTTTGTTTGAGGGCAATCGCCGCGCTCAGAAGTGGGCGGAGAAGAAGCCGCGTAACTGAACACGGATCGCGGCTTCGCAGAGCTGCGTCTATCGGAGTCGAGGCAGCGAGACGCCAGCGGCGATTTGGCTCTGGCGGCAGCGCCAGCACACCGGCAAACTCTGATGGGCGAATGGAGGTAGGGCAGGTCGATGCCTACGGCTGTAGGAACCCCAGCGCGAGAGGAAATATGGGCAGCTTCGACGTCATTGTGAGCTCCCTCTACACGAACTTTCTCCTCCGCGATTTTGCGGCCAAGATCGTCCCAGGGAGCGCCCTATTGCTTACGCTACCGCTCTATCACACATCTCTAGAGTCGGTCATTGCTGCGGCGCGCGGTGCATCGATCTTGGAGATTCTTGTCTTTGCCAGCATTGCCTGGACGGTTTCGTACGCAGTGCAGACGCTTGGCGAAAGGCGCGAGCTGATTCATCAATGGCCGACCAATCGAAACGACGTCATCCTCAGGTATCAGACACGCGTCTTGTTTAGCAGGTTTGCGTCTGATCGTGAGCGCCGGCTGGTTGAGCGTTATGTGGTTATCAAAGAGGCTGGCGGCACCGTCTTCCTGACTCTGCTCCTTTGCGGCGCACTGGTTGTAGCCCAGTGGACAATGGATTGGGTGATGACACGGTGGCCGATTGAGTCCGCGCCGTTTCTACGAAACTGGCTCGTTCCAATCGTTGCTCTCATCGCTCTCGCCTACTACTCGAAGCTCTCGCATGAAGGACACTTGAGGAGGCAATACGGCGAAATAGATGCCGTCATAACGCTGGGTCACCATGATTCTACGCCTTCGCCGGAGGCCAGCGGAATTCATAAGGCGATCGTCGCGCAAATTGAAGCGAGGCGCCGCGCCGAGAACGAGGCGCTCGCACCGAAGGACCGGAGGAAGGATGCCTCGATGCGCGAGAGAGCAGGTAATTCTGCGTCTCTCCCAATGCAGCGAGCGTAGATGTGAGTACGCGATGCTGCGGAGAACGAGTCGCGCTTGGAAACACGAAGAGCCTTGAGCGTGACGGCACAGGCTCGAGTAAAGAATAGGTCAACGCCATGAATGGCTCTTTCTGAGGTAACTCACCGTGGCCTGCCGCGCTCGATCACGAGTCTCGTGCGGACTCGGCGCAACTCTGGTAGCGGGCCGAGGCTCGGACCATTGTGACCAGCCGCCAGTGATGCTCGACGCAGGAAAGACATTAAAGCGTCTTAATCTTTGCCTTTGCTTGACGCGGCCAACCAGAAGAGCCAAGATTGGCGTCTCGCGAGGCCGTCACCGTCGGGTCGCGTGGTGTGCGTCGTCGTCCAGTGGTTAGGAGGATGCTCATGCTGCCGGTTCGTTGCTTCAGACGGACCCTCATTGCGGCCCTATGGCTGGCCGCGCTGGGCGCTGGGATAGCGGCGTCTGTGCAGGCGCAAAGTTATGTGACGGCTCGGCCGGTCTACCTGCGGCGGTCTCCCTCGATGAAGGGGGCAAAGCTCCGCGAGCTCGCTCAAGGCGACACCGTCACTCGCAGACCTAGCGTTGCCGCGCGGCTGGGATGGCTGCCCGTCCGAACGCCTGACGGAAAAGCCGGATGGGTCGGAATCGTAAACCTGCGGGACGTTGCGGCAGCTGTGGCATCGGCCGCGACTACTACGACACCAGATTCCTCCAGTCAAGCAGCACCCCGCATCGACGCCTCGTGGCCCAAGCCGTCAATCGACACGTCGACCATCCTAGTACAGGCCGGAGCGAAGACGTGCGGCCCTCATGGAGATGATACGAGCGACGACGGCACCAACTACCACAAGAATCGCGTGGACGTGCCGACATTGAGTCACTTGATCACGCTAGAGGCGATCCGGTCGTTGCCAGACACCGCGCTCTGGCGATTCACCAACCGAAAGCACTGGACGGCGGAAGATTCCGCTCTCGTCCTGCCGTACGAAGGAATTCCGGTGACCGTCGAGGGCTACTTCGAGATCGTCAAGCCGCAGGCTACCGCGGCGCCAACCGGCAACAACCAGGTCGGCGAATCGCCGAACTGTCATAGTTGGAGCGAGGACGATACCGATTGGCACATGGCCCTCGTTGCCGATGCAAGCGAGACGGAGGAGCGGGCCGTGGTTGTAGAGCCGACTCCCCGCACCAAACGGAATCATGCAGCGTGGGGTTTGACGAATGTCGAGAAGCTTGCTGTGCGGATGTCACCAAGTAGTCCGCGCAACGAGGCCGGTGCCACGCGTGTTCGCGTGACTGGGTTCCTGATGCTTGACCCGGTGCACCCGACGCACATCCGTGGCCACTGCACGGCGAACTGCGCAAGTAAGCACTTCTATCGTGCGACGCTGTGGGAAGTGCATCCAGTCACCCGAATTGAAGTGCTCCGGAGCGGCGCCTGGGTTCCGCTCGATTCGTCGCCATGAAGCGCATCATCATTGGCGCAGACGGCACGCGGACGCGTCACGAAGAACGCGACCTAATGTCGTCCGCACTTCATTCCGAGGAGCGAACGTGCAACTGACATTTGTCACTTCGAGTCTATATTCCGCGACCGAGGCTAATTAGAGAATGCGACTATCCAACAGTCCTAAACATCGATGGCCCTCACACGCTGAGGAATTTGTAACGTGCGTCCGGCGCGTGGTCGTCATGCCAGGCGGAGCGTTCCTCCTAGCGATCCTCGCTTTCGCTGGCTGCGCACATCCAGTCGCACAGTTCAACACCCAACCGAATATTGGGATTGATGAGTACAGAATTGAACCTCAGAGCAAGAAGGCGATTGTATTTGTCCACGGAGTCTTCGGCGACATTGAGGGAACATGGCGGAACGAAGCGGCGGGCACTTCGTTCCCGGAGCTGATTGCACGTGATTCAACGTTTCGTGGCTTCGATATCTATCTTGTCGGGTATCTGTCTCCGAAGTGGGGACGTGCGAAGACGCTGCAAGAGGTATCGACTAGTGTATATCGACGCTTGACCGACCGCGACATCTTCAATCGTCACGACACTGTCGTGTTTATCGCCCACAGCATGGGCGGACTCGTTGTTGAGCGAATCCTGAGTCGATTGAACACGGAGGACAAGGACGCATTGCATAAGGTTCGCGCTGCGCTCTTCTTCGCCACGCCCGCGAATGGTGCGCCAATCGCCGAGCTGGGGTCCTGGGTGAGCCGAAATCCCCAGCTCCGAGACATGGATCCGGTAAATCTGAATTCATGGCTGCAGTCGGTGAGCGACGACATCGTTATTATGCGCCGACAGCGCGAGCAAACCGCCGCGTGGTTCCCGCGGATGTACGCCGCGTACGAGACGGAACCGACCTGGGGAGCAGCTGTCGTGCCAAGAGTGTACGCAACGATGCCTGTGGATGATCCGATGGAGCCGCTAACGGCCGACCATCTGACCATAGTTAAGCCAACTGATCTGCACGATGAAATTATGGATTGGACTCGTGGCCGAATCCGCGACGCCCTCAACAGCGTGCCGGCTCATCAGATGACCTCCACGCGCCCGGTCTTGAGGGCAGCGACCTTCATCTTTCATCAGACTGGCGACAACAAGGATCATGATACTCACTTTAAGGCTTCAGTCAGTGACAAACACGGCTTTATTGCATCAGTTACTGACTACCGAGATATCGAATTTCATGACCCGGGCGACGCGAACGTTGATGCCACGATACTTATTCCAAATTTACAGAAGGGCGACATTGCGAACCCCGTGTTCGGTCTTCAAGTCGTGTCACGAAAAGGCAACGATCGCTGGAAGTATAGCGTCACAGTTCAGTTCACATGGTCAGACGGAACCACCGAAGAGTGGCATAGTGACCCGGTCGACAATAACGATTTTTCGATACACGCGGCGCCACTCCACCGGTAGTCCTTGTCGCGGACTCAGTCAACGCTTTAGCGACTCACGTCGACGAGCGCTTCCACGAGCTCACGCCGGTCATCAGTCGGGCAGACAATCACGAGGAAACGGATCAGGTATCTGGAGGATAAGGTGGCAAAAGGCGCATAGCGTCAGAACGACGAATGCCCGTCGTCACCAGCCTATCCGATGAAGAGAGCCATCACGTGCCCGCGATAAGCCGCCGTCGGAGTGATGGCGGCTTTGTATACCAACCCGGCAAGATTCCTATTCATGCGCGCAGAGGAGTAGTGACAAACTTCTCATGCCGCCTTCTTTTCATCGGCTGAGCCAAAAGCAGTGCCCTTTGCCTCGTGATAGAATGCAATTACCTCACGGAAGTATTCGTACAATTGGTTCGAACTAAATCCGTTGAGGACC
>Ga0134126_10003845_pt1 | contig 18802 bp, 20 predicted proteins | sample KB31752_FD_96881 | JGI IMG/M metagenome (GOLD analysis project Ga0134126, IMG submission 96881) | Terrestrial soil microbial communities with excess Nitrogen fertilizer from Kellogg Biological Station, Michigan, USA - KB3-175-2 | ecosystem: Environmental > Terrestrial > Soil > Unclassified ...
CGAAGATGGGTCTGTTGGCTGACGCTCGCAAGCGGCGAGTTCGCTACGGAATGCCGCCCCGACGGCCGCTGTGGATCATCCGTTTACGGATGGTACGTTAGGCGAACAAAACCTGCCCGAATCACTAACTGACTGAATATCTGCCTTTGTTCTCATGCATTTAGTAGAAAGTCAAGATGGGACGACCACTACATCTTGTGTGTATGTCCAGTCATGGAGTCAAAAGGCCTTATCCACGGGATAATCCGTACCCGGACGATTTGTTACGGAACAAAGACAATCGGATGACAGGTTTGACCCGTTCTTCGCGCCTGCGATACTGCCGAAAAGTCGACGGGAATCGAGCAAGATGAGCGGCAACGCCAAGACGCCGGAAAGCTGGGCCAGGGCGGCGCAGAAGGAACTGAAGGACCGGCCCCTGGCCGATCTCACCTGGCACACGCCGGAGGGTTTCGACGTCGGGCCGCTCTACACCGCAGCCGATCTCGAAGGCTTCGAGGCGGCGAATTCGCTGCCCGGCCAGATGCCCTATATGCGCGGCGTCCGCGCCACGATGTATGCCGGCCGGCCCTGGACTATCCGCCAGTATGCGGGCTTTTCGACCGCCGAAGAGTCCAACGCCTTCTATCGCAAGAACCTCGAAGCCGGGCAGATGGGCCTGTCGGTGGCGTTCGATCTCGCCACCCATCGCGGCTATGACAGTGACCATCCGCGCGTCGCCGGCGACGTCGGCAAGGCCGGTGTCGCGATCGACTCCGTCGAGGACATGAATATCCTGTTCTCCGGCATCCCGCTCGACAAGATGAGCGTGTCGATGACCATGAACGGCTCGGTGATTCCGATCATGGCGAATTTCATCGTCGCCGGGGAAGAGCAGGGCACGCCGCCGGAAAAACTGTCGGGCACCATCCAGAACGACATCCTCAAGGAATTCATGGTGCGCAACACCTATATTTATCCGCCCGCGCCTTCGATGCGCATCGTCGCCGACATCATCGAATATACGGCGAAGAAGATGCCGAAATTCAACTCGATCTCGATCAGCGGCTATCACATGCACGAGGCCGGCGCGACTGCGGTGCAGGAGCTCGCCTATACGCTGGCCGACGGCATCTAATATGTCCGCGCCGCGCTCGCCAAGGGACTCGCGGTCGATGCCTTCGCGCCGCGCCTGAGCTTCTTCTTCGGCATCGGCATGAATTTCTTCATGGAAGTCGCCAAGCTGCGCGCCGCAAGGCTGCTGTGGTCCCAGATCATGGCCGGGTTCGGCGCGAAGAATGCCGAGAGTCTGATGCTGCGTACCCATTGCCAGACATCCGGCGTCTCGCTGACCGAGCAGGATCCCTACAACAACGTGGTGCGCACCACGATCGAGGCACTGGCCAGCGTGCTCGGCGGCACCCAGTCGCTGCACACCAATTCCTTCGACGAGGCCATCGCGCTACCCACCGAATTCTCCGCCCGCATCGCGCGCAACACCCAGCTCATCCTGCAGAACGAGAGCCAGGTGACCCGGGTCGTCGATCCGCTCGGCGGTTCCTACTATGTCGAGGCGCTGACCCATTCGCTCGCCGACGCTGCCAGGAAGATCATCGACGAGGTCGAGGCGATGGGCGGCATGACCAAGGCGGTCGAGGCCGGTATTCCCAAGCTGCGCATCGAGGAAGCCGCCGCGCGCCGCCAGGCCCGCGTCGACAAGGGCGAGGACGTCATCGTCGGCGTCAACAAATTTCAGCTCGACCGGCAGGACGATCTCGACGTCCGCGCCATCGACAACGCCCAGGTGCGCGAGTCGCAGATCGCGCGTCTGAAACAGGTCAAGGCGGGGCGCGATCCGGCCAGGCTGAAGGCGGCGCTCGATGCGCTGGTCGCCGGCGCCAGAGGCAAGGGTAACCTGCTCGAACTCGCGGTCGAAGCGGCGCGGGCCCGCGCGACCGTCGGCGAAATCTCCGATGCGATGGAGAGTGTGTTCGGCCGCCACCGCGCCGAGATTCGCTCGATCGCCGGCGTTTACGGTGCTGCCTATGAGGGCGACAACGAGTTCGGCGCCATCCGCGGCGAGGTCGAAGCCTTCGCCAAGGCCGAGGGTCGGCGCCCGCGCATGCTCGTCGCCAAGATGGGGCAGGACGGCCACGACCGCGGCGCCAAGGTGATCGCCACCGCTTTCGCCGATCTCGGCTTCGACGTCGATATCGGCGCGCTGTTCCAGACGCCGGAAGAGGTCGCCAAGGACGCGATCGACGCCGATGTGCACGTTATCGGCATCTCCAGCCAGGCGGCGGGCCACCTTACGCTCGTGCCGATGCTGATCGCGGCACTCAAGAAGCAGAAGGCCGACGACATACTCGTCGTGGTCGGCGGCGTCATCCCGGCGCAGGACTATCCGGCGCTCAAGAAGGCCGGCGTCTCCGCGATCTTCGGGCCGGGCACCAACATCCCCGAGGCGGCGCGCAATGTCCTGAAGCTGATCCGCGACCGCAAAGTGCCGCGCGCGGCGGAGTAGCCACATCCTGAAGCGGGCCGGCGATCCGGATGCCGAACGCGAGCTGGCGGTCGCGCCCTAACCCGCGGGCTTGGGCGTCACGCCGTCGACCTTGAGCTGCGTCGCCACCCCGGCGATGACGCCGTATTCGGTGTTGGCCCATATGCGCAGCGGCACGACATAGCGCCGCCCGGTCACGGCACTCGGCACCGTCGTGATCCAGGCGTTGATCAGCGGGAATTTCGATGCGTCCTTGAGGACACGCGGCTTGTAGCCGGAGATCTGCTTGTACTTCATCTCGCACAGCACCGCTGGACCCTTGTAGATGCCGTTGTCGAGCGCGACGGTTGTGTCCTTCACCTTCACGAATTCGACGTCGTAGCGCCGCCGTCCGTCGAACACCGGCAACAGGACCGAGCACGGATTGTCGGCCGATGCGCCGACGCCGGAAATGAAATAGGTGATGGCGCTCAGCGGATCGAACGTTCCCTTCTGCTGTGCGGGCGGCACCTCGTATCCGGTCGTCGGATAGGTCGGGTCGGCGTAGAGCCGCACGGGTCCGCCATTGTCGTAGGTGAGCGAGACCTCCTGTTTCTTGTCGGCATGACCGGCGTAGAAGGAGTCGTAGAGACCTGGACGGATGCTCTTGTTCGCCACGGCGACGGTACCGGTCGACGTCGCCTGGATCTCGGACTGCCAGAACGCATTGACGATGCCGCTGGTCTGCAGGTTCGACACTGAGTGGTACTGGTCGCCGCGGATCGTGGTGTTGAGATCGACCTTGCCGAGAGTCACGCCGCCGGCATAGAGCGTCATCGCCATCTGCAGGGTCGAGCCGGGCTGCGCAGGTGTCTCGGAGCCGGCCCCGCCGGCGCCATAGGCCGAGCCGGCCGCCGCAAGGAGGGCCAGGGACGCAAGGATGGCGTGACCAATTCTCATCGTTTTCTTCTCCGGCGGACCGCGCAAAATAGCGGCGGCGAGACTCCAAAACCACTATGGTTCAAATATGGCCGGGCCTCTTGATTCAAAAGCGGTTAATGGCGCCGACCTTGCCGCACGGCTGGTCGGCGGCGACCGCCGTGCGCTCGCCCGGGCGGTCACACTGGTCGAATCCACGCGCAATGCCGACCAGGCCGAGGCCGAGGCGCTGCTGACCAGGCTGCTGCCCAACACCGGCCGCGCGATGCGGATCGGCGTTTCCGGGGCGCCCGGCGTGGGCAAGTCGACCTTCATCGAGGCGTTCGGCGGACATCTGACGGGACTGGGCAAACGCGTCGCCGTGTTCGCAATCGATCCGTCGTCGCGCCGCTCCGGCGGTTCCATCCTGGGCGACAAGACGCGCATGGAGAAACTCTCACGCGATCCGGGCGCCTATATCCGTCCCTCGCCGGCCGGCACGACGCTCGGCGGCGTGGCGCGTCGCACGCGCGAGTCGATGCTGCTCGCGGAAGCGGCGGGGTTCGACGTCGTGCTGGTGGAGACGGTTGGCGTCGGCCAGTCCGAGACGGCGGTGGCCGATATGACCGATCTCTTCGTCCTGTTGGCCTCGCCGGGCGGCGGCGACGACCTTCAGGGCATCAAGCGCGGCGTGATGGAACTTGCCGATCTCCTGCTGGTGACCAAATCGGACGGCGATCTACTGGCGGCCGCGACGAGGGCTGCGGCGGACTATCAATCGGCGCTTCATCTCATGCGGCCCCGGCACCCGGGCCTGGCGCCGAAGGTCCTGAAAGTGTCTTCGGTCAGCGGCCAGGGGATCGCCGAGGCGTGGAGCGAGATCGCCGCCTATCACGATGCCCTAACGGCAAGCGGCGCACTCGTCCGGCTGCGGGCCGAACAGGCCCGCCGGTGGTTCTGGAGCGAGGTCCAGACCATGATCGGCGAGGCGATCCTGGAGGATGCCGCCCTGTCCGAGGATGCCTCCCGGCTGGAGGTGGCCGTTGCGGCCGGCGGTTCGCTCCCCGCTGCGGCCGCCCGGAGCCTGCTGCGGCGGTTTCGCGGCGCTTGACGCTCCTTGCCCCTTTCCTTATGAGGGCGCCTCTTTTGAGCATGAGAAGACCATGGCACGCCGCTGCGAATTGACCGGAAAAGGCCCGATGGTGGGCAACAATGTCAGCCACGCCAACAACAAGACCAAGCGGATCTACCGCCCCAATCTGCAGCAGGTCTCGCTGGCCAGCGAGTCGCTGGGCAACTCCTATGTGCTCAAGATCAGCATGAACGCGCTGCGCACGGTCGATAAGGTCGGCGGTCTCGATCCGTTCCTGCTCAAGGCGAAGGACGGCGTTCTGTCGGTCAAGGCCCTGCGCCTGAAGCGCGCTATTGCCAAGAAGACCGCGGCGAAGGCCGCGGCTTAAGAGCTGCCCCTAAGTCACTCAAAAATTTACCTTGTTTCGCCTGTCCACAGGCATGACTCCTGCTCCCATATTGGGCTAGCGTATCAAAATGTGTCAGGGCTGTGGATAAACAGCCAGCACAGGGCGGGGTCAGGTGCGGGCGTTCGAATCAGGATCGGTTTCGTCGCGCGATAGCGCGTCACAGCGTATGGCGGTGGGGATCGACGACGGCCCCTATCGCTTGCGCGGCGCGACCGACGCGACTTGGCACAGCCAGGGCTACGGCCAGCAGGGCGGGTTCCTGCGCCATCTCGGCGACATGTTCCGCGCGGTCCTGCGGACTGTCATTCCCATTCTGGCACTCTGTACCGCGCTTGCCGCCATGTATCTCTACATGGACTCGACGCTTTCCTATTTCGCGCAGGGTCCGGCGCACTGGCTCACGATCAGCCATCTTCTGCTGCCGGCCGCCTTTCTCACCGTGCATCTCACCAACCGCCGCTACGGCCCGGCCTATGCCTTCGCACAGATCGTGATGTCCTTCGCGGCCATCGCGGCGGCGACAATTTTCGGCCGGTCGCTCATCGTGCAGCTCCTGCCCGAAGCTGTTCTGCCGAGCGTGCGGACGGTGGTTGCGTTCGGCGGTGCCTTCTTCGTCGCCGGCTTCGTCGGCATCATCGCCTTCGACGGCGCGCGCGGTCCGCGGTGGTGGACGGCGCCGCTGGTCGGTTCGATCGTCGCGTCGCTGGTGTTCGCGCCGGTCTTCTACACCGCGGCCTTCGCCGGTACGCCTACGCCTTGGTTCGGCCAGATGGGAATCCACACCGGCATCCTGATCGCCGGTGCGATCCTCGCGCTCATTCCCTTCTGGCTGTTGCGCCGGGTGGTGCAACCCCTGCCGGGTTTCGGCGGCTACTGAATTCCTCGCTCAATGCGCGACGTGCCGCGGCGTGCGCGGCCAGCCGACCATGCGCTTGGGCGCGCGCATATGGCCCTCATGGCCCTTCTCTTCGTGGAACAGGCCGATGAGCTGCTCGGTCATCGCACCGCCGAGCTGCTCGGCATCGACGATGGTCACCGCCTTGCGGTAGTAGCGCGTGACGTCGTGCCCGATACCGATCGCGGTCAGCTCGACGTCGGATTTCTCCTCGATCTCCTCGATGACGCGGCGCAGATGGCGCTCCAGGTAGTTGCCGGCATTCACCGACAGGGTTGAATCGTCGACCGGCGCGCCGTCGCTGATCACCATCAGGATCTTGCGCTGCTCGGAGCGGGCGACGATGCGGTTGTGCGCCCACATCAGCGCCTCGCCGTCGATGTTCTCCTTGAGCAGCCCCTCGCGCATCATCAGGCCGAGATTCTTGCGAGCGCGGCGCCACGGCTCGTCGGCCGCCTTGTAGACGATGTGGCGCAGATCGTTGAGGCGGCCGGGATGCGGCGGCTTGCCGTCCGCAATCCATTTCTCCCGGGATTGCCCACCCTTCCAGGCGCGCGTCGTGAAGCCCAGGATCTCGGTCTTGACCGCGCAGCGTTCCAGCGTGCGGGCCAGGATGTCGGCGCACATCGCCGCCACCATGATCGGTCGCCCGCGCATCGAGCCGGAATTGTCGAGCAGCAGCGTCACCACCGTGTCGCGGAAGGTCATGTCCTTCTCGCGCTTGAAGGAGAGCGGATACATCGGGTCGATGATGATGCGGGGCAGGCGCGAGGTGTCGAGCATGCCTTCTTCGATATCGAACTCCCAGGTGCGGTTCTGCTGCGCCATCAGCAGGCGCTGCAGCTTGTTGGCGAGGCGCGAGACCACGCCCGACATCGCCTGGAGCTGCTGGTCGAGGAAGGCGCGCAGCCGCGACAGCTCCTCGGCGTCGCACAGCTCGTCGGCGTGCACTTCTTCGTCGAACTGGAAGGTGTGGACCTTGTAGCCCCACTCGTCCTTGTGGCTGAAGGGCTGTTCGGGACGCTGCGGCTTGGCGCCGTCTTCCGGCTCCGCCGCGTCCGACATCTCGTCGGTCTGCTCGGCGCGCATCTCGGCGGCCTGGTCGTCGCTCTCCTCGCCCTCGGACTCCTGCATGTCGGCTTCAGAAGTCTCCGACTGGCTGTCGGAGTCCTGCTCCTCGCCTTCCTGCTCCTGGTTCTCGGCGTTCTCGCCCTCGCCGGTGTCGTCGGAGGATTCGTCGGCGTCGAACTCGTCGGAAAGTTTGAGGTCGCGCAGGATGGTGCGCGTCAGCTTGGCGAAGGCGGTCTGGTCGCGCAGTGTATCGCCCAGCTTGGCCATGTCCTTGCCGGCGTGCTCTTCGATAAAGGGCCGCCACAGTTCGACGGCGTTCTTGAGGACTTCGGGCGGCGGCTCGCCGGTCAGTTTCTCTCGCACCATCAGGCCGACGACGTCGGCGATGTTCGCGTCGGCGCGCACCCGCGCCTTGCCCATGCCGCGCTGCACGAGGCGCTGCTCGAGGCCGGCCGCCAGATTTTGCGCCACGCCTCTCATGGCAAGCGCGCCGATCGCTTCGACGCGCGCCTGTTCCGCCGCCTCGAAAACCGCGGCCGCGTCGGCGGAAGCGGGACGGAACTGGTCGTGGACCTTGTCCTCATGGTGGACCCGGCGCAGCGCATAGGCATCGCCGGCGCCGCGCACGATCGCGACCTCGCCCGGCGGCAGGTTTCGCGAAGGCAGGGGCAGCCGCGCCTTCAGCCCGCGCAAAGCCGGCGGTTCGGCGCTGAACGTGACCTCCAGCTCCGGCTCGCCCGACAGGGCGCGCACCGACGCGGTGACGGAGCGCTTGAACGGCTCAGAGGGGTTTTCCGGCTTCGACATGGCTCGCTACGCTCGCGCGAATGGCGAATGACGAATGCCGAATTGGGAAGCCGACAACCCTATTCGCCACTCGCTACTCGCTATTCGTCTCTTCACGTCACCAGCACCTTCGCCGCGCTCTCCGGCAGATCCTCGCCGAAGCAGCGCTGGTAGAACTCGGCAACGCTGGCGCGCTCGAGCTCGTCGCATTTGTTGAGGAAGGTCAGCCGGAAGGCAAAGCCGATATCCTGGAAGATCTCGGCGTTCTCCGCCCAGGTGATCACGGTGCGCGGGCTCATCACTGTCGACAGGTCGCCATTGATGAACGCGTTGCGCGTCATGTCGGCGACGCGGACCATGGCGGCGAGCTGCTTCTTCTTCTCCGGCGTGTTGTAACTGGGCACCTTGGCCAGCACGATCTCCTGCTCGGCGTCGTGGCTCAGATAGTTGAGCGTGGTGACGATCGACCAGCGGTCCATCTGGCCCTGGTTGATCTGCTGCGTGCCGTGATAGAGGCCGGTGGTGTCGCCCAGACCGATCGTGTTCGTCGTCGAGAACAGGCGGAACGCTGCGTGCGGCCGGATGACCTTGTTCTGGTCGAGCAGGGTCAGCTTGCCCTGGACTTCGAGCACGCGCTGGATGACGAACATCACGTCGGGGCGACCGGCATCGTATTCGTCGAACACCAGCGCCACGGGATGCTGAAGGCACCACGGCAGCAGGCCCTCGCGGAACTCGGTCACCTGCTTGCCGTCCTTCAGCACGATCGCGTCCTTGCCGATGAGATCGATGCGGCTGATATGGCTGTCGAGATTGATGCGGATGCACGGCCAGTTGAGCCGCGACGCGACCTGCTCGATATGCGTCGACTTGCCGGTGCCGTGATAGCCCTGGATCATCACGCGGCGGTTGAACGCGAAGCCGGCGAGGATGGCGAGCGTCGTCTCGCGGTCGAAGCGATAGGCGCTGTCGTGATCCGGCACATAGGAGGTGCGGGTCTTGAAGCCCTTCACCTTCATCTTCGTGTCGATGCCGAACGTGGACTTCACGTCCACGTCCATGTCCGGCATCATTCCGGGATCGAGTTCCTGCTGTTCCGTCATGTCTTGGTATCCGGCTCTAATATCTTTGCGGGTGACCGCCGGATGAGAGAAGGGCGCCGGATCGGAGCCCTTGCTAGGTCAGCCCCGAGGCGCGCAGCACGCCATAGGCCTTGATAACCTGTTTCAGACGCTCCTCGGCGCCCCGATCGCCGCCGTTCGCGTCGGGATGAAACCGCTTTACGAGTTCCTTATACCGCGCCTTGATCTCTAGCAAGGTGGCGGAATGCGCCAGCTGCAGGGTATCCAGGGATTGCATCTGCAGCCGCGTCAACGTGCGCTCGGGGCGCCGCGGCTTTGAATCCGCGTCCTTTTCGAAGGTCCCGAAACCGTCATCCACGCCGAAGGTCCCGAACGGATTTTGCATACGTGCCGCGCGTTTGCCGAGCGGCCAGGTCGGACGGTGCCCCGTCACGGCGTCGTTGCGGAAGGATTCGATCGCCTTCTCGTCCATCCCGGCGAAGAAGTCCCACGACTCGTTGTGCTCGCGCGCATGGCCGAGACAGAGCCAGATGTACTCGCCGAGCCGCTCGCGCGAGCGGGTGACCTTGAAGCCGCCATTCTCCCCGCAGCCGGGCCGCGCGCAGGGGCGCTGCACCGTTGTGGGTTCCACGCGCGCGGTTTCCGGCTTGATCCGGATGTCGGTCTTGAATCGCGCGCTCTGCTTCGCTGCCATGTGAGAATTATGGGGTGCGGTCTTGAAAAGACAAGGAAACGTATCGCTTGACTTAACGCGGCGGGCGGATGACATGCTGGATTCACGATGATGGCCGCCCAAATCCGCGCCAAGCTCCAGGCCGCTTTCGCTCCCACCGCACTTGTCGTCGAGGATGACAGCGCGAAGCACGCCGGCCATTCCGGCGCACGGCCCGGCGGCGAGACCCACTACAGCGTGCGGATTGTCTCGGAAATGTTCGCGGGACTGTCGCGCGTCGAACGTCAGCGCCGGGTCTATGCCGCACTCGCCGAGGAACTGCAGCCTGATCGCATCCACGCCCTGGCGCTGCGTGCGCTCACGCCGGCGGAGGCACAGGCGCCGCGGGCGGGATCACGCGCAACGCCGTGATCTGGTTGCGCTGGCGGCGCAGGATCTCGAACTCGTAGCCGAAATATTTGAAGCGCTGCCCGACCTCGGGGATCGTGCGCGCCTCGTGGATGACGAGGCCGGCGATGGTCGTCGCCTCCTCGTCGGGCAGGTTCCAGTCGAGTTCGCGGTTCAGTTCGCGGATCGGCACCGAGCCGTCGACCAGGTAGGAACCGTCGGGCCTGCGGCGGACATCCGGGCGGCCTTTCACCTCGTGCTCGTCGGGAATATCCCCAAAAATCTCGTCGAGGATGTCGTCCAGCGTAATCAGGCCCTGCAGCGCGCCATATTCGTCGACGACCAGCGCGAAATGAGAGCGCTTCTCGCGGAAGGCGGTGAGCTGCTCCTCCAGCATCGTCGTTTCCGGCACGAACCAGGGCGGCGTCGCCAGCGCCGCCACGTCGACACCGGCGCGGCCGCGTTCCAGGATGGCGCGCACGATGTCCTTGGTGTGGACCACGCCGATGATGTTGTCCTGCTGATCGCGCCACAAGGGCACGCGGGTGTGGTTGGCCTCGAGCACCTCGCGCAGGATTTGAGGCGGCGGCAGGTCGGCGTCGATCGTCGCCATGTTCTTGCGGTGGACCATCGCGTCGCTCACTGTCAGTTCGCGCAGGTCGAGAATGCCGCCGATCATGTCGCGGTGCTCGCGCTCGACGGTGCCTTCCTTGAGGTGGACTTCGACCGTGCCGCGGATCTCCTCATGCGCTTCGACGAGATCGTCTTCATTGGTCCGGACACCGAACAATCCCAACACGCGCCACACGACGAACTGCACCGTGTTGACGACCGGCGCGAGCACGCTGACGACGAGGCGCACCGGTGTCGCCACGGCCAGCGCGAAACGGTCGGTGCGCGCGATGGCGAGCGTCTTGGGCAGCACTTCGACGAATATCAGGATCAGCACCGTCATGATCGCGGTCGCGACGAGAACGGCGCGATGACCGAAGCTGTGCTCCAGCACGATGGTCGCCAGCGACGACGCCAGGATGTTGACGAAGGTGTTGCCGAGCAGCAGCGCGCCGACCATCCGCTCGCGCTGGCCGACCAGCCGGTTCACGTCGCGCGCGGCGCGGCTGCCGTCCTTCTCGAGCTGATGCATCCGGCCGCGCGACACCGCCGTCAGGGCGGTCTCGGAGCCGGCGAAGAAGGCGCCCAGCACGAGAAGAAACGCGATGGGAGCGACGGAGATCAGGGCAACCGTATCCATGGGAGAATCTCGCGTAATCGGATGACAAGAATGTCATCCGCGGGGTAGGGGGGCCAGCGGGGATCGCGCACAAGCAATGGAGAGTTTAAGCCAGAACGTCCCGCACCGCATCGAGCGGCACATCGGCCGTCACGAAACCCTTGCCGATCCCGCGGAGCAGGACGAACACAATCCGGCCTTCCCTGGCCTTCTTGTCGTGCGCCATGTGTTCGAGCAGCGGCTTCGGCTCCGGCCGCGGCCCGGATATAGCGGCAATATCCGTCGGCAATCCGACCGATGTCATGTGGCGGATGAATCGTTCGGCATCCTGGCCGCTGCACAGGCCCAGCTTCACCGACAGGCGGAACGCCAGCGCCATGCCGATGGCGACGCCCTCGCCATGGAGCAGCCGATCCGAATATCCGGTCGCCGCCTCCAGTGCATGGCCGAAGGTATGCCCAAGATTGAGCAGGGCGCGGTCGCCGGTCTCGTGCTCGTCGCGCGCGACGACCTCCGCCTTCATGCGGCAGGAAAGGGCGACAGCCCGCACCATCGTATTGCTGTCGCCGCCCAGCGCCTTTGCGCCATTGGCCTCCAGCCAGTCGAAGAACGCGGCATCGCCGTAACCGGCATATTTCACGACCTCGGCATAGCCGGCGAGAAGCTCGCGGCGCGGCAGGGAGGTCAGTACCGCGGTATCGGCGATTACGATCCTGGGTTGATGAAACAGGCCGACCAGGTTCTTGCCTGCAGGCGTGTTGATCGCGGTCTTTCCGCCGACGGAGGAATCGACCTGCGCAAGCAGCGTCGTGGGGATCTGCGCGAACGCGACACCGCGCTTGAGCACGCCGGCGGCGAAGCCCGTCAGATCGCCGATCACGCCGCCGCCGAAAGCGACGATGAGCCCGCCACGGTCCACGCCGGTATGCAGCAATTCGGTCGTGAGACTTTCGAGCCCGGCGAAGCTCTTGCTGCCTTCGCCCGGCTCCAGCACGATCGGTCGTGCGTCGAGCCCGGCCCTGCCGAGCGTCTCGAGCAGCGCCGCGAGGTGGAACTCGCCGACATGGCTGTCGGTGACGACCGGCAGCGGCCCCTTCGCCAGCGGCTTCAGCAAATCGCCGGCGCGCGCAAGCAGGCCCGGGCCGATATGGATCGGGTAGGAGCGCTCGGCGAGACTGACGGTGACGATCTCGCTCATGCCGTCAATGCCCCGCAATCCTCGAGCAGCGTCACGATGCGGCCGACCGACTGCCCGTGCGGTCCGTCCTCGCTGTCCAGCGTGTGGTCGGCCTGCGCATAGGTGGACGACCGCTCCGCCAGCAATCTTTCGAGCGTGGCGCGCGGATCGCCCTGCATCAGCAGCGGCCGCGTCTCGCGGCGTCCGGTGCGCGCGAGGAGCACGTCGACCGGCGCACGCAGCCAGATCGTCACCGTGTCGCGCTTCAGCCTCTCGCGGGTCTGCGGATCCATGAACGCGCCGCCGCCGGTCGCCATGACATGCGGCGGTTCCGCCAGGAGCCGCGCGATCACCTTGCGCTCGCCGTCGCGGAACGCCGCCTCGCCATAGCGTTCGAAAATCTGGGCGACGGTGCAGCCGGCCGCCGCCTCGGTCTCGCTGTCCGCATCCCGGAACGGCACGTTCAGCCGCGCCGCCAGCCTGCGGCCGATCGAGCTCTTGCCCGCGCCCATCATGCCCACCAGCGCCACCGTCCGCGTCAATATCATGCCAATCCGCTTACACGGCCTTGACGTTTCCTTCCAGCGGGCCTTGCGCGAACGCCTGCAATTCCGCCACAAACGGTCAGGAGACTTGCCATGCGAAGCAGTTTCAAGGAGCCGTCGGGTTGGGGCTTGCGGATCGCGATCGGCCTGGGCGTCCTGGTCGTGCTGTGCGCCGTCGCACTGGCCGTCTATGGCAGCCGCGTCGAGCCGGTCACGCACCCGGTCGAACTGACCGTGCCGAATGACCAGTTGCCGCACTAGAATCGCCTTCGCCGTCCTGCTGGGATTGACGGCAGCCGCGTCGGCACAGGACCAGCCCGCAGCCACTGGGGCGCCGACGCCGCTGGGCGGGCCGTCCGCGACAGCACCCGATGCCGCGCCGGCCGATCAGCCGCCCGCCGCCGATAGTAATCCCGTCGAATTCAAGCCTGGCATGGTCGAGGCGCAGCCCGCCGTGACGACAGGCGATCTCAGCGGCCTGGTCGACGGCCCCCCGGTCGGCACGCTGGACGACGCGCATGGCGGTCTCGGTCAATCGATGTGGGTCAACTCGCCCCGCGAGCCGGTGGAAACCCTGCTCGACCGCATTCCGCTGGTCAGTGCCGATCCCTTCGTGCGCGGCCTTGCGCGCCGTGTGCTTCTGACGCCGTCCGACGCACCGGCCGGCGCGGCCAAGCGGGCGCTGGTGACGATCCGCATCGAGAAGCTGCTGCAGGGCGGCCTGATCGATGACGCTGGATCGCTCGCCGCCGCGCTGCATCTCGACAACGATCCGGATTTCACCCGTGTCCAGGCCGAGGCGCTGCTCTATGCCGGGCGGGACAAGGACATCTGCGGCGATCTCACCGCGACGCGCCTGACCTCGCCCGATCCGTTCTGGCTGGAACTGCGCGACTACTGTTTTGTCGCGAGCGGCGACAGCGCCTCCGCCGAACTGGCGCATGCCGCGCTGGAGGGACTGGGCGTCAAGGACCCCGCATTCGATGTGTTGGTGGCCGACGCGCTGACCGGCGCGAAGAAGCCGGTTCCCGCCATTGACCACCCGACAGCGCTTCACATTTTTCTGATGCGCAAGGCCGGTCTGGTCGTCACCAACGCGATGGCGGCGAAGCTAGGTACCGTCGCCAACATGTTCGCGGCGCGCGATCCGCGCAATCCGCCCGCCGACCGGCTCGCTGCGGCCTCGCGGATCGCCGCGACCGGAGCGCTCGGCAATGCCGAACTCCTTTCGATCCTCAATACGCAAGTAATCCCGGCCAAGGATCTGGCGCAGGCGCAGGCGGTTTCCGCTAAGCTGCTTTTCCTGCCGGCCCAGGGTCTGTTGCGGCGTGCGGCGTTGCTGGAAACACAGCCACCGGCGAAGACCGATCTTGTCCTTGCCGCGTTGTCCGCTGGCGGTCATCCCGGCCGGCTGCCGCAGACGGCCGCCCTGCAGGGCGGCGTCGCCCTGGCGATCAAGCCTGCGCCCACCATTGCCGCCGGCCGCCCGCTGATCCAACGCGCGCTCGTGCTGATCGGCAAGGTGGATGCCGCCTCTGCCTGGTATGCCGGCGCCGCGGAAGGCGAAGACCTCGAGGCGTTCCGCGTCCTGGCCGATATCGCAGCACCCAGCGCCCCGCGCGATGCCGCGGCGCAGGCCGCCTATGGCTGGTTCGCTGTAAACGCCGCGCCGCAGAAGAATCCCGACGCGCAGGCCGCGCTCGCGCTCGGTCTGGCGGATGTGCTCGGCGGGCCGATGCCGACCGCGGCGCGCTCGCTCGCGGCAAACCTCGAAGGCATGCGCTGGCCGGGACCCCGGCCCAACAGCGCCGACATCCGCAGCCTCGAGGAGGCGGCTTCGCAGCCCGGCCGCAAGGGCGAAGTCGTTCTGCGGGTGCTCGATATCGTCGGCGCCAACGGCCCGCACGACCTGCCGGCCGATGTCACGATCGAATGCGTCCGCGTTCTCGTTCAGGCCGGACTGCCGAACGAGGCGCGCGCGCTGGCGGTCGAGGCGTTGGCGATGCCATGAACGACGCGGCACTGTTCGAATCGTTCCTCGACATGATGAGCGCGGAACGCGGCGCCAGCATCAACACCCTTGCCGCCTATCGCCGCGACCTGCTCGATTTCGCGAACCGCCGCGCGGCCAAACGCGGCAATGCCCGTGCTGCGTCCCGCGAGGACATCCGCGCCTATCTTGTCGCGCTGACGAAGTCGGGCATCGCCGGTTCGACCCAGGCGCGGCGGCTCTCGGCGCTGCGACAGTTCTTCGTCTTTCTCTACACCGAAGGCATACGCAAGGACGATCCGACCGATGCGATCGACGCCCCCCGGCGTCAGCGTCCGTTGCCCAAGATCCTGTCGCGCGCGGACATCGAGGCGCTGATCGAGGCGGCGCGTGCCGGTGCTCCGGACACCGCGGAAGGCAAACGCCTTCTTTGCATCGTCGAGATGCTCTATGCCTCCGGCCTGCGCGTGTCCGAGCTCGTGACGCTGCCGCTCTTGGCCGCGCGGAGCCGCGACGGGTTTCTTCTCGTGAAAGGCAAGGGCGGCAAGGAAAGGCTCGCGCCGCTCAATGACCCCGCGCGCGCTGCGATCAGGGACTACCTCCTGCGCCGTGACGACTTCCTGCCCTCCGGTCCGCGCCGCGGCCATGCCGAGCGTTTTCTCTTCCCGTCGCGTTCGGCGGAAGGCCATCTCACCCGTCGCCGCTGCCACCAGATGCTGAAGGAATTGGCGCTCAAGGCCAATATCGACCCGGACAAGCTCTCGCCGCATGTTTTGCGCCACGCCTTCGCGACCCATCTCGTCGAAGGCGGCGCCGATCTCAGGAGCGTGCAGACATTGCTCGGCCACTCCGACATCGCCACCACTGAGATCTACACCCATGTCGCCAAGGACCGCTTGACGCAGGTCGTCGAGCAGGCGCACCCGCTTTCGCGGCGGACAAAGCCGCGCGCCTGACATACACTCCCGGGCATCGTCATTGCCGGAGTAGAACTCGTGTCCTTCACCACCATCGAACGCCAGGCGCCGGTGCGCATCTATCGCTCGAAGCTCTTCGTGCCGGGCTCCAAGACCAACTTCTTCGAGAAAGCCGCGGCCGGCGCTGCCGACTGCGTCTGCCTCGATCTCGAAGATGCGGTCGCGCCCGCCGACAAGGACAAGGCGCGCGACAATATTGTCGCCGCGCTCAACGACGTCGACTGGAAGGGCAAGATCGTCACGGTGCGCATCAACGGCCTCGACACCGGCTGGTGCTACAGGGACGTGATCGCGCTGGTGGAAAAGGGCGGCGAAAAGCTCGACGCCATCATGATTCCCAAGGTCGCCAATGCGAAGGATGTCTACGCCATCGACTGGCTGATGACGCAGTGTTCGATGACCGCCGGCCGCAGGAAGAAGATCGGCCTGGAAGTCATCATCGAATCCGTGCTCGGCCTCAAGAACATCGACGACATCGCCGGCGCCTCGAAGCGGCTCGAGACGCTGCATTTCGGCGCCGCCGACTACGCCGCCAGCCAGGGCATGCGCACGACCAATATCGGCGGCGGAAACGCCGACTATGTGATGCTGACCGACAAGCATCCGCACCAGGCGCGCGAGCGGCACTGGAACGATCTGTGGCATTACCCGCTGTTCGAGCTGGTGCGCGCGGCCCGCAGCCACGGCCTCGTCGCCATCGACGGACCGTTCGGCGACTACCAGGATCCGGACGGCTTCCGCGCCCAGGCCAATCGTACTGCGATCCTCGGTTGCGAGGGCAAATGGGCGATCCATCCGAGCCAGGTCGAGCTCTGCAACGAGATCTTCACGCCGCCCGAAAAAGAAGTCGCGCGCGCGCAAGCCATCCTGGATTCGATGAAGGACGCCCACAACACCGGCTCCGGCGCCGCCTCGCTGAACGGCGTCCTGATCGACGCCGCCTCGATCCGCCAGGCCGAAGTGATCGTCAAGCAGATGGCGATGATCAAGGCGAAGGACGGCAAATAGCTGCCGGCGCCCGCAAGGGATGTCTCCTTCCAGACCGTGTTAGGATGCTGCGGTCAAGTCGGGGGAATGACATGAGACAGTCGAGCAAATTGGCCGCCATAACAGCAGTGCTATTGGCGGCAGCCTTGAACGCGCCTGCGCAAGCCGCGTCCGGCGCGCCGCAGGTCACAGCGGTTCCGCTCAGCGCCAGTCCGCCGGTGCCGGCGGGCCTCAAGGTCACCTGCATGATCGACGGCGAGCAATTGCAGACGGCGGCGACGTGCCCGATCGTCAAATACCGCGGCATCACCACCTGGGCTTACAGCTTCATCGACAATCGAGTCTCGCTCGCCATCGTTTCCTACGACGCCAGGAACAACGTGATCCGCAACGTCACGCTGGATGGAACGCGCTACGTCTGGCAGATCGGACTCGCGCCCGGCAGCGGAAAGGTGACGTTCACCGGCCAAAGCGACACCACCGTCACGGTCAACCTGGCGGACCTTGGGCCGCTCTGAACGGCCGCGATCAGGGCGTACGTGTGCCGAATGAAGCGCGCGCGATGCGCCGCAGCTTGTCGGGATTGCGCACGAGATAGGCGGCACGGATCAGTTTGCTGTCCAGCTCTACGGTCAGCGCCGAGTCCAGGCCCTCCGCCGTGCGCAGCAGCAGGCCGGGCGTGCCGTTGATCTCGGCCGGTTCGATCTGAAAGCCGTCGGGAGGGCCGAACTTGGATAACACGCCGAGCGTGAAGCGCAGGACCTTGTCGGCGCCATGGATCGGATTGAGCGCCGCCTGTCTCTTGCCGCCCCCGTCGGTGTAGAGCACGACGTCGGGCGCCAGCAGGCTGGCGATCTGCTTCGGATCGCCGCTCGCCGCCGCCTGCATGAAACGCGCGATTATCTGGCGATGCTGTTCGCCCGTCACGGTGCGCCGCGGCCGTTCGGCCTTGACGCGTTCGCGCGCGCGGCTGACCAGCTTGCGGCACGCCGCCTCGTTCTTCTCGAGTGCCTGCGCGATGGTCGCGTAGTCGCAATCGAAAGCGTCGTGCAGGATCAGAGCCGCACGTTCCTCGGGCGTCAGCCGCTCCAGCACCATCAGCAGCGCCAGCGACAGGTCGGACGCGAGCTCCGCCCGGGCCGCCGGTGCGTCGGCGGTCAGTGCCCGTGTATCGTCGGGCAAGAGGGGCTCGGGCAGCCAGGGGCCGACATAGGTCTCGCGCCGGGCCCGCGCCTTGCGCAGGGCGTCGAGCGCAAGCCGCACCTTCACTGCCGACAGCCAGGCGCGCGGGTCACGAATGTCTTCGCCGTCGGCGCGCTGCCAGCGCAGCCACGCCTCCTGCGCCACATCTTCCGCCGCGCCCATCTCGCCCAGCATGCGATAGGCGATGCCGATGAGGTGCGTCCGCTGTGCCTGGAACGTGGCGAGGTCGTTCATGCCGCTTTCAGCATCTGGTTGACCGCCACCTCGGCATTGCCCACCCGCACGCGCTGGCACGTTCTGGCGTGGCCCATCGCGCGCTTGAGCACCGGATAGTTGCGTCCCGTCATGGCGTGCAGTGACAGCGAGAGCAGGGCGGTCCTGCCCCATTTGGCTTCGATCCTGTCACGCAAGGCGTCGAGTCCGTCGCTGTCGTTGAGAAGCGCGCGGCCATAGTCGAAGCCGAGCTGGGCATCGGGATCGGTGGGCGTGCCCGACAACAGCGCCCGTATCGTCTCGCCCTTCATGCCGGCTTCCATCGCGATGTCGGTGGCGATCTGCACGCAAGGTCCGCAATCCTCGACCAGCGCACCGGCGATGCCCGCCGCGCACCAGGCATCGCGCGGCGCATCGGCGCGCCAATAGCCGGCCGCCATCTGCATGATCGTGAAGCGCACCGCCGCCGCGAGCGATGCGTCGATCGTCTCGTGCAGATAGGCCGCGTCATATCCGTAGTGGCGCTCCAGGCGCCGGACATAACGGTGGAAAACCCATTTCAGCATCACGCCTCTCCCTGCCTTGTGCGGAGCCAGGCGAATGCGACGCCCGCCGCGCCGACCAGAATGACTCCGACACCTTCGTTGATGAGATCGCCTGTCGCGGCAGGCGGGCCGTCCAGGATCCACGCCTTGACGTGCAGCACCGCGTGCAGCGCCGGCCAG
>Ga0134126_10003846_pt1 | contig 18793 bp, 15 predicted proteins | sample KB31752_FD_96881 | JGI IMG/M metagenome (GOLD analysis project Ga0134126, IMG submission 96881) | Terrestrial soil microbial communities with excess Nitrogen fertilizer from Kellogg Biological Station, Michigan, USA - KB3-175-2 | ecosystem: Environmental > Terrestrial > Soil > Unclassified ...
AAGCGCGGGAAAAGGAAATATCTCAGCCATGAAAGCGGTCAGGTGACCTCAACGGGGCGAGCCCGTCTGTAAGGAATGGGTGAATTTTAACAGTCGTTACTGAGCCGCTGTGGCAAGGGTCGGCGCATTGTCGCCAGATAACCAAGCCTCTCATCTGTCACATCTGAGTATATGCAGCAGCTTACAAACCATAGACAATTCGCTTTTGAGCCTATGGTAGTATCGGCAAAACAATAGGGGTTTACATATGCCCGGGATTAACGGGCCTTCCGTCTCTGTTTCCCTTACCGGCCCTCGATTCGCAGCGCATCGCCCGAGTTTTGCCTCAACCACGTCTTTATCAAAAATCTTCAGCTCGATGATGGCAGTCGCGCTGTGCTTCCTGATTTGGAACTGTGCTGCCTGGGCTCAAACCGGTGATATCACCGACGTACACATAACTCCACGCGGGATGGGATCACCTTCTCCGACTCCAGCGGCTGCAGGCCCATCGGCCACGGCCGGTAGCGCCGTCGCTTCGCCGGACGTAAGTACACCGTCGATTGGACTTAAAACTGCATCTCGTCCCCTCAGAGTGGACACCACTCTGGTGCTGGTTCCGGTAACTGTCACTGATCCCATGAATCGCCTGGTCACCGGCCTCGAGCGGGAAAACTTTGCGGTCCAGGAAGGCAGCCAAGGTCAGCAGATTCGGACGTTCTCCAGTGAAGACGCGCCCTTGTCGCTCGGTGTGATCTTCGACCTGAGCGGCAGCATGGGAAACAAGATCGACAAGAGCAAACAGGCGGTGATTGAGTTCTTCAAGACTGCCAATCCGGACGACGAGTTCTTCATGATCGGTTTCAGCGACAAGCCGGAATTAATCTGCGATTTTACGAACTCAATAGAAGACATTCAGAGCCGTTTGGTGTTTGCAAATGCTAAGGGACGCACCGCTCTGCTCGATGCGATCTACATGGGAATCAAGAAGATGAAGCAGGCGCACCATGAGAAGAAGGCGCTGCTCATCATCTCCGACGGTGGCGATAATCGCAGCCGATATACCGATTCCGAGATCAAATCGCTGGTAAAAGAAGCCGATGTCGAGATTTATTCCATCGGATTGTTCGATAATAGTCCTGCCACTTCCGAAGAACGCTATGGGCCGTATCTGCTGAACGAGATTTCGGATGTCACCGGCGGACGAATGTTCCGTGTGGATGACCCGAACGAGTTGGCAGACGTGGCTACAAAGATTGGAGTAGAGCTGCGCAACCAATATGTGCTCGGATACCGTCCAACCAATGCAGCTCGGGATGGCAAATGGCGGAAGATCAAGGTCAAGCTGGTGCCACCTAAGGGCTTGCCTCCGCTCACTGTACATGCAAAGACTGGATATTACGCTCCAACGGAATGAGTGGCCCAGGCTAGCGGCCTTCTTCCTCTTCATTTTCTGCGCAAGTTTCGTAGTTGCTCAGCAGGCCCAGCCTGCGCGACCGCCAAGCCAGCAAGCGGCCCCGGTTCAAACCCAGCCAGCACAACATGCCCAGGCTTCTGGGGCATTACCCAGCGGAGTTCATCGCGAAGGAACGGACAATATCCTTGTGGATGCGTCCGGTATACCTCTGGAAGACCAGTCCGGAAAGACTCTGCCGCCTAGCAACGCGGAAACCGAAGCATCGATTCCCACAACGACACCGCCGAACGTAAGCCCAAGCACGACAACGGTCCAGGCTCCGGCCGAGGCGCCGAACAAGAGCGGTGATCGCTACGTCTTCCATGCGTTGTCGCAGGAAGTCGTGCTGCATGCCACGGTTGTCGATCAGCATTCGCGTCTGGTCACGAATCTGAATAAGAATGACTTTACGGTCTATGAAGACGGGCAGCCGCAGGTAATCACAAACTTCAGCAAAGAGGATGTGCCGGTTTCGATCGGCATCCTGATCGATAACTCCGGCTCGATGCGCGACAAGCGACAGGCAGTGAATACCTCCGCCCTTGATCTGGTAAAAGCGAGCAATCCGAACGACGAGGTCTTCGTCGTGAACTTCAGCGACGAAGCCATCATTGACACCGATTTGACGAGTGATATTTCGAAGATGCAGGAAGGTCTGCAGCAAATCGACTCGCGAGGCGGAACCGCGCTCTACGATGCCGTAGTCGCCTCAGCCGATTATCTGGCGAAAAAAGGTCGGCGCGAGAAGAAGGTGTTACTCGTGGTCACCGACGGCGAAGATAACGCCAGTACCGACACACTTGAACAAGCTGTGCGTCGCGTTCAGGATGACAATGGCCCCATGATCTACACCATCGGTATTCTCGGGGGAGAACACGAGAAACGCGCGAAGCGTGCATTGGAACAATTGGCTATCAACACTGGCGGTGTGGCCTTCTTCCCCAAAGATCTAGGTGAAGTCGATCAGATCGCTCGTGCAGTTGCCAGAGATATTCGCAGCCAGTACTCGATTTACTACCGCCCAACTCGTCCCCAGGAGCAAGGCGGCTTCCGCCAGGTAAAGGTGGACGTCCATGCGCCTGGCTACGGACGTCTGCAAGTCCGAACCCGCGCCGGCTACTACGCGAATCCGCAGCAACGTGCTTCGAAATAACCGGTAATCGGCTATAGGTCGGGTTGAGTTAAAACGAAAACCCGACGCGGATTTCGCGGATGGAACGCTGATCACGCGGAAATTTAGAATCAAACTAAGTCCAGAATCAGTTCCGCGAAATCACGGAGCAAACCCCATCAAAATCAGTTCCGCTCTCAAGAGTGATCCGCGTCCCATCCGCGAAATCCGCGTCGGGTTTGGCCTTTGCTTAACACTGCGGCCGATGACCCACTGACCCGACCGCTCTATGCGCTAAGATGGAAATCGGGATGAGCACCACTGAGGCCCTCCATCTGCGCGTCGCCGAAGACATTACGGAGCTCGTCGGCGAAACTCCCATGTTGCATCTTTGGCGCATCGCCCCCGCCGGCAGCGCCGACATCTACGCCAAACTTGAATACTTGAATCCCGGCGGCAGCGTGAAAGATCGCGCTGCCGTCGGCATGATCAGCCGCGCCGAACGCGAGGGAAAACTGCGCAAGGGCAGCACCATTATCGAAGCCACTGCGGGAAATACAGGTATTGGCTTAGCGCTGATTGGTGTAAACAAGGGTTATCGCGTCATCGTGGTAGTCCCAGAACGGTTTTCCGAAGAGAAAGTCAAAGTAATGGGAGCGCTGGGGGCTGAGGTGATCCGCACTCCTGATTCCGAAGGGATGCAGGGAGCTATCGCCAAGGCACGCGAGATCGCTGCCGGAGTTCCAAATTCATTCGTCGCTCTGCAGTTCGAGAATCCGGCGAACCCTGAGTTCCATTATGAGACCACCGCGCACGAGATTTACGAGCAGATGCAAGGTCGTCTCGATGCGATTGCGATTGGTGTCGGCACGGGGGGAACATTTTCCGGCGTTGCGCGATTCGTGAAGCAGAAGAATCCGAAAATCCTCACCGTTGCTGTGGAAACACAAGGCTCTGTTCTTCAGGGCGGAGCGCCCGGCCAGCACAAAGTCGAAGGCATCGGCGTCAGCTTCATTCCCAAAACGTTCAGCCGCAACTATTGCGACGAGATCATGATGGTCTCCGACGAGGATGCATTCCGAACCGTCCGCGAGCTGGCGCGCAAAGAAGGCGTGCTGGGTGGTTCCAGTGCCGGAGCAAATGTCTTTGCGGCAATGCAGATCTCGAAGCGCCTGGGTGGCGGTAAACGCGTTGTGACCGTCATACCGGATGCCGCCGAACGATATCTCTCCAAGAACATCTTCGAGGGCGGAAGCTAGGAAGCATTGAACACGGACGTCACGGAGGGGCTCTGCGCATTTCCGCTGTATTGCCTGCTCTTCCGCATTCAACTCCGACTCGAACTTCAAAACCGAATGCCTCTGTGTCCACCGTGCCCTCCGTGTTCAATGGGTTTCGAATTGAGTAGCCTCAACGCTGTTATCCTCGAATGCAATGACGAAAAATCCAACAGTCAATCCCGGATTTGCCACTCGCGCCATACACGTCGGACAGGAGCCTGATCCGTCCACCGGCGCTGTCACCGTTCCCATATTTGCTACCTCGACCTACGTTCAAGAAGAGATTGGAAAGAACAAGGGATACGAATATGCGCGCGTGTCTAATCCCACGCGCACGCGGCTCGAAGAAAACCTGGCTGCGCTCGAAGCCGGAACGTCAGCGCATGTGTTCGCTAGCGGAATGGCGGCAATCACGGCCATGCTGACGATGATGAAATCTGGCGACCATATCGTCTGCGGATCGAACGTTTACGGCGGCGTGCCGCGCCTCTTCAATCAGGTGCTGGTCAACTACGGACTGGAATTCACTTATGTCGATACTTCAAAAACCAAAGCAGTCGAACAGGCGATCCGTCCGAACACGAAACTCGTCCACATCGAGACGCCGACAAATCCACTGATGACGGTCACTGATATGGCGGCTGTCGCTAAGATTGCGCATGCGCACGGAGCAGAGCTGTCTGTGGATAACACATTTATGTCGCCTTACTTTCAAAAGCCCATCGCGCTGGGCGCCGACATCGTGATGCACTCCACGACAAAGTTTCTGAATGGGCATAGCGATGGGCTTGGCGGCGTGCTCGTCTGCACTAAGCCGAAGCACAAAGAAACTTTTGCGTTCGTGCAGAAATGTACGGGCGGAATTCTTTCTCCATTTGAATGTTGGTTGGTCTTGCGTGGCGTGAAGACGCTGGCCGTACGCATGGAACAGCACGACCGAAACGGAAGACAGGTAGCCGAGTTCCTAAATCGGCACAAGAAGGTGAAGCAGGTGTTCTATCCCGGACTACCAGATCATCCTCAGCACGAACTCTCCAAAAAACAAATGTCGGGTTTCGGATCGATGATCACATTCGAGACCGGTTCATTCGGCAACGCGCAAAAAATGTTGCGCAAAGTACGTGTTTGCTCCCTTGGCGAATCGCTGGGCGGGGTAGAGACTCTCATCTCTCATCCGGCAACCATGACCCACGCGGCATTGGGTGAAGAGGGCCGCGCCGCCATTGGCCTCACCGACGGAATGGTGCGCATCTCGGTCGGCATTGAAAACATCGAAGACATCATCGCGGATCTGGATCAGGCGCTCGCAGCCATTTAATGACTGGCTTCGAGGTGCTGCTTTCCTGATCCAAAGAGAGTTCGCGAGTTCCTGTTGGGATTTGTAAATCGCGAATCACACAATCGCGAAAACAAAGGCCTCCGCTCGCGCGGAGGCTCTGGCGTCGGCAGTCAATTATCCACGTTTACGCTTGTTGTGCTTGTCCTTGTAGATCTGCTTGGAAAGCTGGTTCTGCTGCTGGTTGAGGGTCTTGCGATCCTTCTTAGTTAGCTTGCCGTTGTCCATCTTGCGCATGTCGCGCTCTTCTTGATTCAACGCGCGTTCTTTCTTCTCGATGTGGCGCGTTTCACCGCGGGTCAATTGACCGCTCTTGACGCCCTGATGAATCCGATCCTGCTGATTTTCTTTCCGATGACGGATGGTTGGTTTTTTATCGTCACTGTCGGTTCTGGCGAAGCATGTAGCTGTGAGCATCGCCGCGAGTGCGAATGAAACAAGTTTCTTGTTCATAGATGTCGGTTGTAATCGTCCTCTCTTCTCGGTGGTACCCGAGTGTCTCTGTTCACCGGGTACTGACACGCTACTTATGCCAGAGTTGTCGGCTGACAGTGACGGCAGGAACCGAAAATGACATTACGAAGGTACATGCGGGAAGAGGAGCTTCGGAGCAACGAAGCCGCCCAAGCCTGAAGCTATAAGGCTTTTAAGATTCCACCAGCATAGCCAGCCATGGTGTCTACCCCGTCCACATCGTCCACTCCGTCCACTCTAGGCTAGGGTCAAAGCACTTCCTCAGTTCGCGCAGTTTGGTGTCAGACACTTTCGTGGCATTCGCTGTTCCAAAGCTTCTCCCGTGTTACCTTGTCTCGACCATGCTGATGGAGCGGCGAAGCCTTTCTGGCGCACAAATCTGGGCCTTTGCAGCCGCCGTTCTGGGCACAATCGCAGTTGTTCTCGCGCTGATCTCTCGCTTACACCCTTTGCCAAGCTCGCTTTTGTTCGTGAGTCGCTGGGCGGTGGTTGTGGTTCTTTTGGGGTATGCGTGCATGCGCCGCTCACTGATGACGTGGATTTTTGCCTCCATGGTGATCGGCGGAATTTTGGGCTACGACTTCCCTCATCAGGCGGTCAGCCTTCAGGTGATCACGCAGATATTCCTCCGCCTGATCAAAGCCATCGTCGCTCCTCTGATCTTCAGCACTCTGGTGGTTGGAATCGCCGGACACTCTGACTTGAAGCAAGTCGGGCGCATGGGCATTAAGTGTCTGATCTACTTCGAGCTGATCACAACCCTAGCGCTGGTGATCGGGCTTGCGGCGATCAACATCAGCAAGGCTGGCGTTGGAGTGCGCGCGCCCGCCGATCAGATTGTTGCGCCTGCCGTCCCGCAAAAGCAAACCGCAAGCGACTTAATCCTGCACATTTTTCCGGAAAACATCGCCAAATCCGTAGCTGAAGGGCAAGTCCTGCAGGTAGTTGTCTTCGCGGTGATCTTCGCACTAGCTCTCGGCATGCTGCCCGAACCAAGGCGACGCCCTTTGCTCACCTTCTTCGAGAGCCTCTCAGAAACGATGTTCAAGTTCACGAACATCGTCATGTATCTGGCTGCTCCCGCCGTAGGAGCGGCAATTGCTTACACCATTGGACAGCTCGGCGTGAATGTCCTCTCGAACTTAGCCAAGCTCCTTGGAACACTCTATGTTGCTCTGGTTGTTTTTCTTGGGGGCGTGCTATTTCCTGTAGCTCTACTCGCACGAGTTCCAATCCGGAGGTTCATCCGCGCAGTTGCCGAGCCGGCGGCAATTGCCTTCGCCACGAGCACATCCGAAGCCGCGCTGCCGCGCGCGATGGAATCGATGGAGGCTCTCGGAGTTCCGCGACAAATGGTCGCGTTCGTGATTCCCACCGGCTATAGCTTTAATCTGGACGGGAGCACTTTATATCTCACGCTCGCCGCAGTTTTCGTCGCGCAGGCCGCGGGACGCCATCTTGGAATCGGCGAACAGGTTCTACTCGTGCTCACGCTGATGCTCACCAGCAAAGGCGTTGCCGGAGTGCCGCGCGCGAGTCTGGTAATCCTCATGGCAACCCTCGGCAGCTTCAATCTGCCACTCTGGCCTGTCTATATCATTTTGGGAATCGATGCCCTCATGGATATGGCGAGGACATCCGTAAACGTAATCGGCAACTGCCTCGCCAGCGTCGTGATTGCAAAATGGGAAGGCGAATTTGGAAAGGAAGCGCCATCGGAAGTCGTGGTCGAGGCGCTCTGACGTTTCACTCTAGTTTGTCATTCCGAGCGAAGAGAGGAATCCCTACCGACCTCAATGCACTCCAGGTGAACATGACGAGCGTTGGCTGAAACATCAGTTTTGGTGACCGTAGGGATTCCTCTCTCCGCGCCCAAACAGCCGGCGCTACGCTCGGAATGACAAAAAAGGCTAGCGGTATCCCATCCGCACTAGCGTCCTCTGAGCGAATGGTGAGTAGATGGAAGCGACGAACAGCGCAAATCCAAATCCCAGCCCGATGGTCGGCACCAGGAAAAGCGTCATCCCTGACCAGAACTCGTCGATAACAAGCAAGAATGGAAATAGACGCCGAAATTTTTCTCCGAGCAGATGGTAGTCGAAAGCAAGCGCGAAGAGCAGATAGAAACGAACCGGCAGCCCCATCGCACACCACAGAATGATTCCGGACGTCACTGTCAGCGCTTGCACAGGACCAAAACTGAACTTCGCCAGCATCCGGACCCACAACAGATAGTGCAGCGCTGCAACGTAAGAGACCAGATACGCAAACTCAATCAGCAATAGCAATCCGCGAGCAGCAGCCCGCGGCGCTTTGGGTAGTTCGTCCGATGAATCTGGAAGAAGCTCAGGATCGGGTGTCGCACTGTTGCGACTCGGTGAGACAGCCGGAAGAGCGTTGCTCGCGACCGTTCCGATGAAACGATATCCTCGTCGCGGCAGTGTCTCGATAAACCGAGGATTACTGGCTGAATCGCGCAGCGCCTCGCGAACCTTATTAATCGCAGTATTCAGGCCATGTTCGAAATCAACGAAGGTATCTGCCGGCCACAGGCTCTGGCGCAGCTCTTCGCGAGTGACGAGTTCTCCGGAACGAACCAGGAGAGCACTAAGAACCTGGAACGGCTTACCTTGCACCTTCAAAAGACGGCCGTCGCGGCGCAGCTCTCCTGTGCGCAAGTCGGCTTCGAACTCAGCGAAACGGACGACCTCAGAATTCGCTCGAGACTCGTTCGGCAGCATATCCAGGCTATTTGTGAGCAGGAGTAGAAGAGCCCGCAGGCTCAAGCATCAGGACCTTACTCGCATTCTCCTCCACCGCGCTCTTCGAGTACACCAGCGGAAAATACTGACCAGCTTCCCAGAATGGGAGAAGATCTGCATAATGCCAGCTTCCAGGCTGTCCGCTCTGCCCAGGAGTGTTGATGGCGAGAGAGTTGTCCCAGTTGCTCAGATCGAAGATCTCGCGATAACTGGCGCCAGAAACCTGCGCGAATCCGCTGCCTGACATGCCTGTAGCATCCACGGTGTTTCCGTCGCCTGGACGCGCAATTGGTCCTAAGTCGAACAACTGTCGCGCTCCCGGCAATTGATCGAGAGAGTGCCGAAATGTGACGGTGTGCATCGCGCCCCATGACCACAGCGCCGGATCGTCTCCCTGCTTTTGCTCCATTTCGTGTCCGGCATCTGCCAATGTGGAGAGCAGAATATGCTGCTGGTCCGCAGCGGAAAGGGACTTCAGGTAGTCCATCGCCTGCTGCAGGTCGAAGTGATTTGCGAACTCGGCTGCGGACGCGGGTGCTAGTTTATTAAGGAGCGCATTGCGAAGATGGCGCTCCCAAACTCCATATAGTGCGCCGGGGACAGAAGGCGAGCCCAGGAGGCGGTCCCAATCCTTTACCATGTCGAGGAATCGCGCCTCCGGGCCATCGCTATGGCGCGGCAGCATGCGGATAAGTTCGTCGGCTGGAATCGAGTACACGTCATTCTGCAGGTGCTCGCTGTCTTCCACCCTGATCTTCTGCTGCTTGTCGGCAAATCCGCTCAGCACCTTGCGAATTCGCTCGACGCGGTAGGTGGCCCATTCGTATCCGACTTTGTACCTGTAATCCTCGGCGATTGTGCGATTGTTCGCGGTGGCTAACCATCCCTCGGTAGGATTGAAGGTGCGCGGGAGCTGATCGAGCGGGATAAATCCACTCCAGTCGTGTTTGCGGTCACTTCCCGAAATGGGAAGAAGTCCAGTCCAGCTTCGAATCGGAGTGAGCCCGGCTGATTGCTCTCCAATATTGCCGTCCAGATCGGCATAGACCATGTTCTCCGGTGGCAACTTCCAACGTTCCAGCGCCGCGAGGAACTCTTTCCAGTTCTGCGCACGATCGACTGACAACGAGGCCAGATAACCTGCTGTTCCTGCCTCGCTTCCGACCCAGCGCAGAGCGAGCGCGCGATTATGGGCCGCATCTTCCCAAAGAACTGGCCCATGTTCGGTGAACTGCAGTTTCACCGGCTCCGGCGAAGCACCCTTTACGTTGATGGTGGTCGTCTCCTCTTGCATCTGCCGCCACTTGCCATTCTGCTTGTACTCCCGCGGATTCGCCGGATTGAGTTCTTCGACATAAAGATCCTGCTGATCGACAGGAAAGATGGTTAGCCCCCAGGCAATGCGCTGGTTGTGTCCGATCGCAACTCCCGGTAGCGCGGGTTCGCCGGCGCCGATCACGTTCCAGCCCGGCGCCACCAGATGCACGATGTAGCGCAGCGAAGGCACGGCAATTACGCGATGCGGATCGCTCGCCAAAATGGGCTTGCCTGTTGTCGTGAGCTTGCCGGAGATCGTCCAATTGTTGCTGCCTACCGGGTTATCGCGCGAGGGAAATTCGATGCGAACGTCGCCGCCAACCAGTCCATTAAGCAACTTTGGACTGAAACCCGCATAGTCCGTTCCCGACTCGGGATCGAGCGCCGTGTGCGGGTCTGGATCGATGACTTGTTGTGCTTTCTCTGAACCGAGATTTGATAGCAGCTCGGCATCGAGCAACTCGGAGCGCGCATTGCCGGTCATGGAATAGGCCGCCATGCGCGAGAGACAGTCTTCCGGCTTCCACGGCTCGGGCTGGAAATCGGCCAACTGAAACTCGATCGGGAGTCCCGGCCCTCCTGGCGAGTTGATGTAACGAATGTACGCGTTGATGCCATCAGTAAATGCCATCAATACGCTGAGTGCGTCCGGCGCGTAGCTCTTGTACTCGGCTTGCATGTCGCCGCGGTAGCGCAGCAGCCGGGCATACCGATCACGCTCAACCGCCGATTTGCCCAGCACCTCGGCCAGCCTTCCCTGCCCGGCTCGCTTCCACATCTCCATTTGGAACAGGCGATCCTGCGCAGCAACGAATCCTTGCGCGAAGAAGAGATCATGCTGGTTGGCAGCATAGATGTGCGCCACTCCCCAGTTGTCGCGCTCGACCTTCACAGCCGAATTCAAACCCTGGATTTTGATCTCGCCGTCGATTGGCGACACTGCCTTTTGAGCCCGCGCGGCGAGATCGCCACTTTGCTGACCATTGATGGACGTCGCAATTGCCAGGCTAAGCAGAAAGACAAGGGTGCTTCTCATTTCAGGGCACGATTATATGGATTTTGAGGGACAGTAACGTCTAACGTCTAACGTGGAGCCGGGCGCCTTCGCCCGGGTATCTATTGCTAGCAAGAAATGAGGGGCGAAGCGACCACCGTACGCGATCTTTCCTCAATGGTGTTCGTCAGGCACCGAAAACCCGGGTGAGGGCGCCCGGCTCCACGTTGCCACACTACCGCGCAGGTACCCCGGTAACCGACACTTGCCCGGCCAAATCGCGATATCCTTCGTCTATCGAGAGTCGATTTGAGTTAAAGAACCTGCTGGAAGAAGAGCGCCGGGAATTCCGCGCGAGCCTGCCTGAGAACCCGGCGGGGCTGTGGAAGCGCTTCACTGGACGCATCGGAGTAGTGTTGTCTGGCGGCGGCGCGCGTGGCGCCTACGAGGCCGGCGTTCTGCTCGCCTTCCAGGATGCCCAACTCCCCACGCACATTCTCACTTCAACCTCAATTGGCGCAATCAACGCCGCTTCGTATGCTGGACACGGACGCGGGTTTTACGGCAACGCCGAGCCATTAGTCCAAGGTTGGCTCGATCTCACGCCGACCACGGTTGGGATCGACTGGTCGCGCTACCTCATTGTGCTTGCCGGGCTGATCACCGCCACGGCCGGATTTGGGAATGCATTCGCAGATTTATTGCACCGCTTCGGCATCTACTTCCATCAAAGCAGCCCGCTGCTGACATGGGTTTTTCTTGGCGTCGCGGGACTGACGATCCTATTCAATTACACCGAACTCTCATATACATACTACGTCGTCATCCACGCGCTTCGACGAAGCCCCTGGATCCCCGAGCGGAAGAAGCTTGCACCATCGCTGGCGGCCAACGCATTCCTGCTCCTTTTCGTCGTCTGGCTGCTGATCTCTACTCGAGTGAAGTTCAAGGCGTCTCCAACATTCGCGTTTACACCACGCGCGATCATGGTGCTCGGAATCATCTTGCTGGCAATTGCCCTTTCATGGCCGATTTTGCGCAATGCCGCCAGTCGCATCAGTCAAAGAATCCTGAAATCGCCTCTCGATTCAGGTCTATTTCAGAATTACGAGCGAACCCGCTTCCTCAAGAGCCGGATTCATCCGCGAAGACTTCGCCGCTCGGCGATGAGGGTCGTTATGACAGCCGCCGAGCTTTACACCGGTCGCGAAAGGTACTTCGTCAACAAAAAACTCGAAGAACTGGAAAAAGATCCCGGAGTCGACATCGAGTTTCTGCAGTCGCATTTTGAGTATGCGCACGATGCGATGAATGCCGTCATCGCCTCTTCCGCGTTCCCAATCGCCTACGAGCCCGTGAAGATGCACGGCGGGCTTTGGTCCGATGGAGGATTGGTAGCCAAGCAGCCCATCACACCGGCGATTCGGCTTGGCGCTGATGTCGTGTTCATGGTCACCGTAGATGCCGAAAAAGAGATCGTGCCCAAAATTAAAACATTCTTCGACGTCGGCATGCGCGCTTTTGACATTCTCATGTCGCGCAACGTTCTGGCAGAGTTGCGATTGCTGCACAATGTAAATCAAATCTGTGAAGGATATGCAGAGAAGAACGGCCTACGTCCCGAGCAGATCGTGCTCGAAGTAGGCGCGCACACTTACCGCTATCTCAAGGCATTCACGATTCGCCCTGCTGCCCCATTAGCTGCCACGCTGCTCGATTTCGATGGGCGCATTGTGCGTCCGGCGATAGAGCAGGGCTATAAAGACGGAACCGAAGCGATTAAGAAATTTATGGAGTATGTATCGGAGGCTCCGGTGATGGCCAGCAAACATGTATTGCGGCTGGCGTCACAACAGGAAAGCGTGCTGACGAGTCCTTAACGGCAAGCGGTGAGTAGGTGCCGCGGACCCCTAAGTATTGTCACCCCTGCGAGCGCCGCGATTCTTTCTGTTCTCCTGCAATTGTTTTTTTTTGCGCTCGCGGGGAGCTGCTGTTGGGTTTCGAGGAGAACAGCAGATCCTCTCAGCGCAACGTCAATTCTTCTAATCCGAGACACCTTCGCTGCGCTGAGAGGGATGACAGTCCTTAGAGAGACCGCGAGACGAGTTCTGAGACAAGGCTACGAGGCCATCAGCTTCTTCGCAATCGACGCATACAAATCCACCGCCTCATTCAATTCCCGTTTTGGAATGAACTCGCCATCCGTATGCGCGACGTGGATCGATCCCGGGCCAAGCAGCACCGGTTCGCCCCAATTCGTCAAAGCAGGAATATCCGTCGTAAACGCGGCAATCATTTCAGGAATACCGTCCACTGTTCGCAGGTTCACGTAGGGAATTTCTAACGCAAAGTCAGCAGTGGCAAGACCGTCCACCCTCGCCTGTATATCCTTACGCAGCTTTTCCGTGGTGCCTACCAACCGGTAAAGCAACTCCGCGCGTGCAAAATCGGGAATCACGTTGGGCGCGCGTCCGCCTTCGATTTGCCCAATGTTCAACGTGGTTGGACCGATTTCAGAATTGTTCGGCAGTGGCATCTCCAACAATCGATGCAAAGCCTTCACCAGCTTCTCGATCGCCGAATCGCCCAGGTGCGGATATGCCGAATGCGCCATGCGTCCTTTGGCCGTAAGCTGGACTCGCAGCGTGCCTTTCGAAGCTCTACCGATTTTGTTTTCTGTCGGTTCGCCGTTAATTAGAAAACGGCAGCCTGGAGCGTGACGGTTTGCCTCTTTGGCGCCCTGACTGTCGCGCTCTTCTCCAACCACGAAAAGCAATCCAGTGCGGGAAGAGCTTCCACGCAGACGCTCGGCAGCAGCGATCTGCGCGGCGATAATTCCCTTCGCATCGCATGAACCGCGACCATAGACCTTCTCGCCATCTTCGGATGACGGAATGAACGGAGGCACTGTGTCCATGTGCGTGGAAAACACCAAATCGGGATGCGGATCAAGAGCCGCATAGATGTTGTGCCGCGCGCCTTCGACCGGCATCTTCTCTGTGCGATATCCGAGTTTCGACAGGAGACGATAGAGATACTCCCCGACCTCAGCCTCGTTGCCGGTGATGGATTCAATGTCGATGAGCTCGCGCGTAAGGCGGACCAGGTCCATGGAGAACAGAATACGTGGCGAAGCGGAACTTGGGAATTTCGTGACTGCGCGATTTCTCAATTTGAGCGATTTGACATCGTGAATCACGCAATCAGGAAATCGCCATGCTTGTCGCCCGGCTAGAATGCTATCGAGAGTCCCTTGCCGAACGCGATCCAATCCTTGTTCGTCGCCGGCCCCACAGGACGGCTCGAAGCCCTTCTGAATGCCGGTGATCCTGATGCTCCTTATGCGGCACTCGTCTGCCATCCGCATCCGCTGCACGGCGGAACGATGCACAACAAAGTTGTGTATCACGCAACCAAGGCGCTCAACGCTTTCGGTCTTCCAGTCCTGCGGTTCAACTTTCGCGGCACTGGACTCAGCGAGGGCACACACGACCATGGACGCGGGGAGCGCGACGATATTCGCGCTGCGCTCGACTGGCTCGAACATCAATACCGTCGACCCATCATCTTTGCAGGATTCTCATTCGGCGCTGCCACAGGGTTGAAAACGTGCTGCGCTGATCAGCGCGTCGTCGGACTTATTGCACTTGGAACTCCACTCGCCGTCGAGGAGCGACTTTACACATATTCCTACCTCGCAAATTGCACCAAGCCGAAACTGATGGTCAGCGGCGACCACGATCAATTCGCTCCCTCGACGAATCTGCGCGAGATCTTCAAACTTGCTGCGGAGCCGAAGGAGTTCGTGCTGGTCGAGAATGCCGACCACTTCTTCGAAGGCAAGCTGCCGTTAATGCGTGATGCCGTTACGGAATGGCTGCCGCGTCACTTCCCTGCGCTATCGACGCAGCGCGCCTGATGAACGGTGGCACACTATCTGATTTCGCCTCGATGCGGCAGCTCGCGCGGGAGGTCTTTCTCGAGACGCTGCGCGAGATCAGCATCCCGAACATCTTTGCTAAGAAGGTCGAATACTCGCGCGGTGTGCTTCGAGTGGAGCAGGATCTTTATGACTTAAGCTCCTACGCGCGTGTTCTGGTCGTCTCCATCGGCAAGGCGGCACATACCATGCTCGATTCGCTGATCGCGCAAACCGGACCCCGGCTCGAAGGCATTGTAGTAGCTCCGCATCTGCCTGAATCGCAATATTCTGGATTTCGCTACTTCATCGGAGGCCATCCACTCCCAAATGCGGAATCGATAAGCGCCGCGAAAGCCATCCTCAAAGATCTCTCAGAACTCGACGAACATACGTTGGTCATCTACCTGATCAGCGGCGGAGCATCGGCGTTGGTCGAAGTGCCGCGTTATGAAGAAATCTCGCTCGAAGATCTGATCGAAATTTATCGCGTTCTTGTTCATTCAAGCGCTGCCATTGGAGAAATCAACGCAGTCCGTAAACACCTTTCTGCCATCAAGGGCGGAAGACTTGCGCAGGCTGCCTGTCCAGCAACGCAGGTGAGCATCATGGTGAGCGACGTTCCGGAGAACGCGCTCGATGCGCTCGCCTCCGGCCCATCCATCCCCGACTCGTCCACCAGCGGTGACTGCTATCGCATCGCTGAACAACATGGACTAATGAATCAATTTCCCGAAAGTGTGCGAACGATTTTTGTCGAGCACCTGCTCGAAGAAACTCCCAAGCAGGATGATCCCGCATTTATAAGCTCCCGCTGGTGGCCGATTCTCTCGAGCGCCTCAGCGGCGATAGTCGCAGGAGCATTGCTCGCCAAGCACGGATTCGCAGTCGAGATCGACAACACACCCGATGATTGGCCCTGCGACCGCGCGGCAGATTACCTGCTAAATCGAATTCGCGAGCTACGGAAGGGAGTATCGCGCGCGGCGCTGGTGTCCGCAGGAGAGATCACACTCAAAGTGCCCGCAGGCGCCGGCATTGGGGGACGAAACCAGCATTTCGTTCTTTATTCTGCTCATCAGATAGCAGGAGAAAAGCTGAGTGTGCTGAGCGCAGGCACCGACGGAATCGATGGTGACAGCCCGGCTGCAGGGGCTGTGGCTGACGGAACGACTCTGGAGCGTGCGCGAAATGCACGCATCAATCCTGAAATGGAACTGAAGAACTTCGACGCATTTCCAGTTTTGGACCGTTTAAGTGATGCGGTCGTTACAGGACCCACCGGCAACAACGTGCGCGATCTGCGAATTCTGCTCGCCTGGTGAGTTAGCGAAAAATCTTTGTCTTCCCTTCTTCCAGAACGAGCACACGATCGCTCAGGCCGGCGGCAGCGGCGGCAATTCGAAGGCGCTGCAGCGGCTCTTCCATCGGCTCGTAGGAGAGGCGGAAGGTCCCGTAATGCATGGGAATCATGGTCTTCGCCTTCAGGTCGAGGAAAGCCTGCAACGCATCTTCAGGGCTGGTGTGAACGTTGCGATAGTGCGGAGGATGGTATGCGCCGATTGGCAGTAGTGCCAATTCGGGACGCAGGCGGCGCCCAATCTCGCGAAAGCCGTCGAAGTATGCGGTGTCACCGGCGTGATATAGCGAATGCGAGCCCGAACGCACAACATAACCGCCGAATCCCCGATGGAAATCGCGGAGCAATCGCGCACCCCAGTGCTGCGCCGGGGTTTGCGTGATGCTCAGCTTACCTTCACGAAACTCCTGCCACCATTCCAGCTCGTGAATTGCGCTGAATCCAAGCCGCCCAACGATGTCGCGGACATTCTTAGGCACAACAATCTGCGGAGCCCGTCCGCAGCGCCAACGCGTAAGCCCCGCGATGGCCCGCAGAGATGGCCGATGGAGATGATCGAAATGCGCATGGCTCACGAGTACGTAGTCGATTGGTGGAAGATCGCGGAGACGAACCCCGGGCCGCCGTTGGCGCTTCAGCACGATCAGCCAGCGAGCGAAATTGGGATCGATCACCAGGTTCGCTCCACCAATCTGAACGAAAAATCCGCTATGTCCAATAAATGTAATACCGACTTCGCGTTCGCTTGAAAGAAGCGGCTTATGTGGGCGGCCAGTGCGGGGAGTAAGAGCCGACGTGCGAACCAGTTGTCCAAACTGCCTGGCTTTACGACGGATGGTGATGTTCAGCATTGGCTCTGCTTTATGTTAGACGATACGACGCGGGGGCGAGATGTGAGTCTTGCAATTCGGAATTAGGCCACTTCCTCTCCCAAAAGGGTACCGATCAATTTCCCTTTCAGGGTTCTCGGCCCGTGGCTTTGGCCGCGGATAGTCGCGATCTCTCCGGCTTCGATGAGCATTTTCAGTTTGCGAAGGCTCTCGCGCAGGTGTCGCTGTGGATCGGCGCCGATGATTTGGGGAGTGCCGGAGTGAAGCATGCCGGTGTGGAGTTTGTAGCGGAGAGCAAGTGTGACCAGTGTTCCCCGAACAGCAGGCAGATCTGCGAACGTCAGCTCGGCGATGCAATCTCCACATCGTGCGCGAGGATCAACAATCTGCCAGCGGAGTCGTTGATGGGGCACATCCTCGAGAATTCTAAGCTCCGAGTCGCTGGATCCCATAATGGGATCGGAGCTTCCCTTGCCGTGGTCCTGACTTGCAGCCGAGGGCAGGTCGCGTAGTCTTCCGATCCATATCCATGCCTTGCCGGCGTTTTTGCAAAAAGAGTAAATCTCTGCTGCCGGGGCCATCATGATCACGCCATGGCTCAGTGCAGTCTCGGTTCCGACCAGATCGGCTATCGGTCCAGCACTCGCCGCTTTGAGCGCAATTGCACCGCCTGCCAGACCGAGAGCTGCTCCGGATGCCGACTTGCGTGTCCAGCCGTAAACGGACAAAGCCGCTCCGGCGAACATAGCGCCCCATGCAGCTTTGTTGGCGTGCTTCTGCTTTGATTCGACGTCCATGGACTGATATGCGCGCTTGGTCCTTGAGATGAGTTAGCAGGAGCTTGCGATGGCCGGTAAGGCTATCGGCTATCGGCGTTCGGCCAGCTCACCTTCTTTTTTCTGGAAACGGATCTCCCGCAGGAGTTCAGGGCGAACGCGCTAGCTTGCTTGATCACTATCGATAATGGTACGTCGCCGAACGCCGAGAGCCGAAAGCTAAGAGCCGCCTTATTCCAGCTTTATCCAGGTTGCACGAGCGTTTGCGCACAACTGTCCATCGGGCCCAAAGAGTGCGGCTCCGGCATAAAATTTCCGTCCTTCGTTGCCGGCGGGCCAGCTTATTACGACGTACGGCCGCAGTGGATACACCGGCGCAACTTGTTCAACCGCAAGGCGTCCGGTAACCAGAGTTCCTCGCCAGGGAAATCCGGCTGCGAAGCCCGTCGGGCAATCCATCGCTGCCCACACGAACTCGGGACGGACGACCACGCCTCCGCTGGCCAACGACGGATCGGGGATCCACGGCGCGGCAAAAATCGAGCTGCTCTGGTTGCCTTGATCCAGTCTTCCGGGAAAAATTCGCAGCCCATCTCCGGCTGCCCGCTCTGGACCGCATGTGAAGCAGGTCGGAAATGGATGATTCGCGAATGCCGGAGAATTGAGGGCTGCGCGTTGCGCTTCGACGAACATTACACCTTGGCGTTCCGTCTTTGGAATTTCGGTCGGCGCGGCTTCAATGATGACTTCGGCGCCGTCCAGCAGGCGAGCCACTTTCTCAAAGACTTCTGTTCGGAGATCACGTTCCAGCGGTATCGGCTTGCGCAGAGTGCATTCACATGCGCCCGGCAGGAGCGATGCCAACATTCCCGAGCTGTATCCTCCGTTGCCGCTGGTAGGAGGTCCGCAGAATTGCTTGGCAATTCGGATGGTTGAAGACATGAAGTTGCAGGATAACAAGAAGCAGTGTGGTCAGGCAGAACTCTGGTGCATCGTCGAGTTCAGCAATCCGACACAGACAAAACGTGGTTGCGCACACTGTCGGTGCGGATTTCAGAAATCCCACATAAACGATATTGATTTCATGAAGGCTTCGGCTCTTCGAGTGAGTAGACTTTGGTTGCATAACCGGCCAAAGGCTCAAACGAGGAGCCGAAGATGATGATTATAGGTGCAGACTACCATCCGGGATTTCAAGC